>Ga0079224_100016575_pt1 | contig 10356 bp, 4 predicted proteins | sample Stecom2015_FD_80414 | JGI IMG/M metagenome (GOLD analysis project Ga0079224, IMG submission 80414) | Agricultural soil microbial communities from Utah to study Nitrogen management - Steer compost 2015 | ecosystem: Environmental > Terrestrial > Soil > Agricultural land | place: USA: Utah...
GCGATTCACCGGCAGCGCAACCCTGACGCACCGGGCCGGCGACTGGCTCACGCAGCGGCTGGTGGTCGGCATGGACCGCTCGAGCGACGAGAACCAGGTGCTGGTGCCGCGGCACCCGCAGGGCACCGCCAGCGCCTTCGGTGGCATCGGCCTCGGCGACGTGCAGCTGAGCCGGCCGCTGAACCGGGAGATGACCTTCGATTACTCGGCGAGCGCGAATTACCGGGTCTCCGATGCACTCTCCCTCACCTCCTCGGTCGGCGCCCAGTACTACAGCAGTGAGCTGAACCAGATCAACGGCCATGGCAGTGTGCTCGCCTCGCCGGCGCTGAGGTCGGTCGAGGGCACGACGCGCGTCGATCTGGGGCAGACCTTCATCCAGAACAAATCGATGGGGGTGTTCTTCCAGCAGCAGTTGAACTGGAACGAGCGCTTCTTCCTCACGGCGGCGGTCCGGGCCGACGACAACTCGGCGTTCGGATCGGACTTCAACGCCGCGATCTACCCGAAGGTCTCCGGCACCTGGGTGATCTCCGAAGAGCCGTTCTGGCGGGTGCCGTTGATCAGCTCGCTGCGTCTCCGAGCGGCTCTCGGCCAGGCGGGCCGGCAGCCGGCGACGTTCGACGCGGTCACCCTGTACGAACCGCGCACCGGACGCGGGGGAAGCCCGGCGATGGTGCCGGCCAACCTGGGCAACCCGAACGTGGGACCTGAGGTCGGGACGGAGCTGGAGCTCGGCTTCGACTACGCCATCCTGGACGAGCGGATCTCCGGCGAGTTCACCTACTTCCACCAGTGGACCACGGACGCCCTGGCCAACCTGCCCCTCCTGCCGAGCGCGGGCTTCAGCGGCACCGAGGCGGTCAACCTCGGTCAGCTCAACAACTGGGGGTGGGAGGCGTCCATCAACAGCCGCGTCATCGATCGGCCGGGGCTGGCCTTCGATCTGAGGCTGTCGGGGAACCACTCGTACAACGAGATCGTCGACCTGGGCGGTCGGCTTCCGACGTTCAGCCTGCGGGAGGGCTTCCCCTTCCCCGCGGTCACCTCGGACATTCTGCTGAGCGCGGAGTTCGACGAATTCGGAGATCCCATCAACGCGATGTGCGATGCCGGCACCGGTAAGCTCGGCCTCGAGCGCGGTGGTCCCGCCGTGCCCTGCGCGGAAACCGCGGGCTACGAGCTCCTTCTCGGCCCCGCTTTCGCCCCGTACGGCTTCTCCGCCGACGCCTCGGTTTATCTCCTCGATCGCAGCCTCCAGCTCTTCGCCACCGCCGCCGGCGAGCATGGCGCCTGGCGGGGAAGCACCGTGGTGTGGTGCCGTTTCGCCGGCTGCTTCACCAACGCGCGGGTTTCGCTCGCTCTCGACGACCCGGTCTATGTCGAGGGTGTGGTCTACCAGCAGCGCCACCCCTACGACAGAACACTGATCCGGGAGTTCGATGCGAGCTTCTGGAAGCTGCGCAGGGTCGGAGCCCGCTATCAGCTTCCCGAGTCGTGGGTCACGAGGACCGGTGCGAGCCGCGCGGCGATCTCCGTTTCCGGCACGAACCTCTGGACGATCTGGCAGAAGACCAAGGAGCTCAGCGGCGCTCCCATCGTGGACCCCGAGTTCACCGGGATGGAGACCATCACCGACACGGACCTCGGGATGATGCCGCCGCTCTCCAGCTTCGCCGTCCGTCTCGACCTGACCTTCTGAGAAGGGGAGCGCCCCCGCGGGGGGCGCCGCCCTCATGCTGCCGTGAAACAGAAAGGGAGATTCCAGAGCATGCTCAGCTTTCAAGCATTTCGTGCTCCCGATCCGCGCGGGCTGGCTCGGACGGGAGCCGTGATCGTCGCCTTCGGCATGATCGCCGGGTGCGATTCCATCCTCCAGGTGGAGCTCCCCGGCCAGGTCACCGAGGATGCCTTGTTCGAGCCGGGCCAGGCACCCATCCTGGTCAACTCGGCGGTCTCGCTCTTCGAGTGCGGCTTCTCGGACTTCGTCGCGAGCGACGCCGCCGGTTATGAGGACGTGCTCACCCGCGACACGGGCTGGTGGGGCGGCAGGCACGAGTACTCGCCTTACCCGCCGACGGCCGATTGCAACACCGGCGACACCAGCGTGGGTTGGTGGACGCCGCTCCAGTCGGCGCGCTACGTCGGCGAGGAGACCTACCGGAAGATGACCGAGGAGTGGGCCGAGGCCGACGTGGGCGGGAACCGCGAGCGGCTCCTGGCCGAGCTCGCCATCTACAACGGGGCCGTGCACAACCTCTTCGGGGAGCATTTCTGCGAGGTTTCGTTCGAGGGCGGGCCGCTGCTGTCGCCGGATGAGATCCTCGCCGGCGCTGAGGACTGGCTTACCAAGGCCCTCGCGCACATCGACGCCGCGGGCGGCGACTTCGCGCTTCCGGATGGCAGCAGCCCGAGCGCCCGCCAGCTCGCACATCTCCTGCGAGCGCGCGTCCGCTTCGCGCGGGGAGATCATGCCGGGGCCGCAACCGACGCACGGGAAGTGGAGCCCGGCTTCATGGCCTACGTGACCCGCGATGCCGGGGGTGAGCGGACCCGCTGGAACAAGGTCTACAACAGCCACAACCAGGAGCAGATCAACACCGTCCTGGGCGCAGTGGACTGGTGGCAGGGCCCGCCCGACCCCGCGACCGGCAACTCCTGGCCGGCCGTCATCCCCTTCACCGGTTATCGTAGCCTCGGCATCCTGCCGGACGGGCGCGCGGTGGACGATCAGGGCGTCGCGATCACCACCACCGCGTACCCCACCGCGGTACCGGATTCGCGCGTTCCGGTGCGGGACGAGGGCCGCGTCTTCAACGAACACCCCGTCTGGAGGCAGCAGAAGTACCCCGGCCTCGATGCGGACATCCCCCTCGCCAACTGGGAGGAAGCGTGGCTGATCCTGGCCAAGGTGGAGGGAGGTCAGACCGCGGTCGACCTGGTGAACGAGATCCGCGCCTTCCACGGGCTTCCCCAGGTGACCTACGTCGACGCGGGTGATGCCAGGCAGGTCCGCAACATGGTTATCGAGGAGGAGCGCCGCTCGCTCTTCCTGGAAGGCCGCTTCTGGAGCACCAAGATCCAGGAGCGCCTCTGGTTCCCCCGGAACAACGGCCGTGTGCAGCCGCCGACCACCTTCGGCTATCTGGGCGGCGTGCGGATGGTCATGCCTGAGATCGAGTACGAGCTGAACCCGAACTTCGACCTCAGCTCCCGTGCAACGTTGTGCGACCCGCTGGAGCGGCCAATTGTATAGAGCGCGCCCGTGGATCTTTTCGTTGCGGCTTCAGGCCGCATGCAAGTCGTCCGGAATGGACTTTGGGCTCACCGAACGACGAGGAGAACGCCATGATGGGTGAGATGATGCGCCGGAGCGGCGCGGGAGTCTGGGCAATCGCCCTCCTGACGGCAGTGATGTCGGGGATCGAACCGGCCGCCGCGCAGTCGGAGAGCGGCAGAGGGCTCCACCTGTACGACGTCAGGGACTTCGGGATCGAACCGACGGAGGTCACGTTCAGCGAGCACATCGCGCCGATCCTGCAGAGGAGCTGTGTGAACTGCCACCGGCCGAACGGGGCGGCACCGATGTCGTTCACCTCCTATGAGGAGGTGCTGCCCTGGGCTCCCGTGATCAAGCTGCGGACGGCAATCCGCGATCGCATGGGAGCGATGCCGCCCTGGTACGTCGAGAAGAACATCGGGATCCAGCACTACAAGAACGACCCCTCGCTGAGCGATCTCGAGCTCGCGTTGATCCAGGCGTGGGCGGACAACGGAGCCCCGCAGGGTGATCCGTCGCTCCTCCCGCCGCCGGAGGAGTTCGTGGACTCCGACGGCTGGACGATCAATCCGGACATCGTGGTGAGCTCCGAAGAAGTCCTGATGGAGGGGGGCGCACCCGACTGGTGGGGAGAGATCGAGAGCATCCCGATCCCGCTCGAGACCGATCGTTACGTCAAGGCGCTCGAGGTGCGTGAGGTCAACGACGTGCCGACGGAGGGCACGGGACGGCAGACGGTCGGCGGACGCTGGATCTTCCACCACCTGATCTACCGCACCGAAGTACCGGGCGAGGGGGAGGAGTCGGCGGTGAGCTGGCCAGTCCACGAGGTGGGTCGGAATCCGGACTTCTTCGATCCGGACGCCGCTCCGCTCCTGAAGGCGGGCTCGATGATCATGTCGGAGTCGGCCCACCTCCACAGCACCGGGATCGACACCCGCGGGCGGCTGGAGTTCGGGTTCGAGCTCTACCCGGAGGACTACAAGCCGAAGTACGAGCGCGCCCGCTTCAGCCTGGGCGACGGCCTGAACATCTCCGTGGCTCCGAACGCCGATGGTCAGCAGCTGCACGCGTACGAGGTGCTTCAGCAGCACACGAAGATCATCAGCTTCGAGCCGCACCTGCATGCACCGGGCGACCGCATGTGCCTGGAAGCGATCTGGGATCGCCACATCGAGACGCTCAGCTGCGTCGGTTACGATCACAACTGGGTGCGCACCTACTTCTTCGAGGACGACTACCAGCCGATCCTGCCGAAGGGCGCGGTGCTGCACATCACGGGGTACATGAACAACACGGAAAGCAACCCGAACATTCCCGACCCGCGGAACTGGCAGGGATCGGGGAACCGGTCGGTGGCCAACATGTTCATCGACCTGGGTCTGCGAGTGAAGCTCACCGATGAGCAGTTCATCAACGAGATGGCGAAGCGGCGCGAGCGGCTTGCACTCGGGCCCAACGATCACGTCATCGGGTGTCCGCTCTGCCTCGCCGGTATCCCGGCGGTCGAGGAGTCCACGACCGCTTCGGACAACCCGGACGCACAGCCGAAGGAGGAAGAGGTGGAGACGGTGGCGCGTGGCAACCAGGCAGCGGGGGGACGATGATAGCGCATTACGGATTGACCCTGCTGGGAGCACTGCTCGCGCTGGGAGCCGCCCTGCCCCAACCGGGGCAGGCGCAGCGCCTCACCTACTCGTCGGGCGAGCCCGTGTACCCGGCGTACGAGGGATGGCGGCGGCTCCCGGACGGCACCGTCACGATGATGTTCGGCTACATGAACGAGAACTGGGAACAGACGCCCAGCGTACCCATCGGGCCGGACAACTTCTTCTCCCCCGGACCGGAGGACCGGGGCCAGCCCACGTACTTCCTGCCCCGGCGCAACCGGTTCATCTTCGAGGTACCGGTTCCGCCGGACTTCGGAGACCAGGAGGAGCTCGTCTGGACGCTCCGCGCCAACGGGCACGAGTACAAGGCATACGGAACGCTGCGGGAGGATTACTACGTGGACAACGTGGTGATCATGTCGGAGACCGGAGCACTGGGAGCGGGCACCAGCAGCCCCGAGATCCGGGCCAACATTCCGCCCACGATCGAGCTCCAGGTGCCGAAGTCGCTCACCGCGAAGGTAGGCGTCCCCCTGGCGCTCGCAGCCAGGGTCACCGACGACGGCCAGCCACCCGCGAAGGGCTTCCTCGACGCGGAGGACCTGCCCCCCGAGGCGACGCCACAGGAGATGCTCGCCGCCGCGCTCGATCTCGGCACCGGCGGAAGCACCGTGCAGAAAGCCGTGGGCCTGCACTTCACCTGGTTCGTCTATCGCGGGCCGACCGACGCCGATTTCGAACCCGATCAGATCAAGCCGTGGGAGGACACGCGCACCTTTGCGAACTCCCCCTGGGCGCCGCACTGGGTGCCGCCCGAGCTGCGCATCCCTTCCGAGCTTCCGGAGGATGGAATCTGGCGGGCCGAGGTCACCTTCTCCGAGCCGGGCACCTACGTGCTTCGCGGGAGGGCCGATGACGGTGGGCTCTACTCCGATGTCGAGGTGACGGTCACCGTGACGGAGTGAGGGACGGCCTGACCCAGTGGTAAAGCAGCGCCCCCGGGGATCCCCGGGGGCGCTCTTCGTTCAACGATCGTACTTCCTCCTCGCCGGGAGGACCGGCTCCGCTGATCATCGTCGCGGAGCCGGCCGGCAGCAACGCCTGCGCTACCTCCCGGCGCCCATCCCGCGAATCACTGGAACACCGGCGCCTGGCTTCCCGGCAGGGAGGCACAGCCGGTACCGCGTGCGGCCAGTCCACCCCGCTCCACGAAGTAGGGGTTGGTCTCGTATTCGTCATCCGGGAAGAGCTGACGAACCGCACCCTGGAGGTTGTAGCCCTGGAAGGGTGACTGCCCCTGGCTCCTGGGGAACCAGAGAACGTCCGTGTTCTGGATCTTGGTGGACCAGTACCGCGCACCTTCCGCGTAGAACTCCCGCCGCCGCTCCTCGAGGAGCAGGTAACGAACAGCCTCGGCATCGGCGAGAAGCTCGTCACGATACGCTCCGCTCACGGTCGGCAACCCGTGCGCCGTGCGCAACGCGTTCACGTGATCGATGGCACCCGCCAGGTTCCCGGACGCAAGATCGTTGTCCGCCTGGATGAGCCGGAGCTCCTCCCAGGTCATGTAGGGAACGTCGTCGTCCTCCGACGAGTAGCGTGCGGGCACCTCCCTGGGCTGCGGCCCCTGGATCGGCTTGAAGATGTGCTGCACCCGGGTATCCGGAACCGCGCCGTTCCCCAGCGGGATCGGGTTCCCGGCGGCATCACGCTCCTCCTCCGCCCATCGCACGGGGAGGTTGCCCGGCTCCAGCGTACGGCCGTCCGGCATGATGCCCAGGAAGAGGTATCCAGTGAACGGGATCGGGTCGGGCCACGGTTCCCCCGTCACAGGGTTCGGTCGGCGGATCGACGGGTTCCACCAGGTGTTGATCCCCAGTCCGCCGGAGAAGCCGACCGCGGTAGCCGCGTGATAGATCTTGTTCCGACGCGTCTCACCCGTCTCCCGGGTCACCCAGGCGTTGAAGTTGGGATCCGCCGCGAGAACCGTGGCCGCGTCTTCGGCCGCGCCTGCATAATCCCGGTTCGCCCACCGGGCCCGCGACCGGATCGCGATCGCCATCTGCCGGGCGCTGCGGGCGATCCCGTTCGGCATGGCGAAGTCGCCGTAATTGTCGATGTGCACGAGAGCGCGGTCGGTGATCCACTCCTCCGCGAGGTCGAGCACGTCCGTCGGGGTCAGCAGGTCGCTCCCGTCGATCGATGCCTCGCAGATGAACTCACCGACGTGGGTCAGGCTCGCCGCCATGTAGATCGCGGCGATCGCCGAGAGCCTCTCGCCCTGCTGCCCGAGCGACCACTCACCGTTGATCTTGTCGTAGACGCCGGTCGCGGTCCCCGTGGCCGTGGGAACGAGCTTCGCCGGATCCGTTGACACCAGCGCGCGAGCACCCCACACCCCGTCCCACCAGGAGGTGTTCGCCGAGCTCGAGTCACAGGTTCCGGTATTCGGGGTGTGGTCGTACGAGTGCTGCTGGGCGGCACCCGCAATCGACTCCATCACGTCCTCCGCCCCCAGAGCGGTCAGACCGAACGCCGTGTATCCGCACTCGAAGAGCGCGATGATGGAGTTGACCTGTGTCTCCGCCGTCGAGGGACCCTCCACCGCGGCATCCGTCAGCAGGTGTGGAAGCTCCGCGTCCAGCAGCCCATCGCAGGCCGCCATCGATGCCACCGAAGCCAACACCAGAAAGCTGAACGCTCCTCGCTTCCCGGTGGTACGGCCTTGCATTTCTCTATGGTTGATCATTCTCGAAGATGTTCAGGAGATTGGACGCGCCGAGGACGGTCATGGGCGCATGCCCATGCCGAAGCTCCTCGGTCGCCGCGCCAGGCATCGGCGCGGAGATCAGAACGTCACCCGCAGCGTGGCGTTGACGCTCGCGAACGGCGGGGTCGATCGGAAGTTTCCGCCGCCGCCCAGCGCGCTCGGGTTCCCGAACTCGGGATCGGTGATCGGGTGACCGTAGATCTCGTCCTGCGCCTGCCACATCGTCCAGATGTTCCGTGCGGAGAGCGAAAGCGTGGCACGGGATGCCCCCGCACGCGTGACGAACGACTGCGGTAGCGTGTACCGCGCACCCACCTCGCGAAGCTTCCAGAAGTCCGCGTCGTAAAGGGACTTGCCCCAGTCGTTGCCGGTGCCGTTCAGCTGGTCGCTCGCCACCCAGACGGGGTCGTTCTCCAGCCGCGAAACCTTCGAGTTGTTGTAGATGTGCGCCCACGCGTGCCCGTCCTCACGATTCGTCCGGCCATACTGTCCCTCGGCCAGGGCGAAGAGCTGGAGACGGTTGTTGAAGACGCCGAGCGTCGGAGCGACACGGAAGGTGTAGGTCGCGAAGCCACGACCCGCGAAGATGTTCCGGTCCGGGATCTCGGAGCAGGGAACGGCCTCGCCTCCCGGAAGCACCCCGTACTGGGTCGCGTTCGGCGCGTCCGGATCGGGGGCGAGACTGATCCCGGCATCGCAGAGAGCGGTGATCCGCTCACCGAACGCGTTCGTGAAGTTCCCGGTGGCGGGCGCCGACGGGTCGAACGCGGCGTCGACGACCCAGTCCCCGATGATCACATTCGGGTACGGCAGACCGATGCGGATCGACGTCGTGCCCGGATAGTTGCCGAGCGACTTGATCTCGTTGTCGGTGTGATCCGCCCCGAGGTTGAGGTCGAAGGAGAAGGTGTCGCCCTGGTAGACCCGGGCGTCGACCTGCGCTTCCCAGCCCCAGTTGTCGATTCTCCCCAGGTTCTGCTCCACCGATCCCGGGACACCGAAGCTGGAAGGAATACCGATCGGGAGGAGCTGCTTGTCGTCCGACCGCCAGTAGTGGGTGAACTCGCCGGCGATACGATCGTCGAGGAACGCGACGTCGAAGCCCAGCTCCAGCTCCGTGCTGACCTCCGGCTCGATCTTCGGGTTGCCCGGGCTGGCCGGCCGGATCGCCGCGGCGCCGCCGGGGCCGGGAATCGCCTCGAACGTGTTGATGCCGGCGAGCGCGCTCGGCTGCCGTCCCGCCTTACCCCACGCGCCTCGCAGGCGCAGAGAGTTGACCGGTCCGACGTTCCAGAAGCTCTCCTCGGAGATCACCCAGGTGCCGGACAGCTTCGGGTAGATCAGCGCGGGCGCATCCGATCCGAACGTCGAGTTGTCGTCGAAGCGAAGGGCGCCGGTGACGAAGAGCCGGTCCGCGAAGCTCAGCGTCTCCTGCACGTAGAACCCGAGTGACATGTTCTCGATGTACTCGTATTCGGTCACCATCTGCGACTGCGCGATCTGGTTGATCGTCGTCGACAGCGGCGAAGCGAACCCGGTTCCCGTGTTGATGAACTCGTCCATCTGGTTGACGTAGTACTGCGCCCCGAACGAGGTCGCCGAGCCCCACCGGTCGCCCACCTGGAGGTTCGCCGTGAGGGCGTAGTCCATCGTGAAGTTCGTGGTGATCGGACGCGCATACCGCAGCTGGCCCGTCACCGTCTCGGAGTAGACGGCCGCCCACTCGTCCGTGTACTGGGCGAGATGCTCGGGCACGATCCCCTCCTCCAGCGGGTGGAGGTTCCGGTTCGTGTCCCAGCCCTTGTCCACGCCCAACACCGCGCGCGAGTTCAACGATGCTCGGGTGTTCCCGAAGGTGAACTCCGGAGACGCGAAGTTCAGCGTCGCCGAGCCGGTGAACCGCGAGTACTCCCGGGTCGCCTCGGTTTCCGCCACGTCGGTGGGAAGGTGCTCCTGGAAGCCACCCAGCCGCGGGTTCGCGCCGGGCCGGTCGAAGGGCGTCACCCAGTCGAGGTAGTAGCCGTTCGACCACAACAGATCCTGCCAGAGGCCGCCGTCCGATGGCGTCGCCCCCTCGAAGCGCGTGTAGCCGTCCACGTACCCGGTCGACACGTCCAGGGAGAAGCGCTCATTGAACACCACGCCCACGTTCGCCCGCAGCCGCAGCGTCTCATCCGTGTTGTACCAGACGAAACCCTCTTCCTGGTCGTAGTTCGCTGAGACGAAGTACTGGACACCCTGCGTGCCACCCCGCACGTCCACGTTGTAGCCATGCGCGTGGCCGTTCGAGAAGAGGTTCTCCCGCGGCCACGGGAAGTAGCCCTCCCGGATGTACCGGTTGGCTTCATCGTACATGTTGTAGGCGAGCAGATCCTCCTCGTTCCTACAATCGGTTGGTCCCGGCGCCGGATCGGTCGGGCACGTCCACATCGTCCCCAGCTTACCCGCGGGGTCAGGCAGGTAGTTCACCCCCTGCCGGATGGACACGTTGAACTCCGGCGACCCATCCCTTCCCTTCTTCGTGATGATCTGGATCACGCCCGCCGATGCCTCCGTGCCATAGAGGCTCGCCGCCGCCGGGCCCTTGATGATCTCGATGCTCTCGATGTCTTCGGGGTTGAAGTCGTCCAGTACGCTCACCTGCGAACCCTCGCCCAGCTGCGGGCCCGCATCCGCCGCGTTGTTGACTCTCACCC
>Ga0079224_100016576_pt1 | contig 10356 bp, 8 predicted proteins | sample Stecom2015_FD_80414 | JGI IMG/M metagenome (GOLD analysis project Ga0079224, IMG submission 80414) | Agricultural soil microbial communities from Utah to study Nitrogen management - Steer compost 2015 | ecosystem: Environmental > Terrestrial > Soil > Agricultural land | place: USA: Utah...
CCGATCCGAATACGAAGAATTGATGAAAACCATTGATTATTTGAAAGAAGTATTGGCCAGCAAAGAACTTCGGATGAAAATCATCAAAGACGAATTAATCGAAATCAAAGAAAAATACGGTGATCAAAGACGTTCTGAAATCGATTATGCCGGAGGTGATATGAACATCGAAGATTTGATTCCGGATGAAGAAATGGTTTTAACCATTTCCCATTTAGGATACATCAAGCGCACACCGCTTTCTGAATACCGCAAACAATCCCGCGGAGGCGTCGGAAATCGTGGCGCAACAACGCGTGACGAGGATTTCTTGGAATACATGGTTGTAGCAACAAACCACCAGTATATGCTTTTCTTTACCGAAAAAGGAAAATGTTTCTGGATGCGCGTTTTCGAAATTCCGGAGGGCTCCAAAACTTCAAAAGGTAGGGCTATTCAAAATTTAATCAACATCGAACCCGACGACAAAGTCCGAGCTTATATTCGTACCCACGATTTAATGGATGCCGAATATGTAAATAATAATTACGTGGTGATGGTAACCAAAAAGGGAATCGTGAAGAAAACTTCTTTGGAAGCTTATTCTCGTCCGCGTGTAAACGGTATCAACGCGATTACAGTTCGGGAAGGCGACCAATTATTGGAGGCAAAATTGACCGACGGAAAAAGCGAAATTATGATTGCTTCGCTCAGCGGAAAAGCAATTCGTTTTGAAGACGAAAAAGTTCGCCCGATGGGTAGAACGGCTTCCGGTGTTCGTGGAATCAATCTGGGAGCGGATGATAACGAAGTAGTCGGTATGATTGTGATTCGTGACAAAGAAAATGAAACCGTTTTAGTGGTTTCCGAAAAAGGTTACGGAAAACGTAGTTCAATTGAAGATTATAGAATTACAAATCGTGGCGGAAAAGGAGTAACAACCTTAAATGTGACCGAAAAAACCGGAAAATTAATCGCCATCCAATCCGTTACGGACAATGACGATTTGATGATTATTAACAAATCCGGCGTTGCGATTCGAACAGGCGTGAAAGAAATGCGTGTAATGGGTCGTGCTACGCAAGGTGTGAGATTAATTAATCTCAAGAAAAATGATGAAATTGCAGCGGTTGCAAAAGTTGCCATGGAAGAGGATGTTGATTTAGAAGACGAATTAGACGCAACCGAAGATTTGTTAAATGATGTTAATAATCAAGCAAATGGTTCGGAAATTAATGAAAATCCGGACGAAAATCTTAATTTAGATTCCAATACTGAGGAATAGTCTTAGAATTCGCCCGTAAATTACTTTATTTATTGGCGAATTATTAATTCTTAACTCATTAATTAAAAATTTAAAAAATGAAGAAAATAGTTTTATCACTCGTAACATTGATACTGTCTTTGGGTATATTTGCACAGGAAAAAGAAATAGATGCCGCATTTGACGCTGTAGAATCTAATAATTTAACAGCAGCAAAATCTGAACTTTCAAAAGTTTCCTCGCAAATCAATACCACGACATTAAGCCCCGAATCCAAAGCAAAATATTATTATGCAGCCGGTCAGGTAGCTCTTAACGAAGGAAATTCAATCGAAGCTGCCAAAATGTTTGGTGAAGTGGGAAAATATGAAAACGGAACCATGTATTCCGCACGGAATAAATCCACCAAACAAACCGAATATTTCGCTACAAAAGCTGAAGCAGATGCCGCTGCAGCCAAAGGAGATTATACCAAGCCCAAAGAAGAAACCCTGAAACCCAATTTGATTTTAAAAGTGGAAGGCGAATTAAAAACCAAAGCCGAAAACTTATTAAAACAAGCTAACACAGCTTATCAGGCAAATAATTCCATCGTTGCAGGAGACAAATTTTTGGAAGCCTCTTATTTGGTAAAAGCAATTGGCGGCGATGCCGGACTCTTCAAATACAATGCAGCTTTGAGTTATCATAAAGGAGAAGCTTATCAAAAAGCATTTGATACTTACAAAGAATTGATCAATGAAGGATATACCGGAGAATCAACTTCATGGGTGGGGAAAAATAAAGAAACGGGAGAAGAAGTATCGTTTCCAACCAAAACAGATGCAGACATGCAGGTAAAATTAGGATTGGTAACAGGAATCAAAGAAGTAAAAACTCCTTCCGTAGAAAAAGATCTGTATTCCTATGCACTTCAGTCCTTAAACGGATTGAAAAAATATGATGATATCATTGAAAAAATAACAACCAAATATCCAAATGACAGTCAAATTCAAACACTTGCCGGAAACGTTTTACACAATTCAGGGAATGACGATAAATTTTTGGAAAAATTAATTGAAAATACCAAAATTGACCCAAACAATGCATCCAATTATTATAACATTGGTGTAATCCAAATGAATGCAGGAAAAGATGACGAAGCCATTCAGGCCTTTGAAAAAGCCATTCAGGTAGATCCTACATTTAAAAATGCTTATACCAATCTTGCCTTGGTCAAAATCAAACCGGAAAAGGAATACGTAGAGATAATCAATGCAAACTTAGGAAGTTCCGCCAAAGAAAAGAAAACTTATCAAGAATATACACAAAAAAGAAAAGACCTCTACAAAGAAGTAATTCCCCATTTGGAAAAGGCTTTTGAATTGGACAAAACCAATTATGAAGCTGCAAAAACCCTTCGACAAGCCTATCAGGCAGCCGAAATGTTCGACAAGGAAGATGCTATGCGTGTGATTGAAAAATCACTTCAACCATAAAAAAAATTTAAAAAATTTAAAAACCCGTTAAATCTGTATTTAGCGGGTTTTTTATTTTTTCCGAAGTACGAAATAACCTAATTTTGAACCTAAATTTATGCAAATGAAACCACAATCCTACACGGATCAAGAATATTTAGATTTTTATAAAAAACTTCTCTTACCGCGCATAATCGAAGAGCGAATGCTCATCGGACTTCGACAAGGAAAAATTTCCAAATGGTTTTCCTCTTGGGGGCAAGAAGGAATTTCCGTCGGTACAACTTTGGCGATGAATCTGGAAGAGTACATTTTAACAATGCACCGGAATCTCGGCGTTTTTACTTCGCGCGAAATTCCCTTGAAACGATTATTTGCGCAGTTTCAGGGAAAAGTCGAAGGTTTTACCAAAGGTCGCGATCGTTCGTTTCATTTCGGAACCAATGAATTCAAAATCGTCGGAATGATTTCCCATCTCGGCTCCCAAATGGGTGTCGCAGACGGAATCGCGCTTGCCAATAAATTACAACAAAATAACCAGGCGACTTTGGTTTTTACCGGTGACGGCGGCGCGAGCGAAGGCGATTTTCACGAATCGGTCAACGTTGCGGCGGTTTGGCAATTGCCGGTGATCATCATTGTGGAGAACAACCAATGGGGACTTTCCACACCTTCGTCCGAACAATTTCGGATGAAATCTTTTGCCGACAAAGGAATCGGTTATGGAATCGATGCCGTTTCCATCGACGGGAATAATTTCCTTGAAGTCTATGAAACCGTGAAATATTGGGCAGAAGAAATTCGTCAAAATCCTCGTCCGGTGCTGATTGAATGTATGACTTTCCGTATGCGCGGACACGAAGAAGCCTCCGGAACGGCTTATTATCCCGAAGGTTTGATTGAATCTTGGGAAGACAAAGATCCGATTTTGAGATTTGAAAATTTATTGAAAGAAAAAGGAATTTTGACAGGTGAATTCATTCAAGATTTAAGAAATGAACTGAGTGAATTTGTTTTGAAAGAATTAGAAGCAGCCGATAATTTGCCTAAAATCATACCTAATAAAGAAACAGAGTTAAAAGACATTTTTGCGGAATTTTCCAATGAAGAAATCATCCCGAAAAAAATAGACTCGGGCAGAGAAATTCGTTTCATCGATGCGATTTCAGAAGGATTGGATGAAGCGATGAGTCTTTATCCGGAATTGGTTTTGATGGGGCAAGACATCGCCAAATACGGCGGCGCATTCAAAGTAACCGATGGTTTTTTGGATAAATTCGGCGCAGACCGCGTGCGCAATACGCCGCTTTGTGAAGCTGCTATTTTAGGTGCAGGTTTGGGGCTTTCCATTCGCGGACAAAAGTCAATGATCGAAATGCAGTTTTCGGATTTCGTAACCGAAGGTTTCAATCAAATCGTCAATAATTTGGCGAAAGCACATTATCGCTGGAACCAGAATGCCGATGTTGTCGTTCGGATGCCGACGGGCGGCGGCGTAGCTGCGGGACCTTATCATTCGCAATCTACCGAAGCCTGGTTTACCAAAGTTCCGGGATTGAAAGTGGTTTATCCGTCAACGCCGGAAGACGCCAAAGGTTTGCTGTTGCAATCATTTGCTGACCCGAATCCCGTGATGTTTTTTGAACATAAAAAATTGTACAGAAGCCTGAAAAGCATCGTTCCTGAAGGATTTTATACCCTGCCTTTTGGAAAGGCCAGAATTCACAAAAAAGGCGAAGATTTAACCATTATTACCTATGGAATGGGTGTTCATTTGGCTTTGGAAACATTGAAAAAACATCCGGAAATAGAAGCCGAAGTCATCAATTTACGAACTTTGATTCCCTGGGACAAAGAAACCGTTCTGAATTCGGTACGTAAAACCGGAAAAGCCCTGGTGTTGCACGAAGACACTTTGATCAATGGATTTGGGGGCGAAATTTCGGCGGTGATCTCAGAAGAAATCTTTGAAGAACTGGACGCGCCCGTATTCCGTGTGGGAAGTATGAACACACCGGTTCCTTTTGATGCAGAACTTGAAAAACAGTTTATGCCCGATGCGGAATTTGAAGAGAAATTAATTAAATTGTGGAAGTATTAATGTAAGTTTAATCTGATTAAATTTTAACTTATGAAAAAATTATTGGTATTTATTCTATTTATTTGCGTGCAAATCTCTTATGCACAAATCTCTTAGGGCGTTAAATCGGGAATTAATTTCTCAAAAATCAACGAAAAAGAAATTAATTATGATTTCAAAACCGGATTTTATGCCGATGGATTTGCACATATAAAATTCGCAGAACAATTTGCATTTCAACCTGAAATTTTATTTTCTATTCAAGGTGCTAAAATTGACAACCAATTAATTCTTTAGAGGAAGGTGGAGAAATAGTCACGGATGGTTTTATGCAAATTGACCATAAATTGTACTATCTGAATATTCCTTTAATGGTAAAGTATTATTTTTTAGAGAAAGTAAATTTTGAATTCGGTCCACAAATTGGATTTATCTTGAAAAATGAAATTAAAACCAAAACGGAAGAATTAGGTGAAATCTCAGCTAATCCTGAGTCAAATATTGATTGGGTGTAAATATTGGGTTGGAATATAATTTATATCAAAAATAAGTATTGGCGTCCGATATAATGTGGGATTTCTTGATATTCAAAAAAATCTGGATTATAAAAATAAGAACTCAGTTACTTCTTTGGGATTAAGTTATTCGTTTAATTAAACTATTTTTATCTCTGGGCTTAGTCTAGACGAAACCCCCGGACAGCCCGATAACATGCCCAAAAAGTTAAAAAACTGATGGAATGGTTTTTGAGGAAAAATAAAACTTAAAAATCATTTTATGAAAATCCAAACTTATTTATCAGTCAGTCTTGTAGCCGTCTTTTTGATGAGTTGTGACCCTAAAAATTCAACGGCACAAACCACCGAAAATCCAGAAGAAGCCAGCAATGCGCCTGTAGAAACGAAACCTGCGAATACCAATTACAAGCCTGCGTTTGAAGGTCAAACCCGAATCGCCGGTGTGAAAACGACTACGGCTTATCAGGTCGATAAATTGGCGGAAAATTTGGACAAACCTTGGGCGGTAATTCCTTTGCCTGACGGTCGTTTGCTGATTACCGAAAAAGCCGGAAAAGTGCAGATTTATGATGAAACGGGAGTTCGTGTGAAAACCATCGAAGGATTTCCGGAAGTGGATGACCGAGGTCAAGGCGGACTTTTGGATGTCGCTTTGGATCCGGATTTTCAAAATAACCAGATGATTTTTTGGTCATTTTCCGAAAAGCAGGCGGACGGGAAAAATCTGATGGCGGTTGCCAAAGGAAAATTGAATGAAGCTGTGGGAAAAGTAGAAAATGTAAAGGTGATTTTCCGTGCGACACCTTCTTTGAAAAGTGACAAGCACTTTGGTTCAAGGTTGGTTTTCGACAAGGACGGAAATTTATTTGTGAGTACCGGAGAACGTTCAGAGCTTGGAGGAAGGGTTCAGGCGCAGGATTTGAAATCGGGATTGGGAAAGATTTTTAAAATGACCAAAGACGGAGCGCCCGCACCGGGAAATCCGTTTATCGGACAAGAAGGCGTCGTGGAGCAGATTTATTCGTTTGGGCATAGAAATCCACAAGGTTTGGACATCCATCCTGTGACGGGCAAACTTTGGTAATCCGAGATGGGACCGATGGGCGGTGACGAATTGAACCTCGTCAAAGCGGGCAAAGACTATGGTTGGCCGACGATTACGTATGGCTTGGAGTACAGCGGAGAGGCAATTGGTTCGCCACCGCTTCAACAAAAAGAAGGTATGGAACAACCGGTTTATTATTGGGATCCGGTTTTGTCACCGAGCGGAATGAGTTTTTATAAAGAAAATGCGATTCCTGAATGGGAAAATAATTTGTTCATCGGTGGTTTGAGCAGTCAGCACATTGCACGTCTTGTGATTGAGAACAATAAAGTGGTGGGCGAAGAGCGTTTATTGGCGGGTGAAAACCAGCGTTTCCGTGACATCGCTTATCATGACGGAATGTTGTATGCGGTAACTGATCAAGGAAATTTATACCGAATTAAGAAGAAATAATTTATTTATTAAAAAAAGGGTTTCAATCATCTGTTTGAAACCCTTTTAATTTTTTAGGAATAAGATTTATCCATTTTTTATTCCAATTCAATGAATCTTTTCATTCTTTCTATCATAGTTTGGAAAGTTTTTTCCGAACCATTTACCACACTATAACTCCCTAAATTTGTTTCAATAGTCAATTTGGTATCAATTCCGTCAATGGGAAGTTGGCTTTCACCGCTTTTGGCATTTTTGAATGCTTCCAGGTCAATTCCCCTTATCAGATCATTCCAATCTTCTGCTGAAGTTGCTTTTGATTTCTTCACAGTTTTTTCCGGAGATGCTAATAATTTGTGCTCATAAATTATTGAATCCTTTCTAATGATAAAATCGCCTGTCATCCCCATCATTCCGCCATAGGAGGACATTTTAACGGATTGAATTTCTTCCTTTCCGGCGATTTTAGAAGATTGACAACTGAATATAAGACTTAAAATAAGCGTTGTAAAAATTGGGATAATTTGTTTCATCTTAATTAATTTCAGCATAATTATATAATTGTATTGTTCAACAATGACAAATAACGTTCCTTAATGATGTTGATGTGATGAATTTGATGCCCCACTATGGAATAACCCAAAGCCAGAACGCTCATTTGGTCCATGTGATTTTCCCCATAGCGGTAAGGTTTCATCAAATCTTCATGGTCATAAGTTTGAAAAAGTGAAGTTGTCGCGCTTCTCACCATGATAAAATCATCAATGATGCTGTCCAAACTTCTGGCATTCGCTTTTGAATTCGGTGCCATGATGTCTTGATCGTGTCCGGGCGGAAGATTAGGTTCTTGGCGAACATATATCAAACTTCTGTAAGAAAAAATCCGCTCCCAATCGATGATGTGTTGCAAAATTTCCCTTACCGTCCATTTTCCGGGCTGATATGTTCTGTCGCCCAATTCCTTCAAAGCTTCTTTGTCTAAATTTTGAATATTGGCCAAATGCTTATCAAAAGCGGCTTTCAGCGGTAAATCTTCTACCAATTTTATGTAATCCCAATAATGAACAGGTTGTTCATTTAAATCCGATTTTTTCATTCTCCCAAATTATAAATTTCCATGATTTCTTCTAATTTCTTTTTGAAATTGACTTTCAGGTCAATTAGCTTTCCGTTTCTCATATCGAAAACCCAAGCATGAACTTGTAAACCTCGTCCCAAATAGGCTTTTTGAACGGCAGCAGTTTTCATCAAATTGTAACATTGTTCTTCGACGTTGAGTTCCACCAAACGGTCATAGCGCAAACTTTCATCGGAAATCGCGTTGAGTTCCTCTTTATGAATGCGATAAACATCGCGGATGTTGCGCAACCAAGGATTCAAAATCCCTAAATCTTTGGCTTCCATAGCTGCTTTTACACCGCCGCAAAGGTAATGTCCACAAACGACGATATGCTTCACTTCGAGCGCATTGACGGCATAATTCACGACCGACATCATATTCAAATCGATGCTGATGACCATATTGGCGATGTTGCGGTGAACGAAAATTTCGCCGGGTGCTACGCCCATCAATTCTTCTGCTGAAACGCGACTGTCAGAACAACCGATGTAAAGCACTTCGGGGCTTTGACCGTCAGAGAGTTTTTTGAAATAGTCAGGATCCGCGGAAAGTTTATCTGTAATCCAGTTTTGGTTGTTTTCGAAAATTTTATTTAGATTCATAAAACGAATTTACCACAAAAAACAAAGCCGATGGAAATTCCACCGGCCGAATAATCATTAATTTATAAAAACCAATTTTTATTTCTTATTCTTCTGAAGTGATTTTAGCTTTCAAGAATTCGCGGTTCATACGCGCGATGTTTTCCAATGAAATTCCTTTTGGACATTCCACTTCACAAGCACCTGTATTGGTACAGTTACCAAAACCTTCTTCATCCATTTGGGTTACCATATTCTGCGCTCTTCTCGCAGCCTCTACTCTACCCTGTGGTAACAATGCAAACTGAGAAATTTTGGCTCCGACGAACAACATCGCCGAACCATTTTTGCAAGATGCTACGCAAGCTCCACACCCGATGCAGGTCGCTGCGTCAAAAGAACGATCGGCATCAAATTTCGGAACAGGAAGTGAATTGGCATCAATCGTATTTCCTGAAGTATTGATGGAAACGAAACCTCCGGCTTGTTGGATTCTGTCAAACGAAGAACGGTCAACCACTAAGTCTTTGATAACCGGAAAAGCGACTGATCTCCAAGGTTCTACATAAATCGTTTCACCATCTTTGAACATACGCATATGCAACTGACAAGTCGTGATTCCAGTGTCCGGTCCGTGCGCGCGTCCGTTGATGTAAAGCGAACACATTCCGCAAATCCCTTCGCGACAATCGTGGTCAAATGCTACGGGTTCTTTGCCTTCTTCGATTAATTGTTCGTTCAATTGATCCAACATTTCAAGGAAAGAACTGTCGGTGGAAACGTCATTTAATTTGTAAGTTTCCATTTGTCCTTTGGCTTTGGAGTTTTTCTGTCTCCAAATTTTCAAAGTGATATTTATATTTTTTGATGCCATATCTTTTTTTATTTACGATTTACGAAATTCGAATTTCGAGATTCGTTTATTTATAGCTTCGAGCTTTTAGCTCAATGAATTCATATTTCAATTCTTCTTTGTGCATAACTTCTTGGTTGATGTCTTCGCCTTTGTATTCCCAAGCACCAACAAAAGTAAAGTTCTCGTCATCACGCAAAGCTTCTCCTTCTTCGGTTTGGTATTCCTCACGGAAATGTCCGCCACAAGATTCGTTTCTTTGCAAAGCATCCATCGCCATCAATTGTCCTAATTCCATAAAGTCAGCTACGCGAATTGCTTTTTCTAATTCAGGATTTAATTCGTCCGAAGAACCCGGAACAAAAACGTTTTTGTGGAATTCTTCTCTCAATTCCGCAATTTCTTTGATGGCTTCTCTCAAGCCTTTTTCGTTTCTCGCCATTCCGACTTTGTTCCACATAATATGCCCCAAAGCTTTGTGAAAACTATCAACCGAACGATTTCCCTTGTTATTGATGAAAGAATGAATCTGGTCTTTAACTGCTTTTTCAGCCGCTTCGAATTCAGGAGAATCCGTTGGAATTTTTCCGGTACGGATGTCCGCCGCCAAATAATCAGCAATTGTATAAGGCAACACGAAATATCCGTCTGCCAGACCTTGCATCAAAGCCGAAGCACCCAATCGGTTGGCACCGTGATCAGAGAAATTTGCTTCTCCCGCCACGAAACATCCCGGAATCGTACTCATCAAATTATAATCAACCCAAACGCCACCCATTGTGTAGTGAACTGCCGGATAAATTTTCATCGGCGTTTCATACGGATTTTCGTCGGTGATTTTTTGGTACATCTGGAAAAGGTTTCCGTATTTGTCCTCAATCCATTGTTTACCTAATTTTTCAACTTCTGCATCCGAAGGATTATGGTTTCCGTTTGCATAAGCAACTTCACGTCCTTTTTTCTTGATTTCAGTTGAGAAATCCAAGAAAACACCTTCTTTTGTATCGTTATTTTCAATTCCGAAACC
>Ga0079224_100016577_pt1 | contig 10356 bp, 13 predicted proteins | sample Stecom2015_FD_80414 | JGI IMG/M metagenome (GOLD analysis project Ga0079224, IMG submission 80414) | Agricultural soil microbial communities from Utah to study Nitrogen management - Steer compost 2015 | ecosystem: Environmental > Terrestrial > Soil > Agricultural land | place: USA: Utah...
CGGCTACAGCGTGATGCTGAAGTACTGGAACAACGAGGAAAAGACCCGGGAAGCCATCGACGATGCCGGCTGGATGCACACCGGCGACCTGGCGACCATGGACGAGGATGGTTACATCCAGATTGTGGGCCGCATCAAGGACATGGTGATCCGCGGTGGTGAAAACATCTACCCGAAAGAGATCGAAGAGTTCCTCTACACTCACCCGGCCATTGAAGAGGTGCAGGTAACCGGTATTCCGGACGAGAAGTACGGTGAAGAGCTGATTGCCTGGGTGAAACTGCGGCCCGATGCAGACCCGGTAACCGCAGAGGACCTGCAGGCCTTCTGCAAGGGCAAGATCGCCCACTTCAAGATTCCCAAAAACTACAAGTTTGTGGATGCATTCCCGATGACCGTGACCGGGAAGATCCAGAAGTTCAAGATGCGGGAAATCTCGATTGAGGAAATGGGACTGAAGCAATAATTGAATACCGCCCAACCCCAGGAAACCCGGCCACGGCCGGGTTTCTGCTATCTGTGAAACCTAATGCTTGCCCATGCGCTTGTACCGGTAGGGCTCACCCTCTTCATTCTGCAGTTGATAATCGTAGGCGGCCTGGAGCCCGGTTTCGTCTTCCGTCCCCTCCTCCGGTTCCTGCTCCAGATAGCGCGGGTATAGAGGTGAAAACATGGCCACGACAATGCCAATGGCGCAGAAGAACCCAAAGGCATCGGCATAGCCCACTTGCCCCACCAGCATACCGACCACAGGCGAGCCCGCTGCCTGTCCCAGAGACACCGCCATGAATGGCAGCACCGGCCCCATGGACAGCCGCCCCGGCAACAAACGAATCCCTGTCATCAGGTACAGCCCGGTCAGACTCATATAGGCCAGCCCGAACACCAGGGCTGAAAACGCTGCCAGCGGCAGGTTGTCTGGACTGGCAGCCAACAGAGCCAGGCTCGCCGCAAGCATCATCAACATCAATGACTGGGTGATCGGCGGGTTATTGCGGTCTGCCAGATCGGCAACCACGGCACCACCCAGGCCAGCAACCCCAACGCCCAGCCACAGCCAGGCGGTAGAATCGGAACTCATTTCACCCAGGTTCACCACCAGGTCGGGCGCGAAAATCCAGTAGGCCGCCGAGACAACCCCCATCATGAAGCCAAAGATCGAGAGCCGTAACAGGCGCCACCACTGCAAGGCCGAGATCGCCGGCGGTGGCGCTGCGTTAGATGGCATCACCCGTGAAACTGAAGGCAGGAAAAACCAGGTGGCAAACACCCCGATCAGGGCAAGAACGGCAAAAGACGCGTAGGTATAGCGCCAGGCCCCGGCCAAAAAAAGAACCGTGGGCACCGCGACCATCACACCCACGCTGGTACCAGCATTCATCACCGAGCTGACCCGGCCATGCATCGAGCGCCGCACCAGTGCCTGCATGGCCGCTGTCAGGGCAGGCATCATCAGGCCCGTGCAGATACCACAGGCAAATACGCCCAGCCCCAGTGACAGGGCACCGGCCGACTGACTGATCAAAGCCAGTCCGACTACCCCAAAAACGCCGGAGGCCATCGCCGTATTCCGGGCGCCGAGACGGTCGGCACACCAGGGCGCCACCACCGACGCCAGGGCAAAGCTGATCAGAGGGAGTGCACCGATGATACCGATCACATGGGGCGACAAAGACAGATCCGCACGAATGGGCGGAACAAACAGCCCGAAGGCGAAGCGCGCAAGGCCGAAGCTGATCGCAATCAACCCTGCGCCCAGTAATGCGAATGCTGTGCTTGAGGGAAACCTCATGCCACCTCCGCTGACTGAAAATCATGGTAAACCATGTATTCAAATGTCAGCGTAGTCGCCAACCTCAGCCAGCGGCAACTTTGAGTTGCTCTGCCAGTTCGTCGTCCAACGCATTGGCACGTTTAGCCGCCGGCCGGCTTTCCATTCTGTCGGTGTACTCCCGGAACACATCGAGCCTGGGGATGTTTTCCTGCATCATTTCCCACCAAAGGTAACTACTCACCAGCACATCTGCAGCCGTGAACTGATCACCGCAGATATAGGGAGTTTTTGCCAGCGCTTGTTCAAGGGTTTCGATGCTGGCGTCGATGGGGCCGCAACCTACAGACTGCTCATTATCGCTATCGATCCGCCATCCATAAGCCGTGGCACTGGTCGCCATTTCAAACGGGCCCGCCATAAAAAACAGCCAGCGGTAGTAACTGCCACGTTCCGGGGACCGAAGACCTGGAGCCAGGTTCTTTTCCGAAAACTGGTCGGCCAGCCAGGCACAGATTGCGGCGACTTCGGTCACCACCACATCACCATGCTTGATAGCGGGCACCTTGCCCATTGGGTTAATGGCCAGGTATTCCGGCCCTTTCATATCCCCGCCAAACTCCAGTGTTTTCACCGTATAGTCGGCGCCCACTTCCTCCAGCATCCATCGAACCACGCGCCCACGGGACATGGGATGGGTATAGAACGTCAGATCTGACATATTGATCTCCTTTTCCTGCCAGTTGTTTTCATGAATGTGTGTACTGCAGGGCCAGCTTATGCGGCAACTAGGCAAGAATCCGTCCTAAATAAATGAAATAATTCGTGGCATCATCTGACGGCTGATTCAGCTCCCCGGAGGCGCCCATGTCTGGCCCAACCACCCGTGTATTGACTGTTCTGGAACTACTTCAGGCTCACGGCCAGATGGGCGGGGGTGAGTTAGCGCAACGGCTGGGCGTAAACCGGCGCACGGTTCGGCGCTATATCCGGATACTGGAGGATCTGGGTATCCCGGTGATGACAGAACAGGGACGCTACGGTGGGTACAGATTGGTGGCGGGCTTCAAACTGCCGCCGATGATGTTCACCAACGAGGAAACGCTGGCCATCTCGCTGGGCCTGCTTTCTGCGAAGCAACTTGGATTGACCGATGCAGCGCCCGCCATTGCCAGTGTTCAAGCCAAACTGGAGCGGGTAATGCCCGACAAGCTAAAAGGTCGGGCTCGGGCCATCAGCGAGACAGCCAGAGTAATCCTGCCGCGCAAAGAGCCCAATCTGGATGAACATGCACTGGACACACTGGCCACTGCTACAGAAACCGCTCGTTCAGTCCATTTCATATACCACGCTCCACAACACCCGGAAATGGAGCGGAAAATCGACCCCTACGGCCTGGTCTTCAGACAGGGGCGCTGGTATGTCACGGGGTTTTGCCATCTCCGATCGGCCATGCGCTCATTCCGACTGGACCGAATCAGCGAGGTTCAGCTGCTCGCAGACCGCTTCACACGGCCTGCAGATTTTGATGCCGCAGAATTCCTGCACCAGAGCTTCATGGCCTGGAACAATACCCACGCGGTATCCCTGACCTTTCATACCGATCCTGCAACGCTAGCCTCATTATTTGATCCCGGCGAATACTGCCGTGATGGCATTCAGCAAACTGCCGATGGGCTTTTGATGGAAACCCACGTCGACAGCTTCGAGTGGTTCGCCAGCTGGCTCGCCCCGCTGACCTTTGCTTTCACCATTCATTCCCCTGCTGAGCTCAAACACGCGGTAAAGGCGCACGCCACTCGCCTTCTGGATAGTTGCCGATAGCCGTTGTCGATTTCGACCATTCCCAACCGACTAGACTCATAGACACAAACCAAACGTCCAGGAGGGTTATTGCCATGACACATCCGAGAAATACCATTTGCCTCTGGTTCAACGGCCAGGCTGAGGAGGCCGCCCAGTTTTATACCAGCATCTTCCCCGATTCCTCAGTTGGCAGGATATTGCGCGCACCCGGGGACTATCCCGCCGGATCCAGGGGCGACGTCTTAACGGTCGAATTTACGGTGCTTGGCGTTCCCTGTCTTGGGCTCAACGGCGGCCCCGCCTTCCAGCATAACGAGGCCTTTTCTTTCCAGATTGCGACTTGGGATCAAGAAGAAACAGATCGCTATTGGCATGCCATAGTCGATAACGGGGGCGAGGAAAGTGCGTGCGGATGGTGCAAAGACAAGTGGGGACTTTCATGGCAGATAACCCCCGTGGCCCTTACTGAGGCGATCAATAACCCGGACCCCAATGTTGCCAAGCGTGCCTTCGACGCCATGATGACCATGGGAAAAATCGATATTGCTGCTATCAAAAATCTCAGTGGAGGCTAGAACGGGCTACAACATTCTATCAAGTGTTTCCAAGCTTTCAGGCCCGCCGGCCAATCGCACACACCGAGCCGATTCTTCTTCCCAGGATGCAGCAGACTCTATGTGAAGATGAACAGATATCTTCGACGTAAGAGTCTCTTCCAACAAACCAGCAGGAATCCAGACCATCCCGCTGTCCCTCAGACTATTGGGAACCGGACTGCCACAGACCGAGCAAAAATCGCTTCTGAACCCACTGGGCTTCTTGTAACTGCGTATACCACTCTCACCGGAAACCCACCGAAAGGCATGCTCATTTACAAAAGTTGCGGCATTCGCCGCCGCTCCAGTGGCTTTTCGACAGAGCGAACAGTGGCACTGATAGAGGTTTCGGATTCCCTCTGTGATTTCAAACTTTACACTTCCACAGAGACATTCGCCTTTCATAGATCATTCCTTTCGCCAGCTACCCCGTTCCCGGACTAATACCTCATCTCGGTTACGTATAACTTCAAGCAATCCATCCTGATGCACGTAGTACGTGGTATTTCCATTCTCAAACTTATACCCGAGAAAACGGCAGGGAGTATCGCCGTCGGCACAGAGTGTGTGCCAGGAACTCCCTTCCAGCATGATGCTATTTCCTGTTGCCTTGCTTGTACCGTGATAGGTCATTTGGTTGCACGAAACCTCGCCTTCAGCACAGCGTGATTCTATATTGATGATGAACCTCTCTGTTGCCAGCTCCGCCGCCGAGGCAGAAAACGAAAAAAAAGCGATGACAATGAGCTTTTTCATATGCGGCTTAACCCGTTGATTACGAGGGGCCACTCCCAGTTCTGAACTCACAACATAGTCTTCAGTTATTCATAAAATTGCGGTGTTGCTCTTCTTTTTTTATTCCACTACGACCAGAAGAGACAAAGGCAGCTCCGTGGATGGGTGACGAGGCTCGGTTAGTTCTATGATGGAGTAACCGCAGTCCCGGAACAACGCTACCCAGGAGCCGAGCGTGCGAAAGTACCAGGGCATGGATTGCCATGTTCCCGGGAAATCCCGAAAATCCTCATTGCGCCAACCGTCGAGATAGGGGCCGCTCACCGACCAGGGATGCACCGTCTGCATGACCATTCTTCCCCGAGGAGCAAGCAACGGCCGTAGGGCCCGCAATAACCCGGCCACGTCTTCATGGAGGATCGCGAAGTTCACAGACACCACATCAAAGTCGTGGCCTATCTTCCGGGCATCGTCGACAAGCTCAGAATAGGTACAGACGTGAAATCGTCCTCCCCCAAGGGACCGGGCCGCTTCAATCAACACGGGTGAGCCATCCACCCCGACGCAGTCAACACCATGACTGGCGAGCGCCCGTACCAGCCAACCTTCTCCGCACCCAGGTCAAACACCCGCCTCGGTTGCTGGGCGAGCACGGCGTTGACCATGGCCTGGTCAGTCACCAGGCGGCGACTCTCGATATCGCCGGCGCGGACCGCCGCGGTCCAGAGTTCGGCGTTCGTTATCCAGCTCTGCGCCAACTCGGATGGTTTATTGGAGCTGTTGCTCATTCAGAATTCCCGTGTGCCACCAAGCATGCCCTGCACGGCAGTTAAATGGGTTCACTGCCCTTTTCCTCGATCGAGTCAATGGCCTGTTTCAAAAGCTCATTGAACGCCTCAGGCCTTTCCAACATCGGGAAATGGCCAGCGTCTTCAATGTACATAAGCTGGTAATCATCAATGTGTTTTCTATTCTCTTCCAGCGCTGTCGGCCACAACCTGGCGTTTATCGAGATGACGGGAACCCTGACATCATCAAACGCAGTGGCCGCTTCGCCAGTGACATATCGCCCGAGATAGTTTCGGAAAGCGTTCAAGGCAATGGCCTTTGGCGCAGAAGACATATCTTCTTTCACCCAGGAAACCAACGGCTCATCGGCACCTTCAGGAAACATAGGTGCGACAAAATCCTTTACCGCCGTCGTAAAGTCAGCCTCAAAGGGCTGAGCCATTTCATCAACGACACTTTGGGGAATTCGCTCCGCAACGTTCTGTAAGGTATCAACCCCTATCACACCAACAACTCTGGCCGGCATCAATCTGGCTGCTTCGGCAATCACCGCACCGCCCATCGAATGCCCTACCAGAATCGCACGTTCAATGCGCTCTTGATCAACAATGGCCTTCACATCGTGAGCGAAAGCCACCATCGAATAATCAGAGCGGCCAACCGATGAGTGCCCATGACCCGCCAGATCAACCGTAATTACCTGATAATCGCCGGCAAACGCCGGTATTTGTTGCTGCCAGTAGCGTCCGTCACAACTCCAGCCGTGGATAAACACCAGAGCCGTTTTTCCACTCCCGACCACGTCATAAGCGATTCGTTCTGAGTCAGAAGACAAGGCGACCTTGTGCCTGACAGGTATCTGGTGAGAGACACAGCCTGTCAGCAGGAGGAAAGACAACAAAACCAACACTATCGATTTATGCATAAACAATCCCTTTGGCTCATACAAGGCTGTTGTTAAGCGCCCGACGCGGGCATCCGGTTCACTGGATTGGAAAGCTCAGCAAAGCCAATAGCCTCAGGCCATCGGCTTGAAATTCGGCAACGAAGCCACCCGTTTCAGCCATGCCAGAATTGCCGGATAGTCTGCCAGTTCAAAGCCTCCCTCGTGAGCTACGTGGGTGTAGGCATAAAGCGAGATGTCTGCCGTGGTCGCATGCTCGTCTGTGAGATAAGGCGTTTTCTGAAGCTGCTGCTCCATCACTCGCAACGCTTTGTGGCCGCCGGCTTGCTTCGACGCATATTCCGCAGCTCTGTCATCAGGCAGCCCAAGGTACTTATTGATGAAGCGGGCTACCGCGATATAAGGCTCATGGCTGTATTGTTCGAAAAACTGCCACTGCAGGATGCGCGCTTGAGCCAGCCCACCCTCGGGGTATAGCGCCGATCCGCCTGCCAGGAAGTTGATAATGGCGTTGGACTCGGAAAGCGTCTCGCCCTCATCGAGCTCCAGCAGAGGTATTTTGCCATTGGGGTTCTTTCGCAAGAATTCGTCGGACCTGGTGTCGCCAGCCAGAATATCGACCTCAATCCACTCCTGGTCGATGTTCAGGAGGTTGCACACCAGCTGAACTTTGTAGCAATTGCCGGATTTGGCATCACCGTAAATTTTCATCTGCTCTCCCTACAGTGCCTCATAGGAGCACCCGATGTAAGCTCCAATCCGGAACGAACTACAATAACGTGTTAATTGACACGGAGGCAGGCCTCCAGCCTCTCTCTCCAGTGCGGCCTGCGGGCATTGAGATAAGCGACGTGTCCTGCAATAACATCGAACTCAGAAAGCTCTTCAGTAACCGGTTTCGTAGTCTTTCAAATGATCCCGTGTTCATTGCCATCACCGATTCCGAACACTTTGCCGAAAACTTGCTTCATAACGCCCACCATCACGCACTCCTCGCGTGGATGGCCTTGTTGGCATCCGCTATCTCATGTTGGCTAAACACCTGAATACCATGTCGACGCAGCAACGCGGCCGTAACCCCGATGCCAGGAGTCCGATTACCTGAAAAGCTACCATCATAGATGAAAGAGCTGCCGCAAGAAGGACTGGACTCAGCCAGTACGGCTATCTCAATGTTGAACTTTTTGCACAGCTCCAAAGCAATGGAGGCACCTGCGATAAAATCATCGGTGACAACATCTCCGCCTTTTTCAAAAACGTCAGCTTCACCGTCTAACACACTGGTTCCGCTTCCTCCGAAGATCTCCGCAGGCTTCCTGGGGATACTCATCCCGGCCTCCACTTCCGGGCAGACGGAAACGATCCGGCCTTCAGATACCCACTTCTCCACAAGTTGATCGTGTACCGAAAGGCTTCCGCCATCGTATCTGACCTTTTTGCCTAAAAGGCATGCACTCATTAATACTTTTCTCAAATTACTAGCCCCTCAGGGTTGTGGTTCTAATGCTGAAATAAGCAGTGCCCTGACAGGGGCGTCCGGTGGAGGCTGAGGTGTGTCATGTGTATCGGGATAAGTCCAAACCAAACCGCCGTGGGTCCAGATACCGTGACATTAGGCGGAAACATCTGGATAAGGTATACCAAAACCTTCGCCTTACAGGAAACTTACACCTTCCTAATCAAAGCATATTTCCGTTTATTTTCAAATACTTAAAAATTATATACATACGCTCACCTAATCGGAAGCCGGGCCATTTATTGTCACTGTTTTTTTTGTGTGCCACGTTAAAAACCGAAGGAACGCAGTAATCACAGCAAATTGGCATTACTTTAGTCGATGCCAATCTCCATGCACTGAAGTTCTGGCCTTCGGTCCTGCATCCAAGGATCTACTCAAGGGCCAACAATGAGGAGGATGCTATGAATAACGACATTTTGGAAGGCAACTGGAAACAGCTCAAAGGTAAGGTGCGCGAAAACCGGGGCAAATTAACCGACGATGATGTGGACCAAATCGGCGGTAAAAGAGAGCACTTTATCGGCAAGCTTCAGGAAAAGTACGGCATGAAGAGAGACGAAGCAGAGAAAGAATGGGACAAGCTCACTAACTAACCGTCGTTTTTATTCTTGAGCCTGGGCCGATGGTGTGACGTATGCCATCGGCCGCTCGCTGCTCCCCTCCCCCCTTCCAAAACTAAACTAAGCCCTCGCTGACGTTGAGATTGTGCATTGGCACAAGCGGGGATTTCCAACTCTGGGTGGACCTGATACGGGGTCAGGTTCATTGTGGCAGCGCGCCAAAATACGTCTGAAGTGGTTCTAAAACCCTCCGTGGAAACGGTGTAGAACCCGAACGAACTTGAATGACTTGTTAAGTGACCTCACTCCATAGATCGAGCAAATCGGCGTAATGGGCTGCCAATGATGTAGTTTTACCTTCGCTCGATACATTGGCCACCTCAAGATCACCAAACACCTCGACTATAGCCTCGACTTCCCTTTCCTGAAGCACTACGCGAAAAAAATCAGTATCTTTTCCACCTTCGTGCTTTTCAGGCTTTTCTATCGGGCCTCGCTCAATGATCGTCTGCAGTTTATTTGCGATCCTTGGATGCGCTGGACGAACCACATCAATGGTTTCTTCTATCACTGACCTGCAAAGCGCATTCGCCGCCTTAGCTAACTCTCTATATTCAGACTGGTTCATGGTGGGCACTTAACGCCTGCAGCATGCGCGCCCACGAAATGGAGCCGAAGGCGCAATGTAGTGGGCGTCGCCGTGCCTGCATTGGTTAGCACTTGTTGACGCCTGCGTATATACTGATAATATACTTTCATGATCAATTGGGCACAAGTTACTGGCTTTGACTGGGACGAAGGCAATTCCCGCAAGAACGCGGAGAAACATGGCGTAAACCAGTCCGAAGCGGAAGAGATTTTCTTTAATGAGCCGCTTCTGGTGCTGGAAGACTCCAAACACAGCCAGACTGAGGCCCGTTTTCATGCCCTTGGTGAAACCGATGATGAGAGATTACTCCACATCACGTTCACACTGAGGCAGAACGGTACGCTGATTCGGGTGATTTCCGCTCGCGACATGCACCGAAAAGAGAGGGCTGTTTATGAGCAAACCAAAAAAGATGCCTGAGTTCAAAACCGAAGCAGAAGAACGGGAATTTTGGGAGACTCACGATTCCACCGACTACCTGGACTGGAGCCAGGCCAAGCCGGCATCGTTCCCGAAGCTGAAACCCTCAACCAAGACCATCTCACTCCGGTTGCCGGAAACTCTGCTTGATCGGATCAAAATCGAAGCCAACAAGCGGGATATGCCCTACCAATCGCTGATCAAGGCTTGGCTTGCGGATGATGTGAACGACAGCCGTCGGGTTTGAGGTGCTAATCGGGATAGGGAGGCACCTCACGATGCCCCTCCTCCCACATCACCGGGCATACGGATCACGTACCACGGCGATTCAGTGACTTAATTCAACCCGTTACCGTACTGCCAATTCCGGCAGTCCATAGCTCCGGAACAACCGGGCCGGTAGGGCTTCCCGCAGTGCCGGCGAGTGACTCAAACGCCACGGGCCGTGGGCCGATTTCGCGGTGTTCCAGGCCAGTTTGACCGAGACACCCCGCTTTCTCAGCTCACGATACCCCCTTCGGCCCCATTGCTTCCACACGTAACTTCTCATTCTCCGCCGTATCCACTTGTCCAGGTCCCGCAGCGGGCTCAGTACTTCGGCTGCGTC
>Ga0079224_100016578_pt1 | contig 10356 bp, 10 predicted proteins | sample Stecom2015_FD_80414 | JGI IMG/M metagenome (GOLD analysis project Ga0079224, IMG submission 80414) | Agricultural soil microbial communities from Utah to study Nitrogen management - Steer compost 2015 | ecosystem: Environmental > Terrestrial > Soil > Agricultural land | place: USA: Utah...
CCCAGGGAGAAGAGGCGGCGGCATACAGGCGACGCGGCATGCGGCCCGCCAGATAAGCGCCGCGGCCGGCCAGCACCGCATGCTTCATGGCCTCGGCCATCAGCACCGGCTTCTGCGCACCGGCAATCGCGGTATTCATCAACACCCCGGCACAACCCAGCTCCATGGCAATGGCGGCGTCGGAGGCAGTACCCACACCGGCATCGACCAGAATCGGCACAGTGGCCTCCTCCAGGATAATGCGCAAGTTGTACGGGTTGCAGATGCCCAGCCCGGAACCGATCAGGCCGGCCAGCGGCATCACCGCCACGCAGCCGATCTCGGCCAGCTGACGGGCGATGATCGGGTCATCGCTGGTGTAGACCATGACGTCGAACCCTTCCTTGACCAGCACCTCGGCAGCCTTGATGGTCTCAACCACGTTGGGGTAAAGGGTTTTCTGATCAGCCAGCACTTCCAGCTTGACCAGATTGCGGCCATCCAGCAGCTCGCGAGCCAGGCGACAGGTGCGCACCGCATCGTCGGCGGTGAAGCAGCCGGCGGTATTGGGCAAAATGGTGTAGCGATCCGGTGGCACCACATCGAGCAGATTGGGCTCGCCGGGATTCTGGCCGATATTGGTGCGGCGGATGGCAACGGTCACGATCTCGGCGCCGGAGGCTTCGATCGCCTGCCGGGTTTCTTCCATGTCCCTGTACTTGCCGGTGCCCACCAGCAGGCGGGAACGGTAGCGCACGCCGGCAATTTCCAGGGCGTCTTGTTGTGTATCTGTCATGGTCTTCTCCGCAGGGCCAGAGCGGGGCTGCGTGTATGCTAGCCGCCACCGATGGCGTGGACTATTTCGACTCGGTCACCGTCATTCAGACGTGTGTCGGCATACTGGCTACGCGGCACGATATCCAGATTCAGCTCGATGGCCAGTCGCTTGCCGGTCAATCCCAGCCGCTCGACCAGTTCGGCCAGGCTGATGGAGGAATCGAGAGGATGGGCTTCGCCATTCAATTTGATCTGCATGGTACAACTCAATGAGGGGTGAATCGGTCGGTAATGATAGCGTAAAACCGGCTTTCCTGACTAATTCACCGGCCGCTGGCAGGCCCAGGCAGCCATGCCGAACAACAGCCATCCGGCAAGAAAGCAGACGCCGCCCATGGGCGTGATCATTCCCACCCGCCATCCTGCCAGTGTCATCAGATACAGGCTGCCGGAAAACAGCACCGTGCCCAGCGCGAACAGCCCGCCGGACAGTTTCAGCAGCAGGCTGTGGGGCTGACGCAGCAGCAACAGCGCCACGCCGATCAGCGCTGCGGTATGCCACAACTGGTACTGCACCCCGGTCTGGAATACCGCGAGCATCCGCTCCGACAGCTGCCCGCGCAGGGCATGGGCACCGAAGGCGCCCAGCGCCACACCGGTGAAACCACTGAACGACGCCAGCAACAACAGCAACCTGGCCATCAAAACCCTCCCCCGGATGTTTATACTACGGCGATTCTACACCACCCCGGACAACCGCCGGACAGGCCCGCTGTGAAGACGATACTGCGCAAGATTGCCAAATGGATATTGATACTGCTGCTGCTCAGCCTGCTGCCGGTAATCCTGTTCCGCTGGGTGCCGGTGCCCGGGTCCATGCTGATGGTCGAGCGCTGGCTGGAAGCCAGAGGTGATGATCAGCCCATCGCGTTCCAGCAGCAGTGGATCGGCTACCGGGCCATCCCGGACAACATCAAGATGGCGGTCATCGCCGCCGAGGACCAGCGCTTTGCCGAGCATTACGGTTTTGATGTCGATGCGATTCTGGCCGCCGTCGAGCACAACCAGCGCGGCGGCCACCTGCGCGGGGCCAGCACCCTCAGTCAGCAGGTGGCCAAGAACCTGTTCCTCTGGTCCGGCCGCAGCTGGCCGCGCAAGGGCCTGGAGGCCTGGTTCACCCTGGCCATCGAAACGCTCTGGCCCAAACAGCGGATTCTCGAGGTGTACCTGAATATCGTCGAATGGGACGACGGCGTGTTCGGCATCGATGCCGCCGCCCGGCATCATTTCGGCGTGGCCCCCGGGGTGCTGTCCGACCAGCAGGCAGCCCAGCTGGCTGCCGTGCTGCCCAATCCCCGTCGCTGGAGCGCCGCCAGCCCGCCACCCCGCGCGTTGCAGCGCAGCCGGTGGATCCGCCAGCAGGCCCGCCAGCTGGGCGGGGCGCACTACCTGCGCCAGATGGAAGCGGGGGCGGAGCGGCCGCAGTGGCTGAGGCTGGCGTGGTGGCAGCAACGCCTGAGCAACTGAATCGGCGGCCCCCTTCCTATTCGGAGGAGGTCAACGCCTCCAGCCGCTGGGTCAGACTGCCCCGCGACAGCTCACCCAGACGCACGCCCTCCATCAACCCCTCGGCATTGAAGAAGACGGTGACCGGCAGGCCCCGTTGTCCGAGCAGGTGACCCATCTCTGCACCGCGATCAAGCAGGACATTACCCAGTTGCAGGTCATCACGCTGAAGATAGCGCTGTACGGTGACCGGGTCCTCCCCCTGATTGAGGAACACGAAGTTGATCTCCGGGTGTCGCTCCTGGGCCTGCTGGAACATCGGCATCTCGCGGCGGCAGGGGCCACACCAGCTGGCCCAGAGATTGATCACCGTGGGCCGGCCGGCAAAGGCCGGCAGCGACACCGCCTCACCATCCAGAGTGGACACCGGCAGCGCCGGCAATGGCCGGTTCGGCCCCGCAGGCAGCGCGGCCAGCGCCACCACCAGCAATAGCCCCAGGCTGACCATGGCGCCGCCCTTGGCGACCGATTTGCCCACGACGGGACGCCGGTAGGCCGTCATCAGCGCTACGCTCCAGATGCCGGCAAGCCCCCACCAGGCATTCCAGCCGCCATCGCGCACATCGAACAGGCTCATGGGGTCGGCAAGGTAGTCATCGGCATAGGTCACGACAAACCCCACCCGCGCCGCCACCACGCCCGCCAGCAACGCCAGCCACAGCGGTGTATCGGCCCGCACCCCGTTGTGACGGGCATCCCGCCCGGCTATCCACAGTGCCAGGCAGGCTGCACCCACCACCAGCAGGGCGTTAAGCGGTATCGACAGCGGTCCGATAGGTATAAAGACGTTCATCTGCAGTTTCCCCTCCGATTGCCCGGACAGGGTAAACCAGACGCCACCGGACGGGGCCGCAGGGAGCCAGATAAGTTGTGGCTGAATGATTCACGGATGCGGTGAACCACGCCGCCCGATTAATCCTTGGGTATCACCGAGATCTGGCCATTACGCTCGAGAATGGCGAACTTGATCTGATCCATGCGCTCCAGCCCCTGGGAAATGCGTGCCGCTTCGAGAATATCGCTTTCGCTGATCCGCGCCTTGGCCATGCGCCTGGTGAGCGGCCTGCCCTGCTCCACCACGATCATCGGCTCGCCCTCCAGGTGTCGAGCAAGCCAGGAGGAGCGGCCCTTGAGCAGCGAGAAGATCAGATCCATGGTGATCAGCGAGACGATCACCAGCAGGGTGTTGGTAATCGAGTGATCATCGCCGAGCAGCGCCTGCCCCGTGGCCTGGCCGATGATCAGCAGCAGCAGGAAATCCAGAGTGGTGATATCGGACAGCGCCCGGCGACCGGCGACACGGAAGATGATCAGCAGCGCAATGTAGATCGCAGCGGCGCGCAGGACGGCGTCCATGGAGACCTCTCAGGGGTAGATGAACTGGGAAACGGTGATCGGCGCGGCGCCCCCGGTCAAAGCAAAGTGGCTGCGCGAGAAACCCGGTCCGGAACCACGTACAGCAAGATGAAGCACCGCATCGCCGGCCGGATCGGCCCGCAGAGTCAGGCGCAGACCACCCCGGAAGCTTTCACTGCCTAGCGGCTCCGGCTGCATGCCCTCGATGGTGAAGTTGTCCAGCAGGTCACCGGTGATTTCCAGTTGCACCTGCTCACCGGGCGCGGTGTGCACATCCACCGTCATGGCGCTGGCCCCGCCGTTGCGCTCGAAGCGCTGGTACTCGACGCTGAGGGTGCCGTCCGTGGACTCGACCGTGGTCAGACTGAGCATGCCCTGGGAAAACAGTCCCAGCAACGCCGACAGCACGATCAGCAGAAACACACCCCAGCCGAAACGCTCCAGACGCCAGTGACGGCGCTGGACATCCATGAACTCCCGCACCGGATAAGTACGGTCCCGCATTTCGTCGCTGTGGTCGTTCATGAAGGCTGATCCCTTTGGCGTGGTAACGGACTCGCTTAAGGATTGAGCCGGACCGGTGGGGAAAGTTCAGCCAGTCCCACAGGCCAGGGCAGTTCACCGACAGGTCAGGCCGCGCGGCGTGCCACCGCACCCTTCTGGTTCTCACTGACGACCACCAGTTGGTGATCCTGGCAGTGCAGCACGATGGATTCGGGCTCGTAGTCATCCTCAGGCTGCACCACCAGCTCCATCAGGTCGCCCCAGAGCAGGGCGGCTTCCAGCTCGGCAAGCTGGTCGTTGATCCACAGCTCGCCGATCAGCTTCTGGTAGCGCTGCTGCAGCTCGACCCGGTAGCGCGTGCCGTCGGCGCTCTGCCATTGCCACTGGCCGTGCACCCGGGCGGGGACAATCCACAGATAGAGGGCGTCGCCCTTGAAGGCGATCTTGCGATCGGCGCGCCAGTCGCCCATATCGAAGGCATGGGAAACGATACGGGTCCCGGGCCGCAGCTCGGCGAGCAGGCGCGGACGCAGCTCCAGATTGACGGTGTGCAGCAGATACATGGTGACCACGGTGGCCGGGCTGAAATCCACTTCGAACAGGTCGTGCTGGATGAACGCGACTCTGTGCTTGACGCCCATCTGCTCGGCGTAGGCCTCGGCAAGCGCGACGCGGCTGGAATCGATCTCCACCCCGATGGCCCGGGCGCCGTGGTCCACCGCCGCGGCTACCGGGATGCGTCCGTCGCCGGAGCCCAGGTCATACAGGATGTCATCGGCGTCGACGTCGGCCAGCTCAAGCATGGCCCTGACCACGCTTTCATGGGTGGGGACGTAGGGTACGTCGAGGTGCATGCCCAGTTCATCGAACTGATCGTCATTGGATAAATGGCTGAACAAGCTTCACTCCGTTGGTTGAGGGGTACCTGATAGCATGGCCCATGGGCCAGGCCGGGGCTAATTGGCTCCTGCATGAGGTGACGGGCGGAGGGCCGCCCTACTCGGTCACGTCCAGATAATCGGCGGCCCAGCCGAGGTAGTCGTCAGGAAGACTGTAGCGCTGGGCCAGCTCCGAGGCACTCAGGCCATTGCCCTGCTCGATGCCTCGCTGCTCGCGCAAAGCGTCGTATGTCGCCTTGATCGCTGCAAAGTAGGCGGCATGGCCATTGACCACGATGCGCACGCCGAGCTCGGCAAGGCGTATGTTGTCCTGCAGCTGCGGATTGCCATAGGTCACCAGCATCAGCGGCACCCGCAGGCCCTCGGCGATCGTCTCCAGGTGGGCAAGGTCCTTCACCCCGACCAGACACAGGGCATCGGCACCGGCATCCTGGTAGGCGCGGGTACGCTGGATGACGTCCATCAGCGGTTGTGTACCTGCATGGGTGCGGCCGATGATCGCCAGCGCAGAGTCTTCCCGCGCCTCCCGCGCCGCCCGCAGCTTGCCGACGCCTTCCTCGACGCTGATCAGGTCATAGGACTTGCCGCCGAACCGGGCCGGCAGCACGGTGTCCTCCAGGGTCAGTGCGGCCATGCCGGCCCGCTCCATTTCCTCCACGGTACGCATGGCGTTCAGCGCATTGCCGTAGCCGTGGTCGGCATCGGCAATCACCGGCAGCTGCGCCACCCGGCCGATGCGCGTGGCCTGCTCGGCGAATTCGCTGAGGGTGATCAGGGCAATGTCCGGCGCGGCCAGTACCTGCAGCGAGGCAACCGAGCCACCCAGGATACCTACCTCGAAACCGAGGTCGGCGGCGATGCGCGCCGCCAGCGGGCTGAACACCGACGCGGTGTGGTAGCAGGAGCGGCTGCTGAGCAGTTCACGGAAGGCGTTGCGCAACTCATGGGGGGAAGTTCTGGGCATGGGAGTCCTGTCTGCTGATCGAGGGCCGGAGGATAGTGCATCGACAGCGCCGCTCCCCGGCCACAAACGGACGCCGCTCCCCGTTCCGGCAGGCGTCCGGGACAAGGGAACGGGGTATTATACCCCATCGCCGCTCAGCGCCCGGGCTCCGCCAGAAACGCCCGCAGATGCTCCATGAACACCTCCGGCTGATGGTGATGCAGGTTGTGCCCGGCCTGCTCCACCATCACCAGCCGGGCATCGGCGAAGTGCCTGATGCGACCATCCTGTTGCGGACTGGAGGCCCAGCTCTCGGTGCCGTACATCAGCAGCACCGGGCAGCGGATCGCCTGCCACAGGTCACTGGGCTCCACCGATGCGACCTCCGCCGGCCCGAAGCCCCGCACCTGATGATCATACTTCCAGCGCAACTGACCGTTCTCGTTGGGCCGCAGCCCTCGCTGGCAGACATATTCGGCCAGCTCGCGACTCAGCAGCGGGTCATGCTCCATCAATCGCTGCACTGCGGCTTCAACGCTGGGGTACTGGCTGGGCCCCAGCGCGTCCAGCCCGCGGGCCTTTTCCACCCATTCGCGGCGCTGCTCGCGCCGGGATTTCTCGTCCCGGCGCGCCCGGGCTTCCGGTGAGAAACCCAGCCCTTCTATTACGCACAGGCGATTGACGTGCTCCGGAAACAGGGCGCTGTAGTGCACCGCTATGTTGCCTCCAAGCGAATGCGCCACCAGCGTCGCCGGCTGCTCACCCAGCTCGGCCATCAAGGCAGCCATGTCGGGCAGGAAGTCGGGAATGGCGTAGGCACCGCCCGGGCTCCAGTCACTGTCACCGTGGCCACGCAGATCCGGCACCACCACATGCCAGTCATGGCACAGCTGCCGCGCCAGGTGATCCCAGACCCGGGCATGCTCCAGCCCGCCGTGAATCAGCACCAGCAGCGGAGCGTTCTCGTTGCCCCAGTCCAGATAATGCAGCCGCAGCCCGCGGGAGTGATAGAAGCGGCTCTGTGGTTCCTGCGCAGCGGGCGCCGCCCCGCGCCCGGCCGCTGATCCTGTTTTCATCATCATGTGCTCTCTTCATTCATACTCGGTGATGCTCCGGAAAGCCCGGCTCGGCACCTCACCCGACCCAATCGGTTACACTGCCGGGGTGCAGGCAGCAAATCAACCGTACCTGTTGCCTCTTTCAGGCATGCGGATTCAAGATGACCGACTACCACCGTAAACGCTTTCTCATCGTCGATGATTTCACCGACTTCCGCTCTGCCCTGACCGGCATGCTGCGTCAGATGGGTGCCAATGACATCGACGCGGTGGCCAGCGGTGAGGAAGCGCTGGTACTGTGCGCCCGGCATCACTATGACGTGATCCTGCACGACTACAACCTGGGTAAGGGCAAGAACGGCCAGCAGGTACTGGAACAGCTGCAGCATCAGCGGCTGCTGGCACCGCACTGCGTGTTCGTGATGATCTCCGCCGAGAGCAGCCAGGCGATGGTACTCGGCGCGCTGGAATGCGAGCCGGACAGCTACCTGACCAAGCCCTTCAACCAGGCCAGTCTGGAGCAGCGGCTGGATCGGTTGATCGCCATGAAGACCGCCCTGCGCCCCGTGCTCGAGGCCGAGCGCGCCGGGGATCACGCCGGTGTGCTGCACGCCTGCCGGGAGGTCATGGCCGCCGAGCCGCGCTACCGCCCGCAATGCCAGCGCCATCTGGCCAACGCGCTGGGCGGGCTGGGCCAGCACGACGAACAGGAACGGCTGCTGCAGCGCGTGATCGCCGAACGGCCGGTCCCCTGGGCCATGCTCGCGCTGGCCGAGCTCTACCGGCAGAGCGGCCGGCTGGCCGACGCCCGCGCCGCCTACGAAGCCGGGATCGACCGGTTTCCGATGATCCCGGCGCTGCATGACGGTCTGGCCGCCACGCTGCTCGCCCTCGACGAGCCGGAACAGGCCCAGCAGCAGCTCGAACATGGGCTGCGTCTGTCACCCCACTCGCTGCGCCGGCAGGAGAGCATGGGTCGGCTGGCACAGCAGAACGGCGATCACGAGCAGGCCGCCCGGGCCTACCGGCACGCGGTAGACCTCGGCCGCCATTCGCATTTCCGCAATCCGGAGAATCACCTCAACCTGGTGGCCAGCCTGCATGCCCAGGCGGCCGATACCCCACTAGGCCAGCGCCAGCTGACAGAGATCCGGCAGACCCTCGGCGAGCTGGAGCGCAACTGGCGGGACGATCCGGCGCTGGCCGTGCGCTCCCGCCTGGCCCTGGCGCAGACGGCTGACAGAGCGGGCCAGAAGGAGGACGCTCTGCGCCTGGCCGAACAGGCACTGACGCAGCTCAACGAGATGCACGGGTTCTTCAGCGCCGACGCGGCCTTGCAGGTCTCGGCGCAGCTGCGCAGCCTCGGTCAGGCGCAACAGGCCGATCAGGTGCTGCGGACCTGTGCCGAAATGTACGGCGATGACCCGCAGGTGCGGGCCGAGCTGGCCAGCCATACCGACGATCCGGATATCCTCGCAGCCGGATCCGACGCTCTGGAATGGAACCGCCAGGGCATCCTTGCCTACCAGCAGAAGGATTACACCCGGGCGCTGGAGCTGTTCCGCAGGGCCACGGCATCCCAGCCGCGCAATATCAGCTTCGCCCTGAACACCGCCCAGTCACTGCTGCGCCTGATGAGGACCGAGCCTTCGGCGGCGCTGCGAGAGGAATGCCAGGCGTGTCTGCAGAGGGCCAGCCGTATGCCGGACAGCGACCATCGCCGTGAGCGCTTTCTCAAGCTGTCCGAGCGACTGGAAGCATTGTAAAAAGCGCCCGGGCCGATCGCTGCACTTATGATCCATCAACACCGCCGATTCTGACGGTTCCCCGGTCGGGCAGAGCGTGCTTGACTGGATGTATCCGATAATTACAAAGACAGATCCGGAGTTCCGCGCATGTTTGACCGTCACTACGCCGTCTGGCCTGATCTGGTACCGCACTTCCTCGAGCTGCCGGCCACCAGTCTCTACTCCAACCTCAGCGTTTCCGCGCTGCGCTATCCGCAGCACCCGGCGCTCATCTACTACGGCACCACCCTGACCTATGCCGAGCTGGAGCAACAGGCCGAAGCCCTGGCCGGCTACCTGCAGCGCGCCGGGGTACAGGCCGGTGACCGGGTGCTGCTGTACATGCAGAACAGCCCGCAGTTCGTCATCGGCTTCTATGCAATCCTGCGGGCCAATGCCGTGGTGGTGCCGGTCAACCCGATGAACCGCCAGGCGGAGCTGGAGTATCTGATAAAGGACACCGAAGCGCGGGTGGCCCTGTGTGGCCGCGAGCTGCTGGACAATATCAGCGGGCTGGTGGGCGAGCATGGGCTGGGCGAGGTGATCGTCACCGCCTACGGCGAGTATGTGCGCGAGCCGACCGATCTGAGCCTGCCGGAAGCGGTCACCCTGCCCGCCGAGCTGCGCGACCTGCCCGGCCTCACCGCCTGGCAGCGGGCGCTGGACGCCGAGTACGAGCCGGGTCCGTTGACCGCCGGGCCGGACGACCTCTGTGTAATCCCCTACAGTTCAGGCACCACCGGCAACCCCAAGGGCTGCGCGCACACCCATCACAGCGCCATGGCCACCACGGTCTATCCCTCGGTCTGGGGCAACAGCCAGCACAACGGTGTGCAGTTGGTGTCCGTGCCCATGTTTCACGTCACCGGCATGCAGGTATGCATGAACGCGGCCATCTATCTGGGCGCCACCCAGGTGATCATGACCCGCTGGGACCGGCGCACCGCCGCGCAGCTGATCGAGCGGCACGGCGTGACCGCCTGGCGCAATATCCCGACCATGGTGGTGGACCTGCTGTCCGACCCCGACATCGAACGCTACAACCTGAGCAGTCTGCGGGCGATCGGCGGTGGCGGAGCTGCCATGCCGGCGGCCATTGCCGCGAAGCTCGAGGGCAAGCTGGGTCTGCGTTATTCCGAAGGCTACGGCCTGTCGGAGACCCTCAGCGCCACCCACATGAACCCGCCGCAAGCACCCAAGCCCCAGTGCCTGGGCATCCCCATCATCGGGGTGGACTCCCGGGTGGTCGATGTGGACAGTCTGCGCGAACTGGATGTTGGCGAAGTGGGCGAGATCGTCCTGCAGGGCGAGCAGCTGTTCCAGGGTTATTGGCGCCGCCCGGAGGCGACCGCCGAAGCCTTCATCGAACTGGACGGCAAGCGCTTCTTCCGCACCGGCGATCTGGGTTACTACGACGAGGAGGGGTATTTCTTTCTGGTCGACCGGGTCAAGCGCATGATCAACGCCTCCGGCTACAAGGTCTGGCC
>Ga0079224_100016579_pt1 | contig 10355 bp, 14 predicted proteins | sample Stecom2015_FD_80414 | JGI IMG/M metagenome (GOLD analysis project Ga0079224, IMG submission 80414) | Agricultural soil microbial communities from Utah to study Nitrogen management - Steer compost 2015 | ecosystem: Environmental > Terrestrial > Soil > Agricultural land | place: USA: Utah...
CAAACACCAACCACACCCACCCACCCAACCCCCACACCCAGGTGAAAACACACGACCGCACCGCCGGCACACGCTAGCCGTTGAGCTGTGTGGTTGGTGGCTGCTGGGTTTCCGTATACGGGGATGGTGTGGGGGTGTGGGTGGGGGGTGGTTGTGTCCTGGTTTAGGCGTATACGAAAACTGGGTCTGGGGGTGCGTGAGGCCTTGGTATACGCGTATACGGAAACTGTGGGGGTGTCACACCCCTCTTAGGCGTATACGCGTATACGCTCACCGGCCATGCGACCCGTCAGCGGCAACGCCCGAGCCAACGTCGTCTCCACACGCCTCTCCGACGCCGAATACAGAGCCGTCATGGCCCAATCCGGCGGAAACAGGGCCGGATGGCTCCGCCAGCTCATCCGACACCACCTCGGAATCGCCCCCATGGGCACCCCACCACCCCCGATCACACCCCCCACACCCGCACAGAGCTCCCCACCGGCCACCCGCAAGCCCACACGGCCAGCCCGAGACATCCGCCGGCGCCCCAACACACCCCCCACACCCACCACAGAGCCCAAACCCCAAGACAACACCGTCCCACCAGACGAAACGCCACAGAGCACCCCCACACCCCACCGCCACCGCCGCCAACGCACCGGCGAACACTGGATCGGCGGCACAGACGTCGGCACCTGGAAATGCACCGACTGCGGCGTCACCCTCGGCCCCCTGCAGTAACGCACCCAGACACGCCCCAGCTGTATACGCCCGAATCACCCCGGCTGTATACAACTCGGACAGTTGCGGGGTACAACTGGGGTTGCACGGATAGCCCAGACCGAGTAGTGGACGAAGGAGGTAGCCATGCAGCCGTCTCAGATGAACCTGCCCTCGCGGGTGGTCAGTGGGCGTGTCTCGGCCGCCCAGTTCCTCTCCCTGGAGCAGGAGTTGGCCGACCGGGGTGTCAAGCGCACCCAGCTGGTGGCCCAGCTGGTGCTCACGTGGCTGCGTGCTGCCACGGGTCGGGGGCATGTGTGCACGTGCTCGGACTGCCCTGGGAACCTGGCCACGATGCGCCGGTTGGGTGCGGTCGAGCGGGATCTGCTGGAGGAGATGTCGGCCTGACCTGGCATTTCGGGCGGCTTTCGGTGATACCGAATGCTAGGATCCCGGACCCATGAGCAGGAGACCGCTCGGCAAGGCCGGCAGGACCCAGACCAAAACGGTCAAGCTGACCATGTACGAGGTCGAATACCTCGAGCAGAAGTACGGCTCAGCATCCTCCGGGCTACGTGCCGCGCTCAACCAGATGCTCCCCGAAACCGTCAACGACCCCGGGCGCGTACCGCGCCCGGGGTCGGTCATCGCCCAGCAGGACCACCTGTTCAGCGACCGATCCACCTGCGGGCCACTGGTCACCGACCACCCCGGGTGGGTCACACTGGCCCGGGGACGCAAGACCCGAACCGTCATCAAGGCGTGCCGCGTATGCGGGCAACGCGTCACCGAGAAGGAGCAGCCGTGAAGACCGACGACACCGCCTCCGGTATCGCTCCGGACTCCCGCGAGGGCACCACCCTGCGGACCTCCGCCACCACCGGGACATCCGTCACCCTGGAACAGGCCACCCGGGTGGCACTGACCTCCCTGATCCGTCAGGCCGAGGCGCGCAGTGGTGAGCTGGACGCCACCACGGTGTCTGTCGAGGTCAAGATGATGCGCACCAGCCCGGGGGAGGGCGGCCGGTGCCTGGTGATCGCGACCGGCACCAGCTACAGCGGCCCGTATCTCGACGGGATGGGCGTCGACGGGTTCGATGCTTGAGGCTTTGACCAGGGCGATCCTGCTGCGTGAGGCGATCCGCACGCGCAGGGTCGACCCCGGCCAGAGCACCGAGGAGTCAGGGAGAACCGTGAGCGCGCGAACCAACTACGCCGTCGCACCTGGTGAGTACATCACCGAGTGGATCGAAGAACACCACATGGACCGGCACGACCTGGCCTGGAAGCTGGGCGTGCCGGTCACGTTCGTCAACGAGCTGCTGGCCGGCGCCGTCGCCCTGGACGAGGGGGTGCGTACCGCTCTGGAAAAGCTGACCGGCATCCCCCGCGAGCACTGGCGTCGCCTGGACTCCCAGTACTGGGCAGACCGGGAACGTATCGCCGCCCAGGAGCACCAGGCTCGTTCCTAAACGGGGGAAACCGGTCATGGTTTACCCTCGACGCAAAATGCAAAACAGACAATCGAACCAATAGACACTAACGGCCCCCTTTTCCGGTAGCGGGAGGGGGCCTTGGTGTGCATGCTTTGGTCCACAGGGACGCGGGGCCGCACGCGATTATTTTTTGCAGGGAGGACTCCGTGCCCGTGACCCCCCAGGACGTCGAGCTGTACAACGACGTCGTCTCTGGGGCCGTCATGTACCCGCAGGGACTCACCCTCATCTACCTCGGCGTCGAGGCGCTGTCGCCGCACCCGCTGAACGCCAACTCCACCGACATCGACCCCATCGTGGAGTCGATCGAGGTCAACGGGTTCATCCAGCCCGTCCTCGTGCAGCAGTCAACCGGGTACATCATCGACGGCTGGCACCGGTACACCGCCGCCCGGTCCCTGGGCGCCACCCAGATCCCCGCGATCGTCATCGACGTCGATGACTCCACCGCCCGGCGCCTGCTGGTCGCGATCAACCGCACCGCACGTCTGGGCAGGGACGATCCCGGGCTGCTGCGTGACCTCATGGACCTCATCCGCGCCGACGACGAGCAGCTGCTGGGCACCGGTTGGCACCCACTGCAGTACGACGCGTTCCTCGAAGCGATCGACACCCCCTACACGCCCGAGCTGGACGACATCGAGCCCGAACCCATCGGTGGGGCCAGGCAGCGCGGGCAGGTCATCCACTGTCCCGCCTGCGGGCACGAGTTCGGAGGTGGCAGGTGAGCGACCTCATGCTCGATGACTACCCCCACACCGAGCCGGAAGCCCCCACCGGTGAGCTGTCCGCCCGCATCTGGGACGCGCTGTACGAGGCGCGTGAGATCGCTTTCGGTCACCGCCACCAGCTCATCGCACGTGGCCTGGACGAAGAGTCTGCCAACCACGTCACCTCAGGGGCGCTGTACGAGATCCAGGACCAGCTGCTGGCGCAGGTGCGTGAGTCGTGAGCGACACCCCAGATCTGATCAGCCTGCTGCGGCAGGCGGACGCCGACGGCGCCATCCCCTCACCGATCCGGGGGGAGTCCATGGAGAACTACCGGCTGCGTGTCGCGCACGCCGGCGCCGTCATCGGCATCGCGTTCTGTCAGCACGTCTCCAGCAGCGAGGGGGACTGACGATGATCCGATTCCCGGACCTGCGTGAGGTCCGATACGAGAACGGTGGCACGCTGCGCGCCTGGACCTGCCCCAGGTGTGCCACCAAGGGCGCCGCCCGCACCATCGGGATGGCGCAGCGCATGTACCGGCTGCACATCGACACCGAAGAGTGCCGCCGCGTCGCCGCCCAGCGAGGGGCCGACGACGATGGCTAACCGCAACCCCGTGGTGATGAGCGACGTCGAGGCCGAAGCTGCCGCGATCGGAGACCCCAAGCGGGCCGAAATGGTCAAGCGGGTCACCGAGATGGACCCGCCCTCGCGGGCCTCGGCCGCGGTCAACCTGCTGATCAGCGGCGCCTCCTACGCCGACATCACCAAGGTGCTGGACTACCGCAACGTCGAGGAGACCAAGCGGGCCATCTGGGGTGCGATCGGGTCCCTGGACATCGACGAGTACCGGCGCAACCAGGAACGCGAGCTGATGGCGCGGCGCCTGAACAAGCTGGTGTCCTCCGGGTGGAAGCGGGCCACCAACCCCAACGACCCCGACCACATCGCCTACCAGCGGCTCATGCTGGCGATCATGGACCGGCAGGCCAAGCTGTTCGGCCTGGACGCGCCCACCGAGTCCATCGTGTACACCCCCTCCCAGCAGGAGATCAACGACCACGTCGCCCGGGTGCGCAACCTGGTCATCGTGGAGTCCGGGGACGTCGAGGCCGACGTGCTGGAGGGTGAACGTGACGCGTCCTGACTGGCAGGAGACCATCACCGCTGCCGTACGGGCCTCCGAAGGGTCGCGGCGTCGGCCGGCGATGACGTTCAACGTCGACATCGGGCTGCGGCTCATGCTCGGCGCGGCGGCCGAGTCCCGGGGGATGGGGGCCTCGGCCTACGCGCGACGTGCGCTGTGCGCGTTCATCGCGCACGACCTGGGCCTGCCGTTCGACTCGGTCACGAAGTTCTGCCCCGCCGTGGACGACCCCGACAACCTGCAGGCGAAGCAGGCCAAGGGCGGCGCGATCCGGGCGGGGAAGCTGCACAAGGGCGGCAAGATCAGCCACACCCGCGACGACGGCACCGGGTACGGGTCCTGGGTGGTGTGCGATGGCTGACCAGTTCGACCCCGACCTGCCAAAGCGGTGGACCCCCAGCGCGCAGGCCAAGTACCTCGAGCAGATGCGGACCACCGCCCACCCCAAGGCGTGGTACTGCCGCAAGGGGCGCACCTGCGACGGCAAGCCGCACGACGCCTACGACTACTCCCACGCCCGGGCCGACCAGTGGCCCCCGCCGATGAACGAGGACTGGGAGCACTGGATCATGTCGTCCGGGCGCGGCGCCGGCAAGACCCGGTCCGGGTCGGAGTTCGTGCGCACGATGACGCGCTACACCGGGCGTATCGCGCTGATCGCGTCCACCAGTGCTGACCTGCGTGACGTCATGATCGAGGGCGAGTCCGGGATCCTGCGCGTGTGTGAGAACGCCGGGTACCTGCCGCACTGGGAGCCGTCCAAGCGCAAGATCACCTTCCCCAACGGGGCGATCGCTACCGGGTACACCGCTGAGGAACCCGACCGTCTGCGTGGCCCGCAGCACGGCGCCGGGTGGCTGGACGAGCCCGCCCACTGGAAGAACGTCGAGTACGTGTGGGACATGTACTCCTACGGGCTGCGTCTGGGAGCTGCGCCCCGTACCGCGATCACCACCACCCCCACCCCGATCCAGTGGCTCAAGGACATGATCGCGGAGCCCGGGTCCCGGGTGGTGACGGTGCCGACGTTCATCAACGCCGACAACCTCGCGCCCCGGTACATCAAGCGGATGAAGGAACGCTACGAAGGCACCAGGCAGGGCCGCCAGGAGCTGTTCGGAGAGATCCTGACCGACGTCGAGGGCGCGCTGTGGAACGAGGAGCTGCTGGACGACACCCGCGTCGACCACGCCCCGGAGCTGACGCGCATCGTGGTGGGGGTCGACCCCGCCGGCACCAGTAACAAGCGTTCCGACCTCACGGGCATCGTGGTGGTCGGCATGAGCGCCGAGCGCGAGCTGTACGTGCTCGGCGAGTACTCCGGGAAGTACACCCCGCACGAGTGGGCCATCAAGGTCCGTGAGGTGTACCAGCGCTGGGGAGCGGACGCGATCGTGGCCGAGAAGAACTACGGCGGCGAGATGGTCCGCACCGTCCTGGACACCGAGCTGGACAGCTTCGCTCGGGTCATCGACGTCACCTCACGGCAGGGCAAGTTCATCCGTGCAGAGCCAGTTTTCTCCCTGTTCGAGCAGCGGCGCGCCCACATGGTCGGCCGCCACAAGGACTTGGAGACCGAGCTCGTGGAGTGGGTTCCGGGGAAGGGGAAGTCCCCGGACCGCCTCGACGCGATGGTGCATGCCAGCCATGAGCTGCGTGGTGAGGGCGGGCCGATCGAGATCGCGGTGCCCAAGGGGCGCCTGCGCTCGTCGCTGCCCACCGGGATGGATCTGAACGTGCTGGACCTGCTGGCCAGCACGCACCGCAGGAACCAGGGAAAGGACGGTCTGGGTGCTGTCGCATGAATGGTGGGTGTACGCGCTTGCGGGGCTCACCTCATCGGTCGCCGTCGGGCGCATCGTGCGCCTGCTGGTGTTCGACGACTTCCCGCCGACCAAGGCGCTGCGGGACTGGTGGATCACCAAGCTCACCAAGGGTGGGCCGTGGTCGCAGATCTTCAAGTGCGGGTTCTGCATGTCGGTGTACCTCACGCCGCTGTCCTGGGCGTGGGCGTGGATCAGCAACCTGCACTGGACCTGGTGGGCAGCACACCTGCTGGTCGCATGCATGTACCTGGCGGCGATCATCGTCGCCTACGACCAACCCGAATAGCACGTAGCAGTACCGAGTAATCACACAAACAGGGTCAGGCCGCGGACCCCTTCCAGTACCTCCAGGGAGGGACGATGCCGCGCGCGCCTCGACGTAGCAGCAGTACACCCACAGACCGGGGCAACGCTCTCGACGCGGCCGTTGAGGGCGTTGCTCCACGCACGATGATCGCCGCCGCTCAGCGGGTCACCTCCGGGACCGACATCCGGAAGGTGGCGCAGTCCACCAACGGGTGGGCGAAGCAGGCGTGGATCTACTACGACACCATCGGGGAGTTCAGGTACGCCGTGGACTGGGTCGCGCAGATGATCGCCAAGGCGGCCATCACGCTGACCCGTAACGGCAAGCCCGTGCCCGACGGCGACCCCGCCGTAGCGCAGGTGCCGTGGCTGGGAGACCTGTTCGGGTCCCCGCAGGTGCGCACCGAGATGCTGCGCAGCATCGGCATCCACCTGACCGTCGCCGGCGAGTGCTACCTGCTGGGCACCACCCGTGGTGGGCGCGACCACTGGCAGATCGCCGCCGCGTGCGAGCTGACCCAGCGCGGGAAGAAGTACTACCTGGGCGGGGCAGAGGTGGAGTCCAGCGGGACCCCGTTCCTGCTGCGGATCTGGCGGCCCCACCCCCGCAAGCCGTCCGAGGCCAACGCGCCCTCCCGGGCCGTGCTGCCGATCCTGGCCGAGATGGACGCCCTGACCAAGCGGATCTTCGCCGAGATCGACTCGCGCCTGTCCGGTGCGGGCATCCTGTTCGTCGCCTCGGAGTTCGAGCTGCCCGCCCCGGTCACCGGCAACGAGCGGCAGGGCAGCACCGCCGACCAGTTCCAGGCCGCGCTGAACGCCGCGATCACCGAGGCCATCGGGGACCAGACCGCCGCCTCTGCGCGGACCCCGATCGTGGTCACCGTGCCCGGTGACCGGATCGACCAGGTGCGGCACCTGACGTTCGCCACCCCGATGGACGAGCGGGTCAAGGAACTTCGCGACGAGGCCATCCGCCGCCTGGCGCTGGGCATGGACCTGCCGCCGGAGATCATGACCGGGATGGGCGACACCAACCACTGGACCGCCTGGAACGTTGACGAGTCCGCGATCAAGGCGCACGCCGAGCCGCTGCTGGACCTCATCACCGACAGCCTCACCATGGGGCTGCTGTGGCCGCTGCTGCAGGCCGCAGGCATCGACAACTTCGATGAGTACGCCATCACCAGCGACACCGCCGAGATGCGGCTGCGCCCGGACCGGTCCCGGGAGGCGTTCGAGCTGTACGACCGGGGCGTGATCGACGCGGTCGCGTTGCGTCGCGAGGTCGGGTTCGACGAGGCCGACGCCCCCAGCGACGCCGAGGTGCGGGAGTTCTTCCTGCGCAAGGTCGCCGCCGGGCAGACCACGCCCGAGCTGGTCGCTGCTGCGCTCAACGAGCTGGGTATCGACCTGGGGCAGATGGAGTCCGAGGTCGACACCTCCCGGGCGGTGGAAGCACGCCCGACCCCGTCCCTGCAGCAGCACCCCAACGAGGGGCCGCCCGAGGACGGCATCGTGCCGCCGCCGGCGCTGATCAGCGCGGCCGACGTCATCGTGCAGCGCGCCCTGGAGCGTGCCGGTAACCGGCTGCGGACCAAGACGGGCAGCAAGCTGACCTGTCCCGCCGGGGAGCTGTACCTGCACCAGCCGGTCTCCCCGTCGCTGGCCGACGACATCCTGACCGACGCGTTCGGGTCCCTGCACCGGTACATGGCCTGCCGGGACGTGGCCCAGGACGTGCTCGAGCCCGCTCTGGACGCCTACTGCCGGGCGCTGCTGACCACCGGGCGTGCGCACACCCCGGAGCTGATGGCGCCCTACCTGGCGCGGGCGCTGTCCATCGACGAGCGGAAGGCGGCGTGATGGTCGAGCAGAAGGTGTCCGAGAACGTCGCCGACACCAAGGGGGCGCAGTTCGAGGTGTGCTGGTGCTCCGACGACCAGCACTCCAAGCGGTCCCGTAGCGCCACCCCGATCAAGGCGCTGCCCGGGGACCCCGGGCGTGGGGGAGCGGACAAGCCGCACCTGATCGGTGTGCGGACCTTCGAGGTCGTCTGGCGGGTGGAGGCATGAACACCCTGCAGCTGGCCGGCGACGTCGATACCTTCGCCGCTGCGCGCTCTGCGCGCCTGGACGAGCAGGACACCGAGCTGCGGCCCGTGGTCGAGGCAGCTCTGGCCGCACGCCGGGACGGGGACCCCGACTGGGCGGCCGAGCTGGCTGTGGCCGCTGGTGTGCTCTGGTCGGAGATCTACGAGACGGAGGGCGGTCAGGCGGGCGCACGGAACGTCGACGAGTTCGTAGGGCGCCTGACCGCCCACCTGGACGCTACCTCGGATGTGCCCGCCTCTCAGCGCGAGGCGCAGATCGAGCGCATCACCTACTGGGTTGCGGTGTTCACGCTCAACGACGCGACCGTGGCGGCCGTGGAAGGCGCCCCGAGCGTGTTCCTGCGGTGGGTCACGATGCGTGACGAGGACGTGCGCGCCACCCACCGTGCTCTGGAAGGACAGACCATCGTCCCCGGCGGTACGTTCAACGTGAACGGGAACCCCCTGCACTACCCGGGGGAGCCTGTCGGGCCGCCAGAGATTTGGATCAACTGCCGTTGCATGGCAATGCCGATTCCTGGAGGCGAGATGGGCACCGCGATCACTGCTGCTACCACCCCCGGCGCGATTGCGGAGGTGGACGACGTCGACGACATGATCCAGGTCGAGGACGTCGAGGACGAGGAGCTGCCGCCCGAGTGGGACGAGGACGTCGACATCGAGGTCCCCTGGCACGGGGTGCTCGCGGTCGAAGGCATCCCCACCGGGGACCTGCGCCGGTTCGCCTCACAGGCCATCACGTTCGACCAGTTCCCGCTGCCGCTGACCTGGCAGCGCCTGTCGGCTGACCGGCACGACGGGTCGGTGGTCATCGGGCGCATCACCAACGCCTGGACCGGGACCGACGGGCTCGTGTACGGCGAGGGCATGTTCCGGATCTCGCCGGAGGCTGACGAGGTCATCGACATGATCGCCAACGGGGACCTGCGCGGGGTGTCGGTCGAGCTGGACTCCATCGCGATGGAGTACTCCGACGTCGACGGTCAGCCCATCAACCTCGAAGAGATGACCGCCGAGACCGAGGTCTACCAGCACCTGACCGCTGGGCGGGTCCGGTCGGCAACGGTGCTGCCGGTAGCGGCGTTCGCGGAGTCGTACGTTGCGCTGGGTCCCTGGGACCAGAGCGACCTGCCCGACGACGCGCCGCTGGTCGCCTCGTGTGCGCCGTGCATCGCGGCCGAGCTGGACGCCTACAGCGCCGACCTGGCCGCGTTCGCGATCTCCGACGGGTCCTGGGACGGGTCGGCGTCCCGGTTCTCCGATGACGAGTGGATCCGCTCCACGATCGTGGACCGGGGGCCGAGCTTCGACACCCCCAAGACGCGGTTCGCGGTCCCGATCCGCGAGCCCAACGGTGACCTGTCCCGGGCTGGTGTGCACGCCGCTGCCGCCCGCCTGGACCAGGTCGACGCGCCCGCCGAGGCGATCGCCTCAGCGCGCCGACGCCTGGTGGCCGCGTACAAGCAACTGGGGGAGGAGGCCCCCGAGTCGCTGACTGCTGCAGCGTTCGCGCCCGGCACGCACGACGGGCCGGGGTGGATCACCCACCCGCAGGACACCCAGCGTCTGCGGACCTACTGGACGCGCGGCAAGGGCGCGGCCAAGATCCGCTGGGGTCAGCCCGGCGACTTCAACCGGTGCCGGCGTCAGCTGGCCAAGTACGTGCCCAACCCGTCCTACCTGGCCGGCACGTGCGCGAATCTTCACTACGTCGCCCTGGGCGTGTGGCCCGGGCGTGAGACTGCCTCAGTCGAGGTCACTGAGGCAGGTGTGCTGGCGGCGTCTGGCGAGGCGCCCGAACCGGAGGTGGCCGCGGCGCCGTCAGCACCCAACCCCGTGATCGACCAGGCCGCGCTGCCCAAGGCCGAGTGGTTCAAGGACCCCGGCCTGCCGATGCCGACGCCGATCACGATCTTTCAGGACGAGGCCACCGGTCGGTACCGGGTGGTGGGGCACGCCGCCGCGTGGGGGGTGTGCCACATCGGTCTTGGCCTGTCGGTCGGGGCCGACGGGTGCACCACCGCACCCCACTCGAACACCGGGTACGCGC
>Ga0079224_100016580_pt1 | contig 10355 bp, 10 predicted proteins | sample Stecom2015_FD_80414 | JGI IMG/M metagenome (GOLD analysis project Ga0079224, IMG submission 80414) | Agricultural soil microbial communities from Utah to study Nitrogen management - Steer compost 2015 | ecosystem: Environmental > Terrestrial > Soil > Agricultural land | place: USA: Utah...
CTGCTGCGCCTGGCCGACGGCCCGGTGTCCGGCGATGCCCTGGCGCGCGAGGCGGGCCAGACCCGGGCCGCGGTGTGGAAGCGGATCCGCGGGCTGCGCGAGGCGGGGCTGGCGATCGACGCGCGGCCGGGGATCGGCTACGCGCTGGCGGCGCCGCTCGACCTGCTCGACCCGGGGCGGATCCGGCAGGCGCTGCCGGCTCCGGTGGCCGCCGGCATCGATGCGCTGGACGTGGCCTGGTCCGTGGAGTCGACCAATTCCGAACTGCTGCGCCGCGGCACGCAGGGGCCGGGCGTGCAGGTCCTGCTGGCCGAGCGGCAGAGCGGCGGTCGCGGGCGGCGCGGACGCGCCTGGGCCTCGCCGCTGGCGGCCAACCTGTACCTGTCGGTGGCGCGCGGCTTCGAGGGCGGGCTGGCGCGCCTGGGCGGGCTGAGCCTGGTGGCCGGCGTGGCGGTGGCCGAGGCCCTGCGTGCGCTGGGCGCCGGCGAGGTCGGGCTGAAGTGGCCCAACGACATCGTCGTGGCGGACCGGCGGGGCCTGCGCAAGCTGGGCGGGATCCTGGTCGAGGGCGGCGGCGAACACGCCGGGCCGGCGCGCGCGGTCATCGGCATCGGGCTCAACGTGGGCATGCCGGCCGCCGCGGCGGCCCGGATCGACCAGCCCTGGACGGACCTGCACGCACTCCTCGATCCGCCGCCGCCGCGCGATGCGCTGGCCGCGACGGTGATCGCCGCGCTGCTGCCGGCGCTGGACCGCTTCGACCGCGACGGGCTGGCACCGTTCCTGCCGCGCTATGCCGCCTGCGACGCGCTCGCCGGCGCCCGCGTGCGCATTCTTGCCGGCGACGGCGTGCACGAGGGCATTGCGCTCGGACCCGCGGTGGACGGCGCGCTGCGGCTGGAAACCGGCAGCGGCGAGCGCGCCTTCCACTCGGGCGAAGTCAGCCTGCGGCTGGAGCCTGCGGCATGAGCGAATGGCTGTTCGACCTGGGCAACTCCAGGCTCAAGTGCGCGCCCATGGACGGCGCGGGGCACGTGGGCGAGGTGCTGGCGATCGAGCACGACGGATGCAGGTTCGCACCGGGCTGGACCGCGCGCCTGCCGGCACGGATCGGGGCGGCCCACGTGGCCAGCGTCGCCGCCCCGGCGCTGCGCGTGGCCCTGCTCGAGGTCCTGGCCGGGCGCTGCGGCCGGATCGGCCTGGCCGCCACCCAGCGCAGCTGGGCCGGGCTGCGCATCGCCTATGCCGAACCGGCGCGGCTGGGCGTGGACCGGTTCCTGGCCCTGCTGGCGGCGCATGCGCGCGGCGGGCCCTGGCTGGTGGCGGGCGTGGGCACCGCGCTCACCGTGGACCTGGTCGATGCCGGCGGAAACCACCACGGCGGCCGCATCGCGCCCTCGCCGGCGCTGATGCGCCAGGCATTGCAGGGTCGGGCGGCGCAGCTGCCCGCCGAGGGTGGCCAGTACCACGAATTCGCGACCGATACCGACGATGCGCTGGCATCGGGCTGCACCGGTGCGGCACTGGGCCTGCTCGAGCGCAGCCGGGCGACCGCGGCGCTGCGCTGTGGCGGCGAGGTGCCGCTGCTGCTGCACGGTGGTGGTGCGCCGGCGCTGCTCGAGCATCTGCCGCGGGCCGTGTACGCGCCGACCCTGGTGCTCGAGGGACTGGCGCGCTGGGCCTGCATCGGCACGACCGCCTAGAATCGGCCGATGCCCGCACGCGCCCTGATCGTCCTGCTGTTGATCCTCAACCTCGGTGTCGCGCTGTGGTGGGCGACGCGCGAGGCGCCCGGACCGGCGGCGGGACCGTCGCTGCCGGCCGGCGTGGAGCCGCTGCGGCTGCTCGACGAGCCCGACCCATCCGCCCCGCCGGCCGCGACCGTGACCGTGCCCGGCGCGGAGACCGGCACGGCCCCGGACGCAGCCACCGCCGGTGCGGCGACGGCCGATCCGGCGCCATCATCGCCGCTGGCGCCCGATCCCCTGCTGCGGCCGGCGCCGCCGGACCCGCCATCGGTTGCCGGCGCCCAGCGCTGCCACCGGTTCGGTCCGTTTCCCGATGCCGCCGCGGCCAGACGTGCCACCGCGGCGCTGCGTGCGTCGGCCCTGCGCCTGGTGGCGCGCGAGACGCGCACCGCGGTGCGCGGCTGGGACGTGCGCATGCCCGGCCTGCCCGACCGTGCCGCCGCCGACGCGATGGCCACGCGCCTGGGCGCCGCCGGCTTCGGCGACCATTACCTGCTGCCCGCCGCGGACGACGGCAGCGTGGAGATCGCGCTCGGCCGTTTCGGCAGCCAGGACAGCGCCCAGCGCCATCGCGCCGCGCTGCGGGCCGCCGGCTTCGACGCGGTCGCGGTCCCCGGCGGCGACGGCGGCCAGGCGCAGCACTGGCTCCACGTCGCCCTGGCCCCCGGGGCCGACTTGGCCGCCCTGCATCGCGCCGCTGGCGCGGCGCAGGCCCCGCAGGTCGAATGCGCGACCCTGGATGCACCGGGCCGCTGACCCCCTGGGCTAGAATGCGGCGTCCGGCGAAGGCCCCCGCCGCTTTAGCTCAGCTGGTAGAGCAACCGCCTTGTAAGCGGTAGGTCGTCCGTTCGAATCGGACAAGCGGCACCAGCCTGCGACCGGCACGAACGGGGCGCGGGCCACGCGTGCCGCGCCCTCCCTGCCCGGGCCTCGTTGACGCCGGAGCCACGGGCGCTGGCCCAGGCTTGCCGCATGCGACCACCGCCTCCTGCCCATCCGCCGCCGTCGCGCATCGTGCATGCAGGGTCCGTCCTGCGATGACCCCGCCGGCCGCGCGCGCGCCGCGCCTGCCCGCCGGCTGGACGGTGGTGCCGCGCCGGTTCTACCGGCGCCATCCGGTCGAAGTGGCGCCCGAACTGCTCAACAAGCTGCTGGTCCGCGACGACGGTCGCGCCGGCCGCATCGTCGAGGTGGAAGCCTACGCCGGCAGCGAGGACCCGGCCGCGCATTCGTTCCGCGGCAGGACCGCGCGCAACGCCACCATGTTCGGCGAGCCCGGCCATCTGTACGTCTACTTCACCTACGGCCTGCACTGGGGCAGCAATGCGGTCTGCGGCGATGTGGGCGAAGGCGCGGGCGTGCTGCTGCGGGCGATCGAACCCCTGGCCGGCCTGGAGCTCATGCGCCCCCTGCGCCCGGCTGCGCGCCGCGACCGCGACCTGGCCAACGGCCCGGGCAAGCTGTCGCAGGCGATGGGCCTGGACCGCAGCCACGACGGCGCCGACCTGGTCACCGGCGACCGCGGCGTGCGCATCCTCAGCGACGGCATGCCGCCGCCGGCGCGGCCTCGCGTGGGCCCGCGCGTGGGCATCTCGCGCGCGGTCGATTTCCCCTGGCGCTGGCGCACGCCCTGAGCCGTGCGCGGGACGCGGCATGCTGCGTCGCGGCAGCTGCCGCGGCATGGCGTCGCTAGACTGCGGCCAGGTCCCGCAGGAGCAGCGCGCACATGTCACGAACGTATCCCCCCGTCTCGATCTTCGGCGTGCCCACCGACGTGGGCGCGGGGACGCGCGGCGCGTCGATGGGCCCCGAGGCGCTGCGCGTGGCCGGCCTGGGCGAGGCGCTGGCGGCGCGCGGCGTCGACGTGCTCGACACCGGCGACGTGTACGGTCCGAAGAATCCCTGGCGCGGCCCGGTCGACGGTTACCGCCACCTGGCCGAGGTCGTGGCCTGGAACCGGGCGGTGCACGAGGTCTCGGCCGCGATCCTGCGTGCCGGGCGGATGCCGGTGATGCTCGGTGGCGACCACTGCCTGGCGATCGGTTCGATCGCCGCCGTGGCCGACCATTGCCGCCAGTCCGGGCGCAAGCTGCGCGTGCTGTGGCTGGACGCGCACACCGACTTCAACACCAGCGCGATCACCCCGTCGGGCAACATCCACGGCATGCCGGTGGCCTGCCTGTGCGGGATCGGCCCGTCCGCGCTGACGGCGATCGGCGGCCACCAGCCGGCGATCGAAGCGGCGCAGGTGCGCCAGCTCGGCATCCGCTCGGTCGACCAGGACGAGAAACGGCTGGTGAAGGAGCACCGCCTGGACATCTACGACATGCGCTACATCGACGAAGTGGGCATGAAGCGTGCGATGGAAGAGGCCCTGCAGGGGCTGGACGCCGACACCCACCTGCACGTGAGCTTCGACGTGGACATCCTCGATCCGGAGATCGCGCCCGGTACCGGCACGCCCATCCCGGGCGGGGTGAACTACCGCGAGGCGCAGCTGATCATGGAGATGATCGCCGACACCGGCCGGCTGGGTTCGCTGGACATCGTCGAGGTCAACCCGGCGCTCGACGACCGCAACTCCACCGCCGAGCTGGCCGTGGACCTGGTGGAAAGCCTGTTCGGCAAGTCCACCCTGATGCGCGACTGAGCCGCGGTTTGACGCCGGCGCGACATCGATGAACGCCACGCCGCGCCGGTCGGGGTCGTTGCGGGCGAGCGTCCGGTTTTCAACGCGGATTTCACGGACGTCCGCGTGTCATGTCGCCGTCGCTCGCGGATTCCCCGCGGACGCAAACGCACCCAGTTCAGGAGAATCCAGATGAAGCGTTTGATGGCCATGATGCTGGTTGCCATGTTCTCGGTCGGCATGCTCAGCGCCTGCAACACCGTCAAGGGCGTGGGCAAGGATGTCGAGAAGGTCGGCGACAAGATGCAGGAGTCGGCCGACGACACCGGCGGCACGGATCCGCGCTGACCGTCCCGGAAGGCAGGGCAGAGACCGGCGAAAGCCGGTCTCTTCTTTTCTGCCGATCGCCCGACCGGACCGCCGGCCACGCATGTGAACGGCATCTTACGAATCCTTGATCGGGCCGTGATGCGCATCAGCGGAAGATGGCTCCATCGATGCGGCAGCCGCTGCAGCGATACCTTCCCCAACGATGAGGAACGACCATGAACAAAGACATCATTGCCGGCAAGTGGACCCAGCTCAAGGGCCAGGCCCAGGCCAAGTGGGGCGACCTGACCGACGACGTGTTCGATGTCGCCGAGGGCGACAGCAAGTACCTGGCCGGCAAGCTGCAGGAGCAGTACGGCTGGGAGCGCGACCGCGCCGAGCGCGAGGTGCGCGAGTTCGAGCAGACGCTCAACTGAGCGAGGCTCCGGCCCTGGCGATGTGCGCAGCCGCGCCATCGCGGGGCCTGCCAGGCATCGCGGACGGCGATGCCCGCAACACGACAGGGGCCGGCCTTTGCCGGCCCCTGTCGTGTGCGGGATCGTTCCGCGACCGATGGACGCAACGGATGCGGGCCGCTCGGTTCCAGTGCACGGAGGTCAGTAAGCGGACGGAGGATCGGGGACGAATGCCCCGGGGAACGCCTGCGGCCTGCGCGCGCCGGGACCGGGTGTCGGGCGCGGCACGATGCCGCGCGCGGCCAGCGCCTGCGGCGAGTCGTAGCGCAGCTGGGTGAGCTGGGCCGGCTGCCGGCTGGCGCGCACGAAGCTGGTCTGCCCCGCCGGCGACCATTCGCGCGCACCGTGGCCGGTCCCGATCTGCTGGCGCGCCAGCGCAGGGGCATGGCGGTCCGCGTAGGCGGCCTCGCGGTCCGCGGCGGCAGGTGCAGGCGCAGTTGGCGGCGTGGCGGCCTTCTCCATGGGCCGGGCGATGGGCGGCGAGGGACGCGGGCGCGGCGCCGTTCGTTCGCGGAACACGGCCACGCCGATCGTGCCGACGTTGTCCGGCCGCCCGGTGCGCGCCGCGTAGCTGTCCCCCAGCGAGGTGAACACGAATGCCGCCACGTCGTCGTGGGACTTGCGCCAGCCGTTGATCTCCGCGCCCTGCCATGGCTCCAGCACATAGCCCGGCTGCGCGGGGTCCGCGGTCTGGCCGGTGATGGCGTTGACGCCGTCGATCGAGAGCACCACCAGCTGCCGTTCGCCGCTGGTGTTGGTCAGGCGCACGGCGTAGCGGTGGCCGGGCGTGCCGGCGATCCAGGTGTCGCGACGTGCGTGGTAGGCGGGCAGCCAGCGGTCCTGCTCGCGGTCGACGACATCGATCCGCACCAACGGGCCGGCCAGGGCGGGCGAGGCCACGAGGGCCAGGCAAAGCGACAGGAACAGGGCGGGAAGACGGTTCATGGGGCACCTCCGGCGGGTCGACCATGCCAACGCGCGGCGGACCCGGCCGGGGTTGGCGCGCCGGCGGGGTAAACTGCGGGGCCGTTCAGCTGCCCCGTCCGCGTCCGCGCAATGCCCGCCCCCCGTACCCGTGTCCTGACCGGCATCACCACCTCCGGCACCCCGCACCTCGGCAACCACGTCGGCGCGGTGCGCCCCGCGATCGAGGCCAGCCGCGATCCCGGCAGCGAGAGCTTCTTCTTCCTGGCCGACCTGCACAGCCTGATCAAGGCCCAGGACCCGGCCCGTACCCAGCGCTCGACCCTGGAGATCGCCGCGACCTGGCTGGCGGCCGGGCTCGACCCCGAACGGGTCTGGTTCTACCGCCAGAGCGACATCCCCGAGATCACCGAACTCACCTGGTACCTGACCTGCGTGGCGGGCAAGGGCATCCTCAACCGCGCCCACGCCTACAAGGCCGCGGTCGACCGCAACCGCGCCGAGGGCGACGATGACGATGCCGGCGTGACCGCGGGCCTGTTCATGTACCCCGTGCTGATGGCCGCCGACATCCTGATCTTCAACGCCGACCGCGTGCCGGTGGGCCGCGACCAGGTGCAGCACATCGAGATGGCGCGCGATTTCGGCCAGCGCTTCAACCACGTCTACGGCCGCGACTGGTTCACCCTGCCCGAGGCGGTGGTGGAAGACCACGTGGCCACGCTGCCCGGCCTGGACGGGCGCAAGATGAGCAAGAGCTACGGCAATACGATCCCGCTGTTCGTGCCGCCGCAGGAGCTGCGCCAGCTGGTGTTCTCGATCGTGACCGACTCGCGCGCGCCGGGGGAGCCGAAGGAGACGGCGGGCTCGGCGCTGTACGAGATCTACCGCGCGTTCGCCAGCGCCGAGGAAACGGCCGGGTTCGCCGCCGCCTTCGCCGACGGCATCGCCTGGGGCGAGGCCAAGCAGCGCCTGGCCGACCTGCTCGAGCGCGAGCTCGCGCCACTGCGCGAACGCTACCTGGACCTGGTGTCGCGCCCCGGCGACATCGAGGAGACCCTGCGCGACGGCGCGCGCCGCCTGCGCGAGCGCTATGCCACTCCGCTGCTGGCACAGCTGCGCGAGGCGGTGGGGCTGCGCGACCTGTCCGGGCTGCGTGCCGAAACAGACGTGCCAGGCGGGCAGGCGCCTGCCGAACGCCCGGCGCCGCCCGCGTTCAAGCAGTACCGCGAGGCCGACGGCCGGTTCTATTTCAAGCTGGTCCAGGGCGACCGGGTGCTGCTGCAGAGCCACCCCTTCGACGCGCCGCGCGAGGCGGGCCAGGCGATCGCCGCGCTGCGCCGCGGCACGCTGTCGCTGGCGCAGGCCCCCGTGGCCCTGGGCGAGGGCGTGGACGAAGCCGGCGTGCGCGGGGCGCTCGAGGCGCTGGCCGCCGTCGATGCCGAGCGTGCCGCAAAGGAGAAGTCGTGAATCCGCTGGTCGAACTGAACCTGACCCTGATCCTGTTCCTGCCCTGGTTCGCGATCCTGGCCACCCTGTACTGGTTGTTCCCGCGCCAGCCGCGCGGTCCGGTGCGGGTGCTTTACGACCTGGCGACGCTGGCGCTGTCGGTGGGCGCGTTCCTGTGGAGCGTGTACTGGTCGATGGCCACGGCCGACGTCGGCCACGGCCGGCTGTGGCCGCAGATCCTGGCCACCGCGCTGGGCTACGGCGTGTTCCTGGCCGCGCTCGGGCTGGCGTTCGGGCTGCGGGCGCTGCTGTTCCGCCGGCGCCGCTGAGCGGCGGACGTCGCGGTCGACCGCCGCCGCGGCGTCGGCCACACCGATCCTTGCGATGCAACCCGGGAGCTGGCGATGATGGACGACGACGGCATCACCCTCATCGACACCGGATACCTGCGCCCACGGCTGTGCGCGGCCTACCTCGTGCACGGCAGCGACGGCCGCGCGGCGCTGGTGGATTGCGGCACCGCGGGCACCGCCGGGCGCGTCCTCGAGGCGATCGACGCCGCGGGCGTGGCGCGCGAGGCGGTGGACTGGCTGCTGGTCACCCACGTGCACCTGGACCACGCCGGCGGCGCCGGTCCGCTGATGCGCGCGCTGCCCAACGCGCGCCTGGTGGTGCATCCGCGCGGTGCGCCGCACATGATCGATCCGACGCGCCTGATCGCCGGCGCGCGCCAGGTCTACGGCGATGCGATGTTCGAACGCGACCACGCCGGCATGCTGCCGGTGGACGCGGCGCGCGTGGTCGAGGCTGGAGACGGGCACGTGGTCGCGCTCGCCGGCCGGCCCCTGCGCTGCAGCGACACGCCCGGGCATGCGCTGCACCACTACGGCGTCTGGGACCAGGCCACGCGCAGCTGGATCGCGGGCGACGCCTTCGGCCTGTCCTACCGCGAGCTGGACACCGCGCGTGGTCCGTTCGCCGTGCCCACCACCTCGCCGGTGCAGTTCGATCCGCTGCAGATGCAGGAGTCGATCCGGCGCCTGGTGGCGGCGCAGCCGGCCGCGATCCACATCGCCCACTACGGCACCGTGACCGCCTGCGCGCAGATGGCCGCCGACCTGGTCGAGCGGGTCGATGCGATGGTGGCGATCGCGCGCGGCGTGGACGGCGCCGATGACCGCCATGCGCGCATCGTCGACGGACTGACCATGCTGTACGTTGAGGCCGCGGCCGAGCACGGCGTGGTCGATCCCGGCCGCACGGTCTCCGAGGTGCTCGGCGGCGACATCCAGATCAACGCCCAGGGACTGGGCGTATGGCTCGACCGCATGGCCAGGTCCGGCCGCCCGTGAACACGACCCGCAAACGGAGAACTCCGATGAGCCAGCTTCGACTGTCCTGCCTGCTCGCCTGCCTGGTCCCGCTGTCGGCGGCCGCCACCGGACCCGGCGCCGGCGGTGCCAGCGGCGAGGCGCTGATGCGCCACGTGCAGGTCCTGGCCTCGGAGGGGTTCGAGGGCCGGGCGCCCGCCACGGCGGGCGAGGAAAAGACCATCGCCTACCTGGTCGAGGAGTTCCGCAGGGCCGGCGTGCAGCCCGGCGGCGAGGACGGCGGCTGGACCCAGGCGGTGCCGCTGCTGCGGGCGCGCGTGGACGGGCCGGTGCAGGCGTCGCTGCGCGTCGGCGGACAGGCGCGTGCGCTGGCCAACGGCGACGAGGTGACCCTGCAGACGCTCAGCCCGGTCGATCGCGTCGAGGTGCGCGATGCCCCACTGGTGTTCGTCGGCTACGGCATCACCGCGCCCGAGCGCGGCTGGGACGATTACAAGGGCGTGGACCTGGCCGGCAAGGTCGCGGTGGTGCTGGTCAACGATCCGGATTTCGAGACGGAACAGGCGGGCGCCTTCGAGGGGCGCGCCGTCACCTACCACGGCCGCTGGACATACAAGTACGAGGAACTCGCGCGCCGCGGCGCGCTGGGTGCGCTGATCGTGCACGAGACGGCGCCGGCCGCGTACGGATGGGATACCGTGCGCAGCTCGGGGCTGTCGCCGCTGTTCGACATCCCGCGCGAGGATGCCGGCGCGCACCACACCCTGCTGCGCGGCTGGATGCACCGCGACCTGGCGGTGTCGCTGTTCGCCCAGGCCGGGCTCGGGTTCGAACGCGAGAAGGCGAGGGCGCAGACCGCGGCGTTCACGCCCGTGGCGCTGGGCGACGCGACGCTCTCGGCGGCGTTCGACGTGGTCCGCGACGAGGTGGTCACCCACAACGTCATCGGCCGGATCGAGGGCGCGTCGCGCCCCGGCGAGACCGTGATCTACTCGGCGCACTGGGATGCCTACGGCATCGGCGAACCCGATGCCGGCGGCGACCCGATCCGCCACGGCGCGGTCGACAACGCCACCGGCGTGGCAGCGGTGCTCGAGCTGGCGCGGATGTTCGCGCAGGCGCCGCGTCCGGCGCGCAGCCTGCTGTTCATGGCGCTGACCGCCGAGGAGAAGGGCCTGCAGGGCGCGAGCTACTACGTGGCCAACCCGCTGGCGCCGCTGGAGACCACGGCCGCCGTGATCAACATCGAGATGCTCAGCCCGGACGGACCGACCCGCGACATCGCCTCCTGGGGCAATGGCCGCGTCTCGCTGGAACAGGACCTGCGGCGTGTCGCCGAGGCCGCGGGCCGTGCCTACTCGCCCGATCCCAACCTGGAGGCGGGCTACTTCTACCGCGCCGACCATTTCGCGTTCGCCCGCGCCGGCGTGCCGGCGATCACCATCGGCGCCGGGCTCGACCGCATCGACGGCGGCGTGGCCAGCGGCCA
>Ga0079224_100016581_pt1 | contig 10355 bp, 11 predicted proteins | sample Stecom2015_FD_80414 | JGI IMG/M metagenome (GOLD analysis project Ga0079224, IMG submission 80414) | Agricultural soil microbial communities from Utah to study Nitrogen management - Steer compost 2015 | ecosystem: Environmental > Terrestrial > Soil > Agricultural land | place: USA: Utah...
CGAATCCCCGGTGCACTGCCTGGTGGTGCATTTAGGCTTATTCGGCGGCGGCCGCTCCCGCCAGGTGGCCGCATTGGTGGAACGGATCAAACGTCTGGTGCCCGCCGATGAACCTGTACTGATTGCCGGTGACTTCAACGACTGGAACAACCGTCTTGCGCCCTTGTTCGTCGAACAACTAGGTCTATACGAAGTTTTTGCCGTTGCCCCCCACGCGCCGGACCCCCGCTTATTGCGCCGGTTGCGCCACTCACTTTCGTTCCGTCCCAAACCGCTGGCCCAGAAGGTGCATGAGCTTGGCGCGCATGGCGCCGCTCGTATGACGCCGCCCCCCCGAACCTTTCCGGCCGCCTTCCCGTGGTTAAGGCTGGATCGCATCTACCAGCGCGGTTTTGCGGTGAGACAAGCCAAAGTGCTGCACGGCGCGCCTTGGCGCCAGATTTCTGATCACGCGCCGTTACTGGCGGAACTCGAACTACCATGACGGTGCCGCCCTTGGCCCGTATGGCGACGCAGGGGGAGCATCATGGTGGCGCCTCGCCTTAAATTACGTTGGCGTGCCGGCAATACCATTCGTCTTTTGCAGAATGGGGAAGAGTACTTCCCGGCGCTCATTGCCGCTATCGACGCGGCAACGCAATCGGTGCATCTGGAAACCTATATCTTCAATCTGGACGCGACGGGCAACCAGGTCATTAATGCCTTGTGCCGGGCTGAGCAGCGCGGCGTCAAAGTCCGCGTGGTCTTAGATGGCTTCGGATGCAACGATACGGCGTACGATGTTTGTGATCGACTAACACAGGCGGGGGTCAGGCATCGCGTCTATCGGCCTGAACCGCGGGGTCTAAGACAAGCGCGGTTCGATCTGCGGCGCTTGCGCCGCATGCATCGCAAGACCTGTGTGGTGGATGGCACGATCGGGTTCGTGGGCGGGATCAATGTTTTGGACGACTACGAAGACGTACCCAACGATGGTAAAGGGGCGCGTCCACGGTTGGATTTTGCCGTAGAAATGCGTGGCCCCATTGTGGACGACCTTGTCCATGCGCAGCGAGCGCTGTGGCTGCGCATGAGTTGGCGCCGTACGGACGACGAAATTGGCTTCTATCGGCGATTCCAGCATTTGGGCGAGCGCTTACTGGCGATGCGCCAAGCGCGGTATGGCCAAACCGGTGGAGGCATGCGGGCAGCCATGGTTTTGCGCGATAACCTGCGCTTTCGCCAGCGTATTGAGGATGTCTATCTAGCCGCGTTGGCACGCGCACAGCGCGATGTACTGATTGCCAACGCATATTTTTTTCCAGGGCGGCGGCTGCGCAAAGCTTTGCGCCGTGCCGCCCAACGCGGTGTGAAGGTGCGTCTGTTCTTGCAAGGCCGTGCCGAATACGCCATGCAATATCGGGCCTGCCGGTATATGTACAACGATCTGCTGGACGAGGGCATGGAGATACACGAATACATGGCCAGCTATCTGCACGCCAAGGTGGCGGTAATTGATGACTATGCCATGGTCGGCTCATCCAACCTTGATCCGTTCAGTTTGTTGCTGGCGCGTGAAGCCAACGTGTTTGTCGATGATGCGAAGTTCGCGAGCCAATTAAAAAGCGCGCTCGAGAACGAAATGCAGAATGACGCCCGAACGGTGACGGCAGAACATTTAAAGAAGCGGACGTTCTACGAACGTGTGCTGGATGCTTTTGCATACGGCCTGTTAAGGCTAGGGGTGGCGTTGACGGGTAAAGCGGCGGAATATTGACGTAAATCGGTGCGGTTGTCGGCCGCGGCCGGTGTGTTGAAACAAAGCCAAAGAGCCCTGAAATCGCGATTGTGTATCCTATAAGGTTGATCTGTGCTTGGTCCAACATGTCGCCAAGTGCCCGTTTTACAAGGAGAATGAATGAAAACCAAAGCTGCGGTTGCATGGAAGGCCGGCGAGCCCCTGACCATCGAAGAAGTCGAATTACAAGGCCCTAAGGCATTCGAAGTATTGGTCGAAGTGAAGGCCACCGGCATTTGCCATACTGACTACTACACGCTTTCGGGTGCCGACCCGGAAGGCCTATTCCCGGCCATTTTGGGGCATGAAGGCGCTGGCGTGGTATTGGAAGTCGGTTCGGGCGTGACCTCGCTTAAACCAGGTGATCACGTCATCCCACTCTACACGCCGGAATGCCGACAGTGCAAATCCTGCTTGTCGCAAAAGACCAACCTTTGCACGGCGATTCGCGCAACGCAGGGTAAGGGCTTGATGCCCGACGGTACTAGCCGCTTCACCGTTGGCGGCAAACCGGTACACCATTACATGGGCACGTCCACCTTCTCTAACCACATTGTGGTGCCCGAAATCGCATTGGCCAAGGTGCGGAACGACGCACCCTTTGACAAGATTTGCTATATCGGCTGCGGCGTCACAACCGGCTTGGGCGCGGTATTGTTCAACGCAAAGGTCGAGGCAGGCGCCAATGTGGTGGTATTTGGTTTGGGCGGTATCGGGCTGAACGTGATTCAGGGTGCCAAGATGGTGGGCGCCGACAAAATTATTGGCGTGGACATCAACCCCGCCCGCGAAGAAATGGCGCGCAAGTTCGGCATGACGCACTTCGTGAATCCAAATGATGTCGAAAATGTGGTGGACCACATTATCCAGCTGACGGACGGCGGCGCCGACTATTCCTTCGAATGCATTGGAAATACCGACGTCATGCGTCAGGCGCTGGAGTGCTGCCACCGTGGCTGGGGTCAATCCATCATCATTGGTGTGGCCGAAGCCGGTAAGGAAATTTCCACCCGCCCCTTCCAACTGGTTACGGGCCGCGTTTGGAAAGGCAGTGCGTTCGGCGGCGCCCGTGGGCGTACCGATGTGCCGCGTATCGTTGACTGGTACATGGAAGGCAAGATCAATATCGACGATCTGATCACACACACCATGCCACTGGAGCGTATCAATGAGGGGTTCGACCTCATGAAGAAGGGTGAATCCATCCGCTCCGTGGTGCTTTACTAGCTTTTAGGGAGAATGAATGACCAACAGTAAACTCGAGGTCCTCAGTCGCCATCGCTGCTTCGGTGGCACCCAATATTTCTACCGCCACGATTCCTCCGAGGTCGGCTTACCGATGCAGTTCTCGGTCTTTGTCCCGAAGCAGGCGGAAGCGGGCAAGGTACCCGTACTGTTTTATTTGGCGGGGCTCACTTGTACTGAAGAGACCTTCATGATCAAGGCCGGTGCACAACGCCGGGCGGCCGAATTGGGGATCATGCTGGTTACGCCGGACACAAGCCCTCGGGGCGCGGGTGTGGCGGGCGAAGACGATGACTGGGACTTCGGAACGGGTGCCGGGTTTTACCTTGACGCCACCAAGGAGCCATGGTCGCGCCACTATCGTATGGAAAGCTATGTGGCGAAAGAGCTGTTCGATGTGGCCACCACAGAACTACCGGGTGATGCAGCAAAGGCTGGCATCTTTGGCCATTCCATGGGAGGCCATGGCGCCCTTGTATTGGCACTGCGCCATCCCGGTCGCTATAAATCCGTGTCGGCGTTCGCACCCATTGCAGCCCCCACCAAGTGCCCGTGGGGTGAAAAGGCCTTTTCCGGATACTTGGGCGACGACCGCGCCGCTTGGGAACAATATGACGCGTCGGCGCTTATGCAGAAAGCCTCTTCACCTTATCCGCAAGGAATCCTGATTGATCAAGGCTTGGCGGACAACTTCCTGGAAAATCAGCTTAACCCGGAAGCTTTCGAAGCCGCCTGCGCCGCGGCCAACCAGCCGCTGACGTTGCGCCGCCATGAAGGTTATGACCATGGCTATTACTTCATCAGCACCTTTGTTGATGATCACTTGAACTTTCACGCCGAAAGACTCGCCTAAAGTAACAGGCTTGGGACGCTAGAACGGCAGCTCCGGGCACGGAAGCTGCCGTTCTTTTTGGGGGGCGAGGGTTGAGCCACTCGGGGAACTTATCGCGTAGATTCGGTCTAATTACCTATTAGCACTCTATGCGTTGGAGTGCTAATATCAATAGATAGTCCCTAAGCCTATAGTCCCTAAACCTACATCAGAGAGGAACTGCCATCCGATGACACAAAGTGCTCAAGCCATGACATTGGCACCGCAGAACAATCTCGCGGTTGCCGTTTCCAATCCCGGTGCCCTTGGCACGATTGAAGCCTACATAAGCGCTGTTAATCGTATCCCCATGCTGACTGCGGAGCAGGAATCGTCACTGGGGCGGCGCTTCCGCGAGCACGCCGATCTCGAGGCGGCCCGGCAGTTGGTCATGTCGCATTTGCGTTTGGTGGTCTCTATTTCGCGTCAATACCTGGGATACGGCTTGCCTCACGCCGACCTTATCCAGGAAGGTAACGTGGGGCTGATGAAGGCTGTCAAACGCTTTGACCCGAGCCGCGGCGTCCGGTTGGTTTCCTTTGCGGTGCACTGGATCAAGGCCGAAATTCACGAATACATCATACGCAACTGGCGTTTGGTGAAGGTGGCTACCACGAAGGCACAGCGCAAGCTGTTTTTTAACCTTCGCCGTATGCGGCCGGATGGGCAAACGCTCGACACCGAGCAGGTCGATGAAATTGCTCGCGAACTCAACGTACGGCCTGAAGACGTCAGCGAGATGGAAGTCCGGATGTCGGGCCGTGAACTCGCACTTGAAGCGCCGGCCGGCGATGAAGAAGATACCTTTGCGCCTATCTCTTATTTGTCTGACGAAGGCAATCAAGAACCGACGCAGGTATTGGAACGTCGCGCTTACGAGCAACTGCAAACGCAAGGCCTGGCAGATGCACTCGAAACGCTCGATGACCGTTCGCGTCGCATCGTCCAAGCGCGGTGGTTGCAAGACGACGGAGGCATGACGCTGACTGAGCTAGCTTCCGAATATGGTATTTCGGCTGAACGGGTGCGGCAGATTGAAGCCGCCGCACTGAAGAAAATGCGTGCCGCATTACAGGAAGCGGCTTAATCGGTTTAGTACCCGCCTTCGAATCGGCGTCCGTCGCGGCGCTTTCAGCTAGCAGGAAATAAATAAGGCCTTCCAGAGTGAAGGCCTTATTGTTGTTTCCAGCATGAAGCGCTCTAAAGCCGGAAGCTACTTACTGTATGAAGGCAACGCTGAGCCAATGGTCTGTTAGCAGGGCGGCAAAGAGCAGTGCCAAATAGACGATGGAATAGCGGAATAGGCCGCGTGCCCGTTCGTCGCTGTAATTGCGGTACAGCTGCCAGGCCTTGGCAACAAACAAACCACTCAGTGCGATGGCGGCGACCAGATATAAAGGTCCGCTCATGCGGACAATGAACGGCAGGATGCTGGCGGCGAAAAGGGTAACGCTATAGAGCAGGATATGGAGTTGTGTGAATTGCGCGCCGTGCGTCACAGGCAGCATGGGCAAACCGGCGCGTTGATAGTCGTTGTTCCGATATAGGGCCAGTGCCCAGAAATGCGGCGGCGTCCATATAAAAATGATCAGCACCAATAGCCATGCACCTGCCGGGACTGCATCGGCCACTGCGGCCCAACCTAAGGCGGGCGGCATGGCCCCTGACAGACCGCCGATCACAATGTTCTGTGGGGTGCGCGGCTTAAGGAGCATGGTGTAGATGATGGCGTAGCCGACAAAGGTCGCGAACGTCAGCCACATCGTGAGTGGATTCACCAAGTGGTAAAGCACAAGCATGCCCGCTGCTCCCAACAAGCCGGATAGCGTGAGTACTTGCATGGGCGTAATGGTGCCACGCGCGGTGCCGCGGCGTGCGGTACGCAGCATGCGTGCGTCGAGCTCGCGTTCGATCAAGCAGTTGACGGCGAAGGCCGCTGCGGCGAGTAGCCAGATCCCTATCGTTGCAAAGACGACTCGGCCGGCATCAGGTAGCCCCGGACTCGCCAGGAACATGCCGATCACGGCACAGAACACTGCCAGCTGGGTTACCCGCGGCTTGGTCAGCACGAGGTATTGGCGCAGCAAACTTTGCGATTGCAGGCTCAGTGTCGTCATTAGGAACTCCTTGCTTGGAAACTTGGTACAGACGTGCACAAACAGTGATGCATGCGAGCACTAAGCCGGCAGCACCGCCGTTGTGAAGCACAGCCACGAGAAGTGGCCATTCAAAGAAAATTGTTGTGAGACCGGTGAAAAACTGGGCCACCAGCAAAGCCAGAATCAATTTGGCCGGGCCACCCAAAGCGGCCGATCTTCGCAGTCGCCAAGCCAAAGTACCGATCACTGCGAAAACGACAAGGGCAAAATTGCGGTGGACCCAATGGATGCCGGTTAACGCATCTTGCGAGATGACTTCGCCCGAGGGTAATTCGCCCAGGCCGCGCACTAGCGAGAAACCGCTGGCCAGGTCCATTTCAGGCATCCACTGGCCATGGCAGGTCGGAAAGTCCATACACGCCAAGGCAGCATAGTTCGTGCTAACCCAACCACCAAGGGCCACTTGGATAAACAGCAGCGCCAACGCAGCGAGGGCAAACGGCCGCCAGCGCAATTCTTGGGGCATGACGGGCGCGTGGCGCTTTTCGCGGGCAGCTAACCAAGTCATCATGGCCAATAGCGTCATTCCACCAAGCAGGTGCGCGGTCACGATGAGCGGCATTAGCTTCATCGTGACTGTCCAGGCGCCAAACGCGCCTTGCAGACACACTGCAAAGAGTGTGGCGATGGCCAGCGCCGGCGAATGTCCCAACACCTTGCGGTGGCGCCATGCCATCCACGAAACGGCAATGATCAACATGCCCAGGGAGGCGCCCACGTAGCGATGAATCATTTCGATCCACGCTTTAGAAAAACTGACGGGGCCATGGGGCATGGCTTGGAAGGCTTCTTGGATGTAGCTGGCTGCGCCCACCGGGCTCAACTGCCCGTAACAACCGGGCCAATCCGGGCAGCCCAGGCCTGAGTCGGTCAGCCGTACAAACGCCCCGAACATAATCAGGTCCAACGTGAGGAACCACGTCAGGAAGACCAGTTTGCGATAGCGTTGCTCGATTTTGGGCATCGGTATGGTTCCCCTTTAACCGATGCGGGAGTTTTTCAGCAACTTGATGATATCGTCGCGAACCTCGATCGGATCAGCGTTCGGAGGGAACTCCATCATCAAGTTGCCTAGGGGGTCGATGATCCACATATGGCCATGCATGGCCTCAAGCGCCTGTGCCCCTTCTTTGCCAGGGGCCAAGAAGGCATTCAAATCTGCGGGATTCGCGCGCAACATGTGGGTGCCGACGTACGCGTCGAGTATCGTTTGCGGCACTGCTTTGTCATCAGTAATGAACCACACCCGGGAAAGGCGATCGACGTTCTTTCCTTGGCTGGCGTGGGAATTCCGAAGGATGAACAGTTTGCGAACACATTCTTCGGAGCAGGCGGCCGAGTCGGCGCTCACCAGCAGCCACTGGCCGCGCAACTGGTTCAAGTCGAATGGCTGACCTTGTAAGTCTCGCAGCGGCAAAGTTTGTGCATTTGGCATGGGGCGCTGTGGATCGACGAGCGTCCCATAGTTGGTGTGCCCCTCGGGGCGGAAACCCCAGTCGGGCGCAAAGTACGCCAACACGGCCGCCACGACCGGTGCCAGAGACATGATCACGATGGCATACAGGGGCCACATAGATCGTTTGGACGGTGTGTTTTTGTGCATGGTACGGTGGTTTGTCGGCCCGGCGGGAAATCGTTGTACTTCCTGGACAATCATGATGTTTCCTTGTTTCGACCGCCGCGTGGCGCTTTGCGCAACATTCCGCGGGCGATCAATGCTGCGGCAATCGCGGCAATCGCACTAAAGCTGAACCACTGAAGGGCATAGCCCCGATTCTGATCAGAATCCAACGAAGGGCCCGGCCATTCTCGCGCCAATGGCGCCGTGCTGCTGGTAACGTTACTCGGCGGCCCGCTTGCCGTGCCACTGTGCGAGCCACTAGTGGCGTCGCCGGCTGCGCCTTCCTGCAGCGCGACAGACTCTTGGGTTTGTGCCAGCACTACAGGTAGGACATTGAGGCCCGTGGCACGGGCGTACTCTCCCAATTCCAGATTCTGTACGACGGGCGGACCATCTGCCGGAAACTTGCTTGGAAGCGAAGATGATTTGCCGCCGGCCCATTGCCACAGTTCAAAGATGCGCGGCACATGGGTATGCATTTCTCCGGTCACTTCGACCAAGCCGTGCTCCATGGGGATGGACGGTGTGCCACCCGCCGCGTTTAGATCGCGCGGCAACCATCCACGTAGCACTAGTATTGCCATACCAGTTGAAGTGCGACGGTTCGCATCAGCCAACATGAGTGGTGTGGCGACCCAATACCCGGGCCGCCCATCCAGGTTGCGGTTCTCAAGCAGCACGGTGTGTTCGGGCACCCATACGCCTCGAGCTGTCGCGGCGCGCCAGGCGGTTAATTCCGGCGGCCGTGAATCGCTAGAAAGTACAAGAGGAGCTTGTAATCGGCCACGTTCAATGGCATTGTGCAGGGCGTCTCGCTCGGCAGCTCGGCTTAATTGCCACATACCCAACGAAAAACAGCACGCTGCCACGGCGCCCAGCAGCACTAACGCCAACACACTACGAAAATTAGTGTGCGCGGGCTTCATGTCTGCAATAATTTCTGCTCCACCGGAGACCAGCATGCGCATCTTGGTATTGCTTGCATTCCTCGGGATCGTGGCCAGCCTCGTATCCGCGGGTATTTATCTGATGAAGGACCGAGGGCAAACCAACCGTATGGTGAATGCCCTGACCGTAAGAATCGGCCTTTCGATTGTGCTGTTTTTGTTCGTACTGTTGGCCGGGCGCCTGGGTTGGCTTCAGGCGACCGGCATTCCTATTGGTTAAGCGCCTACATCCAATAAACATAGATATAAAGGCCTAGCCACACGACGTCGACAAAGTGCCAGTACCAAGCGGCCCCTTCGAAGGCGAAGTGATGATCAGCAGTCATGTGGCCGCGGATCATGCGGAATAGGATCACGGTAAGTATCGACGCGCCGACGATTACGTGGAACCCGTGAAAGCCCGTAAGGATGTAGAACAGCGAGCCATAAATGCCGGAATCGAAGCGAAGATTCAGATCGACATAGGCGTGCATGTACTCATAGCCCTGACAGAACACGAAGGTAAAGCCCAGGATGACCGTAACGGCAAGCCAAAAGATGGATTTTTTGCGGTTATCCGCCCGCAGCGCGTGATGCGAAATGGTGAGCGTTAGCCCCGAGGTGAGCAGGAGCGCGGTATTGATGGTGGGCAGCCAAAATGGCCCGACCGTTTTGAAGCTTTCAACGATCCCGCCCGGGCCCAAGTTCGGCCATTGCGCTGTAAATTCCGGCCATAGAATATGTTGGTGATCCAGGTCGCCCAGCATGGGTGTGGTGATTTCGCGGGCGTACCATAGCGCGCCGAAGAAGGCGCTGAAGAACATGACCTCGGAGAAAATAAACCACGCCATGCTCCAGCGATAGGCGTTGTCTACCCGCTTGCTATTCAGCCCCGTTTCGGACTCGTGGATGGCTTCCGAGAACCATAAGTACAAGGAAACAAACAGAGCGACCACGCCGATCAGGAACATCCATCGGCCCGGAAACATGCTGTTGATCCACAGCGCCGCCCCCATGAACATAAGGAGTAGCGAAATGCTGGTTCGGATTGGATGCGGCGAATTGCCCGGAACGTAGTAGTAGGGCGCTTTGCCGCCGGAATCCACGTGTGTTGCGCTCATGCTAGGTCTCCTGCGAGTGTTCTTCTAATCGTGAATCAGGTAGTGAGGTAATCGACATACCAGCCTGCTACAAAAATCAGCACCAATACGAAAACCAAGGTCGCAAGCAGGCCCGCAATCAGCAAGTACAACGGATTCATGCGACTAAAGTCTTCCTTGTGTCCCTTGCCTTTGCGGATTCCTAACATCCCCCAGCCGATAGCGCGCATGGTTTGCAAAAAGCCGTACTTGCTGGGGTCTTGCTCGTCGTTCCTTTTGTTGCGATCGTTCATTCGTTCAACTCGCCGACGCAATACTGTAGATGGTCCAGGCGATGACTCCAATGACGAAGGCAACCAAAGCCAAAGCGGTGTTCCGATTCTTGCGGCGTTGTTCTGGCGTCATACTTACTTCACCACTGGGGGTGTTTCAAACGTGTGGAAGGGGGCCGGTGAGGGCACGGACCATTCCAGCCCGGTTGCGCCTTCCCAAGCTTGCGCAGGAGCCGGTTCGCCGACCTTGCGCGAAGCCTTGATCACCAACCACCGGCAGATCAGCTGCGAGCGGCCGAACCAGAATGCCCCGAGGGTGGCAACCCTGTTGAAGTCAGTGAACTGCGCGGCGTAGTCAGCGTACGGACGGGGCAGGCCCGACCA
>Ga0079224_100016582_pt1 | contig 10354 bp, 11 predicted proteins | sample Stecom2015_FD_80414 | JGI IMG/M metagenome (GOLD analysis project Ga0079224, IMG submission 80414) | Agricultural soil microbial communities from Utah to study Nitrogen management - Steer compost 2015 | ecosystem: Environmental > Terrestrial > Soil > Agricultural land | place: USA: Utah...
GGTCTTAGGCAACTACCAGGTGCGCGACTGAACTCCTGTTCCGGGGCTCTATCACAAGACGGGCGAAGTAATCCACATTGCGGCGCGCCGTGTGGTTACCTTTCATGCCAGCCAGAAGCTGAAAAGTGCTGTAGAATTCGCCGGCAAGACGGCCGTTGCAGAATAGGATCAAACTTGTCTTTTAACCGGCATAAAATCCGCCCATGAGTACTAGCGATAATCCTGTCACATTGCCTCCCATACCCGCCAAACGTTATTTCACGATAGGCGAGGTCAGCGATCTTTGTTTGGTAAAGCCCCATGTGCTGCGTTACTGGGAGCAAGAGTTCACGCAGCTCAAGCCCGTCAAGCGCCGCGGCAACCGGCGCTACTATCAGCACCACGAAGTGCTGCTCATCCGCCGCATACGCGATCTGCTGTACGAGCAGGGGTTCACCATCAGCGGGGCGCGCAACCGCCTGGGGGACCTGCACGACGTTCCGCACGACCAGGATGCCGCCGTCCGTTTGTCTGGTGCCGAGCTGCAGGCCTTGCGCAAGGATCTGGACTCGGTGCGCGCCATGTTGGCGGATGCGTTGGTTAAAACGGCCCCCGGATCCGAGCAAAACGGCCAGTTCGACCTTTCTTGAAATCCCACAATTTATTTCTCAACGTCAAAAATAGTTAGCGTTGCGTTAAATGCTTGGACAAATCGGGGCGGTGAACTTACCGTAATGGGTGCGAAATACAAGATGCAGGCCGCCAGGCCTGTTTTCGATGCCCACGCCCCTATGTCTCTTGTGCTACCCACCGTCGAGGTCGATGAGTCCGCTGATCAGCACCTGATGCGGACGGCCAAACATTATCTGTCCGTCAGGCTGGCGAAGCCGCCGCATATGGATGAGCTTGCAGACGCCCTGGGCGTCAGCAAGAAACGCATAGCGGACGCCTTTCGCAATTCCTTGGGCATGACCGTTACTCAATTCCTGAGGGAAGAGCGCATGCGCAAGGCGCGCCGCCTGTTGGTGCAGACCTCGCTCGATATACAAGCGATAGCGCAGGAGCTGGGTTTCTCCAGTTCCGCCAATTTCTCCAACGCCTTTCACAGCCATGTGGGCATGTCGCCGTCGGATTTTCGAAGGACGGCGCCGCTGGAGTCGATTACATCCCTGCAAGGTTCGGTGCAATGGAGTTCACCTGACGAGCTTTAGATTCCCCGAGTGTGGGGATAAAATCCCCGTATGCCGCCGGTTCTGCGCGTTGAAGGGCGGATTCTACCGGACAGAAAAACAGGCGGCCCATCATGACCCTCTCCGTATTTGATATTTTCAAGATAGGCATAGGGCCTTCAAGTTCCCATACGGTTGGCCCCATGCGGGCGGCGCGTAATTTCGCCCGCACGCTCCAGGGCCGGGATCTGCTGTCCCGCGTTGCCGTAGTGTCCGTGGACCTGTACGGGTCGCTGGCGGAGACGGGCAGAGGGCATGGTACGGACATGGGCATTACGCTGGGCCTGATGGGCGAAGCGCCCGATACGGTCGTGCCGGCCGACATTCCTCGAATGATGGAGCAGGTCCGCAGCACAAAGCGCTTGCGCTTATGGGGTTCTCACGACATCGCCTTCGATCCGGACAAGGCCTTTTCATACCGGATCCGGTCCATGGCCGAGCATCCCAACGGCATGCGCTTCCAGGCCTTCGATCAGGCCGGGGAGCTAATGATCGCTGAGCGCTATGAGTCCATAGGCGGAGGGTTCATACGAGCGCTGGACTCACAGGAAACTGATGAGTCCGTGCCTCAGCATGCTCCGATGCCTTATCCTTTTTCAACGGGGCAGCAACTGCTTGACCTGTGTGACCAGACGGGCTTGTCCATGGCGCAGTTGATGATGGCCAACGAGGCCGTGCTGCTGCCGATCGAGCAGGTCCGGAAGGGCGTTCTGCACATTGCCGATGTCATGAACGCCTGCATCGATCGGGGCTGCGGCCACAACAACGAACAGGCGGATCAACTATTGCCGGGGGGCCTCAAGGTGCGTCGCCGCGCTCCCGCGCTGTATCGCGAGCTGCAGCGCGACACCGCCCATGAAGACGTGTTGCATGCCATGGACTGGGTCAACCTTTTTGCCATGGCGGTCAACGAAGAAAACGCTGCCAGCGGGCGGGTGGTGACGGCGCCGACCAATGGCGCCGCCGGCTTGTTGCCGGCGGTGCTGCGCTATTACCAGACCTTCATTCCCGGGCAGTCCGATGATGGGCGAGTCGATTTCCTGCTGACCGCGGCGGCGGTCGGCTTTCTGTACAAGCAGAACGCCTCGATCTCGGGCGCCGAGGTCGGATGCCAGGGAGAAGTGGGGGTGGCGTGCTCCATGGCGGCCGCGGGGCTGGCGGCGGTTTTGGGCGGCACGCCGCAACAGGTCGAGAATGCCGCGGAAATCGGCATGGAGCATAACTTGGGCCTGACCTGCGATCCGATAGGTGGACTGGTGCAGATACCCTGTATAGAGCGCAATGCCATGGGAGCTGTCAAGGCCATCAACGCGGCCAGGCTGGCCCTGCAGGGTGATGGGCAGCATCATGTTTCGCTGGACGCCGTGATCGAAACCATGCGCCAGACCGGTGCGGACATGCGCAGCAAGTACAAGGAAACGTCGCGTGGCGGCCTGGCGGTGAATGTGGTGCTTTGCTAGGAGCTTGACGTCGACGCAGCGCTTGCGCCCGCTACGGGGTCTGCAGGCGGCGGCCGCTTCCCGAAGGTGACAACCCGACCGATGAACAGGATGGGGCCGGTTGGGGCCGCCGTGGGTGAGCCGCCTGCGGGCTCCAGAGTCATTTCAAAGATCTGATCGGGGCTGACCTGGCCCATAAGCGAGGCCGGCACGGTAACCGGCTTGTTCGGATCGATGAGCCCGAGCGACCTGGGCTGCGGAAGATTCTTGTTATGGGTCCACAATTGAACCGATGTATCGGCGGGAATATCGCTGCGCACTTGCGGGTCCAGCAGCACATTCTGCTTTGGGTCGATCGTGACGGTCCAGCCCGGCGTTGAACTCTGGCCGGGTGCCTGCAATATGGCGGCGCGCGTGGGCGCTACTTCAACGACGGTGATGGGCGGCGCGACAGGCTTGGCCGGCATCAGGCCCAACGCCAGCGCGATGGCGGCGAACACCACACTGGCCGCCCGCCATATCCAGATATTCCCATGAATTGATTTTTTACGCGGCGCCGGCTTCGGCGATGGCTCAGCCGCCTTCGCGGACGCCGAGATGGCGGAGGCGGCATTCACGGCGGGTGGTGCAGCCGGCTCAGCGGGACTGGCAGCGGTCTCGCTGCGGGGAGCCGTGGCGGCGTCGGAACGCCCGGCGGCCATGATGGAGACGCTGACTGTATCCTTCGGCGGTGCCGGGACGGGTGCCGGGGCGGTCGTTTCGGCCGACGGCATGGCGCTGGCGCTGGATGCGGGCGGAGCGTCAGCGATGTGGGAGGACGACAGGCTGGGTTCGCTGCGTATCCTTTCGGTGGGCCGCTGTGCTTTCTTTTTCTTCGGCGCCGTTGTGGAAGAGTCGTGCGCCGTTGGCTCGGCTGGCGGGTTGTAGGCTGGCTTGCGGTAAAGGCTGGACGGCCCGGGCGTGGTGTCGTGCCCCAGGCTGGTTTGTATCCTGGCCAGCAGCAGAGGAGACGGATCCACCGGCGGCAACAGGTCGGTCAGCTCTAGAAAGCGGTGCTCCCAGGCCAAGGCCTGGGTGACGGCATCAGCATCCTGGCCCAGCAAGTTGTGCACTTGCGTGAGTTCTTGCGGGTCCAGCAGGCCCAATGTGTACTCGGCAATCAAAATGCCCTGATCGTTGCGCGTCATGCCTGCTGCCGCTCCTGCATCGATTTCAGGGCTGCTTGCGTACTGTGGCGAACCTGGGCCGGCGAGGTTTTCAGGCGTGCCGCAATCTGTTCATAGTCGCAGCCATGATAGAAGGCCATCAGCAAGGGCTTGCGTCGCGACTCGTCCATCGCTGCAACGATGCCTGCTATGCCGCCGCTGGGGGCCGTGCCCCGCGCAGCGTCGCCGGGCAGATCGTCGGCCCATGGACCATCACTGGCGCGCAGGCGGCCGGCCTGGCGCAGACGGCCCAAGGCGCGATAGCGCGTAATGCTGTACATCCAGGCGCGAGCGCCGCCCATGGCTGGATCGTAGCTGGCTGCATTCTTCCAGATCAGGGTGAAAGCGTCGCGCACGAGCTCTTCGGCACTGGCGCGTTGTCCAAGCATCTTCAGACCCAGCGCCATCATGCGCGGCGCCTCGTGCCGATATAAATTCTGGAACGCATTCTGATCGCCGGCTGCACAGGCCAGTAGCGCGGCATCGTGATCAAAGGGTGGAACAGCCATACATTCTCCGGTTTATCCCTTGCGGGCACGTTATTGTATTAGGTGTTCCGGCAAACAAAGGTCAAGGGCGAGCCAATAGGCGTAACAGGACTTAACTGCGACAGCCCCGCTACCCCATGGCCCCTAAGCTAAGCCCTTACGAGGGCTGGATGCCTGCCTTCTTGATGATGCCGCCCCATTTCTCGGTTTCTTTCTTCTGGAATTCAGCAAGCTCGGCCGGGGTGGAAGTTACGGGTTTCGTGCCGGTTTGCTCATAGAACTGGACTGCGGCGCTGCGCGTGGTGGCATTGACCAGCAGATCGTGCAGCTTTGATACCACCGCGGGCGGTGTATTGGCCGGCACGTAGGCGCCGAACCAATAGCCCATTTCATAGCCCGGGACGCCGGCGCTTGCTATCGTGGGTATGTCCGGAGACAGCGCCGAAGGCTGCGCCATGGTTACGCCCAGCGCGCGGAGCTTGTTCGCCTTGACCTGGGGCAAGCCGGTGGCCATGTCGGCCATCATCATGTCGATCTGGCCGCCCAGCAGGTCGGTGATGACCAAGGGGTTGCTTTTGTACGGCACATGCAGAAGCTTTACATCGGCCATTTGCTGGAACAGTTCGCCGGCGACACGGCTGCTGGAGCTGCCGCTGCCGAAGCTGAGCTTTTCGGGATTTTCCTTGGCCAGCTTGATGAAGTCGCCGACTGTCTTGGCGGGCGATGCAAGGTTCACCACCATGATCTGGCCGCCGGTGCCCAATAAAGTGACTGGTTCGAAATCCTTGACGGGATCGTAATTAAGCTTCTTGTAAAGATGCGGGTTCGCCGATTGCGAAGTATTTGTGGTGATCAGCACCTTGTAGCCATCGGGTTCGGCGCGAGCAACGTCGCTGGCGCCTATCATGGCGCTGGCTCCGGGCTTGTTCTCGATGACGACCACTTGTTTCGTTTGCTCGGTGATGCCTTGGCCGATGGCGCGGGCAAGCTGGTCGGTTGCGCTGCCGGGGCCGAAAGGAACGACAAAGGTAATGGATTTGCTGGGATAGTCTTGCGCATGCGATGGCGCTGCGAGCGGCAGGCATAAGCCCAGTGTTGCAGCCAGTAGTGTTTTCTTGATATGGCTCTGGTTCATGGGTTGTCTCCTTGTGGGTGGGGGTCAAAGGGTAATGTCGGGCAGGCTGTCGGCCAGGCTGCCGTCTATCCGGATCGGAAAGTCAAGCAAGTGGAACGACAAGGCCTTGCCATGGGTATCCAGGTTCAGGGCATCGTTTACGCCGCCATCCAATATGCCTTCAAGCACGAAGTTCATGGCGTCTATGGATTCGATGAGATAGCGCCGCACGCGCTGCGGCCTGCGGAACTCAAACCATTTTTCAATCGCTTGCTCGGTAAGCTGCTCTTCAAGTATGGGAAAGAGCTCGGGCCTCCATGCGATCACGCTGATGTTGGAGATATCCCCCTTGTCGCCCGTGCGGCTGTGTGCAAGGCGGTACAGCGGAACGATGGTGGTATTGTCTATGGCCGACATGTGCTCATTCCTCCATGAAGGTCCAGCTTGCCGGGGCCAGGTCGCGGGGCACGGCGCTGGACAGGCTGTTCAGGCGGGGTCGCAGGGCCGTGCGGACGCCGCCGCCGCCAGCGGGGCCGCATGTATACAGCGCAGTGACTTCATGCAGCACGCGCGCGGCGATCTTTTTATCCGGATGAGCTGCCGCGATCCGCAGGCGCACATCCCTGGCCTGTCCGGCTGCCTGCCGACGAAGGTAGCGACCGTCATCGTCACCAAAGATGCTGACAGCGCCTATCAGGTCGATGCGCAGTTTCAATTCGGCACCGATGCGCTTGTGGACGATATCCGCCGCCAGGCGCGCCCGCGCCTCTGCCTGCAGTCCTGCGTAGGAGATCTCGGCTTCCGCCAGCCAGCCGCCGCGATAGCAAATATTGACTTTAAGGGTATCAGGCCTTGGGTGGCCCGTGACGCCGTGTACGTTCACCCGGTCGGGCGCGTCTTGTTCGACACGCACACGGCTTATGTCGGCGATAACGTCGGGCGTCAGGTATGCCGCCGGATCGTGTACTTCGTATAGCAACTGCTCTTTGACTGTTTGCAAGGTCACGGCGCCCCCCGTGCCGGCCGCCTTGCCGATCGAGATCGCGCCCGTATCGTCGATGCTGGCGACGGGAAAGCCCAGCGTGTCCATGTCCGGCACTTCTTTAAGGCCGGGTATGGCGAAGTATCCGCCGCTGACCTGCGTACCGCATTCCAGCAAGTGGCCCGCCATGGTGGCGCAGCCCAGCCGATGCCAATCGTCGTGCTGCCAGCCGAAGTGCGCCAATGCGGGGCCCAGCACCAGTGACGGATCGGCGACCCGTCCGGCGACCACGATGTCCGCTTCGGCCTGCAGGGCCTGGGCGATTTCCACCGCACCCTGGTAGGCGTTGACGCTGACGATATCAAGTCGGTCGAAGTCGGAGCCCAGGCGTTCGCGCAGGTAGGCCAGTTGCTCTGGCCGGTTCAACTGATCGCCGGAGAGCACGGCGATGCGGGGCGTGCGCAATTCCAGTTCATGCGCCAGCGATTTGATGCGCCTTGCCGCCGCGGGCGGGTTGGCGGCGCCGAAGTTGCTGACTATCCGTATTTTATGCTTCAGGCAGTCGGCCAGCGCGGGCCGCAGCAGCTCGGCCAGCAAGGGCTCGTAGCCCAGTTCCGGGTCGTTGTTCTTGGCCAATTGCGACAGGGCCAGGGTGCGTTCGGCCAGCGTCTCGAATATAAGCGCCTGCCCGCCGCTTTGAATCAAGGTGTCGACGACAGGCCGCACGCCGTCGCTGCGGTCGCCAGAGAACCCTGTTGCGCATCCTATGGTAAGAGGTGTCGTCGCCATGCCTGAATATGCCTGTCATGTGATTGCCGCTGTACTATAAGATTGTTAAATTAATAAGTTAAATACAAATATCTTATTCATTGATCCAATTTTTTTATGAATCTCTCGTCCCGTCAATTGCGTGCCTTCGTGGCGCTGGCTCAGGAGCGGCACTTTACGAAAGCGGCAGAGCGCTGCCATACGACACAGCCCGCATTCAGCGCCCTTATCAGGACACTAGAGGACGCCGCCGGTACCCGCCTGTTCGACCGGACGACGCGACGGGTGGAACTGACGCCCGAGGGCAGGCTGTTCAACGAGTCGGCCTTAAGGCTGCTGAATGACCTGGACAGTGTCATGGAGGATATCCATGATCACGTCGCCAAGCGCAAGGGAAGGGTGGCTGTTGCTGCCTTGCCCTCGCTGGCCGCCGGCTGGCTGCCCGGCATCTACGCACAATTCCTGGCGCGCTTTCCAGGGGTGGAACTGCAGTTGCACGACGCCTTGCTGGAACCTTGCCTGGATCTGGTTCGGGGCGGTTCGGTCGATATCGCCGTGGCAGCCAAGGGGCGTGACATGACCGGTTTGGTTGCCGAACCGCTGTGCGAAGATTATTTCCACCTGGTGTGCCGCAACGATCACCCGCTGGCGCAGCGGCCCGCCGTGCACCTGCGAGAGCTTAAAGGAAGCGCGATCATCCAGTTGGGCAAGGGCAGCAGCATTCGTCAAAGCCTGTCGCGCAGCAATGTGTTCGCCGGGCTGGACACCTTCCTGGAGGTCGATCACCTGGCGACCGTGACGGGCCTGGTGGCCGAGGGGCTGGGCGTCAGCCTGGTGCCCTCCATGACCTTGTTCCAGTTCCGGCATCCCGGCATCGCCGTGGTGCCGCTGGCGGGCAAAAGCCGGCTGAAGCGCTCGCTGTACCTGATCCGCCGCAGCGAGAAAAGCCTGTCCAGTGCCGCGCGTGCCTTTTATGAACTGCTTCAGGAGCAGCGCGGCAGCCTGTCTGAAGGCTAGGGCCTGTTAACGCTAAAAGGGCATGCCCTTTTAGCGTTAACAGGCCCTAGCGCAACGTACAATGACGGACGCCGCCACTTCCATCGCATCTTCATGAGATTCACCAACAGGGGCCCGGCCCCTAGCCGCCGCAACGACATTCAAACCATCAAGTCGCTATTGCCCTTTGTCTGGCAGTTCAAGTGGCGCGTCATCGCGGCCCTGGCCTGTCTGATCGCGGCCAAGGTTGCCAGCGTTATCCTGCCCTTGTATTTGAAGGAACTGGTTGACCAGCTCAGCGTGCCGGCCACGCTGATGGTCCTGCCCGTGGCCGCGCTTGTGGGCTATGGGTTCGCCCGGCTTGCCAGCAGCGTATTCGGCGAATTGCGCGATGCGCTGTTTGCGCGGGTGACTCAGGGTTCCATACGGCGCATAGCAACCCGGCTTTTCAAGCATCTGTTCGCATTGTCCCTGCGCTTCCATATGCAGCGCCAGACGGGCGGACTGAGTCGGGATATCGAGCGTGGCACCAAGGGCATAGGCTTTCTGCTGAACTTCATGGTGTTCAATATCTTGCCGACGCTGCTGGAGATCGGCATGGTCGCCGCCATTTTGCTGTGGCGCTACGATTTGATGTTTGCCGTCGTGACGATAGGTACCATCCTTGCCTACATTGCGTTCACCTTGCTGGTGACCGAAAAGCGCATGGTCTACCGACGCAGCATGAACGACCTGGACAGCAAGGCCAACAGCAAGGCCATCGACGCTTTGCTGAATTACGAGACTGTCAAGTATTTCGGCAACGAAGGCTACGAAATCGACCGCTATGACCGGAATCTGGGCAAGTGGGTGGACTCGGCCGTCAAGAACCAGGTGTCCTTGAACTTTCTGAACATGGGACAGGGCTTCATTATCACGGTCGGCATCACCTTGCTGCTATGGCTGTCGGCTCAGGGAGTGGTCAGGCAGACCATGTCGGTGGGCGATGTGGTGCTGGTATCGGCCTATCTGACGCAGTTGTATGCCCCCTTGAACTTCCTGGGGTTTGTGTATCGGGAAATCAAGCATGCGTTAGCCGATATGGAGCGCATGTTCAGCCTGATGGAGCAGGGCGAGGAAGTGGCCGACCGGCCCGATGCGCGCAAGCTGAAAGCGACCCAGGCGAGCATCGAGTTCGACAAGGTGGACTTCGGCTATGAATCGAATCGCCAGATATTGTTTGACGTGAATTTCACGATACCGGCTGGGCGGACGCTGGCTGTCGTGGGATCGTCAGGAGCAGGGAAATCGACATTGTCGCGCTTGATGTTCCGTTTCTACGACATTGATGCCGGCGCGATCCGTGTCAATGGTGTCGACATTCGCGACCTGACCCAGGCCAGCCTGCGCCAACACATAGGCATCGTGCCGCAAGACACCGTGCTGTTCAACGACAGCATCCTGTACAACATTGCCTACGGCAATCCAACGGCCAGCCACGACGAGATCGTGCAGGCCGCCAAGGCCGCCAGCATCCATGATTTCGTCACTGCCCTGCCGGAAGGCTACCAAACGCAGGTCGGCGAGCGCGGCCTGAAGCTGTCCGGCGGCGAGAAGCAGCGGGTGGCCATTGCCCGGACTTTACTGAAGAATCCGCCCATCCTGATATTGGATGAGGCGACCAGCGCCCTGGATACCCGTACGGAAAGAGCTATTCAGGAAGAGCTGAGCCTGATCGCCAGGAACAGGACCACGCTTATCATTGCCCACCGGCTATCCACCATCGTGGATGCGGACGAAATAATCGTGCTGGATCATGGCCGTGTGCTGGAGCGCGGCTCGCACCGCGATCTGCTGTTGCAGGGCGGACGGTATGCGCAAATGTGGATGCTGCAGCAAGCCGGCGGGGACGAAGAACCGACTTGACTCATATAGTACCAAAGCAGTACTATATGGCTAATGATGTGATTCGGAGGCGCGGGTGCTGCGTATCAGCAAGATAATCGATTACGGGACGCTGTTGCTGACCCATATGGCCGGGTGTCCGGACCGTGTGTTCAGCGCGGCGGATCTGGCCGCCACGCTGCGCTTGGGCCAGCCTACGGTCAGCAAGATACTCAAGCTGCTGGGCCAGCATGAACTGGTCAAAAGCAGTCGCGGCGCACGTGGCGGTTA
>Ga0079224_100016583_pt1 | contig 10354 bp, 7 predicted proteins | sample Stecom2015_FD_80414 | JGI IMG/M metagenome (GOLD analysis project Ga0079224, IMG submission 80414) | Agricultural soil microbial communities from Utah to study Nitrogen management - Steer compost 2015 | ecosystem: Environmental > Terrestrial > Soil > Agricultural land | place: USA: Utah...
ACCCACCGGCGCGATGTCCTCAGCCGTCGCGAGGAGCAGGAACAAGACCACAGCGAAGATACGCACCCTACCCTCCTCGAGCGCGGCGAGCGCAGCAATGAGCAGGCGGATCGCCAACGCCACGGAGTGGAAGTCGTAGAGGTTCACGCCATGGCGGGCCGCATAGAAAAGATAGGCGACCACCACGGCCAGTGCCGTCCACGCGCTCCCCGTCTTCCCTCTCGCCAGGCGGTACAGCGGAAGGGCGCCGAGCGCGAGCCAGACCGACTGGAAGACCAGCAGCGTCTCCGCCCGGGGGAAGAGCCGGTAGAAGGGCACCAGGAGGACGAGGATGGGATCGAAGTGCGCCGAGAGATGGCTGCCGCCACGGATGAGACTCGAACCCAGGAAATTGCCGTGGCTCGTGTGCCAGACGAGGTTGTCGTAGATCCCCAGGTCGTCGATGTAGCTGCTGAGCGACCAGTGGCGGGCCAAGGAAAAGAAGGAGAACAGGGCCGCGTACGTCAGCGTGAGGGCCAGTGCCGCCGCCTTGGCCCACGCCTCGCTCGTCGCCGGAGTCCGCCGCGCGGCATAGGCTGCGCGTCCCGCCAGGGCCGCGAGTGCGGTCACGGCGAGCAGCGTCCACACCGGCGACCGCACCTCGATCCCCGGTGCGCAGAGGAGCGCCAAGAGCGGAAGAGCGAGCAGGCCGATCGTCCGTCGGTTCCACGCGCGCAGCCGCTGGCCGAAGCTCTCTCCCAGCCGGCGCCCGAAGATCGCGAAGGCGCCCAGCTCGATCGCCGCGCCCCCGAGCACGAGCGCCGCCCCGAGCAGGCGCTCCGAAGGCGCCAGGAGGCGATTGTCGAGGAGGAAGTCCGCCCGCCCGAGGACCAACGGGAGGAGCGCGACGCCGGGGCAGAGAGACAGGAGGAGCGCGAGCAGGATCGACCCAAGGGAAGGCGCCGGCGCTGCGGCCGTTCGCGCTTCCTCCAGGCGTCGCCCCGCCGAGTCCGGGCGTCCGGCCTCCCCTCCCCGCGGCGTGGGTACCATCACCTTCCCTCGGGGCGCGTCTCGCCCTTCCCCTCCGCCGACCGCGCGTAGAGCCGGAGCGGACCGTGCTCGTCGACGAGCTGGTAGCCCCTGGCCAGCATGGCCGAGAGGCGCTGCCGTTCGCGGCGCTTGAGGTCCGCATCGTGGACGAGGAGGTAATCCGCGTCGTTGCCGAAGTGGTAGACGAGATCGCGGCTCGTGGCGTGCCCGCCGAGCCTCGAGGTCACGGCGACCGAGGCCTCGGGAGGGATCGCGGCGAGCTTCTCTTCGAGCCAGCGCAGCGCCTCGCGGTCATCGGGCTTCGCGGCGAAGACGAAGGGCGTGAAGCCCGCGTGGAACGAGGCGTTGGGAAGCAACGGCCCGAACTTCGCGCCGAGGACCAGGGAAGCGACGATCATCCCCGCGACGAGGGCGGCGGGGAGGCGCTCCGGACGGGCGAAAAGGCGCGCGACGCGCGGCGAAGTCCGCAGCTCCGCGAGCACGAGCGGCACCATCGCCATCAAGAAGGGATAGAGGACGGTCGAATACTGGAAGTGGATGCTGTGCACGGGCTCCCGGCTGCTCAGGAAGAGGAAGGCCAGCCCGTAGGCCATCGCCACGATCCGGCGCCCCGCGACGAGCGGGAGGAAGAGCAAGGGCAAGAAGAGCTGGAAGAAGAAGAGGAGCTTCTTCTCGTTGCCGACGAGCTTCAGCAGAAACAGCGGGTTGGAGATCAGCGACGCGAGGAGATCGCCCGTCCGCGCCCCGTCCTTCCCCATGAGATCGCGATAGTAGTAGGCGTAGCCGTAGGTCTCCTTGCTCGACTTCATGAAGAGCCCGGGGTCGGGCATCACGAAGAGCTTCACCACGAGCAGGTAGACCACGGCGGCGAGGATCGTCGCTCGGCCCAGCTTCCCTCGGCGATGGACGAGGATCGCGTAGAGGCCGATCCCCACCACCATCAGCGAGACGTCCTCGCGCACCAGAAGCGCCACGGCGAGCAGCGCCCAGTAGGTGCGCTGCGCCCCGAGCTCGAGGGCGGCCATCATGCCCAGCAGGAGAGGCGCGGCGAGCGAGAGCGAGTGGAAGTCGTAGAGGTTCGCCCCGTGCATCGCCGGATAGAGCAGGTAGACGAGGGCCAGGGCCACCGCGAGCCACGGGCTTTCGAGCTTCCGCTGCGCCAGCAGGTAGAGCGGGATCGCGCCGAGCGCGAGGCAGAAGGATTGCAAAACGAGGATGGTCTCGGCGCGCGGATGGAGGGCGTAGATCGGCGAGAGCAGGACGAGGATCGGATCGAAATGCGCCGCCACGTGGTTTCCGCCCCGGACCAGCGTCGAGGCGAGCCACCTGCCGTGGATGTTGTTCCAAAACAGGTGGTTGTAGATGCCGAGGTCGAAGGTGTGGGTGCCGAAGGCGTGGTGCTGACGGATGGAGAAGTAGGAGAACACCAACCCGTAGCCCACGACGAGGAGGCCGACGATCAGGCCCGCACCTTTCAGACGCGGAAGGGGTCTCGACGGTAGGCTCGCCACGTAGGCGACCGCGATCCCCGCCAGGAGCGCACAGGCGACGACGACGAACCAGGGGTGGTCTCGTTCCACCGCAGGGACGGCGAGGCTCCCGAGAAGCGGCAGCGCGAGGAGGGGAAACGCGCGGAGGTTGGCCAGGCGCAACGACGCCTCCCACGTCGTCTCGGGATCTCGCTTTTTCCGCAGAAAGTGCAAGAACGCGAAGAGGAGGCCCGCGACGACCACCGAGAGGATCACGCAGAGGACGCCCAGCCAGCGGTCACGCAGGACGAGGAGCTGGTTGTCGAAGACGATCCCCGGCTTGCCGATGATCCGCGGAAAGAGGAAGTGGCCCGGCGCGGCGGCGATGGCGAGCGCAAGCATGATGTGCCATCGCATCGCGACGACCGCGCTCGCCCACGCCTTCACGCGATCCTGCCAGGAGACGGACTCTGCGCCGTGTAGCTCCATCGTCCTCCTCTCACGCGGTCTGCCTACCGCGCACCGTCCCGTAAAACAGGGTCCAGGGGAAGAGCACCTCGACGCGGTGCGCGTCGAAACGGGTGCGCGCGAGCCGTTCGAAGCCGCGGCGGGTCCAGCGCTGGATGTGTTCCGGGTGGTTGCCGAGCCGCGACAGATACTTTCCGCGGGCCAGGTTCGCGAGCTGGAACCACGGCTCCCAGGGCACGGTGAGCAGCGCGTGCGGCGCGGCCAGGGTGGCGAGCACGTCGAGTGCCCCGGCGGGATCCTCCAGGTGCTCGAGGACCTCGCTGCAGACGACCAGGTCGAAGCGGCGTCCTTTGTCGCGCAGCGAATCGATGGTGGCGACGCGGAACCTCGCCTCGGGGCATCGCTTCTGCGCCGCAGCGATCGCGCTCTCGGAGGCGTCCACCCCCCAGAGCTCGATGCCCGGGACGTGGTCGAGGAGGTGGCGGGCGAGATAGCCCTCGCCGCAGCCCACGTCGAGCACGGTGCGCACGCCGAGCGGGCGGACGACCTCGGCGATGCGCCGATGGAATCGCCCGATCAGCCACTGGAGGATCGGATTTCCGCTCTCGTACTTCTGCGCGTTCGTGCTCGCCGCGTTCATGCGCTCACCGAGATCTCTTCCTCGCTCCCCTCGACGATCCGGCGGATCTCGTAGGGCGCCTCCTCCCGGGTCCCCAGGTGGACCACGAGTTCCGCGATCAAGCCCGTGGCGAGGATCTGCACCCCCACGACCACGAGCAGAACGCCCAGGATGAGAAGCGGACGATGGCCGATGGATTCGCCGAGGAGCCATCGACCCGTCAGGTGGGCGCAGACGGCGAGGCCGCCGACCAGGGACGCCAGCCCCGGAAGGCCGAAGAAGTGCAGCGGCTTGCGATCGAACTTGAGCAGGAAGGTGACGGTGAGCAGATCCATCAGGCCGCGGTAGAAGCGGCCCGCGCCGAACTTGCTCACGCCGAAGCGACGCGGATGGTGCTCGACCACGAGCTCGGCGATCCGAAACCTCCGCCAGTGCGCCAACACCGGAACGAAGCGATGCATCTCGCCGTACAGGCGCACGCTGCGCACCACCTCGGCGCGGTAGGCCTTGAAGCCGCAATTCACGTCGCGCAACGGCACACCGGTGAGCCGGCGCACCATCCCGTTGAAGATCCGCGAGGGGATCACCTTGTGCCAGGGATCGCGCCGCTTCTTCTTGTAGCCCGAAACGACGTCGTAGCCCTCTTCCAACTTCGCGAGGAAGCGCGGGATCTCCTTGGGATCGTCCTGGAGGTCGGCATCCATGGTGAAGACGATCTCGCCCCGCGCATGCGCGAACCCCGCCGCCAGCGCCGCGCTCTTGCCGAAGTTGCCGCGGAGCTGGATCAGCCGAACCTCCGAGTGCGTGCGCGCGAGCTCCTCCACGCGGGCCGCGGAGCCGTCGGTGCTCCCGTCGTCGACGAAAATCACCTCGAAGCGCGTCGGCCGCGGAAGAGATCCCACCGCCTCGGCGATGCGCCGATACAGCTCGTGGAGCGTCTCTTCCTCGTTGAGGAAAGGGATGACAAAAGAGAGCTGGGGCTTCATGAATCGGCGGCAGGTTAGCCACATGGTAGGTTGCGGTCAATGAAGGGGAGGCTCGTCCGGTCCATCGCGGCGGTCGTCGTTTCGGCGGGCCTGCTCGCCCTCCTGCTTGCCCGTCTGGAGCTCGGGCCCGCCCTCGAGCGCTTCGTCGGCGCCGATCCGCGGGCCGTCGCCGTGGCCGGCCTCTTCTCCTTGGTCGTCCTCCTCTTGCGCGCGCTGCGCTTTTCCGCGCTCACCCGCTCGGCGGGCCTCGGCGTCACCACGCCCGCGATCGCCATCCAGGTGTTTCTCAACCGGATCACCCCGCTCCGCCTGGGCGAGCTCTCCCTTCCGCTCCTCTTGCAGCGCCACGGTGGCGAAACCTTCTCCGGCGCGCTCCTCGGCCTGCTCTTCGTCCGGCTGCTCGACCTCGCCATCCTCGTGTGGGCCGTCGCGCTCTCGGTGGCGGTGCGGCCCGAAGGCGCCGGTGCGTGGAGCCTCGCGGCGGCCTCCCTCGTCCTCGTCGTCGTCCTGGGAACCTTCCGCCACTGGGTCGGCGGGCTCGTCCGCCTGCTCGCACGCGCCACCGCCCCCCTCGCCGGGGGGAGGCTGGCCCGAATCCCCGCCGCCGTCGAGCGGCTGGCGGCGGCCGCCGGCGAGATCCGCCGGCTCGACGGCAAGGGGCACGCCGCCGTCGCGCTGAGTTCGCTGGGCATCTTCCTCGGCCAGACGGCCATGTTCGGCGCCATCCTCGCCGCCTACGGGATCCGCCTCCCCGCCCTCGACCTGATCCGGGGTGCGGCCGTGGCCCAGGGGGGCGCCGCGCTCCCCATCGCGGCGGTCGGCACCGTCGGGACGCAAGAGGCCGCCTGGGTCGCGGGCTACGCGTGGGTGGGCGTGCCCCTGCAGGATGCGATCGTCACCGGCGTGGCGGCCCAGCTCTTCACCCTCGCCTTCGCCGCCCTCTTCGCCCTCCCCGCCTGGACGTGGCTCTCGCTGCGGCGCCCGGGCGTCGAGCGGGGTTGACCCGCCGGCGGACAGGTGACGTGCGGCGGCCTTGTCAAGCCCCTTTCGTGTCTTAGCTTGGGGCCATGAAGCTCGAACGCTACACGCTGAAGGCCCAGGAAGCCCTCCAGCAGGCGCAGTCCATCGCCCGCCGCAACGACCACCAGCAGGTCGATCTGGAGCATCTGCTCGGCGCGCTGCTCGAACAGACGGACGGGATCGTCCTCCCGGTCCTGGAGAAGATCGGCGTCAACCTCGACCTTCTCCGCGCGCGCCTCGACGAAGCCCTCCGCCGCATTCCGAAGGTGCAGGGGGGCGAGCCCTACCTCGGCCAGCGGCTGGCGAAGGCGCTGGACGCCGCGGAGGATCTGGCCGACCGCAACAAGGACGAATACGTCTCCACCGAACACCTCCTCGCCGCCATCGCCGCCGATTCCCAGGGCGCGGGCGACGCTTTGCGCAGCGTCGGCGCGACGCGCGAGCGCGTGCTCGCCGCGGTGCAGGAGCTGCGCAAGGGTGCGCGGGTGACGAGCGCGAACCCGGAGGCGCAGTTCCGCGCGCTCGAAAAGTACGGCACGGATCTCACCCAGCGTGCCCGCGAGGGGAAGCTCGACCCCGTCATCGGCCGCGACGAAGAGATCCGCCGCACCATGCAGGTGCTCTCGCGTCGCACCAAGAACAACCCCGTGCTCATCGGCGATCCCGGCGTGGGCAAGACGGCCATCGTGGAGGGCCTGGCCCGACGGATCGTCGACGGCGACGTGCCGGAGGGGTTGAAGGGCAAGCGCATCGTCGCCCTCGATCTCGGCGCGCTCATCGCCGGCGCCAAGTTCCGCGGCGAGTTCGAGGAGCGCCTGAAGGCCGTGCTCGAGGAGGTGACCAAGTCCGAGGGCGAGATCATCCTCTTCATCGACGAGCTGCACACCCTGGTGGGCGCCGGCAAGGCCGAGGGCGCGATGGACGCGGGCAACATGCTCAAGCCCGCGCTCGCGCGCGGCGAGCTGCGGGCCATCGGCGCCACCACGGTGGACGAGTACCGCAAGCACATCGAGAAGGACGCCGCCCTCGAGCGCCGCTTCCAGCCCGTGCTCGTGGACGAGCCCTCCGTGGAGGACACCATCTCCATCCTGCGCGGCCTCAAGGAGCGCTACGAGACCCACCACGGCGTGAAGATCACCGACTCCGCGCTCGTGGCGGCCGCGACGCTCTCGCACCGCTACATCACCGACCGCTTCCTGCCGGACAAGGCGATCGACCTCATCGACGAGGCCGCCTCGCGCATCCGCATCGAGATGGACTCGATGCCGGCCGAGCTCGATCAGATCCGCCGCGAGATCCTCCAGCTCGAGATCGAGCGCGAAGCGCTGAAGAAGGAGAAGGATCCGCTCTCGTTGGATCGCCTCGCCAAGCTCGAGGTGGAGCTCGGCTCGCTCAAGGAGCAGTTCGCCGGCCTCGAAGCGCATTGGAAGCAGGAGAAGGAGCAGGTCGAGCGCATGCGCGATGCGAAGGCCCGCCTCGAGCAGGCCGGCACCGAGGAGCAGGAAGCGCTGCGCCGCGGCGATCTGAACCGGGCCGCCGAGCTCCGCTACGGCACCATCCCCGAGCTGCAGAAGGAGGTCGAGGCCGCATCCAAGCGCCTGGCCGAGCTGCAGAAGGATCGGAAGATGCTCCGCGAGGAGGTCGGCTCCGAGGACATCGCCCAGGTGGTGAGCAAGTGGACCGGCATCCCGGTGGCGCGCATGCTCGAGAGCGAGATGGCCAAGCTCGTCCAGATGGAGGAGCGCATCGGCCGGCGCGTCGTCGACCAGAAAGAGGCCATCCGGGCGGTCTCGAACGCGGTGCGCCGCTCGCGCTCCGGCCTGGCCGATCCGAACCGCCCCATCGGCTCCTTCCTGTTCCTCGGGCCGACGGGCGTCGGCAAGACCGAGCTCGCGCGCGCGCTCGCGGAATTCCTCTTCGACGACGAGAGCGCCATGGTCCGCCTCGACATGTCCGAGTACATGGAGAAGCACAGCGTGGCGCGCCTCTTCGGTGCCCCGCCGGGATACGTGGGGTACGAGGAGGGCGGCCAGCTCACCGAGGCGGTGCGGCGCAAGCCCTACTCCGTGGTGCTCTTCGACGAGATCGAGAAGGCGCATCCGGACGTCTTCAACGCGCTGCTGCAGATGCTCGACGACGGGCGCCTCACCGACGGGCAGGGTCGGGTCGTCGATTTCCGCAACACCGTGATCATCATGACCTCCAACATCGGCTCGCCCCTCATCCAGGAGGGACTGGCCGAAGGCGTGGCCGAGCGGGGAACCATCCCCACGGCGGTGCGAGAGGGCGTGATGGCGGAACTCCGCGCGCACTTCCGGCCGGAGTTCCTCAACCGGCTGGACGAGATCGTCCTCTTCCACCCGCTCACCCGGGAGCAGCTCCGCCGCATCGTGGACATCCAGCTCGCGCGCTTCGAAAAGCTCCTCGAGGAAAAGAACCTGCACGTGCTCGTGACCGAGGCGGCCAAGGATCGGATCGCCGAGGAGGGCTACGACCCGGCGTACGGGGCGCGCCCCCTCAAGCGCGCCATCCAGCGGCTCCTGCTCGACGAGCTCGCCATGCGCCTGCTGCAGGGCGAGTTCGCCCCCGGTGACACGATCACCGTGGACGTGGAGGGCGACCAGCTCCGCTTCCGCCGAGAGACGCAGGCGGAGGCGACGGTCCACTGATCGGGTATCCTGCCGCCATGGAACCGATGGACGATGCGCAGCGCCTCGCCCGCATCGTGGGGGCGAACCTCCGCACCCTGCGAAGCCGGCGAGGCCTTTCCTTGGAGAAGCTCTCGAAGGCCTGCGGCGTGAGCCGAGCGATGCTGGGCCAGATCGAGCTCGGGAAGAGCGCTCCCACCATCACGGTGCTCTGGAAGATCGCCCGGGCGCTCGACGTCACCTTCTCCGCGCTGATCTCGGAGCGTCCCACCTCCCGGGTGAAGGTGCTGCGGGCGAAGGACAGCCACGTCCTCGCCAGCGCCGACGAGAGCTTCACCTCGCGCGCCCTCTTCCCCTTCGACGAGCCCCGCCGGGTGGAGTTTTACGAACTCCGCCTCCGGGCGGGCGGGGTCGAAAAGGCCGATCCCCATCCCGCGGGCACGGGCGAGAACCTCGTGGTCGTGAAAGGCGTGGTGGAGATCGATCTCGAAGGGGAGACCCACCGCCTGGAGAAGGGCGACGCGATCGTCTTCGAGGCCGACGCCCCGCACACCTACCGCAACCCGGGCGACACCGATGCGCTCATGTACCTGGTGATGACCTACGCGGACTCGGTCGGCTGAGCGGAGCCCTGCAGCCGATCGCCCGCCCAGCGGGCGAGCCGCTCGGCCACCTGGAGGCCGAGTTCCTCCGAGCGCAGCACCATGGCGCGCGCCGGCACGGGCGTCCCGACCGGATCGAGCAGAACGAGGACGCGCGCCCGCGCATCGCGCTCCGCCACCTCGACGGCGATCGACGCCATCGTCCCCACGCCGAGCACCCCCATCCGATGGGGATCGATCTCCGGGTGGGCGGCGAGCACGCCGAGCGCCGTCTCGAGCGCGCGCTCGGCAGCGGCCGGCTCGGGCGCGCCGTCGATGCGCAGGCTGGCGATGCCGGCCTCGGCGAGCCGCGCGACGAGGTGCCGGTCCTTCTCGGGAAGGCCCACGAGGACGAGCGCAGGCGCGGGGCCGATCCCCCGCGGCACGCGCAGCCGCGAGCGGTGGCCGACCAGGGCGGCGTCGACCAGACGCAAGGGCTCGTCGGTCCCGCCCCGCAGCGCGAGGTGCGGCGGACTCGAGGGCCCCGCCTGGGCCAGGAGGATCGCCACCTCCTTCGCGCTCACCTCGGGGAGGTGCGCGTAGGTCTGGGGGATCTGCTCGGGCCGCTCCACCCGCACGGGCGCGACCACCTCCAGGCCCCGCTCCTCCATGCGGCGCGCCGTCTCGTCGACCGCGCTCGGCACGGCGACGACGATGCGCCCGGCCCCGCGCCGCTCCAGGTAGCGCACGCCCGCCGCGGCGGTCAAACCGCTGACGATGGCGTCGTCGACCAGCACCGCCACGTGCCCGCGCAGCGCCGCCGCCGGGTCCGGGCTGCCGAAGCTCCTGCGCCAGCGGAGCAGGCGCCGCGCCGCGTCCTCCCCGATGCCTTCGAGCTCCGCGGGAAAGAGGCCCACGTCGGCCATCTTCCGGTCGGTCACGATGGCGCCGTCGGCGTCGATGGCGCCGATCACCACCTCGGGCTGTTCCGGAAGGCCGACCTTGCGCACGAGCAGGGGAAGCAGCGGCGCCCGCAGGGCCTTCGCCACCTGCGCGCCGACCTGCACCCCGCCGCGGGGCACGGCCAGCACCACCGCCGGACCGTCGAGACGAGGGAGGAGATGCTCCGCGAGGCGCCGCCCCGCATCCACGCGATCGAAGTAGCGCTCCATCCCCCGCAAGCTAGGCATCCTTCCCTAGCGCTGCCCGAGCACCGGCTGCGGAACGGCGCAAACGTCGTCCTCGCACCGGAGGGTGCCGAGCTGCCCTCGCTCCCCGGCACCCCAGCAGTAGGCCTCCCGGAGCTGGGTCAGCGCGCAGGTGTGCCGCGCGCCACCCCACACGCGTATGAAGCTCCAGCTCCCCGAGACCACCTTCACGGGAACCATCACCGACTCGTCTTCGCTGGGCGCCCCGGTCTGCCGGAACTCGTTCGCTCCCCAGCAATAGGGCCCGGCGCCGGTCGCGACCGCACAGCTCGTCCGGGCTCCCAGACCGAGCGTGTCGAAGCGGAAGGGGGTCTGGGCCACCTCCG
>Ga0079224_100016585_pt1 | contig 10354 bp, 11 predicted proteins | sample Stecom2015_FD_80414 | JGI IMG/M metagenome (GOLD analysis project Ga0079224, IMG submission 80414) | Agricultural soil microbial communities from Utah to study Nitrogen management - Steer compost 2015 | ecosystem: Environmental > Terrestrial > Soil > Agricultural land | place: USA: Utah...
GAAATTGCCATTAACCACATGGCAGGCATTCCGGCTGTAATTTTTGTATTGGGAATTGTCGCAGCTACTTTTGCTACAACCGACTCTGCTCTCACAGCTTTGACCACCTCTTTCTGCGTTGATTTTTTAGGTATGGACAAAGATGTGAAATCGTCTGAAAAAAGGAAAATCCGCACGCGATATGCTGTACATTTATCCTTTGCTTTTCTGATGTTTTTGGTCATTATTATTTTCAATTCCATCAATGACAAATCGGTGGTAAGCATGATTTTCCGGATAGCTTCCTACACTTATGGTCCATTATTGGGGTTGTTTATTTATACTTTACTTTTCAAAAACCGATTGGTCAAAGATAAATGGATGCCGTTTATTTGCGTAGCTTCTCCTCTACTCACTTGGTGGATTGTGGATAATTCTTCGCTATTCTTTGGCGATTATGTATTTGACAACGAATTGATTCTTTTGAATGCTCTCATTACCATTTTATTGATGTTGGCAATAAGCAAGAAAAAAACGAAGTAAAAAAAGCGGGCAAATATTTTTATTTGTACAAATAAATTTTAATTTTGTAAAAAACATTTTTAATAAAATTAAAATTGAATTTAAAAATACCCAACATTTGTCCAAGCTGTGAAAGTCGGCTTAAAGTATCGGAATTGGTCTGCGACGAATGCCAAACCAAAGTTTCCGGCAGTTTTCCATTGCCTGTTTTCATGCAATTATCGCCCAAAGAACAAGAGTTTGTATTGCAATTCTTTTTGCACAGTGGCAGTTTGAAAGAAATGGCAAAACAAGTTGGCGTGAGCTACCCCACGCTCCGTAACCAATTAGATGACATGATAGCAAAAACCGTCCAACTCAAAAACCGTTATGACGATGAAAATAATTAAACTTTTACTCAATCCGTTTAAATGGTTACAAGAACGCACTTTACTGATTATCGGTTTGATAGGTTTTGTATGCAGTATCTGTATTTCTCATTTTTGCGATGTTGAATTTCAGGTTTTACGCATGAATCCGCTGAATGAAGTAACGATTTGGAAAGCGTTGTTCAATCAATTTTTGATAACTGCTGTTTTGTCTATTTTCTTTTTTGTTGCGGGAAAAATCGTCAATAAAAAAACACGATTTGTGGATATTTTCAATACCGTTATCATTGGTTTTATTCCGTTTTATCTTCTTGGTTTACAAAACATTAATCACTTTCAAACCCGCGAAGTCGAAGTCATGAACCAAGCGATGCTCGAAGGCGGAATATACGCTGCTATGCCATCGGCTTTGTTTATTATCATTTCCCTTATTTCGCTGCCGATTATTGTGTATTATATTTACCTGTTTGTAACCGGTTTTAAAACAGCTACGCATAGCAGAAAAGCGATTCATTATGTCGCATTTACCTTAGCTTTGATTATTGCCGACCTGGTCGCTTCTTATACCATTAACTCTTTAAATTTTTAACGATGAAAAACATTTTTATTATTCTTGGTGTATTATGTAGCTTTTCTACGTTTGCACAAGCTTTTGATGTAAAAGAAATTCAAGTGTCTGAACAACTTATCGGCGATTTGTATGATTCACCCAACAATGAAACGGTTGTTTTGCTGATTGCCGGCTCGGGACCAACTACACGCAATGGAAATTCGTTGGGAATGGCTGTCAATAATTCCTTGAAATTTTTAGCAGAAGGTTTGGCTGAAAACAATTACGATGTGTTTACTTATGACAAACGAGTGGTTTATTTACTCAAAAATCAAAAAGAAATTCCACCTTTGGATTTTCAACACGGCATTGATGATGCTGAAACGATTGTTGATTATCTTAAAAATAATTTGAAATATAAAAACATCATTATCGCCGGACATAGCGAAGGTTCGTTGGTGGGAATGAGTGCATCTGAAAAAAATGTTGATGCTTTTATTTCTTTGGCAGGCTCTGGCAGCCCGATTGATGAAATTCTGCGAGAGCAAATCAACAAACGGGCACCTATACTAAATGAGGCAAACGATAAAATTTTAACCGAACTAAAAGCCGGAAATATCGTCAAAGACGTTCACCCGATGCTACAAGCGTTGTATATGGAACAAAATCAACCTTTTTTGATTGATTGGATGCAGAGAAATCCTCAAACAGAAATAGCTAAATTGACTATTCCGATTTTAATTATCAACGGTACAAAGGACTTGCAAGTTGAGCCTAAAGAAGCGGAATTATTACACAATGCCAATCCTAATTCAACGATGGTTATTATTGAAAACATGAACCACGTCTTTAAAGAAATCACCAAAGACGAAGAAAATTTGGCTTCATACAGCAAACCAGATTTACCTATTCAAGAAGATTTAATTACAGTGATTGTTAGCTTTTTAAAGGAAATCAAGTAACAAAAAAAATACATGTACACAGGCTTTATTATAGCGTTTGTTTTTATCTTCATTGCCGGAATCACCAACAATGAAAATGCAGATAGTTTACTCGCTGGTTACAACACTATGAGCGACGAAAAAAAGAAAAACGTAGATTTTAAAAGTATTGTTCAAAAACTCAAACAAACCATGTACACTGCCGCAGTGCTTTTAATCATGGTGGGTTTGTTGAATTTTGTGATTGACAACCAAAAAATAATTGTTCTTGCTTACTTGAATATCACCGTAATTGTCTGTGTTTATTTGTTGATGAGCACCCAGAAATTCGACACTAATCATTACTCATTTTGGGAAAAACTGTTACCACAATGCATCGTCGTTTTTTTAATACTCGCACTCATTTTTGGCAACTGTTATATTTGGATTACACCTTTAGAAGAATTAAAGTTGTAGTAAACTAACTTCAAAATCATGAACAAACATCCTAAAATTAAAATTCGCCTTAATAAGTACGACTGGTTTATAGAAATCATCGGTTATATGCTATTGATTGCTTTATGGGTCATTACCATTGCTTCATTTCAATATTTACCTGACGAAATTCCTACACATTACAACGCATTTGGAGAGGCAGATGCATTTGGCGATAAAGAAGCAATTTTTACTTTGCCCTTCATCGCTACTTTACTTTTTTTATTGTTGAGTGTTGTAATAAAATTTCCACATACCTATAGTTACGCTGTTGAAATCACAGAAGAAAATGCCGAAAAACAATATAAAAATGCGGTTTGGCTGATGCGTATGTTAAAAGTATTAATCACATTGATTTTCTTTTTTATTGCCTACCAAACTATTCAGGTTGCTTTAGAAAAAGCTTTCGGACTGGGTAGTTGGTTTTTACCAGTCATAACTGTCATTACAGCTTTAATTTTAGGTTTCAACATGTACAAAAGCAAACAAATAAACAACAATCTATAGTTTATACACCGTAGAATTTTTCACTTCTTTGATGGTAAACATACTTTGCGTACTCGACACCTCGTCGAGAGAAGTGAGTTTAGAAATCATAAAATCACGGTAATCCTCCATATCTTTTATGCTGATTTTCAACACATAATCATATTCGCCACTCACATGAAAACATTCTAACACTTCAGGCAGTTCACTGATTTTTTTCTCAAATTCTAATATAGCTTCTTTAGAATGTGTTTTGATTTTTACCAAAGTAACCACCACAAAAGCACGTTCGATTTTATTCTTATCCAAAATAGCAACATAACGCTGAATCACTTCGTTGCGTTCAAGTTTTTTTATCCGTTCAAAAACTGCTGTTACAGACATCCCCAGTTTTACCGATAATTCTTTAGTCGTCTGCTTACTATCTTCTTGTAAATAATTAAGTAGTTCTAAATCTATTTGATCTAATTTCATGATATTGATTTTTACAAAGAATAAAATTAACAATTATTATTATATGACAAAATATATTTTTACTAATTTGCACCGATACAGATTTTTATTCATTATTAACTCAAAATACACAAAAATATGTTTGACCCAGGTAACAAAATTCAAGACCTACAATTTTTCGGAGAATTCGGAGGAGTAAACCCTTCTATATCAGATTCGTCCACTTATACATTTTTATCTGCAAAAAGTATGTTCGACACCTTCGAAGGCAACACCGATGGCTGCTATTTGTATAGCCGACACTCATCGCCGAGCAATTTATACTTGGCAGAAGCCTTAGCGAAAATGGAAAACACCGAAGCTGCTAATGTTACTGCCTCTGGAATGGGAGCCATTACTTCCACGCTCATGCAATTGTGCAAATCGGGTGACCACATCATTTCCAGCCGAACAATTTATGGCGGAACCTATGCTTTCATGAAAAACTTTCTACCGGGCTTTGGCGTTCAAGTAGATTTTGTAGATATTACCAAATTAGACCTTATCGAACAATTGATTACAGCAAACACCAAAGTAATCTATCTGGAAACGGTAAGTAACCCATTACTCGAAATTGCCGACATCAAAGGGATTTCAGATTTGGCAAAGAAAAACAACATCAAAGTTATCGTTGACAATACCTTTTCGCCTTTGTCTGTATCGCCAAAACAATTGGGTGCAGATATCATTATTCATAGTTTAACAAAATATATCAACGGAAGCAGCGATACGGTTGGCGGAGTAATCTGTGCCGATGCCGATTTTATCAACGCTTTAAAAGATGTGAACAACGGTGCTTGTATGTTACTCGGTCCAACGATGGACAGCATGCGGTCGGCAAGTATCTTGAAAAACCTGCGAACATTACCGATTCGTATTCAACAACATAGTCGCAATGCGATGTATTTGGCGAAAAAGTTTGAAGAAGTAGGTATCAAAGCCGTTTATCCGGGATTAGAAAGTCATCCGGGACACGAACTTTACCAAACCATGTTCAACGAAAAATATGGCTTTGGTGGTATGCTGACCATTGATGCCGGTTCGTTGGAAAAAGCCAATGCAACGATGGAAATGATGCAAGAGAAAAATGTGGGTTATCTCGCTGTAAGTCTCGGTTTTTACAAAACATTATTTAGTGCTCCGGGCTCATCAACTTCGTCCGAAATACCGGAAGACGAACAAAAAGAAATGGGACTTACCGACGGATTAATTCGTTTTTCCATCGGACTTGATGCCGATATCGAACGTACATTCCAAACGATGATGGAGTGTTTGAAAGCCAATGAGGTGATATAACTTATTATAAACAAATATGCGAATGGACTAATTAACTCATTCGCATATTCGCATATTTACTTATTTTCTAATCACTATTTACTTGTCATAAATTCAATAGCTTTTTCCAAATCTTCGGGTGTATCTATGCCGATTGAAGGTTTTTCTACCAGAGCCATTCTGATGCGTTTACCGTTTTCAAGATACCGCAATTGCTCGAGTTTTTCAATATTTTCAAGTTTTGCCGGTTGCCATTGTGTAAATGCCATCAAAGCCGATTTCCTAAAAGCATATACGCCGATATGTTGGTAATAATCCACCGGTAAAACTCCGTCGCGATTGAATGGTATTGGACTGCGTGAAAAATACAAAGCAAAATCATTGTCATCGACAACTACTTTTACGTGATTCGGATTTTTTTCCGCATCGGGTTCTGCGATACGAAACATCAGCGAAGCCACATCGACTGCCTGATGAACATCTTGCTTGAATATGTCAACCAGTTTAGCCAAATTCTCTTGGCTTACAAAAGGTTCATCGCCTTGTACATTCACTACAATATCCGCTTCAATAGCTGCCACAGCTTCGGCAATGCGATCGCTACCACTTTCGTGTTGCTTTTCACTCATTACTGCCTTTCCGTCATGTTCTTGTATCACCCGGAAAATCTCTTCAGAATCGGTGGCTACGATTACTTCGTCAAAAATATCCGTGTTTACCGTAGCTTCATAAGTACGCAAAATAACCGGTTTTCCACATAAATCCTGCATCAACTTGGCCGGAAAACGAGTTGAATTATATCGAGCGGGAATAACTGCTATTATTTTCATTCGTTTAGTTTTTTACAAATTTATAGGATTTTACCAAACTTAGATAATAGAAGGCGATAAAGTATAATTTTTTATTTTTTAATCTTGTGTCAAATTTTCATTATAGCTCTCCCTACTCGTTATCTTTATTTTCCTTAATTTTACAGCTAAATAAAACGTTTATGTCATCACATCATATCGTTCGGGACGATCAAGAACCGGCTTTGATTATCGCCAACGGCGAGGCTTGTAGCATGGATTTACTCAATCAATTGCTGGAATGGTCTCCGCATATTATAGTTTTGGATAGTGCTATTGAACGCGTGCTCGAGTTGAGTATAAAAATAGATGTTTTGATTGGTGATTTCGACCGTAATTTTGATTTTAAAAAATATGAACAAGCACAGTATCCACCTATCAAAGTTATTAAAGTAGATGATCAAAACTCTACCGATTTAGACAAAGCCTATCAATATTTGATTGACCATAATTTTCGGGCTGTGAATGTCGTTTGGGCAACAGGCAGAAGAGCCGATCACACTTTTAGCAATTTGACCAACTTGGTGCAAGTCAAAAATCAATTACAAGTCGTTTTGTTAGACGATTATTCCAAAGTGTTTTTGTGTCCGACAACTTTCAAAAAATGGTATCCAAAAGGCACACCGATTTCTCTAATTCCCGTCGGTACGGTTTCGGGAATTACAACCAAAAATCTCGTTTATCCATTGCAAAACGAATCGTTGACTTTAGGTTATAGAAGCGGTTCGAGCAACGAAGTAAAAGATGACGGAATGGTAGAAATTACTTATCGTGAAGGCGATTTGCTTATTATGGAATGTTTTGATTAAAGCATAAAATCTGCCAAAACCAAAGCCGCCATAGCCTCGACAATCGGGACAGCTCTCGGTACTACACACACATCGTGTCTGCCCTTCCCCTCTACCCGATTGATTTCGCCGGATTCAGACAACATATCTTGTGGTTGCATCAAGGTAGCAACGGGCTTGAATGCGACATTAAAATAAATATCCATACCGTTAGAAATTCCGCCTTGCACACCGCCCGAAAAATTAGTTTTTGTACTTCCATCTGAGTTAAAATAATCGTTGTGTTGGCTGCCCGTCATTCGTGTGCCGGCAAAACCGCTACCAATTTCAAAACCTTTGGTCGCGTTGATAGACAACATAGCTTTTGCCAAATCGGCTTCTAATCGGTCAAAAACAGGATTACCCAAACCAACCGGAACATTTTGCACCACACAAGTAATAATTCCGCCTAATGTATCTCCTTTTTTTCGAGTCACTTTAATCAAATTTTCCATTTGATTTGCTGTTATTTCATCCGGACATCTAACCAAGTTTTTTTCTATCAAATCAAAATCAACTGCCTGATACGATTTATCAAGCGAGATGTTTCCGATAGCCGACACAAAGGCTGTAATCTTAACCGGCTGAATGAATTGTTTGGCGATGGCACCAGCAACCACACGGCAGGCAGTTTCTCTGGCAGAGCTTCTTCCGCCTCCGCGATAATCCCTGATTCCGTATTTTTGTTGATAGGTATAATCGGCGTGGCTTGGGCGAAAATGGTCAGCCAAATGCCCGTAATCTCTGGATTTTTGGTTTTCGTTCGGTATGATAAATCCGATAGGCGTTCCGGTGGTTTTTCCTTCAAAAATTCCGGATAAGAATTGTACCGTATCAGATTCCTTTCGTTGTGTAACCAGATTGGATTGCCCGGGTTTTCGTCGGTTTAATTCGTGTTGAATTTTATCAAAATCCAATTCGATATTTGACGGACAACCGTCTATGATGCCGCCAATCGCCTCTCCGTGTGATTCGCCAAAAGTGGTTAATGTGAGTTTTTTTCCAAAAGTATTTCCAGACATAATGCGCACTGATTTCTTCCAGACAAATATAAGGTTTTAAAGTCAAAAGTTTTTAAGTTGAAAGTTGAAAGTCATACAACGTTATTTTAGCTACTTTTTGATATATAAAAAAACCTCCCGAATAATCGAGAGGTTTTCACAACAAAAATACTACTAAACAAACAAAGTTCTATTGTAGAACTATTTTCTTGGTACTGGATTGATTTCCTGATTTGAATTCAAGGATATAAACTCCAGCGGTTAATTGGCTTAAATCTAATGTTTGAGTGTAAAAACCGGTTTGAGATTCTGCTCCAGATTGATAAACTATTGCCCCGTTCAAGGCATAAATCGTGATTTGGTTTTGGGCAGCATTGGTTGCCGTGATATCATACACAACTTGAATTCTTTTATCGGTAGTTGGGTTTGGATATACATTAAAAGACACGCCTTCTGCTACTTGCTCTACATCCAACGTGGCTTCGTTGTCTATCATAAAACGGATAACACCTGTACTTGAACCTTCAAACTCAGTAAAATTGATTTTGTATACAGTGTCTTCATCATTTCGTTTGATAAAATAATTGATGTCTGAATCTACCTCCCACGCATAACTTTCGTTTAGGAATTTCCAATCGGCAACACCAATTACGTTCATGTCTTCAGACAAATCTGTTGTGCTGGCTTCGTCTTCGGTGGTTTTAGCGATTTTGATATTTGGGTTGGCGAGAACTCCGGTAACTACTTGGTTGGGAGTTGTATTTTCTCCGTGATAATAGGTGTCGGTATATTTAGCAAACAACAAATCCCAAGTTTCTTTACCAGGTTCAACGGTTACAACGTCTTGTGTATCGAATGCGTAATAATTGTAATAGCTGTCTGCATCGCCATTTGCAATGGTTTTTTCTACATCTTCGCCCCATGCGGTTCCGTCCCATTCGGCATAAGTGAAGGTATAACCACCAAAATAGTCATCAATTTTGATTTTTACATAAGCATCGTCTCCGTTTTGCAAAACAAAAGCTCTTGAACCAATTATGTGATGAGTTTCCGTATTATAATATCCCCAACCAGCAGCATATTGGCTATTATCTGAAGCTTGATCAAAAGCACCTTTGGTGTAATCTGTCGATGGGTTGTAGAGTTGTGTCCAACTATCGGCATCGTCGATGCTGATGTTGTCATAGGTCGTAATCTCGCCTACTTCAAACAATTCCCAGTCTTTAGCTTCGTTGATTTTAATTCCGTAATCCATCAAACCGTTTCTAAAGAAAGCGATATCCCAGAGGTCGTAAGCCACAGCTTGTTCGGTTTGTGTTTCAAGGTTGTAAAACACGTGATTAACGTAGCTTGGTCCCATAGTTACTTCGCCCTCAACTTGTTGTTGAGCGGTAGCGGTTGCTGATAGCATCATTAGCGATGCTAAAGAAAATATTGTTTTTCTCATGATGTATAATTATTTAATTTAACAGTTTATATTCAAATTTAGGATGGCCTCTTTCTCCTTCATCATTTTTGAAACCCAACATTTTAATTTTGTAGTAGTTGCCGTCCAAATCTTTGAGAATGCAATACATCGTATCAAACATTTCGCCGGTAATCACATCTCTCCAACTGGCTCCAATCACTCTTTGGTCGTTTTCAAACAAACTTTCATCTACGTTATTCAAATGGAAGTTTTGATAATTCAAATCTTCGTTTCCTTCCAACGCATACACTTTCACACCGGCTTTCAAGTTGTTATACACAAAATCAGAAAAACCATACGAACCAGCTCCCTCATTAATATTGGTAAACACAGAAAACGCAATATCCCATGCTGTTTTTTTCGGTTCCACCTCAACTTGCTGATGCGTAATCATGCTGTAATGCACAAAATTGTACTCCGGATTTTTGGTTATTTCTACTTCTTCAAAAGAAGTATCGTCCAAATCGGCATATTGTAATAGATAGCCTTGTTCTTTCTTCAGGATTCTAATTTTCTTCCATCCGCGAGAATTTCCTACTACCTCAACAGTTCCAACAGGTGGTTGATTTGTTCCAACTTCATATCCCATATTGATGAGGTACACTTTGTTGTCGGCATCATTAGCAGAAATTTCAGCGATTGCCGTTTCGTTAATATGTCCGTTGGGTGCATCAATAAATTCTACATTTGATTCTTCAAAAGTTCCAATAGTCACTTCCAATTTATAATCCGCCACCGTTTGGCTGTTTACCGCATTGAGGTCTGTTTCGTCAATGATTCCAGCTGCCATATATATTGAGCCGTTGATAGCAACACGGGTTTCTTCTCCGGAATAAAAGCTCAAATCCCAAGTATCTCTTTGCACTTCGGTAGCTGTTCCAGTACTCAAATCCATAAAAACGACGTTGGGTTCGTTTGGTCCGCCGATATTAGGTTCTTGAATACCGCCTAATGATGTATCGAAAGAAATCAAGCAATTGGCATAACCCTGAATGCTCGTTTGTCCGTTATATTGAATAGAAGAAATACGAAATTCAATGTTTTTATCTTCGCGGTCGAAAGGGAAAACTAGGTTTTGAAAAACAAAAGATAATTGTTTGTCACCGGGGTTAAAAGACAATTC
>Ga0079224_100016587_pt1 | contig 10354 bp, 1 predicted proteins | sample Stecom2015_FD_80414 | JGI IMG/M metagenome (GOLD analysis project Ga0079224, IMG submission 80414) | Agricultural soil microbial communities from Utah to study Nitrogen management - Steer compost 2015 | ecosystem: Environmental > Terrestrial > Soil > Agricultural land | place: USA: Utah...
GACCATCCGCGTAAGCGTGGCCTGCGTGGATACACGCGAAGCGCTGGGCTGGACCCGCATGCGGCGCGAATACCGGAATGTGCCCGTGCGGGAGTTCGTGGCCGATATGAGCCGGTGGTACGGCTTCCGGGTGGAGGATATGGCGTGCGTACCCGAAGGCCCGCGTATAACGGCCACGGTCTGCTACCGGGCCCCGGTGGGCGAGGTGTATGCCCAGCTTTATGCGCCTTTGCCACATAAATAGCTGCTTCCGGCGAATAGATAAACACTTGCCGTAACCCTTCATTACTTGATTCCACTGACCTGCCTATGGGAGCCACCGATGTTGTGTTTACGGGGCACTATTTCAGCGTGGAAGATTCTTTAGGGGCTAAAACCGATATTTCACCAACAGCATCAAATCCTCCAATTTCACTTTATCTGCATCTTCGACGGACAGGTTGAACACCGTATCGAGCTCGACCTCGTCTGTCGTCCCCCGGCATAACTGCAGTTCGTCCACCCGAGCAAGGTTAACTGACGTGTCATTGATGCCTATAGCAATGTTGGCAGGGTTTCCGGCCACCTTCGCTAAGACCATCACGCTGTCAATTTCAAGGCCCGCGGACTGCGCCAGATACGGCAGCTGTGATTTACCGACCATCAAATTTGTATGTCCCTGCTGCTTCAGCAACTGCCACTCGTTAGGTCGTTCGTGCCGCAACTTGATGGCCACATGCATGCCCGTTTGACCAAGGCTCTGTTTCATAGCCTCCAGCTGTTCCCTCAGCGCTGCGTTGGCCGATGCCTTCAACGATGACCCGCCTTCGCGAGCCGTATACCGTACGTGGATGATGATATCCGTAATGGTTTGGTAGTCAAACTGCCTGATTTCTGTCGGAAGCTCAAGCCGCCAAGAACTTGCCGCTCCCGCTCCTTCGAAGGGCAGGTACCGTTCGTCCCTGAAATTGAGTTCAAACATGCCGCTGTCGTTTTGGGCGCTACTGGTGGCAATCGATTGGATGGCTCCGATATTATACGCGAAGCGCTCGTCATTACCCGGATCCTCTACGTAGCCCGTGCCTGCGAGGTTCTCGGGTGTGGTAGTCTTGCGGTAAGCATTCTTTACGAGAGAAAGCCGGGCGCTCACGGACGTATAGGGCCCGGCCACGCAGGGGATACTGATGCTCACCGACTTGAGCCGCCGGAAATAATGGCCCGGATGATCCATATCGTACAACGCTTCAGGCAATTCAAAATCGCAGACCCCGGCAGCGCGCAGCCTCACTAAAGCTAACGGATCAAGCTGCGATAGCGATACGTGTTTCGTAATTTCATACTCCCGCTTGTTTTTATCAAGGTAACCGGCCTCCATCCGTTTGATGTCGTGTATCAAGCGGTCAGCGCTTTGTAGCCCCTTTTTCATGCTATCCCAATACCCGTAGGAAATATAGGTATCGTCGTTGCCCAGCTCAAAGCGATAACTACGTTCGGCCTTCTTCGCGAAATCGTGGGCCAATTGATAGGCTTTGAAATAAACGGAACTGATTTGCCCCACCATCCAATCGTACAATTCCTTATTGGTATACTTGGACCGCATAAATTCATCCGTCTTTTTCGCATTTTCCACCTGCAGTTCATGGCTTTCCAAATCAGTTACGGCGATTTCCTTGCGTATTTCCGCGGCTTTCAGCTGACTGTCTATGGAGGCGATTTCTTTTTCGGCCAGCCGTTCCTGCAGTTTCCATTCGTCAAACCGCCGCTCGTAGCCACCCAGAATGGAAGCTTGGTTGGCTTCAAAAGAAGCAACCGAACTCAGAATGTTCAATATATCTGCGCCTATGCTTGTCGCCGTCGACATCGCCGAACCGCCCAGTTGCATCACCACGTGAGGCGACCCGCCGAACCCGGAGGCGCCGATATGGAATTCAGGCACCAAACGTAATGCACCGGCAACCGTCCGTACAATCTGCGACGCCAGCTGATATTCTTGGGCGTCAGAAAGCTTGTCCAGATTCAACTGTTCCTTGGGGATGATCTTCTCGATGCTGGCATAATATGCTTGCCGTTCTTCCGTTACTTTCCTAGTCAGCTTCAAAGTTTCAATATGTTCGCTGGCTTCCTCGATTTGCAAGCGCTTCAAATCCTTCATGGCATCCAGCACGTTCAATTCCAACTCATTGCGAAGCAGCGAAAAGGCTTCTGCATCTTTTTTCTCCAATGCCTGCAAAAGTGCATTGCCTAATCCCCGGACTTCCTGTGCCAACTCGTAAGCTTTTTGCGACAGTACGTTGAACCGATAATAGGGTACCGGGGCGTTGAGCCCTGCAATGATGGATGAAACATCCAATCCCGACGCTGCGGCGCGTACCAGCATGCCGGGGTCTATCGGCGGGGCAAACAAAGCCAGGCTCCTTTCCACCCCGTCGATGTTCTGGCAATGCCTGATCTTGAACAGCCGATCCGCCACCCGATCCCAATACTCGCCCATTTTTTCATTGGGCGGTATACAGAAATAGTGCATGGATAGGGTAATCGGCACCGGCGGAGGTTCCGCGCCTCCCTCGGGCAGCACAGTCAGATCCGGCAAGACGTTTTCAAGTTCAACCAGCGCATTACCAAACCCGTCGAGCTTAGCTTCCAGTTGGTTATAGGTTTCATATGGCGGTTTCACCACCGGCGGCACAACCCGTGGTTTCGGCCCCAATAACTTGTCTGCCAATACGTATAGCTGCGTTGCCTGTGCGATGGACTCCATGGTGTCCTGCCGGAACAGGTAATCTCCCCATTCCATCAGGTTATCGATGTATCTCATCAGCAGCGCCTTCTGGTAGGCTACCGGGCGGAACCGGGCTACCACATCCGGGCGAAAAGGCTTGGTGCGCCACTCCGAAATAGCGAATTCTAATTCACTGATATCCGCGCTCGACGTGCCTGACAGGCCATACAATAGCGTGTCAATCCGCTGGGCAACATACTCGGTTTCCTGATGGAGGTAAAAAGGCTTGGTTACCCAATATTTCTGCGACCCCGTGCCCGGCAGGGCTCCGGTGGGATTGAATAGGTAATGGAACCAGTCCATGGCTTCCTCAAACCGTTGGTTGGCGGTAAGACTGCTTGCGATATGCAGCGGCACCCTGAAAAACAAATCCCAATTGTAAAGGCTGTAACTGCCGTCGCTCGCAAAATCAACGTCTTCTACCGGGTACGATGCGGTAGCACTACCATCGGCATTCTTATACCATGTTCTCGGAATAACGGCCTGGTTCGGGTTATAGTTCGTTTCAAAATCAAAACCGGTTCGTTGCAATTGCGTTTCACGCTTCATCAACCCCGGTACACCATCCCTATACAAGATGTTACGGAGTGAACAAACCAGCGGATGGTACAGGTTCTTAAACTGCTCGCCATATACCAACCCCTGATCGTCCCTGAGCGCTGTCAACAACTCATCGAATGCGTCATTGCCCGTTTTCCCAATCAGTGCATTCAATATGAAATCCAACGCTTCGTAATTGGCGATTTCTTTCAGCAGGTCCTGGAACCCCGCATCCGTGAGGATACGATTGATGGCCTCCTCGATATCGGCCGGTGGGTTTTCCTGAAACGTTGCTGCCATCTTCTTTACCCAGTTGGCCATATCGTCAAGCAACTGGAATACGTCGGATGCGGTACGTTTTTTCGCGTCGGTAAATACCGCGGTGTCCGTTGCCGCCAGTTTACTGTCTTCTTTTTTATAGAAACCCGGTATGATAACATACGCATGATTGCTATCTTCCATGAAATAAGGAAGCAACGTGCCGAACGGGATTTTATATTGCCGCCGGCTATCGTAGCTGCTAACGGCTTCCCTCTCCGACAACAACGCCGAGGCAAATAGCTGGTAGAACAGTGCCAATAAATCAACGGTGGTCAACTGATGGGGATAGCTGATCCGGAATTTACCGGGAGTTTTGTTCAGCAGTTCATATCCGGCAAACAAGGACAATCCATTGCGTACCGCTAATTCGTCGGGCAAAATGTGGGTCAATTCATTGTACCGTTGCGATTGCAGCACGGTATCTTTGAAGTCAGGAAAAAAGTCGGGAAAATAATCGTTGCCCTGAAACAGCAGCTCGGGGTAGCCCTTGCAGCCTGAAATGTTAAACACACCGTTTCTCACGTGCACATCTTCCCCTTTCCAGTCTGAGCTAAAAATAACAACCTGGCTACTTTGTTCGATGTAGATAAGGTTATACTTCTCTTTTCGGAAATAGTCATCTATTGCCGTATAGTAAGACGGTGTGACAATGCTATCTTTAGATACCCTTTTGGGCTGCCACTTCCTATTGCTATATTCGCTGATGGCCAGCTGGATTTTCAGTTTGCGTTTGGGCTTATCATTTGGCACCACGGTACCTGCTGTACTCTGCGGCACAGTCGATTCCGGATTGGGATCCGGCTCTTCGCTAAACACCGGCCATGCCAGGTGCAAACGGCCATTCCGAGCAAATGCCAACAGGTGGTCGCCCGAGATATCCAGTTCCACCTTTTCCCAGGGCGTCCAAGACTGTTCCTTTTCCAACCGCCGATAATAATATATCGCCGGGTCGCCTCCTTTGGTGCGTGCAAACACATGCATGTTACGAGAAGGCACGTCGTACCACGTGGCCATCACTTCCAGGAACGCGATGCCATCCAGCTTTTCGAGATAGCCCTTAAGCGCCTTTTCTGCCGTATCATTGTTCAATTCATTCTGCTGTAATTCATCGATGAACTCTTCCAACAGGAACGACTTGTCATCGGCCAGCGTAACGTCATACCAATTTTCGGGGTAAAGGAACACTTTACGGTTGGCTTCCCACACCCGGTAGTTTTTCATCCACTTCCATTGTTCCCAATCAGGGTCTTTTTCCACTTCGGCAATCGCATCTGGTTCCAGCCCCATCAAACAGCGCTGCACGAAAAGCTGGACGCTGTTGTGTGCCAATACAATACGTGAAGACGGCATGCATGAGCCCATTTCAACGTCTACCAGCAGGTACTCATATAAACCGTTTTCATCGTTCACCTCTGGGTGGGTAGCCAACAGGTACGCCACCAACGCATCGCGCTTTTGCGGTCGCACGGCATCCACGATTTCCTTCAGCGTGCCGAGCCAGGCAAACTCGTCGTAGCGCGATTTCAGCAAGGCCCGCAGGTCGCTGGTGTCCGTAGCAACTAAAGCAGGCTTCACGTAGTTATTCACTTGTGCAATAGTGCCTCCTAATTTCCGCATCAGCGATGCACATTCGATCAACCGTCTCCACGTCTTGGTTTCGCGGTAGTTGGCGGCATCAAATACGGAAAAGAGATGTGCATCGACTGCCGACAAATCCTCTTTTTCATACCCCGTAAGCAACGATATCGCCCGCATCAACTCGTCTTTGGTTGTGCCAGCTTGGAGCGATAGCGCAATTGTATCGAAAAACGTGACTGATCGTTCCGCATCCGCCGGATCAGCTACCGGAGATAACATGCGATGAAGCCGCACGCCATCCACGAACGAAACGTAGGCAGCTAAACCGGCCGCGGCATGGCCGGCGGCGACAGGCAAACCATCGAGTTCAAGCCAGCCCAGGGCCGGGTTGTTCCTGAGGTACCAGCCCACTTCTTCACCACCCAGTTGGAATGCCTGGATAAGGCCCAGCAGCTTATGCAACAGCCGGAGGGCAGCATACTGCTTCGGATAATTCACTTCGTTGATCGCCAGGTCGAAATTGTCCGTCAGCAACTCCCTAAGGGGCTCTGTGCCCGGCGCCATCTTTTTCAGCACGGCAAGGGCCATGACGGCACCAACCACATCTGTTTGCGATTTGAACGCTGCCGCTACCAACTCGGCGAGGCTTTCTTGTTTTGCCACGCGTGCGCGGAATTCGGAAATCGCATCCAACAGCGCTTTGACCAAGCCCTTTTGCTCGGCACCGGTGTCGGGCCCGGCCGCCGCTTCCAACGCATCGATGGCAGCGTCGATTGCGGTCCGGTCGATACCGGCATCAAATCGTTCGGCAACGAACTGTTTGGCATCCGTAGCCGAGGCCCAATCGCCGTGGAGGAAGTCCGCGATTACCTGAACGTCGGCTTCGGTGAGGCCAGCGAGTCCAGACAATGCCGCGTACAGTAGCTGCTGTTGTTCAACTGCCGACAGGTTGGGGTCAAATGCAGATGCATGGTCGGCGTTGATTTGCGCATACCGCTCCTTAAGTTCACCGAGTAACGCTTCGATTTTCACCCCGTCCAGCACCCGATCGGCCAGGTTCGTGGCCTCATGGGCCAGTAGGAATCGGGCATCCGTGAGTGCCAGCGGCGACTCGCGGAGGGCCTCGGCCGTAGCGATGAATTGCAGCATCTCCGCAGGCGAGGCGGTAAAGTCTTGCGCCGACAGCCGTGCGGCGACAGCGAAATCGGCCGGTTTCAGTTTCAGTTTACCGGCCAACCGCGAAGCCGCAAATAGGATGCTCAAATTGCCAAACGTGAGTTTATCGTCCGGCAGCAGCGGCAGCAGCGATTCGAAGTCATGCGTTTTCAACTGCAAGCACGAAGCCAGGTAATCGGCTGTGGCGGTGAGCGTCATCGATCCGTCTACCGTTTCCGGCTGCAACCGTTCATCTATCACTCCGTTGCTGGCCTTATTGAGGAAGACCTGGTAATAAAGCGGTTTAGGGCTCCCTTCCTGGTAAATCGTATACGGTATCTCTCCGAAGCACCCCACCAGCTGTTCCAACGCGATGCCTGTTTTTTCCGTTACCAGAACCAATTGGCCCGCCTTAATCAGGCAGTTGTCGTCCAGCGCGCCGTTGCCCAGCTTCCTTTGCATAATGATGGCATCCAGCAGCGTATAGCTCCATCCTGTTTTCTTCTGTAACCGCAGAAACCGATGGATGCGATCGAGCGTATCCAAGTCCAGGTTAGCGATTTCCTTTTGGGCGGTATCGCAGGAGGGGTCGTTGTGCCGGATAAACAGGTTATTGTTCTGGTTGATGAATTCCAGCTTGAGCAGCAGGTCCAGTTCGGTAAAGGAAAGCCCCGCCCGATCCAGGAAACGGTCTACTTGCTTCAATGCATCCACCACATTGCCCGGTGCGGGCATATTCCAATAAGCCTGCTGGGCCGCATGATCGTTGGGGTTTGGTCCTTCGGCAATCAATTTCCGCTCGGCATCGCTCAGGCCGAGCCGCTCCGCAGCTATCGCTGCATCATCGGGTAGCCCGGCAACCTGGAACGCTTGCATCAACTCGGCACGGTGGATGCCGAACCTATCGAAATATCCGTTGGCTTCCACATGGTTGAGGTCAAAGGGAAGCCGGAACGCAAACGCGGATTCGCGTAATATTTCGTATGCTTTCTCATTCACATATTCCGGTGCCGCATCAAGCTCCTCGGCCGGGGCGAGCGTCTGTCGCAAGCGGTGTACCGTATAGTTTCCGCCGCCGTTGTTCACGATCTTACCGACCACGTTCGTATCCCGCAGGTAACGTGGGAGCGTTGCCGCCGGGAGCAGGCCGGATTCCGTTTCGTGGATCGTCGCGTTGGCCGTAACGGGCCATCCGGCAGCTTGCAGTGCGGTCAGCAATGTGTTAGCTATCTTTCCATCCAGGGGGTCCGGTCCGTCCGATAGATTTCCGGAATAGCCAATCCCCGTATCCGGGGCCACCGTGGCTTCAAGCAGCTCACACACCAGATCAATGTACTTAACCGGCGTATTCGCATTGGCACAACTCAGGTCAATATCGCCCAGGTCGGGCCGGCGGGCAAACAGCACACTTTTGGCGTTGCCAGCCACCACGCTCCGCTTATCCAAAAACTGCAGGAGTTCCACCAGGTAGGCCGCTGGGCTGTATACCGAGCGGCAATGTTCGCAAGCACAGGCATCTACCCCTTGGAAAAGCGATTTGAGGTTGGGGAAATCGGCGCTTACCTGTTCGATTTTCAGCGCGAGTGACGACGTTTCGAATGCGGCGATGTCCAAGGTACCCGTCGAACCCCGCAGTTCCCCTACCAGCAGCATGGCTCCCGTATGCTGGGTTTCGGCTTTGCGGTATACCGCTTTGGCCTCGCGATCGGAAAGACCAGCTGCAGGTGCGACCTCCTTAACAAAACGCGCTTCACCGATGGCCACGATGCTTTGTGCGGAGTGGATATGTGCATCGCGGAGGGCCAGCGTTTTCCCGTAGTGCGGGATGAGCTTGAACACCCGCTGCACGGATTTCAACTCGTCGCCGATAGCTTCGCTATCTTTCCTGGCCACGCGCTTCTTCTTGAAATACAGGTCAATGCGGTCTTTCGTCAAATCGAAGTCGCCGTGCTTATTCAGGAAAGAGACGATCTTGTCTTGGTTGCGGAGCACGGGTTTTTCCTCCCGTTCGAGCTGCGCGGCAAAAGCGACCGTTGGAAATTCCTTCTCGAGTTTCCTTACCATCGCAGAAGCATAGGTACCGATAAGCTGTTTATCCTTGAGTTTGGGGTTCGCCTTAGCAAGGGTGGTTTCCCATTCGGCCTTGTTGAGGCGCGCCAGATTACGGAGGTCCTCCGGTTTTGTAATCTTCTGCGCTTTGGCCACTTTTGACATGGTTTCGTTGCCGAAGCCGTACAGCTTACCCAGGGCAACGGCGGTTTCCGCATCGCGTTGCTTAGCTTTGGAGTCGAAAAACGACGCATCCGTCACCTTTTCCAGAAAACCGTTGAGGTTGTCTTTGTGCTGGCTAAAAAGCTGCTGCACTTCGGTCAGCTTCTCCGGCCTGCATACCGATGCGAACAATTCGAAAAGCTTTTGCGGGTTTTCATCCCGGTAATATTTTTCCGCTTCGTCCCGGTGCCGTGCCAATATCGCGAGGTTCGCTTTCAGCGCCTTACCGGCGGAAGGGGCCACGATACCTTCTGCGACGGCTTGTTTCACATCGGCGGATGCCCGCTTCTCATCCACCAGGGCTGCATCGTACAACAGGGTTTTGGCATCGCTATCGAGACCGATTGACAACCGCGCGTTCAGCCGTCCGGCCCAATCGTTGTAGAGCAACGTATCTTTACGGAGCAAGGCATAGAAGAACGCCGCATCGCCCTTGGCGGCCTGCTGCAACCGGTGGGCAACGATTACATGGATGATCTTTTCGGCCGGCACGTGCAGTTCCCTGGATAGGAAGGTTACGTCGCGGTGGGTCTTGCTCTCCTGCAATTCGGCGATGGTTACGTTTTTGGCCAGAAAGGTAATCTCCGCCACCAGGGCATCAAACTCCACCGTTTCGGTGGGCACCGCCCCGGCAATGGCGATGTTGATTTCCTCTTTCCTGCCGGCGTTGAAGCGCACCTCATCCATCGTTGACCGGTACAGCTCCGTGTGGCGCTCCGGCGTGGACACGGTGACCGCGATGTCCGCCGTTTTGCGGCCTCGGCCGCTCAGTTGATTATGCGACCAGTGGAGTTCATACCGGCCTTCGCGGTCGGTAAGCGCATCGGCCAGCGGTTGCCAATCGCGCATGTCCACGTCGAATATGGTTACGCTTAGCTTGGCTATCGGGCGCCCAGCGGCGTCAGTCACTCGTCCATATACCGTGTTAGGGGTCGCGTTTTTCATTGTAGTTGCCATTATTTTATTGATTGAGCTATACTTCTAAAATTGAAATCTAAATATTGTCATGCTATTGGTCTCCGCATCATAGACGGAAGAACCACCCGACTGAGGCCCATCAATTTGTGCGTCTACACATAATGATGCACCTGGGTTACACGACGTATGTGAGCTTGATCCCGCGGCCGCCCCCACCGACAGCCACGTTCTCGGGTTACTGATTGCTTCGAAAAGCGGAAAATTAAATGAAGGCCGGGTAGCGCCTGCCGGTGCGGCGGCCCCTGCTCCTCCCGCAGAGCCGGTTACCGCGGTTACAGAAGCTGGTGCACCCGATTCTGCCCATACCCTTGCACCCAGTTCAATCGCTTCGTCCACGTTATCCCTAATAAGTGCCATCAGCATCGCTTGATTTTCGCCATGTGAAGCACCGGAATATAAAACTTTCCCCGCTGCATCGACATGTATAACTCCACGAAGGTCGCCGGTGAACGTTGTACCCCCTCCAGAAGTGGAATGACTCGTCATCGTCCAATTGGAATTAACCGAACGGACCTGCTCCAGCATTTCCTGCATTGCCTGCGCCCTTTGGTTGGCCGGAATATCGCGGATCAATTGGGGAATCTGCCTTAACATTTCGCCCGGATTTCCGGGTGCTAATTGCGGTACGGGCGCTGCGGAAGTAGCTGTTGCTGCCTGCCGGGCCGCTTGTGGTGCCGGGGTTGAAGTTTCAGCGCTGCGCGGTGGTGGCTCCGTCGTTGAGCTTCTGCTTGCCCGGGGACCTGGCGGCGCACC
>Ga0079224_100016588_pt1 | contig 10354 bp, 8 predicted proteins | sample Stecom2015_FD_80414 | JGI IMG/M metagenome (GOLD analysis project Ga0079224, IMG submission 80414) | Agricultural soil microbial communities from Utah to study Nitrogen management - Steer compost 2015 | ecosystem: Environmental > Terrestrial > Soil > Agricultural land | place: USA: Utah...
CGCCGCCGGTTGAGCGGCGAAGCTCGGCCCCGCCGACCTGCTGCAGGTTCTGCACAGTCTCCCGCCGTTCGTGCACCCCGATCTGATTGTCGGCACCGAAACGTCCGACGATGCGGGAGTGTTCCGCCTGCGCGACGACCTGGCGATCGTCAACACCGTCGATTTCTTCACGCCGATCGTCGACGACCCGTTCGACTTCGGCCGGATCGCGGCGACCAATGCGATCTCCGACGTCTACGCGATGGGCGGCAAGCCCATCCTCGCGCTCGCCATCGTCGGCATGCCGCTCGACAAGCTGCCGCTCGCGGTGATCGGGCGGATCCTGCAGGGCGGCGAGTCGGTGTGCGCGGCCGCCGGCATCCCGGTCGCGGGCGGCCACTCGATCGACACGGTGGAGCCCATCTACGGGCTCGTCGCCCTCGGGCTCGTGCACCCCAGGCGCGTCAAGCGCAACGCCGCCGGCCAGGCGGGCGACGTCCTTGTGCTCGGCAAGCCGCTCGGCGTCGGCATTCTTTCGGCGGCGCTCAAGAAGGGCAAGCTCTCCGAGCGGGGCTATGCCGCCATGGTCGACTGGACGACGCGCCTCAATACGCCGGGTCAGGCGCTTTCCGCGCTCGATGGCGTGCATGCGCTTACCGACGTCACCGGCTTCGGCCTCGCCGGGCACCTTCTCGAAATCTGCCGCGGCGCGAGCCTCGGCGCCAGGCTCGAGCTCGACGCCATTCCTGTCATCCCCGAAGCGCTCGAGTGGGTCAAGCAAGGCGTCGCCACCGGCGCGTCGGATCGCAACTGGAAGGGCTACGGGCACGAGGTCGAGCTGCCCGCCGGCCTGCCGGAATGGCAGCGCAAGCTCCTGACGGATCCGCAGACGAGCGGCGGCCTGCTGGTCGCCTGCGCGCCGGAGGCGCAGGAAGCCGTGATGGACGCGTTCCGCAAGGAGGGCTTCGCCGAGGCGCGCGTCGTCGGGCGCCTCGTCGAGGGTCCCGCCCGGATCTCGATTATTTGAGAAGCGGCTTCAGGGCCTTCCAGACGTTGCGCTCGATGAGCGGCTGCGCTTCCTGGGTGGGATGGATGCGATCGGGCTGGAAAAGATCGGCCTTGTCCGCCACGCCGTCGAGCATGAAGGGAAGGAGCGCCGTGCCGTGGCGCTTCGCTACCTCGCGGAACGCGCCCTCGAAGGCCTCGGTGTACACGGGCCCGTAGTTGGGCGGGATTCGGACGCCCACGAGCAGCACCCGCGCACCCGAGCGCCGGGCGCGCTCCACCATCGCGGAGAGGTTCTTCTGCATCTGCGTGACGGGGAGCCCGCGCAGCCCGTCGTTGCCGCCGAGCGCGAGCACCACCACCTCGGGTTCGTGCTTCTCGAGCGCCGCGTCGATGCGCGCGAGGCCGCCCGCCGTGGTCTCGCCCGAGATGCTGGCGTTCACGACGCTATAATCGCTGCCCTCGCGCTTGAGCCGCTCGCCGAGCAGCGCCACCCAGCCCCGCGACTGCGCGATCCCGTAAGCCGCCGAAAGACTGTCGCCGAACACCAGGATGGATTTCTCCGCCGCCCACCCCGCCGCCGGCAGCGCGGCCGAGACGAAGACCAGGAATGCGGCGGCGAGCGTTCTGAGGGCGCGGGGCATCGGCAAGACCGTGAAGAGCGGCGACTCGGACCTCGTCATTCTGCGCGACATCGAGCTCGAAATCACCTCCGGCGAGTCCGTGGCGATCGTCGGCGCCTCGGGCTCGGGCAAGTCGACGCTGCTCGCCATCCTCGCCGGGCTTGACAGGCCTACCGCGGGAAAAGTTCAACTCGAAGGGGCGGACCTCTTCGCCCTCGACGAGGACGCGCGCGCGGAGCTGCGCGGGCGCACCATGGGATTCGTGTTCCAGTCGTTCCAGCTGCTGCCGGGCTGGACCGCGCTCGAGAACGTCATGCTGCCGCTCGAGCTCGCGGGCCGCGCCGACGCGGCAGGCGCCGCGCGGGAGGTGCTCGCGCGCGTCGGCCTCGGCGAGCGCCTGCACCACTATCCGAAGCACCTCTCGGGCGGCGAGCAGCAGCGCGTCGCGCTCGCGCGCGCGTTCGTCGTTCGCCCGCGGCTGCTGCTCGCCGACGAGCCGACCGGCAGCCTCGATGCCGACTCGGGCGCCGGCGTCATCCGGCTTCTCTTCGAGATGAACCGCGAGTACGGCACCACGCTCGTCATCGTCACGCACGACGAGGCGCTCGCCGCGCGCTGCGGACGAATCGTGCGCCTCGCCGGCGGCCGCATCGTGGCGGGCGAAGGATCCGGGTGAGGCAGGCCCTGCGGATGCTGGGGCGCGACTGGCGCGCCGGCGAGCTGCGCCTCCTCGCCGCGGCGCTCGTCGTGGCGGTGGCGAGCGTCACCAGCGTCGCCTTCTTTGCCGACCGCGTCAGCCAGGCGCTGCTTCGCGACGCGCACCAGCTGCTGGGTGCCGACCTCGTCGTCGTCTCGGACCATCCGTTCCAGCCTTCGCTGCAGGCGCTCTTCGAGCAGGAAAACGTGCGCCGCGCCTCCGCCATCACTTTCGTGAGCATGGCCATGGCGGGCGATGAGTCGCAGCTCGCCGGAGTGAAGGCGGTAACCGAGAACTATCCGTTGCGCGGGCGCCTTCGCATCGCGCCCGCGCCCGGCGCCGCGGACGCCCCGGCGCCGCCGGGCCCCGCGCGCGGCAAGGTCTGGATCGAGGAGCGGCTCGTCTCGGCGCTCGCCGCGCCCGTGGGCGCGCGCCTGCAGCTCGGCCGCGCCGAGCTCGAGGTCGATGCGGTGCTCACGCTCGAGCCCGAGCGCAGCGCGAGCTTCTTCAACGTCGCGCCGCGCCTCATCATGAACGCGGCCGACGTGCCGGCCACCGGCCTCGTGCAGACGGGAAGCCGCGTCTGGTACTACCTCTATGCGGCGGGCGCGCCCGAGACGATCGCCGCGCTCGAGGCGGCGGCGGCCGGGCAGCTCGAGCGCGGCCAGCGCATCGAGACGCTCGAGACCGGGCGTCCGCGCGTGCGCGAGACGATCGAGCGCGCCGAGAGCTTCCTCGGCCTCACGGCGCTTCTCGCGGCGATCCTCGCCGGCGTCGCGATCGCGCTCGGCACGCGGCGCTTCGTCGAGCGCCATCTGGACGGCTGCGCCGTCATGCGCTGCCTGGGCGCGACGCAAGCGATGCTCGTGCGGCTCTACGGCCTCGAGTTCCTCGTCCTCGGCGTCGCCGCCTGCGCGCTCGGCGTGGCGGCGGGCTACCTCGCCCACACAGCCATCGCGGCCGCGCTCGCCGGGCTGATCCAGGCGACGCTGCCGCCGCCAAGCCCGCTTCCGGCGGTGCAGGGATTCCTGGTCGGGCTCGTGCTGCTCCTCGGCTTCGCCCTGCCGCCGCTCCTGCAGCTTCGCGATGTGCCCGCCGTGCGCGTGCTGCGCCGCGAGTCGGGCGTGCCGAAGCGCTCGACCGTCGCGGCCTATGCCGCCGGCGTCCTCGCGCTCGCCGGGCTGCTCGTCTGGCAGGCCGGAGACCTTCGTCTCGGCGTCTACGTCGTCGGCGGCTTCGCCGTCGCCGTGCTCGTCTTTTTCCTCGTGGCGTGGGGCGCGCTGCGGCTCCTCACGCACGCCAGGGTGACGCGCCGCATCCGCGGCACGTCGCTTCGCTACGGGCTCGCCAATCTTCGGCGCCATGCGGCGGGCAATGCCGTGCAGACGGCGAGCCTCGCGCTCGGGCTCACGGCGGTGCTGCTTCTCACGTTCACGCGCAACGATCTCGTGGACGCCTGGCGGCGGAGCGCCCCACCGGACGCCCCGAACCGCTTCATCATCGGCGTGCAGGCCGATCAGCTCGGCCCCGTGCAGCAGTTTCTCGGCGACAACGCCATCGCGGCCGAGTTCTATCCCATGGTCCGCGGCCGCGTGATCGCCCACAACGACCGGCCGGTCGGCGCCGACGACTACACGGAGGAGCGCGCGAAGCGGCTGATCGAGCGCGAGTTCAACCTTTCCTTCATGGTCGAGCCGCCGGAGCACAACCGGGTGAGCGCGGGCCGCTGGTTCCCGCCGGACGGGCGCGAGATCTCGGTCGAGGAAGGCATCGCCAAGCGGCTCGGCTGGTCGCTCGGCGACACGCTCGAGTTCAACGTCGGCGGCGAGACGTTCACGGCGCGCATCACTTCCCTGCGCGCGCTTCGCTGGGATTCGATGAAGGTCAATTTCTTCATCATCACGCCTCCCGGGCTGCTCGCGCCTTTCCCCGCGAGCTACATCTCGGCCTTCCGCGTCGAGCCGGCGCAGGAGGCATCGATGAACGAGCTGGTCGCGCGCTTTCCGAACGTGACGCTCGTCGATGTGGGGGCCGCCGTCCGCCAGGCGCAGGCCGTGGCCGACCAGTTGATCAGCGCAGTGCAGCTCGTCTTCCTCTTCGCGCTCGGCGCAGGGCTCCTCGTGCTCTACTCGGCGCTCGTCGCCACCGAGGACGAGCGCCGGCGCGAGGCGGCAGTCATGCGGGTCTACGGCGCCTCGCGCGCGCAGGTCGCCGGCAGCCAGCGCGCCGAGTTCCTCGCCATGGGCGCGATCGCGGGCCTGCTCGCGACGCTCGGCGCCGCCGTCATCGGCCAGCTCATCGCCCGGCGCGTGTTCGAGCTCGATTTGCCGCCGAGCGCGGGTCTCTGGCTCGCGGGCCCGCTCGCCGGGCTCGCGCTCCTGTCGCTCAACGCCTGGCTCTCCTCGCGCAAGGTCCTGCGCGCCTCGCCCGCCCTCACGCTGCGCGACACCGCGTAGCGCATCGCCGCGCGGGCAGGGGCCGCAGCGTTCCGAAGCTAGAATCGTCCCGGCATGATCGAGATCCTGCTCGTCCTGACGCTCGTCTTCGCGGCCGCGGCGGCCGGGTTCCTCGCGCTACTCGTCCTCAAGGAAAGGAACCACGCGAGGGAGGCCCGGGAAGAGCTGGCACGCAGCCTCTCCGCCTTCAGCCAGACGATCTCCGCGCAGATGGGCTCGATCGCGGGGGTGCAGAACCAGCAGTTCGAGACGCTGCGCGCGGCGGTGGAGCAGCGCCTCGATCGCATCCGCGAGGACAACTCGGCGAAGCTCGAGCAGATCTCCGGGCGCGTCAACGAGCGCCTGGACGAGGGCTTTCGCAAGACGAACGAGACGTTCGTGAGCGTGATGCAGCGGCTCGCGACGATCGACGAGGCGCAGAAGAAGATCGAGACGCTCACGGGGAGCGTCGTCACGCTGCAGGAGCTTCTCGGCGACAAGCGCTCGCGCGGCGCCTTCGGCGAGGTGCAGCTCGAGGCGCTCGTGAGGAACGTGCTGCCGCCGTCGGCCTTCGCCATGCAGCACACGCTCTCCACGGGGGTGCGCGCCGATTGCGTGCTGCGCCTGCCCGAGCCGACCGGGCTCGTCTGCGTCGACTCCAAGTTCCCGCTCGAGAACTACAAGCTGATGCTCGATCCCCAGGCGAGCGAAGCCGAGCGGGCCCTCGCGCAGAAGGCCTTCCGTGCCGACGTGAAAAAGCACGTCGACGCCATCGCCGGCAAGTACATCGTCGAAGGCGAAACCTCCGACGGCGCGGTGATGTTCGTGCCCGCCGAGGCGGTCTTCGCCGAGATCCATGCCTATCACCCGGAGGTGGTGGAGTACGCGAACGCGAAGCGCGTGTGGATCGTCTCGCCCACCACGCTGATGGCAGTACTCAACACCGCGCGCGCGGTGCTGAAGGACGTGGAGACGCGAAAGCAGATCCACGTCATCAAGGAGGCGCTCGGGCGCCTGGGACAGGATTTCCGGCGCTTCGACGAGCGCATGCGCAAGCTCGCCGACCACATCCGCCAGGCGCACCAGGACGCCGAAGACGTGCAGATTTCCAGCCGCAAGATCTCGCAGCAGTTCCAGAGGATCGAGGCCGCGGACCTCGAGGCGCTGCCGCCTGTCGCCGAATGACTACACGCGCTGCCGGTTCCCCGGGGACGTTGACGTAGCTCGAAGTGCCCGCCGGGGCGTCGCTTGCCGCGGACGGCCTGGTTTTTGCTGTCTGCTCCGGATGCGGTCATGCCGATCTCGCTTCGCTTCGTCGTTCCCCTCGCGCTCGCGCTGGCGGCCATCGCCTGGGCCGTGCAGCCGCTCGTCGACCGGCTCACGTTCCAGTGGTTCGTCCGGGACCTCGATGCGCGCGGCGAGCTGATCGCGAAGACCGCGCAGGAGCCGCTCGCGGAGCTCATGCGCGCGCCCGGCGCGCGGATTCGCGTGGCGCGCTACTTCGACCGCATCCTGCAGGCCGAGCGCATCTTCGCCCTCGGCTACTGCGACGCCCGGGGAAACCTCCTCCACGCGACGCAGGCCTTTCCGGACGCCGTGCGCTGCGGCCCGCCGCCCGACGAGGTGCGCAATGTCGTGCTGCAGCTCTCCGAGGGGCCGTTGCACGTCTCCTACAACCCCGTCGGCGTGGAAGGCGCCGCGCCCGGGCAGCTCGTGGTCGTGCACGACATGAGCGTCGTGCAGCGCCGGAGCGCCGACACGCGCAAGTACGTCTTCTACCTCTTCGCCGCCATTGCGACCGTGGTCGCCCTCATCACCGTGGTAATCGCCGAGATCAGCTGGCGCGGCTGGGTGGCGGGCCTGCGCGTGCTCGTGCGCGGGCAGACGCTGCTGCGCTCGCCGGACGACTTGCGCAGGGGCCTGCAGCGCACGGCGCCGGAGCTGCGGCCGATCGCGCGCGACCTGCAGGCGCTCGTGCGCGATCTCGAAGGGGAGCGCCAGTCGCGCGACGAGAGCCAGACCGCCTGGGGCCCCGAGGCCCTGCGGCGCATCCTTCGCCAGGACCTGAAGGGCGACGAGGTGCTCATCGTCTCCAACCGCGAGCCGTACATCCACACGCGGCGCAAGGACAACGTCATCGAGATCCAGCGTCCGGCGAGCGGCCTGGTCACCGCGCTCGAGCCGATCGTGCGCGCCTGCTCGGGCACCTGGATCGCCCACGGCGCAGGCTCGGCCGACCGTGACACGGTCGACCAGCACGACCACGTCATGGTGCCGCCCGAGCGTCCGGCCTATCGCATCCGGCGCGTGTGGCTCTCGAGCCAGGAGGAGCAGGGCTACTACTTCGGCTTCGCCAACGAGGGCCTGTGGCCGCTCTGCCACATTGCCCATACGCGGCCCGTCTTCCGCGCCGACGACTGGGAGCACTATCGCACGGTGAACCAGCGCTTCGCGAATATCGTGGTCGACGAGGCGAGGACGCGCGATCCGATCGTCCTCGTGCAGGACTACCATTTCGCGCTGCTGCCCCGCATGGTGCGGGAGAAGCTGCCCGACGCCACCATCATCACGTTCTGGCACATCCCCTGGCCGAACCCCGAGGCGTTCGGCATTCTTCCCTGGCGCGAGGAGGTGCTGGAAGGCCTGCTCGGGGCGTCGATTCTCGGCTTCCATACGCAATACCATTGCAACAACTTTTTCGACACGGTGGACCGCTTCCTGGAAGCGCGAGTGGACCGCGAGACCTTTTCCATCTCCTACGGCGGCGAGGCGACCGAGGTGCGCCGCTATCCGATCTCCATCGAGTGGCCCCCGGCCCCTCTCGCCGTGCAGCGGCCCGTCGCCGAGTGCCGCCGGCGCGTGCGCGAGCGCCTGGGGCTGCGGCCGGACGTGAAGCTCGGCGTGGGCGTCGACCGCCTCGACTACACCAAGGGCATCCTCGAGCGCTTCATGGCGATCGAGCGCCTGCTCGAGCTCGAGCCCCAGTGGGTGGGGCGCTTCGCGTTCGTGCAGGTGGCGGCGCCCTCGCGCTCCTCGATCGACGAGTACCAGAGCCTGGAGGGGCGCGTGCGCGCCACCGCGGAGCGGATCAACGGGCGCTTCGGCCGCCCGGGCTACGAGCCGATCGTGCTTCGCATCGAGCACCACGACGCCGCGCAGGTCTACGAGCTCTACCGGGCCTCCGAGCTCTGCTACGTCTCGAGCCTGCACGACGGCATGAACCTCGTCGCCAAGGAGTACGTGGCGGCGCGCGACGACGAGCAGGGCGTGCTCGTGCTCTCGCAGTTCACCGGCGCGGCGCGCGAGCTGGTGGAGGCGCTGATCGTGAACCCGTACGACATCGAGCAGTGCGCCGCGGCCATGCACCTGGCGCTCACCATGTCGCCCGAGGAGCAGCGCACGCGCATGCGGAGCATGCGGCTGCTCGTGCAGGAGTTCAACGTCTACCGCTGGGCAGGACGCATGCTGGTCGATGCCGCGCGCATGCGCCACCGCAGGCGCGTCATGTCCCGCGCGCGCGCCGCGCGGCGGCGCTCCGGCGTCGCCTGAGCCAGAATCGCTTAATGCACCGCGTCCCGCCTTTCGACGCCGGCTATGCCTGGTTCCTCGACATCGACGGGACGCTGCTCGACATTGCGGCGGTTCCCTCGGCGGTGCGCGCGCGCCCGTCCGACACGCAGCTGCTCACCTCGCTCTATGCGCTGAGCCGCGGCGCGCTCGCGCTCATCAGCGGCCGCTCGATCGCCGGCATCGACGCCATCTTCGCGCCGCTTCGCCTGCCCGCGGCCGGACAGCACGGCACCGAGCGGCGCGACGCGCGCGGCCGCGAGCGCCGTCACCCCGTTCCGGAGGCGGAGCTCCGCCAGGCAGCGGCGCAGCTGGAGGCGTTCGCGGCGCGGCACGAGGGGCTGCTCTTCGAGGACAAGGGCGCAAGCCTGGCGGTGCACTACCGGCTCGCGCCCGCGCTCGGCGGCGTCGTGCATGCGACGATGCGCAGGCTCGCCGTCCGGCTCGGGCCGAGCGTCGAAGTCCAGAGCGGAAAGCTCCTCGCGGAGCTCAAGCCCGCCGGGCGCAACAAGGGCCACGCGATCGAGGCGTTCCTCACCGAGCCGCCCTTTCGCGGCCGCGTGCCGATCTTCCTCGGCGACGACGTCACCGACGAGCACGGCTTCGAGGTCGTCAACCGGCGCGGCGGCCTCTCGGTGAAGATCGGTGCCGGGCCGAGCCTGGCGCGCTGGCGGCTGCGCGACGCGGCCGCGGTGCGCGCGTGGCTCGCCCACGGCATCGCCGCCGCGCAGAAGAAGGGCGAGCCGCAGAAAATGGGACAGGAGCCGATCTCGGGCTAGCCGATCAGCCAGCAGGCGGCGCGCAGCTCGCTCGAGAACCCGCTCGCCGCGCCGCGCCCGCGCGGCCAGGCGGCGACGGCGCGGCGGGCGAGCTCCGCGGAGCCCGCGCCGCGGGCCACCACGGCAAGCCTGAAGCCGGGGACGAGATGACGCGCGGCGCGCGCGAGGCCGTCGGTCACGGCCTCGATGGCGGCGTGCGGCGACTTGACCAGGATGAGGCCGCGGCTCACGCTCTCATGGCGGCAGACCTCGGCGAACTTGCCGAGCGCCGCCTTGGCGTCGAGCGCGCCTGCGCCGAGGACGAGCTTCACGTAACCGGGCTGGATGTCGAGCATGGGCTTCCCCTCCGTGTTTCTGGAACCGCGTTGTCTGGAATCCCGGCGGCGCATCGGGCGCCTCCGGCGAGCCGCGATTCTCGGCGGCAGGCGCGGTGGCGTCTGTCGGCGGGGTCCGATATTTTGTGTCGGTGTAACGACTACGCGGAGCAATCGAAACGGGGAGCGGCCTCGACGATTCTCCATCGGTCTGCACTTTGCAGGGAGCGCGGGACAGGACGATGACGTTGCGAATGGGCGTTGACCTCGGCGGCAGCAAGATCGAACTCGCGGTGCTCGACGCGAAAAGCCGGGAAGTCGTGCGCCGGCGCGTGCCGACGCCGCACTCGGGCTACGACACCGCGCTCGAGATTCTCGCGGCCGAGATTCTCTCGGTGGAGCACGAGGCGGGCGGGCGCACGAGCGTCGGCATGTGCATGCCCGGCGGCATCTCGGCGAGCGGGCGCGTCTTCAATGCCTACAACACGCCGTTCAACGGTCGCGCGCTCAAGCGCGATCTCGAGGCGAAGCTCTCGCGCGAGGTGCGCTTCGCCAACGACGCGAAGTGCTTCGTGCTCTCCGAGGCGACCGACGGCGCGGGCGCAGGGGCGGGCGTGGTGTTCGGCGCCATCCTCGGCACCGGGGTGGGCGGGGGCATCGTCGTGGACGGGCGCGTGCTCACGGGCCGCAACGCCATCTCCGGCGAATGGGGCCACACGCCGCTGCCCTGGATGCGCGCCGACGAGCATCCCGGGCCGCCCTGCAACTGCGGACGCCACGGCTGCATCGAGCAGTTCTGCGCCGGCCCGGCGCTGCAGAGGCTCAAGGACGCGAAATCGAACGAGGAGCTCGCGCTGGAGGAATACGAGGATCGCCTCGCGCGCGCCTTCTCGCTCGTCGTCAACTTCCTCGACCCGGACGTGATCGTCGTGGGCGGCGGCGTGTCGAACATGGA
>Ga0079224_100016589_pt1 | contig 10353 bp, 11 predicted proteins | sample Stecom2015_FD_80414 | JGI IMG/M metagenome (GOLD analysis project Ga0079224, IMG submission 80414) | Agricultural soil microbial communities from Utah to study Nitrogen management - Steer compost 2015 | ecosystem: Environmental > Terrestrial > Soil > Agricultural land | place: USA: Utah...
CCCGTACGCGTCGGTGGCCCTGCTGTCGATCGCCGTGGACCGCGACGGCGTGGACCGCCCGCTCGACGGCACCGGCTACCTCGTGCCCGCCGTCGAGGGCCGCACGATCACCGCCTGCTCCTGGGCCAGCAGCAAGTGGGCCCACCTCGGCGGCGACGGGACCGTGTGGCTGCGGGCGTCGGTCGGGCGCGACGGCGACGACCGGGCCATCGCCCTCGACGACGACGCGCTGCTCGCCGCCGTGCTGGCCGACCTGCGGGACACGATGGCGCTGCGAGGCGAGCCCCGCGAGGTGCGGATCGGCCGGCTGCCCGGGTCGTTCCCGCAGTACCGCCCCGGTCACCTCCAGCGGGCCGACGCCATCGACGCCGACCTCGCCGCCGATGCCCCCGGCCTCTTCGTTGCCGGCGCCGCGCTCCGGGGCCTCGGGGTGCCGGCCTGCATCCGCCAGGGCCGCGCCGCTGCCCAGCGGGCCCGGGCCCGCCTCGAGGGCTGAGGACCGGCCGGGCGCGGTCGACGGACCGGGCCGACGTGGGCAAGATGGACGCCGTGCCCGACGTCGCCGCTCGCCGTGCCGCGCGGGTGCACCGCGCGCTCGCCGTCGCCATCGCCTCCCTGCTCGCCGCCGCCGGGGGACTGGTGGCCGCTCGCCTCGCGCCGCAGGAGGACGCGGTGGCCGCCGTCGAGGCGGCACCGACCACGACGCCCGAGACCGACCTGTCGCCGGTGTCGGCCACCGCGGCCCGGATCGTCACCTCGCTCGAGGCGGACCTCCCGGTCCCGGAGCCGGTACCCGCCGACCCGCGGGCACCCACCCCGGAGATCCGCCTCGGCCAGCTGGAGATCCCGGCCATCGGCCTGTCCCAACCGCTGTTCGAAGGGGTCACCCTGACCGCCATCGACCGGGGCCCGAGCCACTGGCCGGGCACCGCGATGCCGGGCCAGCTGGGCAACGTCGTGGTGGCGGGCCACCGAGTCACGAAGACCCGACCCTTCTACGACCTCGACCTCCTCCAGCCGGGCGACGAGCTGATCTTTTCGATGGCCGACGGCTCCCGCCACGTCTACGCGCTCGACCGGATCGAGGTGGTTGACGACGAGGCGATGCACATCGTCGACCAGACCTACGGCTACCGGGCCACGCTCTTCGCCTGCCACCCCAAGGGCAGCGCGCAGCAGCGCATCGTGGGCCGCTTCACCCACGTCTCGTCGACGCCGGCCGCCGACGCCGCCTGAGCCCGCTCGCCGCGCACGCGCCGCGCGGGGCCGCCGCGGCGGCGAGCCTCGGCGCCCGGTCTGCTCGCGCTCCGGCCCCCGCCCGACTGCCGGATCCGGGGCCAGACCGGCCAACATGGCCGCCGTGACCGCCGCTGCCCGCCGCTTCGCGCCTGCGCTCGTCGCGCTGGGCGCGGGTGTGCTCCTCTGCCTGTCGCTGCCGCCGTTCGGGTGGTGGCCGCTGGCCTTCGCGGGGCTGGCGGTGCTCGACCGCGTCGTGGCCGACCAGCTGGCGGGCACCCGCTTCCGCCGGGGCTGGGTGGCGGCCATGGGGTGCTTCCTGCCGTCGCTGTCGTGGATGACCGCGCTGATCGCCCCCGGCTACCTCGTGGCCTGCGTGGCGTACGCGGCGATGCTCGGCGCCGGTGTGGCCGCCGCCCCGCCCGGGCGGGGCCGCTGGCTGGCGCTCGTCGGCACGTGGACGCTGGCCGAGCTGGTGCGGTGGTCCTGGCCCTTCGGCGGGGTGCCCCTGGCCAACCTGGCCATCGGGCAGGTGGCCGGGCCGCTGGCCCCGGTGCTGCGGGTCGGGGGCAGCGTCCTGCTGCTCGCCGCCACCGTCGCCGTCGGCCAGGCCGTCGCCGCGGCCGCCCGCCGCCGGTGGGCACCCGCCGCCGGGCTCGTGGCCGGGGTCGTCGTGCTCGTCGCCGTCGCCGCAGTGGCGCCGTCGGGCCGCACGGTGGGCACGGCCGACGTGGCGCTCGTCCAGGGCGGCGGCAAGCAGGGCACCCGCAAGAGCGAGACCGGCGTGGTGGCGCCGTTCCAGCGCCACGTCGACGCCTCGGCCGGGGTCGAGCCGCCCGTGGACCTCGTGGTGTGGCCCGAGGACGTGATCGACACCGACGACGCGTTCGTCGACCACCCCTGGTTCGAGGTGGTGGCCGACCTCGCCCGCCGGATCGGCGCGCCGATGGTGGTCGGCACCGTGGAGGGCGCGGGCGACGAGCACTTCCGCAACGCGGCGGTGCTCATCGGTGCCGACGGCGCGGCGGTCGGCCGCTACGAGAAGGTCCACCGGGTGCCCTTCGGCGAGTACGTGCCGCTGCGCTCGCTGCTCGAGCCGCTGGCCGGCGGCGCCCTGCCCAAGCGCGACGCGCTCGTCGGCGAGGTCCCGAACCTGCTGGAGGTGCCCGGCCCCGTCGGCCTCGTGACCACCCCGATCTCCTGGGAGGTGTTCTTCCCCGACCGCACCCGGGAGGGCGTGGAGCGCGGCGCCCGGCTCGTGCTCAACCCCACGAACGGATCCTCGTTCACCGGCACGATCGTGCAGACCCAGCAGGTGGCGTCGTCGCGGATGCGGGCCATCGAGAGCGGCCGCTGGGTGCTCCAGGTGGCCCCCACCGGGTTCAGCGCGGTGATCGACGCCGACGGGAACGTGATCGAGCGCAGCGCGGTCAGCGAGCGGCGCGTGATCCAGCGGACCGTCGAGCTGCGGGAGGGCCTGACGCTCTACACCCGCTGGGGGAACGCCCCGGGGCTCGTCGTGGCTGCGGCCGTCGTGGCCGGCGGGTGGGCCGTGGAGCTCGCGCCCCGCGCCCGAGCGCGACGAAGGGGCCGGCGCGGGGCCGACCCCTCCTCAGCAGGGACCTGACGCCAGCGAGGCGTCGGCGGTCGGGTCGATCAGGCCGCGGCTGCGGTCTCCTTCGGCTCAGCCGCCCCTTCGGTGGCCGTCGCCTCGATGGCACGGACGTCGCCGTTGCCTCGGGCGATCTCCACCTTCCGGGCCCGGGCCTGCTCAGCGACCGGGATCGTGATCGTGAGCACGCCGTCGTGGTAGCGAGCCTCGATCCGGTCGGTGTCGAGGCTGTCGCCGAGGAACAGCTGGCGGGTGAACCGACCCTGCGGTCGCTCCGACACCAGCACCTGGGTGTCGTCAGCGCGGTGCCAGCGTCGCTCGGCGGCGATCGTGAGGACGTCCTTCTCGACGGTCACGTCCACCGTGTCGGGATCGATGCCCGGCAGGTCGAGGTGGACGACGAAGCGATCCCCGTCGCGGTAGGCGTCCATCGGCATCGACGGCGCCCGGCCCCAGACCGAGGCGGTGAGGCGGTCCAGCTCGCGATCGAGCTCACGGAACGGGTCGAAGCGCATCAGCATGCGGTGCATCCCTCCTCTCACTCGTCACGGTCCATCCGATGGCACCTACACCATAGCCGCCATCAGATTAGTTGACAACCTCACGCTTAACTTTTCCTGGCCCGCGGGTCAAGGGAGGGCGAGCGCGCGGGTGGTCCGGACCGCCTCCAGGAAGGCTCGGTCGTGGCTCACGACGAGGACCGTGCCCTCGAACGCGTCGAGGGCCGACTCGAGCTGCTCGATGGCCTCCACGTCGAGGTGGTTGGTGGGCTCGTCGAGCACGAGGCAGTTCACGCCGCTCGCCATGAGCTCGGCGAGCAGGGCCCGGGTCCGCTCCCCCGGGGAGAGGTGGGCGCCGGGGCGGTCGACGTGGTCGGCGCCGAGGCCGAACTTGGCCAGGAGCGTGCGGGCGGTGGGCTGGTCCATCCCCGTGGCGTCGGTGAACGTGCGCAGCAGGGGGCGCTCGTCGCCGTAGCGGAGCCGGCGCTGGTCGAGGAGGCCGGCGACGACGCCGGGTCCGAGCCACCGCTCCCCCGCCGCCAGCGGCACCTCGCCGAGGATCGCCCGCAGCAGCGTCGTCTTGCCGCTGCCGTTGGGGCCGACGATGGCCAGCCGGTCCCGCCAGGCCACCTCGAGGTCGACCGGACCGAGGCGGAACGACCCGACCTCCACCACGGCGCCCGCGAGCCGGGCCACGACGTCGCCGGCCCGACCACCGCCCCCGAAGGACAGCTGCAGCTGCCAGGGCTCCCAGGGCTTGTCGACCACCTCCAGGCGCTCGATCGCCTTCTCGGTGGCCTTCACCTTGCTGGCGAGCTGCTCGGAGCGCTGCGCCCGCAGGTGCGGGATGAACTTGTCGTTGTCGGTGCGCTTGCGCTTGGCGCTCCGCACGCCCTGCACGGCCCACTCCCGCTGGGTCTGCTGGCGCTGGCGCAGCCGGTCCCGCTCGGCGACGTAGCGCTCGTAGCCCTCGTACTGCTGGCGGCGGGCCAGCTCGCGGGAGGCCACGTAGTCGGTCCAGCCGCCGGCGTGCTCCACGGCGTCGTGGTCCGGGAGCCGCAGCTCGAGGATCCGGGTGACGGCGCGGTCGAGGAATGCCCGGTCGTGGGAGACCACCACGACCGCGCTCTTCGTGGAGGTGACGAAGCGCTCGAGCACCTCCAGGCCGGCGAAGTCGAGGTCGTTCGTGGGCTCGTCGAGGAGCAGCACGTCCTGGCGGGACAGCAGGATGGCGGCCAGCGCGGCCCGAGCCGCCTGCCCGCCCGAGAGGTGGCCGACCTCCACGTCGAGCCGATCGGCGGGCAGCCCGACCTGGGCGAGGACGGTGCCGATGCGGGCGTCGAGGTCGTCGCCGCCCACCGCGAGGAAGTGCTCGAGCGCGGCGCTGTAGGCCTCGATCGCGTCGGCCGCCTCGGTGAGGGCCGCGGTGGCGGCGTCGAGCGCCTCGCCGGCCGCGGCCACGCCGGTGCGCCGGGCCAGGTAGGCCCGCAGCGTCTCCCCGGGGTGGGCGTCGGGCTCCTGGGGCAGCCACCCGACGGTGGTGGTGGCCGGAGACCGCTCGACGGTGCCGCCGTCGAGGGGCTCCCGGCCGGCGAGGGCCCGCAGCAACGTGGACTTGCCGATGCCGTTGGGCCCCACGACGCCCAGGCGGGTGCCGGGGGTGATCGAGACCGACACACCCCCGAGCACCACCTGTGCCCCGTGGTAGCGGACGAGGTCCTTGGCGATCAGCATGCGAGAAGCGTCCTCCATCCGGGGGCAGGGGCGACGAGATCTGTGCGGGTTCTCGTGCGCATGGCGCACGGAACCACGCACAGATCTCGTCTGGGTCACGGCTGGCCGCGGTGGTGACCGGCTCGCTGGCCGGTGGAGTCCTGGTGCACGGCGACGCTCGGGCGTCGCGGGGTCCGGGCTCAGCCGGGTGCCGCGCCGGGCGCGGGATCAGTCACGCAGGATCATGGCGACGACGGTACCCGTGCCCCGTCGCGGCACCAAGCGAGTTTCCGGACCCGGCTCCGTCGATCCAGTAGCGGCGCAGGCGCGAGCCGGAGACGTCGATCACGTCCTGCAGCGCCCCGCCGTTCGCCTCGATGGCGCGGATCGACCCAACGTTGTGGTCGTCGCAGGTGAGCAGGGCCCGATCGACGCCGAGCGACCGAGCGACGACGAGGGCCTGCCGGAGGATCTCCGTGGCGTAGCCGCGGCGGCGGTGCTCGGCGATCACGCCGTAGCCGATGTGGCCGCCCTCGCGGGCGAGGTGCTCGTTCAGCTCGTGGCGGATCGACGCGCGGCCAACGACCTGGCCGTCCACCTCGGCAACGAGGAACGTGGCCGGGACGAGCCCCGCGCCGAGGTCGAGGCCGCTGGCGGCCTGGTGGTGGAGCCGGACGACGTCGGCGAAGGGCTGGCCGTCGTAGCCGAGGAGGAACGCGAAGCCCTCGGCCGCCATCGCGTCGTGGGCGGCCAGGACCACCGCCTCGTCCTCCACCCGGAGCGGACGCAGCCGCAGGGCCGTCATCGCGCCATCCTGACCCCGTCCCGATGAGGGTGACGAGCGGATTGCCCGGCCTCGGTAGGGTCGGCGGCCATGGGGGACGCAGTCCGAGAGACGACGGAGGGGGCGGTGCGGCGGCTCACGCTGTGCCGGCCCGAGGCCTACAACACGATCACGCCCCAGCTGCGCGACGAGCTGGGGGCCGCGCTCGACCGGGCGCAGGCCGACCGGGCGGTGCGGGTGATCCTGCTCGACGCGGAGGGCCCGGCGTTCTGCGCCGGCTACGGGCTCGACTGGTCCACCGCCGCGCAGGCCGCCGACGACGCGCAGGAGCGCCCCTGGGACCTGGCCGCCGACCAGCACGTGATCGGCCCGTTCGCCGCCACCTGGGCCAAGCTCCACGACTCCACGAAGCCCACGCTCGCCGCCGTCCAGGGGTGGTGCATCGCCGGCGGCACGAACATCGTGTTCAACGCCCACCTGATCGTGGCCGCCGAGTCGGCCCGGTTCGGGTACCCGCCGTCGCGGGTGTGGGGCGTGCCCGAGGCGCCGTGGACCTGGGTGGCCCGCATGGGCCTGCAGCAGGCCCGCCGCTACATGCTCACCGGGGACGAGATCACCGCGGAGCGGGCCCTCGAGCTCGGCCTCGTCCTCGAGGTGGTCCCCGACGACGAGCTGGCCGAGCGAGCGATGGCGCTGGCCCAGCGCATCGCGCTGGTGCCGACCAACCAGCTCGAGATGATCACGATGGCGCTCAACGCGGTGGCCGACCACCTGTACGACCCGCCCGCCTCCCGGCGCCTCGGCACGCTCCTCGACGGCATGGCCCGCCACACCCAGGAGGGGGCCGACTTCGTCCGGCGCTCCCAGGAGGTCGGCTTCCGCGAGGCGGTGCGGGAGCGGGACCGCCCCTTCGGCGACTACGGCGAGCGCCCCAGGGGCTGACGACGAAGCCCGGCCGGGCGACGGGTCAGTCGTCTTCGACGCGGGCGAGGAGGACGGCGCCGGCGGAGAGGGCGAGGCCTCGGGCGGCGAGGTCCCACGGGCCCGGCGCGAGGCGGCGGGCGGCGGTGACGCCGGCGGCGATCCAGCTCCCAGCGCACCAGCGGCAGGTCACGAGCGTGGCGAGCCGGGGCGGGTCGTCGAGGCCCTCGACGACCTCCTGGGCGGTCGGGTCGTCCTCGCCGGGCGGCGGCTCGGCGCCGGTGTGGCGGAGGACGGCCTGCCGGGCCGGCTCGCTGATGACGTCGGCGGTGGCGAGGCGGGTGAGGCGGTAGGTGGCGAGGAGGTCGACGGCGAGGGTCAGCCAGCGGTCGGCGGCGGTGGGGGCGGCGGGTCGGGGCACCAGGCGTGCTTGCCCGGTTGCGCCCCGGTCGAACCGGCGCGGCGAAGCCGACCCCGAAGGCCGGCTACGGCGAGCCGCGCCGGGACTGCGCCAGCACCGTGGCCGCCAAGGCGGCGCGGTGGTCCTTCGTCCAGGGCGGCCCGAGCCGGGCCCGAGGGCCGTGGAGCACCGCGTCGGCTCGGTCGCCGAGCAGGGCCGCCGCCTGCGCCTCGACGTCCTTCGGGTAGGCGTGGACCTCCCAGCCCCGAGCCGCGGCGGCATCGGCGAGCACCTGGCGGTACATCACCGAGTCGGCCTGGCTCTCGTGGGGCGGGCGGCGCAGCGCGGTGACGTCGTCGGGCAGCTCCCGCCAGGCCTGCACCGACAGCGAGGCGATCGGCGCCGGCACGGACGCCGCCAGGTCGTCGAGGGCGGCGACGGCGAGCCGCGCGGCCGAGGCCCGCACCCGAGCGACGAGGGCCGCCAGGGCCTCGTCGTCCAGCGGCGCCCCGGTGCGGTGCAGCTCGTGGGCGCCGCCCTCGTGGTGGATCGGCGCCGCCGGCAGCCCCGGCTCGACGAGCTCGACCCGGCGGCGGTCCACCACCTCGTGGTCGGCCGAGGCCGTCACCAGCACCGCCCACCCCAGGTGGTGGGCCACCCCCACGTCCACCGCCCGATCCTGCTCCCCGCCGGCGCCCTTGACCAGCCCCTCGCCGGTCAGCGCCCGATGCGCAGGGCGACGACCGTGCACTGCACCGGGTAGGACTCGGCGCAGGGTCCCTCCACCCACACCGCCACCTCGGCGCCGTCCACGACGTCGGCGGCGGTCAGCTCGTCGCCGGAGGCGGCGTCGACGACCACCGGGTCGCCCCGCAGCAGGGCCATGCCCTCGAAGTACGCGTCCGAGGCCGCGCCGATCGTGGGGTCCTCCCCCGCCGTCCGGGCGACCACGCCGGTCACGTCCGGATCCCGGTCGGGCACCGTCGCCGCCGGCCCGTCGAGGGGCGTCGACGCGGTGCCGCCGGTGGTGAGGTCGTCGTCGCCGCCGCAGGCGGCGACCGGCGTGAGGACCAGTGCGACGACGAGGGCGAGGGCGCGCCAGGAGGACCGCATGCTCGTTCGACGCTCGCCAGGCGCGCCCGGTTCCCGCCGGAGCGGGGGCCGGGTCACCCCGCCGGCGCGGGGGTGATCCGCAGGGCGATCGCGGGGCCCTCCGGCGGCTGGCCGGGCAGGGTGACCCGGCACCCGCCCGGCGTCGCCTCCCACGCCAGCGGCTCGCCGTGGCCGAGGAGGCGCACCTCGGCGTCCGGCGGCGGCGTCACGTCGAGCTCCACCACGTCGGAGGTCGGGGTGTCGAGGACGACGGCGTTGAGCGCGTCGGCATCCGGCGAGTGCGTGAAGCGGACCTCGTGGCCCTCGCCGGTCTGGCCGGCGTGGCGGGTCCAGGGCCGGGTGCCGTAGATGGCATCGCCGTTGGTGCGCAGCCACCACCCGAGGGCGAGGAGCCGCTGGGCCTGGGCGAAGGGGATGACCCCGTCGCCGGTGGGACCGACGTTGAGGAGCAGGTTGCCACCGTGGGCGACGATGTCGACGAACATCCGGATCAGCTCGTCGGGGGCCAGGTAGGTGTCCTCGGACTCGAGGCGGTTGAAGCCGAACGACGTGCCGATGCCCCGGGTGGACTCCCACTTCCGGGCCGGGTCGCCCTTGGTGGAGTACTCCGGGGTCACGAAGTCGCAGTGCTTCATCCCGGCCGTCTGGGCGATCCAGTCGAAGCGGTTGTTCACCACCCCGTCGGGCACCGCCGCGTAGTAGTCGGCGAAGAGGCCGTCGATGTCGAAGGCGGCGGGCGAGCCGATGTCGCCCCAGAGCACGTCGGGCCGGTACCGCTCGATGAGCTCGTGCCAGTGGGCGTCGACGTAGGCGACGTAGTCGTCGGTCTGCGGGATCGCCGCGAGCATCGCCTGGAAGTCGGTCATCGGCAGGCCGCCGAAGGTCCAGTCGAGCCCGCCCGAGTAGTAGGTGCCGAAGCGCAGCCCCCGGGCCCGCACGAGCGCGGCCAGCTCGCCGACCAGGTCCCGGTCCGATGCCCAGCGGGCCTTGTGGGGGTTCGGGGTGTCGCTCGGCCAGAGGAGGACGCCGTCGTGGTGCTTGGTCACGAGCACCACGTAGCGGGCGCCGGCCTGCTCGAAGAGGTCGACCCACGGCTCGGGCTGCCAGCCGGCGTGGAGGTCGAGGAACCGCTGGACGAAGTCGTCGTAGGGGCGGTCGCCGTGGACGGCGGCGTGGTGCTCGGCGGCCGGGCTGCCCTCGATCGAGATCGAGTTCCAGTACCACTCGGTGTACGGCGAGCAGCGCATCGCCTCCTCCCAGCCGCCCTCGGCCGCGAGGTCGAACGGGGAGTCCCGCACCGGCGCGAACGCCGGGATGGCGGCCGCTGTCCAGTGCACGAAGATCCCGAGCTTCGCGTCGTCGTACCAGGACGGCAGCGGCCGCCCGTCGTGCTCGCCCATTCGCTTCCCCCTCGTCCGCCCGAGCCGGGCGCCGGTCGGCGGCGCACCGTAGCGCCACCCGAGCGAGCGCCGGTGGAGGGCGGCGTCAGACCTCCACGAGGACCGTCACCGGGCCGTCGTTGACGAGCGCCACCGCCATGTCGGCCCGGAAGCGGCCCGTGGCCACCGTGGCCCCAAGCTCGCGGAGGCGGGCGACGACGGCGTCGACGAGCGGCTCGGCGTGCTCGGGCCGGGCTGCTGCGATCCACGAGGGACGCCGGCCCCGGGACGTGTCGCCGTAGAGCGTGAACTGGCTGACGACGAGCAGCTCGGCGCCCTCGTCGGCGGCCGAGCGGTTCATGACGCCTTCGGCGTCGTCGAAGATCCGGAGGTTCCAGAGCTTGTCGGCCAGCTTGCGGGCGGCGGCCTCGTCGTCGTCGTGGGTGACCCCGACGAGCACGCACAGCCCGCGGCCGACGGCGCCGACGACCTCGCCGTCGACGGTCACCGACGCCTCGGTCACCCGCTGCACCACGGCACGCACGGCGGTCGACGGTAGCGGGGCGGCGGCGACGCTGGCGCCGAGCCCGGCGGGCGCGCACGGTGGTCGGGGGCGCACGAACCGGGGCTACGGTCGGGCCGTGCTGGCGGGACGGGCCGTGGAGCGGGCTGAGCTCGAGCGGGCGCTCGCGGAG
>Ga0079224_100016590_pt1 | contig 10353 bp, 12 predicted proteins | sample Stecom2015_FD_80414 | JGI IMG/M metagenome (GOLD analysis project Ga0079224, IMG submission 80414) | Agricultural soil microbial communities from Utah to study Nitrogen management - Steer compost 2015 | ecosystem: Environmental > Terrestrial > Soil > Agricultural land | place: USA: Utah...
CATCTCCGAAAAGTCTGGGATTTCCAGTATTTTATAGTAGTTAATCATTTAGTTTACTAGAAGGTAAACATATACTTTCTCTCCGAGTCATATTCTCTAAACAAGGTATTTTTCAAACGGTTTAACAAATTTCTCAATCATATCTTCAGCTCTTTGTGTGGCTTGTACCGTAAAATGCTTTAGATATTCTCTTGCCCATTGCTCCATATTTCCTTCAAAATTTTGGTCTAAATCTTCTACGTTAAATTGGATTTGCATGGCGGCTGCCCAATTAATGTATAGAGAATTCGGGTTTGCTTTAAAAAGGTTTACTGCATGTGCTTTTTTGCAAACTAATTTATTTTCTTCTAATTCCCAGTCGATTCCAAAATATTGTATAGTAAAATTATCAAATTCACAGTTATCAATCATTCTTGCACAAGTTTGAGCGAGTTTATAAGCTGAAATTATATTTGGTGGTTGTGCTTTTTTACTAATATTCCTTGTTTTTATATCTATAATTTCATAAAAATCATTATCTACAACCAAAATATCAGCGGTATCGTTTTGTTTTTCTTCAAATGGATTTTCAATATCCCATTTTGTCGTTGCAGACTTTCCTCGACTTAATAAAAACATAACGGTAGGTGAATTAAATAAACTCAACCGTTCTTCATAGGTTATAACGGTAGGGTTTTTACTAAAAAGGTCATTCAAATACTCATATTGTCGAAATGTTTTATTAGGAAAAACTTTCTTTAGTTCTGAATAAACATGTTTGTCAAAAGGTTCTCCTGCAGCATGCCCTGATAGAGTGCCTGAAATAGGTTTTGGAACAGATGCTCCTATGATTTTATTTAGTAAATCGTTATAGTTTACAATACTCATTTTATGTCTAATAGTTTATCAAAAAGTTCATTAATATTTTTTATAATAGAATCGTCTTTTTGATGAAGATACGATTTTGTAAGAAACGTTATTTTGTTGTGATAGTTAATTTCCGTTGTGTTGTTCCAATCAATTTTTCTAAAAGGAATACTTGAAATTGGTTTTTCAGAAAATTCTACAATATTTCCTTTTACTACCCCTTTATTTTTTAGCCAAGTAAAAACCCTATGATTATTTAAGAAAGCTAGTATGTAATATAAACTTTCCTTGGTACTTTCTTTTTTAAAAACAGCAGTAACATCTTGAGTTGGAAAGATTCCTTCCGAAACATAAGAAAATCTAAAATAATCTTTATTGGATATTCGTTCTTTACAAGGTACAAATATTCTTGGTTCTTGCGAGTTAAATAAATTATAGTTTCTCAAAAATACCCATTCCCAAAAATTTATTTCTCTGTTGTATTTATATCTTTTGTTTAATTTTTCTTTTTGAGTGATTAGTTTTGAATAAAAATTTGGGCATTTAGTTTCAAATTCAGACTCATTTTTTATATCATTTGCAAATATATAATTAGTAATATTTTTATATGTAAATGCCTCTAAATCTTTAGCCTTAATTACTTTTATCGTTTTAGTTTTTTCAAAGTTATTCAGCTCTCGTCCATTTAATTGAAAGGCTTTGTCTAAGCCGCTTACCATTCCATTTCCTATTTCACATATATCTCCAATTGTAGGGTAAGATTTTACTGTTTTTTTTCCAAACAAATCTTGTTCAAACTCAATTTGGGTTAAACATCCTTTTTCAAAATCATTAATTTGTTTTATTTCATTTTGATTTGTTAAAAGCCATCTTTTATTTTTTTCAAATTGAGGTACTTTAAATCTTTCAAAATCAGTATCATTTCCTGACTTAATTTCAACAAGTTTTTCAGTTGTTAAAACATTATTTTTATAATACTTGACAATATCTATTTTTTCTGTTTTGTCTTTTGATTTTATGTATTTAAAAATCATTACCGATACTGTAGCATTATCAAAAATAGGTGTTTCATTGAAATGATAAATTTTCTCAAAGTAACCATGTTCAATCATGTAATTTCTTAATGATTCAGCATGAGTTGTATTCATCCAATACTCTGGACAAATAAAAATTAGTTGTCCATTTTTATTTAGCAATTCTATAGACTTCAAAATAAAAATATACAAATAGTCACATAAACTATTAAAATACTTATTCCAAAGTTTACTTCTCCCTAATTCTTCTTTTAATTCTTCTTCTAAATTTTTCCACCTGATATATGGTGGGTTTCCGATGATTAAATCAAATTTTTTATCAATTAAAGCAGTAACAAAACTCTCATGTATTACAAAATCAAATTGTGTTCCCAGTTCCTCGTCAATTTCATAAGCGGTAATATCCTTAAAACCTTTTTTTATGAGAATATCCAAAAATACGCCTTCTCCAGACGATGGTTCTAAAATTTTTGAATTAAAATCAACATTTGCTAAATTAATCATAAATTCAGCAATATTTTTAGGTGTAAAATATTGACCATATTTATTTTTTTTCTTCTCCTCAACAAGAGAAGAAAACGAAGCATCCTCTATTTGGTATTCCTTAATCATTTCATAAACTTATCAATATTTACCACAACAAAGATAAATATATTTTTCACACTTAATATATTACTCTCCTTAAACAATAAAGATATTTACAGCCACTTTACTTCCCTTATTTTTTTATTGAACAAAAACCGCATCATCACTTTGTCGCCTTCATCGGTTTTGATTACGCGAAATTGTGGCGACAATAAGGTTGCGAACACCGCACACAACAGCGGATTGATAAATCCGTCGATGGTCGTGAAATGCAACAACAATTTACCTATTAAAAAAAGAACCGCAAAGCAGACGAACTGCACGATAAAAACTTTGTTTTGTTTACTCATTGGTTTGAAATTTAGCTTTTTTACTTCCTTCGTAAATGTCGTATCTCACCAAGCGAGATTCGATTTTCCCGTTAAACAGTTTAATTCTACGCGTAGTTTTTAATCCTACATACTTCAATGCTTCGACATTTCCGGTAATAAACCACGCTTCGGTTTGCGGATAAGACTGTTTGAACGTATCGCCGATTTCGCGATAAAATCGTTCTAAATCGATATCCAAACGTTCTCCATAAGGCGGATTAAACACCATGTGCAAAGAGCCTTCGGTTGATTTTTTAGTTTTGAAAAAGTCTTCCTGCTCGATGTCGATATATTCTTCCAAATTGGCATTGCGTACATTTTCTCGGGCTTTTCTTACCGCCGATGGGGCTTTGTCATAGCCGATAATACGGAATGGAAAATCTTTGATTTTGTTGAGCAAAGACTCTTCGATTTTGTCGAACAAATCGGCATCCCAATCTCTCCATTTTTCAAAAGCAAACTCACGCCGATTGATATTTGGTGGAATATTGCAAGCAATCATCGCTGCTTCAACCAAAAATGTACCGGAACCACACATCGGGTCGAGATAATGGGTTTGCCCTCTCCATCCTGATAACAGTAAAATTCCGGCTGCCAGCACTTCGTTGATAGGGGCAATATTGGTCGCAGTTCGATAACCGCGATGATGCAAAGATTCACCTGATGTATCTAAAGAAACGGTGCAAATATTTCGTTGGATATGCACATGTATGCGAATATCCGGATGTTGTTTGTCTATACTCGGACGTTGGTCAAATTGCTCTCTGAATTGGTCCACAATGGCGTCTTTCGACTTCAATACCACAAACAGCGAGTTGTTGAAAGCTTCGCTATACACCGTAGCATCGACCACAAAGGTTTGATTGACTAAAAAAATCTCGGACCAATCGATAGCTTTGATGCCTTTGTACAAACTTTCTTCGTCAAAAACCTTAAAGGTTTTGATGGGTTTGAGGATTTTCAATGCGGTACGCAAACTCAAATTGGCTTTATACATAAATCCTTTGTCGCCTTCAAAACTGACCATTCGCACGCCTTGTTCCACCTTTTGTGCACCCAGTTGGCGTAGTTCGTTGGCTAATATATCTTCAAAACCAAAAAAGGTTTTGGCTACCATTTTGTAATTATTCATAAATCGTGTATTGAGCAAAAAAATGCTATAGTAGTGCAAAAATAGTTTAAATTTGTCGCTTGCTAAAATCAATTTGATTAAATAAACAATGACCTATATTTTTCCTTTAGTGTCGGTACTACTCGGGGCTTTCATCGGGTTGGTATTTCAACCGAAAAACAAAAAAAACCTGAAGTTGCTGTTGGCGTTTAGCGGGGCGTTTTTGTTATCGATAACGGTGATGCATCTGCTGCCAGAAGTATATCACACAGTGTTGCACAACCACGACGGTGCAAACCATAGCCATGCCGAAGGTTACAGAGTGGGACTGTTTATCATGGTGGGAATTTTGTTTCAGATTGTGTTGGAATTTTTCTCCAAAGGGGCCGAGCACGGACATGTTCATACGCACGACAAAATGAACGCTTTGCCTTGGACACTGTTCATCAGTTTGTGCCTACACGCTTTGTTGGAAGGTATGCCGGTGAGTCATCACCACAATTTGGCGATTGGCATTGCGATTCATCACTTGCCGATTGCTGTGATTTTGACCACATTTTTCATCAATGCAGGCTTAGCCAAAAAATGGATTATTCTTTTCATGGTAGCTTTTGCGATGATGACACCTTTCGGCACATTGATTTCGGAAAAATTAGATTTTCTCACACATTATTATACCGAAATTTCGGCCATCGTTATCGGAATTCTCTTTCATATTTCCTCTACAATCATTTTTGAGAGCAGTGAAAATCACAAATTTAATGTAGCCAAAATATCGGCTATCGTTTTGGGAATTCTCTTGGGATATTTGATTTAATTTAGTCGTACAAAAGACAATATCGTTTGGTCAAATGCTTCTTTTTGCTTGATAAATTCGGTTTTTATCGGCAAATAATACAGCTGATGGTCTGGTAATTTTCCTTGTAAACGGGTGTAATCTTTTTCGGTAGTAATGATAATTTTTCCGTTTGATTTTTCCATAATTTTGGTCAGGTCTTTTTCCAAAAAATGATGATGATCCGGAAAAGTCAATCTGTCTGAGGCTTGCAAATGTGCATAAAACAAATCTGGATTGGCTATGCCGGCTACTGCCAAAATCTGTTGTGTGGGTAGCTCATTTAAAGCGATTTTTTCGGAGGTATTATACACATATTCATCGTAATGAATGGTCGTAAAAAACACTTGCTGAAAACTTTTCGGCTGCAACTTTTGAGCGATTTGTTGCATATCGCTTTCGGAAAGATTGGGCGGACATTTGGTCACCACGATGATGGCTGCACGCTTGGCTCCCCTACTCGATTCTCGTAAATTGCCTACAGGTAGGATATAATCATCGCGATACAAATCGCCGTAAGCGGTCAGCAAAATATAAGCCGTTGCTTTGACTTTTCGGTGTTGGTATGCATCATCGAGCAATATAATTTCCGGTGGATTTTGCTGTTGTAAAAGCTGTTGAATACCGTTGGTTCGATGGGCATCAACGGCAACTTGTATGTTTTTGAATTTGGAAAAAAACTGAAAAGGTTCGTCGCCCAAATCTTCTACTTTGGTCGATGGGTTTGCCAACACAAAACCTACTGATTTTCGCTTATAACCTCGACTCAGCACCGCAATTCGGTATTTATCCGACAACAAACGAATTAGATATTCTGTTTGTGGTGATTTTCCGGTTCCGCCCACACTCAGGTTCCCGACAGCGATAACAGGAATCGGTGCTTGGTAGCTTTTCAGCACAGCACAATCATACAGATAATTTCTCACTTTGATAATTATCCAATACAATATCCCGAAGGGAAAAAGTAAAAACCGCAACCATTTCATATTGCAAATGTAAGCGATTCTGCGACAATAACCACAATGGTTGATTTAGGAAATTTTCCAACCGTTTTGGCAAGGTTTATCGACCGAAAGCAAGGTTACGTCTTTGTTTTCTCCTAACGCTCCGAGCAGCAAACATTCGCTCATAAAATCGGCTATTTGCTTGGGCGGAAAATTGATTACTGCCAAAACCTGCTTGCCAATCAATTCATTTACTTCGTATAAATTCGTGATTTGTGCCGATGTTTTTTTGATGCCTTCTTCGCCAAAATCAATCCAAATTTGGTAAGCCGGATTACGTGCTTTGTCAAAAACGCGGGCATCGATTATCGTTCCAACCCGAATGTCTATTTTGTCAAAATCGTCCCATTTTATTTGTGCTTTCATCTTAGCTGTATTTGTATTTTTCGTAAATTTACGGTGTAACACTTTAAATCCTATTTTTATGAGCAAAAAAATCTTGATGTTAGCAGGCGATTTCGTAGAAGATTATGAAATCATGGTTCCGTTTCAAGCACTTTTATCCGTTGGTTGCGAGGTAGATGTTGTTTGTCCGGGTAAGAAAAAAAGGGGAAATCATTGCTACCGCTATTCACGATTTCGTTGGTTTTCAAACTTATGCGGAACTTCGAGGGCATAATTTCCAAATCAACAAAAATTTTGACGATGTTCAGCTCAATGATTACGATGGTTTATATGTTTGCGGAGGAAGAGCTCCGGAATACATTCGATTGAACGAAAAAGTGTTGGATTACACCCGACATTTCTTTGAAAATAACAAACCTGTGGCGGCTATTTGCCATGGTATTCAAATTTTGACGGCAGCAAAAGTGGTAGAAAATCGCACGCTTACTGCTTATCCGGCAGTTGGTCCTGAGGTTACCTTAGCTGGTGGAAATTTCAAAGAAATCGATACAGACAAAGCCATTACAGATGGCAATTTGACCACTTCACCTGCATGGCCGGGACATCCTGCCATACTGAAAGAGTTTTATCAATTGTTGGGAATTACTATCGGATAGATGTAAAAAGCGATAAAAACGTGCATACCTATAATATGTACGTTTTTTTAGATTATTTACGATTCTTCAAAATCTTTTTTGCCCTACTTTGGAAAGAAACGGTCATTTGCGGATACATTTGTTCTATAACCGCAACAAGTTCTTCTGCAATCCATTGATTTTCATTAGACAACATATCCAAACAAGTTATACAATTCGATTTAGTCGCCACCAAAGACTCTCCGATTAACCAAGTAAAACAAATTTCGCTCAGCTGATTTTTTTGCTCAGCAGATAAACTTTCTCTCTCACTTTTCAGCATGCTGATATAAATATTCGTCAGGCTTCTTTTGTTGGTTTCGTGGTTTTCATTGGCTGCTAAATCAATTAAATCTTGAAAAATATTTTTGAAATACGACAAATGCTTGCGGGAAAAAGTATCGCAAAAACACAGTAAACAAACCTTTTGTCGTTCGTTGGCACAGTGTATAAGTGCCAACAATTTTTCGGATGTAAAATCATTCTTCAAGACGAGTTCTTCGGCAAAATGCCGTTTTTTCAAACTCAAATCTAATTGATGAAGCAAAAAGTTTTCAACGATATTCATTACTTTTTCTGTTCTATAAAAGGATTATACATCATCGTAGCGTAATTTTCAACCAAGATTTTGAAACCAAAAAAGTGGTGCATCTTCCGGGAAGTTAAAGTTAAAGGAAAAAATGTGGCAAATTGTAAACAACAATCGACAAAAGTGTTAGCATAATCGAAACGATGTGATTCTTTTTCTTGTACAATTTCAGTTGAATCAAGAAAATACCAATCATAATTATCACTTTGAAGACATCTTGTAAAAGTAATTCAAACACTAAACTTTTCGGAATAATAGGATTGCTTAAATTCATTTTCGTTTGCCTTATTTTAGCCATAATTCCCAAAACAAATACGCCGCTAAAAACAAGAGCAATAATGTTTAATATTTTAATTACTTTCGTCATTAACCTATTTCTCAGACTTGGCATTCAATAGCAAATAACCAATAATTCCGCCAACAGCAGAAGCAAGAATAATTCCCATTTTGGCTTGATCCGGAAAATCTGGATGAATATTTACATCAAATGCCAATTCGGTAACGAATAAAGACATCGTGAACCCGATGGCTGCCAAAAATCCAACTCCGAGCATTTTTCGAATTGTTGTGCCTTTTGGAGCAATAAAAACTTTCAGTTTGATTAAAATCAGGGAAAGAACCGCCACACCCAATACTTTTCCAATCAATAATCCGAAAGCGACGCCTAAAGTTACAGCACTCAATCCGCCTGCGAAAGAAATCGGAATTGCTGCATTACAAAGAGCAAATACCGGCATCACGAAAAACGTGACCAAATTGTGCATACTGTGTTCAAGCCTTTGCGAAGGCGGAATTGCATCTTTGGCAACCGTTCGAATATCTTCGACAATATGAATTTGTTCGTCTGTCAAATCAGGTTGTTTATCATTTGGGTCAATAGACAAGAATTTTTCTTTCAAAGCAACCAATTGTTTGGTAAAAGTTCGTTCTTTAACACGGGCATTTGCCGGAATAGCGAAAGCTGCCAAAACTGCGGCAATCGTAGCATGAACACCTGATAACAAAAAGGCCAACCAAATGCCACAAATCCCGATAACAGCATAAAAAACCGGATTTTTAAATCCTAAACGATTACAAACCAACAACAATATAAACAACGCTATCCCGATAAAAAGAAACGTAAGATTCAAATCAGATGTATAAAACAAAGCGATAACCAACACAGCACCCAAATCATCAACAATTGCCAAAGCAGTCAGGAAAACTTTGAGTGGCGTTGGCACTTTATTTCCTAACATATACATCACACCCAAAGCAAAAGCAATATCTGTAGCCATCGGAATTCCCCAACCGTGTGCCGCATCAGTTCCGCCATTGAAAAACAAATAAATCATCGCCGGAAAAACCATTCCACCTACGGCCGCGACAATCGGCAAAGCAGCTTTTTTGGGCGATGCCAATTCGCCATTGGTCAATTCTCGTTTCAATTCCAATCCGACAACGAAGAAAAATATCGCCATTAATCCATCATTGATCCAATGATGCAAAGCCATGTCTAATTGATAGTTTCCGAAAGAAATATTGATATGTTGATGCCAAAAATGGGCATAATCTTCCGCCCAAGGCGAATTAGCGAAAAATATGGCAATCAATGCGGCGATAAACAAAACGATTCCGCCTGTGGTTGATTTGCTGATAAATCGGTTTACGGGTTGTATTACATATTTTTCTGCAGGCGTCAATTTGATGTTTTCCATGGAAATATTTTTGTGGTAAAGATAAGAAGGCTTTGACAATCTCACAAAAATTCTACTTTAAATTAATGTCCCAACAACCCAAAATAATCCGTATATTTGTACTTTGATTTTGAAAAGCGATGAGTACAATTTTAGAAAAAAATAATACGACCAGAAATAAACCAAGCTGGATTAGAGTAAAACTCCCAACTGGTAAAAAATACACTGAACTTCGCGGATTGGTGGACAAATACAAACTCAACACAATTTGTACTTCCGGCAGTTGCCCGAATATGGGGGAATGTTGGGGCGAAGGAACCGCTACGTTTATGATTTTAGGAAATATCTGTACGCGTTCATGTGGTTTTTGTGGCGTAAAAACCGGTCGTCCGGAAACAGTTGAATGGGACGAACCCGAAAAAGTGGCTCGCTCAATCAAATTGATGAACATCAAACACGCGGTACTTACCAGCGTTGATCGTGATGATTTGAAAGATGGCGGTTCAATCATTTGGGCAGAAACCGTGAAAGCGGTTCGCAGAATGAGTCCAGGAACAACCATGGAAACATTAATCCCAGATTTTCAAGGAATCGAACGCAACATTGACCGAATTTTAGAAGTTGCCCCAGAAGTGATTTCACACAATATGGAAACTGTTCGTCGATTAACTCGTGAAGTGCGTATTCAAGCAAAATATGACCGCAGTTTGGAGGTATTGCGTTATTTGAAAGACAACGGAGCAAATCGAACTAAATCCGGAATTATGCTCGGATTGGGCGAAACCGAAGACGAAGTTATCGAAACGATGCACGATTTGAGAAATGTTGGTTTAGATGTTATCACCATCGGACAATATTTGCAACCAAGTAAAAAACATTTACCTGTAAAACAATTCATTACGCCAGATCAATTCAAAAAATATGGAGAAATCGGTTTGGATTTAGGTTTCCGCCATGTAGAAAGTGGTGCATTAGTTCGCTCGTCATACAAAGCTCAAAAGCATATTTTGTAAGTCCAAAAAGGTCATAAAGTCGAATGTCATAAAGTCGTAAAATGATGAAAACAAAACATACTTTGATTATTTTAGTTACTGGTATGTTTATTGAAATTATTGTTATCATTTTATTTTTATACAAATTGCTTACGCATAAAAAAACTCAAGGATTTTTTAAACTCTTAAAACAACAATAACCTTGAAACCTACAATAAAAATAGCTATTAACGGATTTGGACGCATCGGTCGCAACCTTTTTCGTTTACTGATTAATCATCCGCAAATAGA
>Ga0079224_100016591_pt1 | contig 10353 bp, 11 predicted proteins | sample Stecom2015_FD_80414 | JGI IMG/M metagenome (GOLD analysis project Ga0079224, IMG submission 80414) | Agricultural soil microbial communities from Utah to study Nitrogen management - Steer compost 2015 | ecosystem: Environmental > Terrestrial > Soil > Agricultural land | place: USA: Utah...
AGTACCGGGGATGCCATCAATGCCATTGAGGAAGTGGCCGCGGAAATGCTGCCCGCCTCCTACACTTATGAATATTCGGGACTGACCCGGGAGGAAATCAATGCCAGTGGGCAGACCTCTTTGATCTTCCTGTTGAGCCTGATCTTTGTGTACTTCCTGCTCAGCGCCCAGTACGAGAGCTATATCCTGCCGTTGTCCATCTTGTTCTCCCTGCCCTTTGGGGTGGCTGGGGCCATAATCTTTGTCAACCTGGCCGGTCTGGAAAACAACATCTATTTCCAGATCGCACTGATCATGCTCATCGGACTCTTGGCAAAGAACGCAATTCTGATCGTGGAATTTGCCCTTCAAAGGCGAAAGGCGGGGATGTCCCTATTTGATTCAGCGATCGATGGGGCCAGGGCGCGGTTGCGCCCCATCCTGATGACCTCCTTCGCCTTTATCTTCGGTCTGTTGCCATTGGCCCTTTCCTCGGGGGTAGGCGCCGTGGGCAACCGATCCATCGGGATGAGTGCCGTGGGCGGAATGCTCATAGGGACCGTTTTGGGGGTCTTTGTCATCCCTGTGCTCTTTGTGGTCTTCCAGGCCCTGCAGGAACGCATTTCCAGCAAGCCCATACCCACTTCAAGCGAACAATGATTAATTACAAGTCTAAAAAAACCATGAAAATAAACAGCACCCATAAACTTCTCCTGTTGCTCACAGCACCACTGCTGCTGCAATCCTGTTTTGTGGCCAAGGACTATGCCCGTCCCGATCTGGAGACCCAACACCTCTATCGAACGGACCAATTGCCGCAGGACAGTGTCTCCATGGCCGATATTTCCTGGAGGGAGCTGTTCAATGACCCGCAGTTGGAGGCCTACATCGCCCAAGGTTTGGAAAACAACCTGGATATCAGGATCGCCCTGGAGAACATCACGGCGGCCGAGGCCTATTTGAAACAGGGCAAGGCGGGGTATTACCCCAGCCTGGACCTTTCCGCCAGTGCCAACAGGACCAAGAATGCGGAAAACAGCCAGTTCGGCAGTTTTTTCAGTGAAGCCCTGACCCAATACGACCTATCGGCCACCCTTTCATGGGAAGCGGACATCTGGGGAAAGATTCGAAGCAATAAAAGGGCCTTTGGGGCCTCCTACCTGCAGAGCGTGGCCGCCCATCAGGCCGTAAAGACCAACCTGGTCGCCGCCTTGGCCAATACCTATTACCAATTGTTGGCCCTGGACAAGCAGCATGAAATTGCCCAACAGACCTTGGAAGCCAGAAAAAGGGCCCTGGAGACCACCCAGGCCCTGAAGGATGCGGGACAGCTCACCCAGGTGGCGGTAAAACAGACCGAGGCCCAGGTCTATTCCACGGAAATCATCCTGATCGATCTGGAAAACAATATCAACCTCCTGGAAAACTCCTTCAGCATTCTTTTGGGGGAAGCCTCCAACGAGGTGCCCCGCGGAAGGTTGGACGAACAACGAATCGACTCGGAACTCAATACCGGGGTGCCCTTTATGTTGTTGACCAACCGCCCGGATGTGATGCAGGCGGAGTTCGGGCTGATCAATGCCTTTGAACTTACCAATGTGGCCAAGAGCAGCCTGTACCCCTCCCTGAGACTTTCGGCAAGCGGAGGGTTCCAGAGCCTGCTGTTCGAAGATTGGCTGAGTGGAAGCTCCCTGTTCTCCAGCCTGACGGCCTCCCTGACCCAGCCCCTGATCAACGGCAGAAGGCTTCGCACCCAATTGGAAGTGGCCAGGGCCGGGCAACAACAGGCCCTGCTATCCTATAAAAAGATCCTGCTCACCGCAGGTCGCGAGGTAAGTGATGCCCTGAGCAACTATAGGGCGGAGACGGACAAACTGGAAGCAAGGACCAAGGAATTGGATGCCTATGCCAAGGCGGAGGAATATTCCGAGGAACTGCTCAACAACGGCCTTGCCAACTATTTGGAGGTCCTCACCGCCAGACAGAATGCCCTGAATTCGGAATTGGGCCTTGTGGATTCCCAATACGGACAGCTCAGTGCCATGGTCGACCTGTACCGAGCCTTGGGAGGCGGCTGGAAATAATTTAAAAAAAGGAACTTGGACTCGAGGAAATTCTTGTTGGAACACGCCATTGAAAACTTCACCAAATTTGGGAGCAAGCGCTTTTCCATGGATGACCTGGCCCAGAGTCTGGGCATTTCCAAGAAGACCCTCTACCAGCATTTCGGGAGCAAGGAGGAACTGGTCACCGAAAGCCTGGATTTCTTCCTGGAAAAGATCAGGGCCAACCTGGATGCATACCTCAAGGAAAATCCAAATGAGCAAGAACCGCTCTCCACGATAATCCATATCTATAAACAGGGGTTGATCGTCCTACAACAGATCAACCCCTCCTTTTTGCACGGCCTGGACCGATATTATCCCAAGGCCTTTGAGCACTACAACAAATTCAAAAGCGATGTGGTCTGGGACATGGTGCGTCCTCTGCTCAAAAAGGCACAGAAACTGGGACAGGTAAGGGCCAAGGTCAATGTGGATCTGGTCTGCCTGCTCTTCCTCTCCCGTTTGGAGGACATGGTCTACTCCAAATCCGACCTCTTTGACCAATACAGCCTGAATGAACTCCTGGAACATATCATCATCAACAACCTCAGGGGCGTCCTGACCTTGGAATATCTAAAAAACTATCCCCTGGAACCCTGAGCCCCGAACTCAATCCCCTCGTTCCCCAAGCAGCTTACAGCTTGCCTTGGACAGCAATCCCAGGCTCAACCAGTAGGTCCCCAATATCAAGGGGACCGAAAAATCAAAAGGGGTCTTGAACTTGGAAATTGCGATCAGGGTATCCGAAAACATAAAGAGCAGCGCTCCCAAAGCAATCCACCCAAAGGCCTTTGTGGGCTCCCTTAGAAAAAGGCCCATTCCCTGCCAGGCCATAAAACAGATCACCAGCACGTACAGGGCCACCGGCACCCCAAAGGCCCCCAAATCGGGGAGCAACCAAAGAAACAGGGCCGTGCCCACCCCAAAGAGAAGCAGGAAGGAAATCCAATGGGAATAAAATCCCCTAAGTTTGATAAAGGAAGTTGAGAAGAACAAATGGCCGACCAAAAAGGAGGCCAGGCCATAAACAAAATAGGAGTCGTACAACAACAGTACATCCCCCAACAAACAGCAACAGAACCCGATCAGCATCCCTTTCCCAAATCGGGACAAAACCCCATCCCCTCCACGGACAAGAAATAACAGGGGAAGCATGATCGAAAGGGTCGTCAAGGGCTTGAGCAGGACATAGAGCACCCGGGGACCAAAGTGTTCAACACCAATGGCCAAAACGGCAAAGATTGCGCAGAGCAACCAATACGTCCCCGACCAAGTTCCCTTCCCAAAAACCGTTACCATTGGGTATAGGGGTTTTGACTTAATTGGGAATTGTAATATTTTTTCTGTCCGGTGACCTCTTCCCCCAGCCAGGGAGGCCTTTCAAAGGGCTGGTCCTCGTGCTCCAACTCGAGTTCGGCCACCACCAGGCCCTTGTTCTCCCCCAGGAATTCATCTACCTCGAAGATGCGACCGCCATAGGGGACACTATAGCGGACCTTTTCCAAGATTCCACGCTCGCACAGATCGAACAGATTGCCCACTTCCCCCAGCGATATCTCAGACTCCCATTCAAAACGGGTGGTCCCCGAATCGTTGGTGGGGCCCTTTATGGTCAAATACCCCTTGTCGTCCATGCGCCTGACCCTTACGGTCCTTTCGGGGTCCCGGTTCAAAAAACCCTGTACAATTCGGCTATGGGAGCTGGCCGCTTCCCGATAGGCCTGGGATAGGACCAGGAATTTCCGTTCTATTTCCAGATGTTCCATCAAACTAAATATAGTTTAATTTTGAGAATGGATTTGGATTTTCCCTTAAGAAAAATCATTCATGTGGACATGGACGCCTTCTATGCTTCCGTGGAACAACAGGACAATCCCACCCTTAAGGGAAAACCCATTGCCGTGGGTGGAGGGTCTCCCAGGGGCGTGGTCGCCGCGGCCAGTTATGAAGCCCGAAAGTTCGGGGTCCGTTCCGCCATGTCAGGGCAGATCGCCCTTAGGAACTGCCCCCAACTGATCTTTGTTCCCCCCAGGTTCGACCGTTATAGGGAAGTTTCCAAGGCCATTCAAAAAATCTTTTACGAGTACACCGATCTGGTGGAGCCCCTTTCCCTGGACGAGGCCTATCTGGATGTCAGCCACAATAAAAAAGGGAACCCTTCGGCCACCCTGGTCGCCCGGGAGATCAGACAAAAAATATTGGAAAGCACCGGCCTGACGGCCTCCGCCGGAATCTCCATCAACAAATTCATCGCCAAGGTGGCCAGTGACATCAACAAACCCAACGGTCAAAAGACCGTGAACCCGGAGGAGGTCCTCCAATTCCTGGAAGGCCTTGACATCAGAAAATTCCATGGAGTGGGGAAGGTCACCGCGGAAAAGATGTACAGACTGGGCATTTTTACGGGCAAGGACCTCAGGGAAAGACCCCTGGACTTTCTGGAACGGGAATTCGGCAAGAGTGGGGAATTCTATTACCGGGTCGTCCGCGGCATCCATTTGAGCCCCGTAAAGCCCCACCGCGATCCAAAGTCCGTGGGGGCCGAGCGCACCTTTGTAGAAAACCTCAGTTCCGAAATCTTTATGTTGGAAAAATTGGAACACATTGCCCAGGAATTGGAAAGAAGACTCCAAAAATCAGGGATTGCAGGCAAAACCGTTACCCTAAAGATAAAATACAGCGACTTCAGCCTACAGACCCGAAGCAAGACCCTACCCTACTTTATTTCGGACCAGACACTGATCCTGGAAACCGCCAAGGAACTGCTCTACCAATCCACCTTGGAGAACTCCGTACGTCTTTTGGGCATTTCCCTGGCCAACCTCAATACCGGGGAAAATAGGGAGAAACCCAAAAGTAAAGGCGTTTCGGTACAACTTAAATTTGACTTTTAATCGAACTAAATTGGAAGGTCGGTCTTTTCTTGTTTAATTTGTGGATATGCAGCGCAATGAATTGCACCAACATATCATCACCACGGCCGGCAAACTCTTCTATGTCCAAGGGTACAATTCAACGGGGATCAATGAAATCATAGCCCAATGTGGGATTGCAAAGGCCACCCTCTACAGCCACTTCAAATCCAAGGAGGACCTCTGTATAGCCCATTTGGAAGGAAGGCACAAGGCCTTTATGGAGCGCTTAAAGAGCCATACCGGAGGCAAAAAACCGGGAAGGAACCGCCTGTTGGCCATTTTCGAACTCCTGCAGGATCTGTACCGGGAAGAAGATTTCCAGGGCTGTTGGGGCCTAAAGACCCTAGGGGAACTCTCCCCGGACCAAAAGAAAATCCTATCGGTAATCCAAAAACAGAAGAAGGAACTCCTGGACCACCTGACAGAGGAGGTCACGGGCAATCTGCCCAATCTTTCCAAAGCGGAGATCGAAAGAATATCGGGAGGCCTCTACCTCCTCTATGAGAGTGCGATAACAGAAAGCCGCCTCTTTGGAAACGATTGGCCCATCTATACGGCCAAGGGCATTGCACCCTCCCTTTTTCCGGAAAAGGGCCCTTAATCCTTGATGTCCTTCGACTCGATCTGGGTCACCCTGAGGGTGTTCACCATTCCCTTGGACTTTATGGGCATGGCGGCCAGGCTCACCAACATATCCCCGACCTGCAGATAGCCCTTTTCACAGGCCATCCGGTTCACATCCTCAATGGTCTGGTCGGTGGACACGAATTTGTCGTAATAGAAAGCCTTTACCCCCCAGAGCAAATTCAGTTGGGTCAAGATCCTTCTATTGGAGGTGAACACCAAAATATGGGAGGAAGGCCTCCAAGCCGATATCTGAAATGCGGTATAACCACTGTTGGTCAGGGTCGAAATGGCCTTGGCCTCTATTTCATTGGCCATCAGGGCCGCGTGGTAACAGACCGATTTGGTGATGAACCTATTGGTACGGATGTGGGGTGGGGTCTGCGGCACCTTGATCAAATTGGAATCCTCCACACTGGTCAAAATACTGGCCATGCGCTCTATGACCTGTACGGGATAGTTCCCCACAGAGGTCTCCCCGGACAACATTACGGCATCGGCCCCGTCCATCACCGAGTTGGCCACATCGTTCACTTCGGCCCGGGTCGGGGTAAGGCTGGTGATCATGGTCTCCATCATCTGGGTCGCAATGATCACGGGTATTCGGGCCTTTTTGGCCCGCAACACCAATTTTTTCTGGATCAGCGGCACTTCCTGGGCGGGCACTTCCACCCCCAGGTCCCCCCGGGCCACCATAAGTCCATCGCAATGGGTCACAATGGAATCCATGTTCTCCACCGCTTCCGGTTTTTCGATCTTGGCTATGATCGGGATCTTGTGGTCGGAATGCTCCTTGATCAGGTTCTGCAGGTCGATCAGGTCCTGGCTGTGCCGGACAAAGGAAAGTGCGATCCAATCCACCTGGTGGCCTATCGCAAAAATGGCATCCTTCACGTCCTTTTTCGTCAGGGCGGGCAGGGAAATGGCCGTATTGGGAAGGTTGACCCCTTTCTTGGATTTCAGGGGACCCCCTTGGATCACGGTGGCCGTCACCTCATTTTTCCCATTGGTGGCCTTTACCTCAAAAATGAGCTTGCCATCATCCAACAGAACCCGTTCCCCGGCCTTGACATCCTTGGGGAAGTTCTGATAGTTCATGTACACCCGTTGGGCATTCCCCTCAAAGGCTTCCCCGGTTGCAAAGATCACCTCGTCCCCCGGGACCACGACGGCTTCCCCGCCCATGACCCCGACCCGGAGCTTGGGCCCCTGCAGGTCTGCCAGGATCGATATATTGGTGTCCAATTCCTTGTTGAGCTCGCGGATCATCCGGATCCTTTCCGAGACATCCTCATAGGAGGCATGTGAAAAATTGATCCGAAAAACATCCACCCCCGCCAAGATCATTGCCTTTAGGGTTTCCTTGGTACTGGTGGCGGGACCCAGGGTTGCCACTATTTTGGTCTTCTTGATAATCGGCATTGTTAAAAGATTAGGTTTCTTTTTGATTTTAAACTTTGTACTTCCAAAGTATATGCGGTCTTGACCTTGTCCAAGGCCTTGATATTGTTTATGGTTCGCAGGATTGTGGGTTCATCGGCCGACTCCACCTTCAGAAAATAATCCACATCCCTGAGCTCTTTGATCAGAGGTTGGGTGCTCGTGGAGAAACCGCTGTCGAACAACCCGCCCGGGGCCTGGGCCTCCTCCACTTCACAACTGTTGGAGATCAGACACCAGTAGCTGTCCCCGATCTCATCGTCCCAATCGAAGAGGGCGAAGTTCAATCGGTCCCCCAAATTGAGGTCCCTATCCATCCGTTTCAAGAACAGTCCACATTCGGAATTTATGGCATAGGCCATGGCATAATCCTCCAAATCACTGTAAATGGCGATCAGCACAAAACTGTCGTCATAGAGGTCATCCGATATCCGATGTGTTGTCAACATGCTCAAACGCGAATTGTAAATATACTCTTAATCCAGTAAATGGCCCCTGATTACAAGCCAATACACTTATAAAAAAAACCGAAAACGATTGAGATTGCCAAAATTCAATGGGAAGGATTTTCCATTTTGTCCTGCAGCGCAAAATAGGCCCTTTTCGAGGCCTTTTCCTCCGCTTTCTTCTTGGAAGTGGCCCGGGCCTTGGCCAGGATCCTCCCTCCAATGCTGAGTTTGACCGCAAAGTGTTTGGGCTCGTCATGGCCCGTATCCTCGTACACATTGTAGTGGAAGGGCACTTTCTGTTTCTGGCACCATTCGATCACCAAGCTTTTATAGGAAATCACCTTGCCCTCCAGCTGTTCGATGTCCACATAGGGGGCGACCACCCGCTGTTGGATGAACTTTTCACAATAGGAATATCCACGATCCAGGTATATGGCACCGACCAGGGCCTCAAACACATTTCCATGGATGTTTTCCCCAAAATGGGTCTTGGGAATCCTGCTTTCCACAAACTTCAGGAGTCCGAGGTCCTTGCCCAGTTCGTTCAAATGCTTTCGGCTTACGACCTTGGAACGCATTTTGGTCAGGTAACCCTCGTCCCCCTCGGGTACGGTGAGGTACAGATGCTTTGAAATGATCGTCCCCAACATGGAGTCCCCCAGGAATTCCAAGCGTTCGTAGTTCATGGGATTTCCCTTTGAATCCCTCTTATTGGCAGACCGGTGCAAAAAGGCCTTTTTGTAGATCTCAATATTCTTGGGCTTGAACCCCAGAATCTTTTTGATTCCCAAAAAAAAATCCCCATCCTGGCCGGGATGGGAATTGAATATTTTGGAACCGAATTTCATGTTACAAAGCTAGCCCATTTTTTTGAATACCACGCAGGCATTGTGCCCCCCAAATCCAAAGGTGTTGCTCATCGCGATGCGCACTTCCCGCTTTTGGGCCTTGTTCAGGGTCAGGTTCAGGGAAGGGTCGATCTGCTCGTCGACCACGGAATGGTTGATGGTGGGGGGAACCGTGGAGTGTTCCATGGCCAGGATGGAGGCAATGGCCTCAATGGCCCCGGCCGCACCGAGCAAATGCCCGGTCATGGATTTGGTGGAATTGATGTTGATCTTGGGGGCATGGTCCCCAAAGACCTTGGAAATCGCCTTGAGCTCCGCCACATCCCCCAAGGGCGTAGAGGTCCCATGGGTGTTGATGGTATCCACATCCTCGGGTTTCAGGCCGGCATTGTGCAGGCAATTTTCCATTACCCTGACCACCCCGATACCCTCCGGATGGGGTGCCGTCATATGGTAGGCATCACTGGAAAGTCCTCCCCCCAGGACCTCGGCATAGATCTTGGCGCCCCTGGCCTTGGCATGTTCGTATTCCTCCAGGATCAGGGCTCCCGCCCCCTCCCCGAGGACAAAACCGTCCCGGGTGGCATCAAAGGGCCTGGAGGCCGTCTCCGGGCTATCGTTTCTAGTGGACAGGGCATGCATGGCATTGAAACCGCCCATGCCCGCCATGGTGACCGCTGCCTCGCTGCCCCCACTGACAATGACATCACAATGGCCCAAACGAATGTAGTTGAGCGCATCGATCATCGCATTGGCAGAGGATGCACAGGCCGATACGGTGGTATAGTTCGGCCCCATGAAGCCGTGTTTTATGGAAATATTGCCCGGGGCAATATCCGCGATCATTTTAGGGATGAAGAAGGGATTGAATCTCGGGGTACCGTCTCCCCCGGCAAAACCGATCACCTCGTTCTGGAAGGTTTCAAGGCCTCCGATACCGGCGCCCCAGACCACACCGACCCTAAACTTGTCGACATTGCCCAGATCGATTCCGGAATCCGCAATGGCCTCGTCCGAACTGACCAGGGCATATTGTGCAAATCGGTCCAGTTTTCTGGCTTCCTTCCTATCGAAAAAGTCCTCGGGGTCATACCCCTTGAGCTCACAGGCAAATTTGGTCTTGAACTTCTCGGTATCAAAATACGTTATGGGCGCGGAACCGCTCTTCCCGTCTCGTAGTCCTTCCCAAAAAGCATTCAAATTGTTGCCTATGGGGGTCAATGCCCCCAATCCGGTAACCACGACGCGCTTTAACTGCATTGAACTGTATATTTACCTTTAGACAGAATTTGCGGACCGCCCGACCGCCAAGGCGATCAAGGGGCTTGGGGCCATGCCCTTTCAACGGAAAGGGACCCCTTTTGGTTTAGCGTCCGACCCGGTCCATGGGGACGGACGTATATCTTTTTCTCCCCTGCCACAGGCCCAAAAGCTACAAATCAAAAATCAATGGGGACCTATGGTCCTATAGAACGATTCGCTGCAAATATATTGTATTTATTTTTAAAAAAATGCGCCCGAATCAAAGCCCATGGGATGGATCGATCGGCCGGAACCCCATGGAAACAAAAAAATTATCCATGCGGCCACGACCACATGGATAATTTAAACCTTTTAGCAATACAAATTATATTACTTGGCCTCCTCTATATAGCTAATGGCTTGACCAACAGTGGAGATGTTTTCTGCTTGGTCATCTGGTATCTGAATGTCAAATTCTTTTTCAAACTCCATGATAAGCTCAACAGTGTCCAAGGAATCCGCTCCTAAATCGTTGGTAAAGCTAGCCTCAGCTACAACCTCATTCTCATCAACACCCAACTTATCAACGATGATAGCCTTTACTCTTGATGCAATGTCTGACATAATAATTTTGGTTTTAAAAATTTAATCGTTGGCAAAAATATAAAACTTTGGATTAAATACACTATTTGTCGATAAATTGTGTTCCAAATAACACTTCTTTTGGTCCAGAACCTTATTTTAGCTGCTG
>Ga0079224_100016592_pt1 | contig 10353 bp, 8 predicted proteins | sample Stecom2015_FD_80414 | JGI IMG/M metagenome (GOLD analysis project Ga0079224, IMG submission 80414) | Agricultural soil microbial communities from Utah to study Nitrogen management - Steer compost 2015 | ecosystem: Environmental > Terrestrial > Soil > Agricultural land | place: USA: Utah...
ACTGTAGCTCACCTTTCCCCATAAAGAGGCATCACCTCCCTCCTGATTTTCTCCAATCATCCTTGCGACTACATTCGCTTCACTAAGAAAAGTACGTGAAAAGTCTTTGAGTACTAAATTTTTCGTTTTAAATTGGATGTTAGACCCTAACTCATCCCACTATGCCGACTCCACGAAACAAACTACTCTGTGTGCTCGTTTGGGCAGTGCTATTCTCTTGCCAGTCAGAAAGAAAAGAAAAGGTCACTTCCACGTCTGACAAGGCGCCTGTATTCGTGTTTTTAGATTCAGTCGTGGTAGCCTCCATGGCGGAACTCTATCTTTCGGATAAAGATTCAGAAACCGACCGTCTGCTACTAAATGACTGGGAGATGAACGAGCTGTGGGTTACCGATCTCAAAGGCAATACCATCTCAAAGTTTGCACCGCAAGGAGAAGGACCCCATCAAGTGCAGTCACCGTTGGAAGTGGCTTTTTGGGAAAAAGGGTTGATGATAAAAGAGATCTCGGCCGGCCAGCATTTTCATTTTTTTGATCAGGATTTTAGAAAAACCAGAAAAAGCCCAGCACTTGCCCAAGAATTGTCACTTATCAGCATGCCCAATGCAGGCAAGAGTTTTTCACAAGTAAAAAAAGAAGGGAAAAGCCTAATTGTCGGGTATGAACACAATGCCTTAGACGCCCAACTATGGAGCCCAGAAGCACAGAATCCAAGCTTGTATGAGAAAGGGGAAACCGGGTACATTTATGAACCGGCCTCCGGAAACTTGGCTCGTTTCAATTTATATCCGGACACCTGGAAGCCGCGGGCGGAACAAAAATGGGTCGGCATGGCCTACCCTCTAATACAGGTAGCGGGATCCGATCAGGTCGTCGCGGTACTTCCTAACTTCGGAAACCAGTTGTTTTACTATACACTAGATGGCGATAAACTTCAGCCGCTGGCAGAGATTGAACTTGTTCATCCTGAGCGAAGTGATAAAATAGTCTTTGATGTAGAAAAGGATAACTGGTCCCTTTACCCCTCCTTCACTCGTTTACACGGCGGCGGCGAGTATTTTTTGATTGAGTTTAACACCACATTTCCCAGGCATATATATGACTCGTTTCGTGCAAAGGGAGAAAACTTTCACATGGATCCCAATTATCAGGAGGCATGGAGAAAATACGTCCAGACAAAGTATATACTCACCGATACCCACGGTAACCAAGCAGCTATTTCAGAGCTTCCAGTCTCTGGGGTAGTTCATTTGATGGATGCAGATGACATCCTATATATTAAGCCGACTACAGACAGAGAATTGGATTATAACGTATTTTACCGCTATCAGGTGTCAATGGAATAGCGTCTTGCGTGGCCCCAGGCTAACATTAGACCCGGAGTGCGTGACCGGCTGATCATTTAGCTGTTTAAGATCTACTCAGGCGGCTTGCCCTGTGACGCCGCTAACAACTCAATTATCTTCTCATTCTTTACGATCAACATCCCCAACCGTTCGTGAGATACTCCGTCTTGAAGCTTGTAGGTGTAGAATGGGACAGAATTAACGATGTTCACATCAAATAACTTAAACAGGACACGGTCATGGAATAGAAGTTTTTCCGCAACTTCTGTGATATGAGTGGATATGCAAAAAGAACATTGCTTGATTTGGGCAAAGGCATCTATAATCAATAAAGACGCATCATAAGCATCTTTGACATTCGTACCCCTAAATAGCTCATCAAAGATGACAAACATCCGCTTCCTACTATTGATCATTTGAGCGACTTCTTTTATTCTGTTAACCTCAGAATAGAAATGGCTGTAGCCCCTATCCATGTGGTCCGCCAGATTAATGGTGGTGACCAATCCATTATATACCGTTGTTTTCATGAATCTTGCGGGAACCGGAAACCCCAAATGGGCTAGATATACTGATACACCTAGTGACTTCAAAAAGGTGGATTTGCCGACCATATTAGGCCCAGTAAGAAAGCACAGGCTTTTTGAACCGGTCAACGCCCAATCATTAGGCACGGGATCTCTTAACAGGGGGTGAAAGAGCCCTTTCATTTCTATTTGCGGCGTGGCGGAATCCACGTACTCAGGAAATCCCAGCTTATTAAGCGATGCGGTTTCCGCCACAGCACGATACGCGTCAACTAGGTAGACTGACGCTATCAGTTCCTCTGTTTCCTTTCTATACTTCACCCGGAACATCCTGTCGTAAAGGTGGGCCCGAAGCGATTTTGGTTTTTCTTTGATTTTTTGCAACATCATTTTTATCTCCGGCAGACGGAGATAGTCCTGAAAACATGAGAAGATGGAGCGTAGAGACGGATCAGAGCCCTCGATTGAAGCTTGATTTACCCATTTTTCTACTTCCTGTATCAAAAACACCAAGTTTTCAACACCGGCTTGAATGAGATACAAGTCATTCCGTTCATATTGTCTTACCCAATATTTGGAGAAAAATGAATCAAAGGCATTGGATCTTAAAGGGGATTTGTTCAATCTGAAATAATGATCAATGAAATCCATCTGTCCCGAATTGATCCGGGGGGAAAAGGGATGGTCCCTTAAAAACATGATTATATTTTGCCTTTTTTTAAGAGCATTCAATTCGGCAAGAGGATTCTGCATCATTCTTTTGAGTGCCACTCTGCCCCCAAAAGTTTTGGTTTTATTGAAATAACTAAAGATGGTTTGCCGCTGGGGATTTTCATCAAAAAGCCCGAGATCTTGGATAGTCTGGGTGTCGATTTCAAAAGACATTTTGGTCGGCTTTGATAACGAAGGAATATACAAAAAATCCCATTCAATAGCTCTAGAGGATTAAAGCATTTCCTCTAGAGCCTTTAACTTTACAGTAACGGCCTTTCTGGCTGGCCTTTAGAAAGCACCTGATGATCCAACCTGTTCATCTCGCCGATACGAAAGTACTACCTCAGCTTTGCCTGGGGATAGGCGTTGAGTTTTTCCAGCAGCTGCTTGACCACATCAGGTTTTTCGGATGCAACATTCTTGGTTTCGAGTGGGTCCTCGTTGTAGTCATACAGCTCAAACAATAGTTCCCTATCATCACGCTGCATATGGGTCCACCTCACCATCCTATAGCGATCGGTCCGTATGGCTTCACCCAAATATCCCCCCATAGGAAAGGCATGGTACACATGGTCTTTCAACTGCTTCCCGGCATCCTTAAGCACGGGACTAAGATCAATGCCGTCGAAAGGTTGAGGTACCGATGGCCGTTCCAATCCTGCAAGCGAGGCAAGCGTTGGATAAATATCCACTGTCTCTGCAAACTGTTCGGTCACACTGCCTGGCTGGGTAATCCCGGGCGCACTAATGATCAATGGTATATGATTCGCCTCTTCAAAATTGGTGTGTTTGGTCCAGATAGCATGGTCACCCAGGTGCCAGCCATGATCCCCCCAAAGTACGATTATAGTGTTTTCATCCAGCTTCAATCGTTTTAATTCATCGATCACCTTTCCCAATTGAGCATCCATATAACTCACGCTGGCATAATAACCGTGTATTAGCTTTCTTTTTAAATCGTCATCATATACATCCTTTCCCACCGGGATGGGAAAGTAAGCTGCTATCTCGTGATCCCGCTTTTTTGCAAAGTCAGGGGATCCTTCGGGTGCTTTTTCGTACTCCGGCATGGGTAAGTCATCAGGGTTATAAAGATCCCAATACTTTTTGGGAACACTAAAGGGCAGATGGGGTCTTGCAAAACCCACCGCCATAAAGAAAGGCTGATCCTGTTGAGCGCTTAGTTCCCTCAGGCGACTGACCGCATGGTTGGCCACCCTCGCATCGGCGTAGGCGTCGTCCAAAACATCCGGCGATTCCCACGCTGCCCCTCTTGGTAGCTCGTGAATAGGCGGGGTGTCTTTAAGATACATTCGGGTGTTTTCAAAAAGAGCTTCCTCTCTGGTGAGCTTTCCGTTTGTACTTTCTGGAACGATATATTCAATCACCTTATCCTTAAAGGGGGGAATGTTCCACGACACGTCATCATCCAGATTTCCATGCCCAACATGGAACACCTTGCCCATGGCTTCTGCATGATAGCCTGCCTTCATAAAATACTGTGGCATGGTCACTGCGTCAGGGATCACATCACGAAATTCCTTTCCAAAATTATACAAGCCGGTACTGGTGGACCGGGAGCCCAACATCAGATTATACCTAGAGGGTGCGCAGACAGGCTGGTTGCTATAGGCCCTTTCAAAGCGGATGCCTTCGCGGGCAAGCCGATCGATATTAGGACTGATGGCGACGCTGTCACCGTAGGCGCCCAAAGAGGGTTTAAGATCATCTACCAAAATGAGTAGAATATTAGGTTGCTTGTCTTGACTTGAGACTGGGCCCGATGAGAAGCAGAGAAAAAGTACAAAAAGACATAATGGCAATTTATAACCAATCATTTTACTAAGGTTTTAATGAGTTTATAGTCCCGCAATGCATAAACGCAACCGGTTGTGTAAATGTAGCATCTAACTCCCATTTTCTACAAATAGGAGGAATATATTCTGGCTGCTTTCATCATTCCGGTGGACCGGATGTTCGAACCCGACCTTACGAGCCTACGGTCTGGCGACACTGACCGACGGAACTACCGCGGACAGAACCTCGACGGCCCATAAAGAAAAATCCTTTTGGCCCACAATTGGCCCCACAAAAATTTTTAAGAACATAATGAACAGCTTCAAAACCCGGGAAATCAGAAGCATCAAGAAAATGGCTCTTCTGAGACTGGAGAAAACGCTCAGGCTGAATGGCCATGTCTTGACCGCACAGTCCTCAACAAAAACCTACAGCAGTGTATTTTAGGCATAACCCAGTATAGCGCATGGCGCTTCCCCAAGATCATTACCGGGCCGGCCAAGGAACCTATATAAAAAAGTCGTTCTTTCCCGCAATGGATGATGTAGAGAGATGGCGAATAACAAAAAAATAAACCCAAGCCCTGTAAATGCAAAAAGCCCTGGAATCTCTTCCAAGGCTTCTGCGGAATGGACGGGACTCGAACCCGCGACCTCCTGCGTGACAGGCAGGCATTCTAACCAACTGAACTACCACTCCTAATATCTTTTCATTCAGCACCCGGATAGTGGCTTCCCCAAGCAAGCGGACAGCACTTCCAACCAACTGAACTATCAATTTCAATAAACTACTATTTAGCACTTGAACCGGCAATCTTTCCAAGCAACCCGGACCCGTATATTGTTCGTCTAAATGTTTTTTTTGATTTCCTCCTCGTTTGAAGTGATGCAAAGGTAGCTCATCTATTTATATTTGCAAAACCTACACCGAAAAAAAATCACGATCGTTTTTACCAACCTCAATGTCAGCGTGATAATTTTCCAACAATTTGCATCCTCGCTCCTCTCCCATATCGTATCCGGAAAATATTGCCGGGCAAAACATCGAGAACCGTGACTATTTTCTTTCCCACAGCGCCCGGTTCATCTGCCCAGAATGGAATAACCTCCGCTCTGGTTCGTTAACACATTGGTTCGTTAACACATTATCTTTGGCCCGGTAAATGATGTTTTACATGCGGCCATTATCGCTTTACCACTAAAAACCATTACCATGAAGACGACCTGTTTAACTACCCTTCTTCTATCTGTATCTCTAATGACCGCATGTAAGTGGGCGGAAGATGACGCCACACTACCAATTATCGAACAAAGTTATCATTTCGAAGAGGGAATGGAAGATTGGGAAGGCGACTTTGCGGACCTCCCGGTAGAAGGGCAGGACATTTATGACCTGGAAGTGGCCCATTCTCCCCTGCCCGATGAAATAGGCTCGACTAGCGGCTCAATTAAGATCCAGGGTAATAATCGAAGTGACGACCTGTTTATGTTTTTGAAAACACAGGTTAGCGGCCTCTCCCCTTCCACTACCTATCAGGTTACGTTCGATATAGAACTAGCCTCTCAATATCCCGTTGGAGCACCGGGGGCCGGAGGGAGCCCCGGAAGCTCAGTATTTCTAAAAGCAGGTGCCAGCACTGAAGAACCGCTTCCAGTAGAGGATGACGAAGCCGGGATTTCTTTTTACCGAATGAATATCGACAAAGGCAACCAAAGCCAGGAAGGTGATGATATGATCAATTTAGGCAACATAGGTATTGAAAGTGAGGAATACCGATATGAACTTATCAGAAGAGGCAATCAGGACCGCCCCTTCAGTGCAACCACCGACGCCGACGGGCATCTTTGGCTTATCATCGGAACCGATTCCGGCTTTGAAGGGCTGACAGTTATTTACTACAACAGCATCAAGATCCGGTTGGAACAAATCCGCATTCTATAACAACATAGGCCGATCTACAAGTAGTTCTACTCACCGGCAAAAAGTACCGCGGGAATGCGCGGTGGGAACCTCATTGCCACCACTTGCGAAGACCTAAACAAACAAATTTGCCTAGCTAAATCCCGAACTATTCAGAAGAAGGCTTTGTTCTTCACAGGTGATTTTACAGTAAAATTTTTAGCCAGGGGTTAAATGAGTAAAAAAGAGAATTTTGTACTGATATTGATTTTAGGAGCACTTTGTACCATCAGCCCATTTTCAATAGATATGTACCTTCCAGGTTTTCCTGCCATCGCGGACAATCTGAACACTAGCATATACAATGTTCAATTGTCACTGACTGCCTATTTGGTGGGAATCGCTATTGGGCAATTGTTTTATGGTCCGCTGCTAGACAAATACGGTCGAAAAAAACCGCTTTATGCCGGATTGGTCATCTACATCCTGACGTCTGTGGCTTGTGCTTACACCTTCTCCGTAGACCACCTGATTGTCATGCGCTTCCTTCAAGCCATTGGGGGTTGCGTAGGCATGGTAGCAGCCCAGGCTTTGGTCAGAGATTTGTTTCCCAGCAACAAGACCGCCCAGGTCCTATCCTTATTGACCTTGGTGATCGCGGTATCTCCGATGGTGGCCCCCACGGTAGGAGGGTACGTCACCGCGCACTTTGGCTGGCAGATGGTCTTTTTCGTTTTAGCGGCCATTACCCTTCTCATACTGGTAGGGATCAAATGGTACCTTCCTGCAGGTGCCCAACCGGATGCCGGCATATCGTTGCGTCCTAAAAAAGTGGTGGAAAATTACCTAATGGTGTTAAAAAACCGGCAGTTTCTGGTGTACATGCTGGTAGGTGGGATAGCCGGCGCAGCTCCCTTTGCCTATATCGCCGGGTCTGCTGACGTATTTATGAACCTGTATGGCATTAGTGAGACGGGCTACGGATGGATATTTGCCTTGCTGGCCACCGCTATGATCGGTTCCACACAAATGAACCATCTTTTACTTAAGAAGTTCTCCAGTGAGCAGATCATAAAGGTCTCGCTCCTCTACCAAAGCGTAGTAGGGCTGGCCATGATTGTGGGCATCTGGATGCAATGGCTGGACGTCTATAGTCTGATCTTCCTGATGTTTATTTTCTTGACAGGACATGGGCTCAATTCTCCCAACACGGCAGCGCTCTCTTTAGAACCTTTCTCGAGAAACGCTGGTAGTGCTTCCGCAATGATGGGAAGTGTCCGGATGGGCATGGGCGGGATTACCTCAGCGCTGGTCAGTGTCTTCCATACGGGAACTGCCCTTCCTATGGTGACGCTGATGGCCGCTTGTGCCTTGGCGGGGTCTTTCCTTTTAAATATAGGAAAACTATTTCCTTCCGCTCTGACTAGAGAAAAGACGGCAGGCATCCCCCATTAAGCAGCCAGGCTTGCCGAAATTCTACGGGTTAAAAATATCACAGACGGGGGTTATCCCGTCTGTACGTCCCTAGGCATTAGACCATTTAATTTTGTATCTTTGCCGACTATTCCATAACAATTTAGAAGAATCAATGATCTCAGTAGATAACCTCTCGTTAAAGTTCGGTAAAAGAACCCTTTTTGAAGACGTGAATTTAAAGTTCACGCCAGGCAACTGCTATGGTGTGATTGGTGCCAATGGTGCAGGTAAGTCCACCTTTCTTAAGATACTTTCGGGAGAAATGGACAGCACGACCGGACAAATAAACATCACTCCCGGACAGCGAATGGCCGTTCTTTCACAAAACCACTTTGCTTACGACGAGGAAGAAGTATTAAAAACCGTGATCATGGGCCATAAGACCCTCTATGCCATCATGGAGGAAAAAGATGCCATTTACCTAAAAGAGGATTTTTCCGAAGCAGACGGTAACAGGGCTGCGGAACTAGAGGCTGAGTTTGCCGAAATGGACGGATGGAACGCCGAAAGTGATGCAGCAGCTTTTCTTTCAGGATTGGGAATATCCGAAGATCTGCACTATTTGAAGATGAAGGAACTGGCAGGAAACCAAAAGGTGCGGGTGCTTTTAGCCCAAGCCCTATTCGGTAATCCGGACATCCTTATACTCGATGAACCTACCAACGACCTTGACTCAGAGACCATTGGCTGGCTGGAAGACTTTCTGGTCAATTTTAAAAACCTGGTCATCGTGGTATCTCACGACCGTCATTTTCTCGATGCTGTGGCCACCCACATTGTGGACATCGATTTTGGGAAAATCAGAATCTATTCCGGTAACTATACGTTCTGGTACGAGTCTTCGCAGTTGGCTGCCAAGCAGAAGACAGACCAAAATAAGAAGGCTGAGGAAAAACGAAAAGAACTCCAGTCCTTTATTGAGCGGTTCTCTGCTAACGTAGCCAAATCCAAACAGGCTACGGCGAGAAAGAAAATGCTCGAAAAGCTCAATGTGGATGAGATTGAGCCTTCCACCCGAAAATATCCCGGCATCATTTTCAAACCTGAAAGAGAGGCAGGGGATCAGATTTTTATGACGGAAGGGCTTTCATTAAGAGATGAGAATGCGGTTTACTTTGAGGATGTTAACCTGATGGTGGATAAGGGAGATAAAATAGCCTTTATTTCCAAGACTAAACAGGCCGTGACCAAGTTTTTCCAGACGATTATGGAAGAGATCCCTGTGCAGAAAGGCAGCTTTAAGTGGGGTGTAACTATTAACAAAGCGTATCTGCCCAACGATAACTCCAAATATTTCAATTCTGATTTAAACTTGATCGATTGGCTTCGACAATACGCGGATAACCAGGAAGAGGCCTATGTGCGGACCTTTTTGGGCAGAATGTTGTTTACGGGCGAAGAATCGTTAAAAAAATCATCTGTCCTCTCTGGAGGAGAAAAGGTGAGATGCATGATCTCCAAAATGATGCTTCAAAACCCCAACTTATTGGTGCTGGATGAACCCACTAACCATTTGGACTTGGAGTCCATCCACGCATTTAACAATGCCATTATCGATTTCACCGGAACAGTGCTTCTATCGTCCTATGACCATGCATTTGTATCGTCTTCAGCCAATAGAATTATAGAATTCACGCCAAACGGAACGATTGACCGACGAATGCCATATGACGAATATTTGGAGAACGGGGAAATAAAGGCATTGCGGGAAAAAATGTATCAGCGAAAAGTCTGATTTCATTAGTAAATGGAATAATTTTAGCAAGAAGTTTTCCTATCGGCTATTCTCCGAAGAAAAGCTTATAAATAACCAATAAATTAAGTAATGGAAAACTACCATTTTGCGGATACTCACGAAGATGAGCCTGTTTTAGAACAAGGTTTCTCCAAGGCACAGCTGCTGTCTTTCTCCACAAGAGATATAGAGGCATGGGACAGAAGAGAACACTTAGTGACTTTTGAAGAACAGGATGAAAACCCCAACAAAAGCCAACCGGATAAAAAGCCTAATGAAGAAGGTCCTAGACCACCTAGAGAAGAAGACTTCCCTGATGAAGAAAAAGAGGATCTTCTATCAGAGGTATCCGATCCTAACGAAAAAGATTGATTCACCGGACCGGCCCTTTGAAAGGGCCGGTCCTATTTAAACACTGTTTGTTATGTTGCATAAATCAGATGAAGAGTGGAAGAAGGAGTTGACTCCTGAGCAGTATGAAGTTCTGCGACAGAAAGGAACGGAAAGAGCTGGAACAGGCAAATACCTTCATAACAAGGATACAGGAATTTATACTTGCGCTGCTTGCGACAATCCTGTATTTAAATCGACAACCAAATACGAGAGTCATTCGGGCTGGCCTAGCTTTACCGCGCCGTACTCAGATAATTCGGTTAAAGTGGAAATCGACAGGTCTTACGGCATGATCCGCGAAGAAATCTTGTGCGCCAACTGCGGAAGCCATTTGGGTCATCGGTTTCCTGATGGTCCCCAAGATCAAGGAGGCCAGAGATACTGTATTAATTCCATTTCTATGGACTTTAAGAAAGAAGAAAAATAAGACCTCTTCTTAGCTAATGACAAGAGCAATCCAAGCTTA
>Ga0079224_100016593_pt1 | contig 10353 bp, 6 predicted proteins | sample Stecom2015_FD_80414 | JGI IMG/M metagenome (GOLD analysis project Ga0079224, IMG submission 80414) | Agricultural soil microbial communities from Utah to study Nitrogen management - Steer compost 2015 | ecosystem: Environmental > Terrestrial > Soil > Agricultural land | place: USA: Utah...
CGAGGGCGGCGAGGCCGAAGGCAGCGAGGCGGCGCGGGGACAGAACCATCTGGCGACGGAATGAAAGGGGCGGTGGGGACGCAGGCGCCGGGACCGGGCTGCAGCCGAAACGACCACGCGAGCGACGGAACATACGGGGCCCGCCCGTCGGGCCGGAAGGCGGGCCGCGCTTTTGATGGATGCTTAACCGGGGCCGCCTCGGGCGGGCTCCGCCCCCCGGCGGCGACTGCACTGGCGCCCTAGCGGCGGCTCGGTCCGCCGCTGAGCGCGGCCGGCTTCCCCCTGCTCGTTAAGGGAGCGTGACTCCGTAAGCCCTTCACGCATTCAGTGTTTTCCCTCCCCTACTTTCCGGCTACCCTCTCACCCTCCTCCCTACCGACCATGCTGAAGAAGCTGCTCGTCCTTGTGGCGGCGCTCGCGCCCTTGGCGGCCTCCGCTCAGGGCACCGTGAACGGCACCGTCACCGACGCCGCCGGCACGCCGCTGCCCGGCGCCACCGTCGTCCTCCGCAACACCCCCTACGGCGCCGCCACCGACGCCCAGGGCCAGTTCACCCTCTCCGGTGTCCCCGTCGGTGACTACATCCTCGCCGCCTCCTACGTCGGCTATGCCTCCGCCGAGGAGCCGATCACGGTGCGCACCGGCGAGACCACCGTGGTCAATTTCGTCCTCGCCGAGGTCAACCAGGAGCTCGAGGCCGCCTCCGTCTTTGCCTCGCGCGCCATTGACCGCCGCACGCCGGTGGCCTTCACCGACATCCCGAAGGCGCAGATCCAGCAGCAGCTCGGCTCCCGGGACATTCCGCTCGTGCTCAACGTGGCGCCGAGCGTCTATGCCACCGAGAGCGGCGGCGGCGCCGGCGACGCCCGCATCAACGTACGTGGGTTCGACCAGCGCAACACGGCCGTGATGATCAACGGCGTCCCCATCAACGACATGGAGAACGGCTGGGTCTACTGGTCGAACTGGGACGGCGTCGGTGACGTGACGACCTCCATCCAGCTTCAGCGCGGGCTGGCCGCCGTCAACCTCGCCGTGCCCTCCGTCGGCGGCACGCTCAACATCCTCACCGACCCGGCCAGCAACGCCGCGGGCGTGCTCGTGCAACAGGAGGTCGGCTCCGGCAGCTTCTTCAAGACGACCGCGCGCGCCTCGACGGGGCTCATGGACAACGGCCTCGCCTTCACCGCCCTCGGCGTCCGCAAGATGGGCGACGGCATCGTGGACGGGACGTGGACCGACGCCTGGGCGTACTACTTCGCCGGCTCCTACCGCATCAACCCCCGCCACACCGTCTCGCTCTACGCCGTCGGCGCGCCGCAGCGTCACGGCCAGAACCTCTTCCGCCAGAACATCGCCGTCTACGACGAGGAGTTCGCCCTCTCGCTCGACGGCTACGACCCGGCCGCCCTCCAGGGCAACAGCGAGGGCGGCCTCTACAACGAGGCCGGCCGCGAGTTCAACCAGAACTGGGCACCGGTCTCACCGAGCTACACCGGCCTCCAGGCCGCCGGCAACGACACGTTCGAGCGCTACGACGCCGGCTTCCTCAACGAGCGAGAGAACTTCTTCCACCGGCCCCAGGTCAACCTCAACTGGTACGCCCAGCTGACCGACCGCCTCCTCCTCTCCACCGTCGCCTACTACGGCGGCGGCTCCGGCGGCGGCACCGGCACCCTCGGCTCGAGCCCCGTCCGCGTCCCCTTCGACGGCGGCGACGGCAGCCCGTTCGACAGCCTCCCCTGGACGTGGGACTGGGACGCCACCATCGCGCGGAACCGCTCCGAGGACCAGGACCCCGACGGCGACGGCCGCTACGCCGCGCGCACCATCCTCCGCAACAGCCGCAACGACCAGACCGCCTGGGGGGCCATCTCCAAGTTGACCATGACGGTCGGCAACGGGATCACCGCCGAGGTGGGCGTGGACGCCCGCACGGCCACCATCGCGCACTACCGCGAGGTCCGCGATCTCCTCGGCGCTGACTTCTTCGTCGACAATGCCGACTTCTTCGCGGGCGAGCGCGAGGTCGGCCTCGGCGACAAGGTGGAGTACTACAACGAGAACAACGTGAACTGGCTTGGCGGCTACGCCCAGGCCGAGGTCGTCCGCGGCCCGTTCACCGCTTTCGGCATGGGCGGCGTGACCTCCACGTCGTACGACTTCGAGGACTTCTTCAACCCCGACCCAGACGACCCCTCGCGGACGCTCCGCCTGGAGAGCGACAACCTCGTCGGCTACCAGGTCAAGGGCGGCGCGCTCTACAACGTCAGCCCGGCGCTCGGGGTCTACGCCAACCTCGGCTACATCTCGAAGACGCCCATCTTCGACGGCGTCATCAACGACGTGACGGGCACGCTCAACCCCGACCCGAAGAACGAGGACATCGTCTCGATCGAGGGCGGCGTGAACTTCCGCACGGAGCAACTCGCCCTCAAGCTCGCCGCCTACCGGACGTCCTGGGCCAACCGGACGATCAACCGGAGCGTGGACAACCCCGTCACGGGCGAGGACGCCCTCGTCTTCCTGCGGGGCGTCGAGCAGCTCCACATGGGCGTCGAACTCGAAGGGGCCTACCAGCCCTTCCGCCAGCTCCGCTTCGACGCCGGCCTCAGCGTGGGCGACTGGGGCTACACGAGCGACGTCACGGGCGACTTCCAGCTCGCCGACCGCTCGGCCAGCATACCCGTCCTCGTCCCCATCGACGGGCTCAAGGTGGGCGACCAGCCGCAGACCCAGCTCGCCTACGCCGTCACGGTCCGCCCCATCGCCGACCTCAACCTCCAGCTCCTCGGGCGCACCTACGCCCGGCACTACGCCGCGTTCGACCCGCTCAGCCGCTCCCTCTTCGACGAGGACGGCGACGGCACCCCCGACGGCGAGCCGGACCGCGCCCAGAGCTGGATGGCCCCGGGCTACACCGTCTTCGACTTCAACGCCAACTACGTCGTCCCGCTGACGGGCCTGCCCGTCGGCCTCGAGCTGACCGCGAACGTGTTCAATCTGCTCGACGAGACGTACATCCTGGACGCGACGGACAACTCCTCGTTCAGCTCCTGGGACCAGGACCACGACGCAGACGATGCCGAGGTCTTCCTGGGCCTCCCCCGCCGGTTCAACGTGGGCGCCCGGCTGACCTTCTGAGCCCGCCCCGCCGCTCCGCGTAACGACGAAGCCCGGCCCCCTGCCATGGGGGCCGGGCCTTTTCGTGGGATTCCGTCGGAGCCGGCTCCGTCCACCTCGGTGCCGAGGCGGGCAGAGGGAGCGCAGCCGCCCTCACCCCTCCGTCTCGGCCGCCCGGAGGGGGCCGACGCTGTGCTCGAGGAGGTCGAGGATGCGGTGGAGGAGATCCGCCCACGACGTCGGCTCGACGTAGCCGTGCGGCTCAACCGGGGCGATGGCGAGCTCCCAGTCCCGCTTGCCGAGTTCGATGAGGCGCTGCGTGAGGCGGAAGATGTCCTGCGGGTGGACGTTGTCGTCCACGAGGCCGTGCGTCATGAGGAGCGGGTCCTCCAGGCCGGCGGCGAACTCGATGGGCGAGGAGCGGGCGTAGGCGAGGGCGTCCTCGGCGGGGGTGTTGAGGATGTTGGCGGTGTAGGTGTGGTTGTAGTGCGCCCAGTCGGTCACGGAGCGCATGGCCGCGCCGCCGCCGAAGTGCTCGGGCTCGGTGAAGAGCGCCATGAGGGTGAGGAAGCCGCCGTAGGAGCCGCCGTAGATGGCCACGCGCTCGGGGTCGATGCCGAACTCGGCGCCCACCCAGCGCGAGGCGTCCACGTAGTCCTGGAGGTCGCGCCCGCCCATGTGGCGGTAGATGGCCGTGCGCCAGTCGCGCCCGTAGCCGGAGGAGGCGCGGTAGTCGAGGTCGAGGACGAGGTAGCCGCGCTCGGCGAGGAGGTGGTGAAACATGTACTCGCGGAAGTAGCTGCTCCACCAGCGGTGCACGTTCTGGAGGTAGCCCGCGCCGTGGACGAACAGCACGGCCGCGCCGTTCGGCTCGGCGCCGAACGCCTCCGGCCGGTAGATGCGCGCGGGCACCTCGGCGCCGTCGCTGGCGGGGATCGTGACGATCTCCGGGTCCTGCCACGGGTAGGCCAGCCAGGCGTCCGTCGGGGAGCTTGTGACGTAGCGGACGGGCCGCTGCCGGCCCTCCTGCGCCATCGGCTCGGCGGGCTCGACGACGACCTCGGGCGGACGGTTGCCCGTCGAATGGAGGAGCGCGAGCCACCGCTCGTCGGGCGAGAGGGCGACGTCGTTGCGGCCGGGGAGGCGCGTCAGCCGCGTGCGGATGCCGTCCTCGCCCATCCGGTAGACGTGGCGCTCGAAGGGCGAGCCCTCGGAGGTGAGCAGGTACCACGTCCGCCCGTCCTTCGCCAGCAGGGCGGACTCGACCTCGAAGTCGCCGTCGGTCAGCGCCGTGACCGCGCCCGAGGCGGGGTCCACGGCGTAGAGGTGGCTGTAGCCCGTCCGCTCGCTGTGGAACCAGAAGCGGCCATCGGCCATCCAGCCGACGCTCGACTCGCCGCCCCACCACGCGATGCCCGGCCCGGCGATCCAGGCTTCGTCGCGCTGGTGGTCGAGGGCGGCGACGGTGCCGGCCTCGGCGTCGAGGCGGGCGATCCAGCGGTCCTTGTTGTCATACGTCCGCACGTCCAGGACGGCATGGCGGCCGTCGGGGCTCCAGTAGGGGCCGAAGGCGTAGAGCTGCCGCGTGGAGTCGGCCGTCTGGCCGCGCTCGCGCTGGAAGTCGGCCGCGTCGAAAGCGCCGGGCAGCGTCGTCAGGTCCACGGCGTAGGTGGTGTCCCGGTCGAGGTCCTGCACGTAGAACGTCTCGGCGGCGAAGGGGCTGCCCACCTTCGGGCGGGCCATGAGCTCCTCGGCGTAGCCGGACTCGGTGACGTAGGACACCAGCCGCGTCTGCGTGGCGTCGTCGTCGGCGCTGAGGACGAAGGTGACGAAGCGGCCGGCGGGGTCGAGCGCGAGCCGGTTCACGGACCGGTCCCCGGTGTAGAACGTGGGCGGGAGATCCCGTGCGGCCTCCTCCCGCTCCTGGGTGGCTTCGCGGAGGGAATCGCGACGGGCGCGCTCGCGGAGGACGTCGAAGAGGCGCGTCTGCTGGGCGCGGAGGTAGGCGTCCTGGTCCGAAGGCGCGGCGTCGCTGGGCGCGGCGTCGCTGGGCGCGGCGCCGCTGCGGAGGTCGGTGAGCTGCACCGTTGCGCCGGTGCCGAGGTCGAGGGTGAAGAGGTTGTCACCCTGGCGGTAGACGATCCGCGCGCCGTCCGCGCTGAAGCGGGGATCGGCCTCACGGGCCGTCGTGCGCGTGAGGCGCGCGAGGCGGTCGGCCTCGAGGTCGTAGAGGAAGAGGTCGCCGTCGCGAGCGACGACGCGGCGACCGAAGCCGGCGTCGTAGGCGAGGCGGTCGGTCCACCAACCTTCGAAGCGCGGGGGCAGGCTCCGCCGTTCCTCGGGCGTAAGCAGGACGGGCTCACCACCGTCCGGCCGCGCCTTGAAGAGCGAGTCCGCCTCGAACCGGCCCTGCGGGTTCCACCGGAAGTAGACCCACTCGCCCCGGTCGGTCCAGAACACGTCGGTGGGCCAGGCCCCGATCCACGTCTCGGGATCCTGCGTGATGAGGTCCACGGTGAGGGGCGGGCGCTCCTGGGCGAGCGCCGGGAGCGCCGGGAGCAGCGCGAGGACGAGGAGAGGCGACGGGTCATCGGAGCCGGGCGACTGGGAACCGGCCCCAAGTTACCGGCGGGCCGCGAACGGTAGGCGGCGGGGCCTTTCCGATGCCCCCGTTCCCTTCAATCCCTCAATCCCCCGGCGCGTCCGGGATGACGCGGCCGGCGTGGGGCCGCACGTCGCCGCCGATGCGGAGGCGGTCCGGGACGTCGTTCCGCTGCGGCTCGGGGTTGACGAGGCCGCCGGTGAGCGGCGTCACCAGGGCGGTGACGAAGGGGGCGACGACGGAAAAGAGGAACTCCTGCTGGAACTCGTAGAAGTCGGCGTCGAAGCCGGCGGCGTCGCCGCGGTGGCCGTTGACGTCGAGGTAGAACACGCGGGGCCAGTCGGGGAAGCCGGCCTGCGCCTCGCGGAGGAGGCCGAACACGGCCCCGGCGGCGTCCTCGAACGTGTCCTCCGGCTCGACGACGTGGTAGAGCGCGACGGTGTTGTCGAAGCCCATGTGGACGCCGGGCGCGTCGGGCTTGTTGTACTCGGGGACGAACATAGGAAGCGTCTGCGTGGGCGTCCCCGAACATAGCGAGGCGGGCGGGGCCGGGCGTCCGCCGCCCCTTCACGGGGCCGGGCTCCCCGGACCGACCGCGCGGAAGGCGGCCACGCGGAGGAGGCGGCCGTCGTGCGGGAACGTCCGCGCCTGCACCTCGACGGGCACCTCGGCGCCGTCCTCACGGACGACGACGGCGTCGTAGCGCCCGCCCTCGTTCATGCGCGCCCGGACCTCCTCGGCCAGCCGCTCGGGCACCAGGTCGGTCACGGGCCGGCCGATGAGCCGCTCCGGGTCGCCGACGCCGAGGAGGGCGGCGGCCCGGTCGTTGACGTCCAGGATGAGGCCGGCCTCGGTGATGAGCAGGGCGTCGAAGACGACCTCGCTGAGGGCCTGGAAGCGGGCCTCGGCGTCGGCGAGGGCCGGGCTGGGGCGGGGCGCGAGCGCCTCGGCCACGAGCGCGGCGAGGTCGGTGAGGTACTCCGTCTCCACGCCCGTGAACACGTGGGGCATGGCGTCGAGCAGGCACAGGGCGCCCATCGTCTGGCCGGCGGCCGTCTCGGCGCGGGCGAAGGCGAAGAAGCTGGCGTCGGCCGGGATGACGAGGCGGGCGTCGCGCGTGGCGTCCTCGACGACGACGAGGGCGGCGTCCGTCGGGATGGAGGCGCAGGCGAGGCGGAGGTCCGGCGTCGCCCCGCCGAGGTGGCCGTGGGCGACGGGCGCGGCGGCCACGCCGTCGCCGCCGCCGTCGAAGCGGAGGACCTGGGCGTAGGGCACGCCGAAGACGGCCGCCGCCAGCCGGGCGATCCGCCGCAGGGCGACGGCCGCGGGGTCGGCCGCCACGGCCGGCATCGGGTCAATGACCGGCAGGGGTGAAGGTGGAGGAACGGTGCTTCCCATGAGGCCTCGGAAGCCTGTCGGACCGCCAGCGCGGCGGGCCCGGCATGGCCGCGGTATCGGCGCCCGGGGCCCGGGTCTTTAGCCCTTGGAATGGAAACACAAAAGGGGCGCGCCCTCGTGAACGCGCCCCGTGTTCGCTCCCGTCCGGCCGGCGTCAGCGGATCACGCTGAGGGCCTGCGTCTGCGTCCCCGCCTCGGTCGTCACCGAGAGGAAGTACGTCCCGGCTGCGAGGCCGGCGACGGCGAGGCGGAGCGTGTGGCTGCCGGCCGCACGCGGCCCGGCCTCCAGCACCCGGACGGCCCGCCCGCGCCCGTCGCGGAGGACGGCGGTCACCTCGCCCGGCCGGGCGAGCGTGTAGGTGGCCGTGGCACGGTCGCGGACGGGGTTCGGGTAAGGCGCGGCCAGCGTCACCGCCGCGGGTATGGCCTCGGGCTCCACGGCCACCCCGGCGCGCGTGATCGTGTGGGTGGCCGCGTAGATCTTGTCGCCGTCGTCGGGGAAGCCGTTCCCGTTGGCGGCGTTGCCGGCCACGTAGAAGACGACCTGCTCGGGCGCATCGTCCGGGGCGATCCACGAGAAGGTCCACGACGTCTCCTGGTTACCCTCGATCGTGTGGGTGACGTACTGGTTCCCCTCGAAGTCTTCCACGATCTGGACGAGCATGGAGCCGCCGAGGTCGAAGGAGCCGACGTGCGCCAGGGGCGAGCCCGAGTCCGGGAGGCGCGCCGAAATCTGGAAACCCTGCTTCCGCTCCGGGCTGGGCACGGAGGTGTTGTCGAGGGTGACGGTGATCGGCACCTCCGCGCCGGGAGCGAAGAACGCAGGCGCGGTGATGGTGACGGAGCCGGTGCCCGAGTTGACGGGGTTCGAATCCGGGCCGCCGTGACAGGCGTTGCAGTACTGCTCAGGGCCGGAGAACGCAGCGGGCGCACCGGAGGAATACGAGAGGGCGAGGAGCGGGACCGCGAGCACCGCCAGGGCGACGAGCAAGCCGATACCGTAGCGAACGAGGGTCATGGCAGATCGGGGCGAATGCGTGGGGGCGTACAAAGTACGACGGCGCACTACTGGAGGAGCGTGACGCGCTGGGTGTGCGTCCCGAATGCCCCCTGCACCCGAACCAGGTAGACCCCGGCCGGTAAGCCCTCGCTCCCGAAGCTGAAGCGGCGGAGTTGGTTCGGCGGCAGTTCCCCGTCGAAGACCCGCCGCACCTCACGGCCCAAGAGGTCGTAGAGGGTCACCTGCACCGGGCCACCGTCGCGCGAGATGACGTTGACGGTCGCTCGCTCGCGGAACGGGTTGGGGACGACAGCGAGGCCCACGGCCTCGTCCTCGAGGCCGGGCACGGTGGGCGTCGGCTCCTCGACCGCCTTGATCCGGAAAAACTGCCCGTGGAACAGGTTCACGAGGTAGAGCTCGCCCTCGCGGTCCTCGCCGAAGGAGGACACGGGGAAGGCGTCGAACAGGTCGGCGACCGCGCCGGTCTCGGGGTCGTAGGCCCACACCCGGGCCGCGTTGAAGTCGCCGAAGACGAACCATCCGTAGAGGGACGGGATGGCGCGGCCTCGGTAGACGTACCCCCCGGTGATGGAGCCCCCCACGTCCCGGCCGTAGGCGTACAGAGGCAGCGTCAGGCCTTCGGTGTTGCACGGCCCGCCACCCAGGCATTCCGGCCCTTCCATGACGTTCCATCCGTAGTTGAGCCCGGCCTCGACGCGGTCAATCTCCTCCCAGGTCAGTTCCCCTACGTCGCCGATCCAGAGATCGCCCGTGACGCGGTCGAACGAGCCCCGCCACGGGTTGCGGAAGCCGTGCGCCCAGATCTCCTCGCGCCAGCCCTGGTCGTTCCCCACGTACGGGTTGTCGAGGGGGATGGCGTAGGAGCGGCCGTCCTGCGTGTGGTCCACGTCGATCCGGATCACGGAGCCCAGCAGGTTGGCCCGGTTCTGGGCGTTCCCGGGGGCGTCGAGGTGGACGCCTCCGTCACCGAACGAGAGGTAGAGGTAGCCCTCGGGGCCGAAGGCGAGCACGCCGCCGTTGTGGTCGAGGAGCGAGGGCTGCTCGACCTCCAGGAGGACGACCTCGGAGGCGGGGTCGGCCGAGAGCGGGTCGTCCTCGGACCGGGTGTACCGCGCGAGGACGCTGCGGTCCGGGTCCGGGGCGACGTAGTAGACGTAGAGGTACCCGTTGGCGGCGTAGTCCGGGTGAAAGGCGACGCTGTACATCTGGCCGGTCCCGACCTTGTCCCGGAGGTCGAGGAAGACGTAGGCCGTGTCGACGTCCGGGCGGTTCTCGAACACGCGGACGCGCCCGGCGAGTTCGACGCTGTAGACTCGGTCGCTCCCGTCGTTCGCAAAGACGAGGCCGAGGGGGGCTTCGAGCGCGGGCAAGGCCGGGAACGCCCGTTCGTACTCCAGGGCCGCCGGCTGGGCGCTCACGCCAACGGCGGCCCCAGCAAGGACGAGGAGGAGGGCGTAGCGGAGGTGGACCATGGGAGCGAGGCCTGTCGGGATCGTACGTACACCGGCCGAATCGGCCGACTGTCTTTCATGAACACGCATCGGGCATCGGGAATATAGGCCCTTCCCTTCGGGGCTTTCCCGGTGTGGCTAGCTTGCTCCCTCCTCTGTCGCTCCCCTGCCCGATGCCTTCGCACGCCCTCTTCGGCCGATCCGTCTCGCGGCTCCTCCGCTCCCTGCTCGCCGTGCTGTCCCTGGGCGCCGCCGGATGCCTGGCGGAGCCGGAGCCGGAGCCGCCGCCCGACTACGCCCGCCTCGAGGCCGACTGGCGCGGCCTCGTCGCCGCGCGCGACAGCTTCTTCCGGTCCCCGGCCTCCCCCCTCCTCCCGACCGACCGCGACGCCTTCGACGGGCTGGCCTACTTCCCCTACGACACGGCGTTCGTCTACCGCGCCCAGGTCCGCCCCGAGCTGGCGCGCGACACCTTCGGCATGGTCACCTCCACCGGCGAGGTGCGGCCGTTCATCCGCTACGGCCTCTTCCGCCTCGAGGCGGGCGGGCAGGCGCGAACGCTCGTCGTGTTCCAGTCGGTCGGAGAAGGCTCGGACGGCCGGCTGTTCCTGCCCTTCCAGGACGGCACCTCGGGCCGGAGCACCTACGGCGGCGGGCGCTACCTCGACCTCCCGGAGTCACCGGACGGCCGCTACGTCCTCGACTTCAACCAGGCCTACCACCCCTACTGCGTCTACAACCCGATGTACAGCTGCCCC
>Ga0079224_100016594_pt1 | contig 10352 bp, 5 predicted proteins | sample Stecom2015_FD_80414 | JGI IMG/M metagenome (GOLD analysis project Ga0079224, IMG submission 80414) | Agricultural soil microbial communities from Utah to study Nitrogen management - Steer compost 2015 | ecosystem: Environmental > Terrestrial > Soil > Agricultural land | place: USA: Utah...
ATCGGCGGTGGTGCTGGTGAGGTTCATGGCCGTTCCCGTGGTGAAGCTCTTCCGCCTGGGCCCGGTGATCACCCATGCGGAGGCAGCCGCGATCGTGGGCAGCCACTTCCCGCAGGTGAAGGATAAATTGCTGAACACCCTGCAGTTGCGCGGGCAGAGCCAAGAAGACCCCCAGCGGCGCGCGCTCATTGAGGCCAGCATCGCCCAGCGCAGCCGCGAGCTTGCCCCGGTGCCCTTCAGCACGGCCATCGACCTGGGGCACAACAAGCGCTACCTGCGCTATGCCCTGCCCCCGGTGGGCGTGCTCCTCATCATGCTGCTGGCCGCGCCCAGCCTCATCACCGGGCCCGCCAAGCGACTGTTGGCCCACGGCACCGAGTTCCTGCCGGAGGCCCCCTTCACCTTCGTGGTGGAGAACGAACAACTGGTGGTGCCGGAGAGCGAGGATTTCGAACTGCTGGTGCGCATGGAGGGTGCGGCCCTGCCCCAACAGGTGTTCCTGGAACTGGGCGACAAACGCATTCCCCTGGTGCGGCAGGACGCCTCGCGCTTTACGCACCGCTTCCGGAACGTGCAGGAACCGGTTGATTTCCGCCTGGGAGCGGACGGCTTCCACAGCAGGGCCCTGCGCTTGGACACCGAGGCCAATCCCATGCTGCTGGGGCTTACCCTGGCCTTGGATTATCCGCCCTACCTCGGGCTGAAGAACACCACCACCAACAATACCGGCGATATCAGTGTCCCGGCGGGAACGCGCGTGACCTGGATGGCCGAGACCCGCAGCGCGGACCAGCTTGCCATTGTTTTTGACGACACCACTTTCGTGCTCATGCCCGCCCGCCTTGGCGACCAGCACTTCAGCGCCGGTCGCCGGTTCCTCCGGGGCAGCACCTACTCCTTGATCCCGCGGAACGGCGACCGCAGCGCAGGCACGCCGGCGCAATACCGCGTGGATGTGGTGCCGGACCTCTACCCCTCGATCATCGTGGAGCAGCAGGCGGACAGCCTGTCGCCCCGCCGCATCTACTTCAAGGGCGACATCGGGGATGACCATGGCTTCAAACGCCTCGCCTTCCACTACCGCGTCACTGCCGGGGGGGACAGCATACCGGCGGACCGGCACCAACTGGCCAAGGACATTGCCCTGCAGCCCAACAGCACCCGCCAAAGCTTCTTCCATTTCGAGGACCTGGGCGACCTGCGCCTGATGCCGGGTGACAAGCTCGAATACTGGTTCGAGGTATGGGACAACGATGGGGTGAACGGCAGCAAGAGCGCCCGCAGCGAAACGCGCTCCTTCGAGGCGCCCACCCTGAAACAACTGGCTGAACGGCAGGATGAGCAGGGGGAAGCGATCAAGGATGAACTGCGCGAGAGCATCAAGCAGGCCCAAGAGCTGCAAAAGGACCTGGACCGGATGCGCCGCGAGATGCAGGACAAGAAGGAACTGAACTGGCAGGACAAGCAGCGCATGCAACAAGTGCTGGACCGGCAGCAGCAGCTGGAACAGCGCATTGAGCGGGCCACCGAGCAACTGAAGCAGACCCAGCAAGAGCAGCAGAGCTTCAAGGAGAGTGACGAGCGGATCCTACAGAAACAGCAGCAGGTGCAGGAGCTCTTCGAGAACGTGCTGAGCGAGGAGATGAAAGAGCTCTACCGCCAGGTGCAGGAGATGCTCGAGAAGATCGACAAGGACCAGCTGCAGGAGAAAATGCAGGACATGAAGCTCGGCCAGGAGGACATTGAGAAGGAGCTGGATCGGGCCTTGGAGCAGTTCAAGCAGATGGAGGTGGAGCAGAAGGCCGAGGATATTGCCGAGCAGCTGGACAAGCTGGCCGAGGAGCAACAGAAACTGAGCGAGGAGACCGAAGCGGGCTCGGGCGAGCGCGAGGACCTGAAGCAGAAGCAGGAAGACCTGAAGCAGGAGTTCCAGGACCTGCGCGACCAGTTGGATTCCTTGGACAAGAAGAACCAGGAACTGGAGCGCCCCCTGGACCTGCCCAATACGGAGGAGCAGGAACAGGGCATTCAGCAGGAACAGGAGAAGAGCAGCGAGCAGCTGGAAAAGAAGCAGGACAAAAAGGCCAGCGATAGCCAGAAGAAGGCCGGTGAACAAATGCAACAACTGGCGATGGAGATGCGCAACAGCATGGCGCAGGACCAGCAGCAGCAGGCCGAGGAGGACATGGACGCCTTGCGCCAATTGCTGGAGAACATCGTTCAGCTCAGCTTCGACCAGGAAACGAACATGGACCAGCTGGAGGCCACGGCGGTGCGCGACCCGCGCCTGGTGGACATCGGCCGGCAACAGAAAAAGCTGCGCGATGATGCACGCCTGGTGGAGGACTCCCTCTTCGCCCTCAGCAAGCGCGTGCCGCAATTGCAGGCCCTGGTGAACCGGGAGATGAACCTGGTGAACGAAAACATGGACCAAGCGCTCACCCACCTGGCCGAGGCCCGCGCCAATGCGCGTGAACGACCGCTAGCTGCGGGCCGCCAGCAACGCGCCATGACCTCCCTGAACAACCTCGCCCTGATGCTGGACGAGGCCTTGCAGCAAATGCAGCAGCAGGCCAGCGGCATGCCCGGCTCGGGGAATTGCAGTAAGCCGGGCGGCAGTGGAAGCGGCGGCGACAGCAAGAAAATGCAGAAGATCAAGAGCCGCCAGGAGGCCTTGTCCAAGCAACTGGAGGAGATGCGGAAAGCCCTGGAAAAGGGCAAAAAGCCGGGAGAGAAGCCCGGAGAGCAGAACGCCGGGGGCACCACCCCGGGCATGAGCCAACAGTTGGCCCAGCTGGCCGCACAGCAGGCCGCTCTTCGCCAGGAAATGCAGCGCCTGGCCCAGGAGCTGAACAAGGACGGGAGCGGAAGCGGCAATCCCTTGCAGAAGCTCGCGGACCAGATGGAACAGAATGAGAAGGACATCGTGAACAAGAACCTCACGCCCGAAACCATGCGGCGCCAACGGGACATCATGACGCGCCTGTTGGAAGCGGAGAAGGCCGAGCGGGAACGCGAGCTGGACCAGAAGCGGGAAAGCATCCAGGGCCAGGACCGCGACCATCCGGACCCCGCCCGTTTTTTCAACTACCAGCGCGACCGTATGCGCGAGGCCGAGCTGCTCCGCACGGTGCCTCCGGGACTAAAGCCCTACTATAAGGCGCGTGTGGATCAGTATTTCGATACTTTTGACCGACCCTGAAAACAGACCATGGGAGCTCTTACCGAGGATGTCCACTTTACGCAGCGCATTGAATTCCCCGCCAAGGCGGAGAACATCACCCTTGCGGAAAAGTTGATCGATGAGGCCTGCGCGCGCTACAACGTGCCCGAGTCACTGTACGGCAACATCTTGATCGCCCTTACCGAGGCGGTGAACAACGCCATCCACCATGGCAATGCCCTGGACCCCGCCAAGCAGGTGGTGCTGGGCTATGCCATCGAGGGAGACAAGGTGACCTTCATCGTGAATGATGAGGGGCCCGGCTTCGACCATGAGCACCTGCCCGATCCCACCGACCCGCAGAACATTGAGAAGCCGCATGGAAGGGGCGTATTCCTGATGCGCGCACTTTCGGATGCCGTGGAATTCTCGGACAACGGGGCCACCGTGGCCATTTCGTTCAGCCTCGCGCCAGCGGCCGAGTAATGGCCAAGAGCGGCACCATCGCCTTCAAGGCCATCGACGTGCCCGACGCCTTCCGTGAACGGGTGCGCCTGCGGAAGTGGATCCATGCCGTAGCCTCCGACCATGGGCATTCCATCGGTGAGGTCACCTTCGTGCTGATGAGCGACAAGGGCCTGCTGCCTTACAACAAGCGCTACCTGGGCCACGACGAGTACACCGACGTGATCACCTTCGACCTGCAGACCGGCACGGGAATCTCCGGCGACATCCTCATCGGCTACGACCGCGTGCGGGAGAACGCCCAAGTATTTGGCGTTTCCGCCCAGCACGAATTGCGCCGGGTGATGGTGCATGGCCTGCTCCACCTGTTGGGCCACAGCGACAAGAGCGCGGCCAAGCGAAAGGCCATGCGCCAGGAGGAAGACAAGTACCTGGCGCTACTGTAGGCGGGTCGCCGCCTGCGGCCGTTCCAGTCGCCAAGCCGCCGCGAGGTAGCCCAGCAGCACCACCCCGCGCAGGACATATTTCCACACACCTTCCAGCGGCACCTGTTCGCAGCCCCACGACAGGAACACGCCTGCGGCCATATAGCCCAGCACCCGCCCCACGTTGTACGGGACGGGAAAATGCTTCTGCCCCCAGAGGTAGCTCACCACGGCCATGGCCGCGTAGCAGATGAGGGTGGCCCATGCCGCGCCGAGGTAGCCGAAGCGCGGGATCCACAGGAACAGCAGCACCAAGGTGATGGCCGCGCCGATCACGGCGATGATGCCACCGGCGCCCGTGCGGTCGCTCAGTTTGTACCACACGCTCTGGTTGTAGTAGATGCCCAGGAACACGTTGGCCAGCATCAGGATCGGCACCACCACCAGGCCGGGCCAGTAATCCGGGTTGGGGATGAACCACTTGAACAGGTCCAGGAAAAGCATCACCAGCAGGAAGGCGCCCATGCACACCGCCACGAAGATGTTCATGATGCGCGCGAAGGTTTCCCGGCTGTCCTTCTCCTTGGCATGGCTGAAGAAGAACGGCTCCGCCGCGAAGCGGAACGCCTGGATGAAGAGCGTGATCAGGATGGCCAGCTTGTAGGAAGCGCCATAGATGCCGATCTGTGCATCGGCCTCCCCTGCGGGCAGCAGGTGCTTCATCAGCACGCGGTCGGCGGTCTCGTTGGTCATGCCTGCCAGGCCCGCCACCAGCAACGGCAGCCCGAAGGCCAGCATGGGGCGCAGCAGTTTCGTATCAAAGCCGCTGTTCCTGCGCGGGCGGGGCGAGGGCCAGTCCGGCAGCAGCACCAGGAACTTCAAGGCGGAGCCGAACAGGTTGATCAGGAACACATAGCCCACGCCCAATGCGGGCGTGTACATCAGGTCGATCAAGGCGTTGGACTGCCCGGCCTCGAAGCGGGGCTTGCAATACAGGAAGATGAAGAGGTTGCCCAGCACGATCGCCACCACGCTCAGGAGGTTTACCGCCGCGAACTTCCAGGGGCGCTCCTTCAGCCGCAGGCTGGCCAGCGGTACCGCCGAGGCCGCCTCCACGCCGATGATGGCAATGAGCATGCGCACGGAGAACACATGCTCCGGATAGCCCATGGCGCCCGCGATATCCGCTGCCCACAGCAAGCCCGCGGCGACGAACACCGCGCTGGTGAGGGCCAACAGCCAAGCCGAGGTGGCGAAGACGCGCGGATTGTCGCGGTGCTTGGCCGCAAAGCGGAAATAGGTGGTCTCCATTCCATAGGTGAGCACCACGTTCAAGAAGGCCGTCCACGCGTACAGGGAGGTGATCACCCCGAAGGCTGCCGGAGCGAACACCCCGCGGCTGGTGTACAGCGGCGTAAGCAGGTAGTTGAGGAAGCGCGCCACAATGCTGCTTACCCCATAGATGGCCGTTTGGCCCGCGAGTTTTCGGAGAACGCTCATGGGAATGCGTCCACCGATTTCACCGATTGCACAGATGAAGTGCTATAGTGGTCATGGAGTCAATCGGTGTGATCGGCGTAATCGGTGGATGATATCATGCCCCCCTGAACTCCGCCTTCCGCTTCTCCATGAAGGCCGACGTTCCTTCCTTGAAATCCGCGGTTCCAAAGCATTTTCCGAACTCCTCTATCTCGCGTTGCATGCCGTCGGTGCCGGGCTCATAACCGGCGTTCACTGCGCGGATGGCGGCGGCCAGAGCGGTGGAGGAGTTTTTCATGATCGCGGTGGCGAGCTCGTTGCACTTGGAAGCCAGTTCGGCCTGCGGTACAACGTGGTTCACCAAGCCCCATTGCAGGGCCTCCTCCGCCTTTATCATGCCTGCGGTGAAGATCATCTCCATGGCCTTGCCCTTGCCCACGAGCCGCGCCAAGCGTTGCGTACCGCCGTAGCCGGGGATCACGCCCAAGCTTGTTTCCGGCAGGCCCATGCGTGCATTGTCGCTGGCCACGCGGAAATGGCAGCTCATGGCCAGCTCCAGCCCGCCGCCCAAAGCGAAGCCGTTCACCGCCGCGATCACCGGCTTGTGCAACCGTTCCACATGGTCGTAGAGCCGCTGGTGGCCATCTGCGCTCAGGGCCTTGCCTTCTTCCACGGAGAAGTGCGCAGATGCCTTAATGTCGGCCCCGGCCACGACGGCCTTGGCGCCGCTGCCGGTGAGGATGAGCACGCGGACGCTTTTATCGGCCTCGGCCTCGACAAGCGCCTTGTCCAGTTCGGCGATGGTGTCGCGGTTCAGCGCATTGAGCTGGTCGGGCCGGTTAATGGTGATGGTGCGGATACCATCGGTATCGTTGAGGAGGAGGTTGGTGTAGGGCATGGATCAGGCAATCAGAAGATCAGACGATCAGAGAATGATCGACGGACCAGCAGGCAAATGTACCCGGCTCAGCCGCGTATGCGTGAGGGGTGCTGCTTTGTGTCGAAGAAGTCCGTGATGTGGATGGTGTCCTTGATCACACGATAGATGATCTTGTAGCGGCAAGGAGGAAACCCCGGTGGCCAATAGGGTGGTTATGCCTGCACAGGCAGCGCCACGAAGAAGCTGCTTCCCGCTCCCTCCTCCGTCTCGAACCACACCTTTCCACCTGCATTTTCCACCATGCGCTTCACCATGGCCAGACCTAGGCCCATGCCGCTGCTTTTGGTGGTGAAGCGGGGCTGGAAGATGTGCGCGCGGTCCGCCTCGGGAATGCCGGTGCCGTTGTCCTGCACTTGCACCATGGCCTGATCGCCCTCTTGCCACAAGCTCACATCCACCCGGCCGCCGGTGGGGCCGGGCATGGCCTCCAGCGCGTTCTTGATCAGGTTGTTGAAGGCCCGGAGCAGGTGTTCGCGATCGGCGTGGACGATCAACGGAGCGGCCGGGGAGTGGAGCACCACCTGCCCTTCGGGCTGTGCCGCGAACAACGCCGTGCTGGCGGTGGCCACCTCGCGAAGGTCCACCTGCTCGGCCTGCGCGCGCGGCATCTGTGCGAAATAGGAGAACTCACCTGCAATGCGGCTCAGCGCGTCGATCTGTTGCACAAGCCCATCGCTGAAGCGGTCCAGGCGTTCCTGGGCATCGGGCAGTTCCGGTGTCCAGGTGCGCTGGAACTGCTGGATGTTCAGCTTCATCGGCGTTAACGGGTTCTTGATCTCGTGCGCCACCTGCTTGGCCATTTCGCGCCAGGCGCTCTCGCGTTCGCTGCGGGCGAGCTTCATGGCGCTTTCGCGCAGCTCGCCCACCTTGCGGTTGTATACGCCCACGAGCTGCCCGAGCTCGTCGTTTCCGCGGTAGTTGATGGGTTCGTTGCGTGCACCGAGGCCGATGCGTTCCAAGCCCCTGCGGAGCAGTTCCAGCGGGCGGGTGGTCCACTGCGTGATCAGTGCTGCGGCCACCACGCTCAGGAGAAAGAGCAGCGTGAAGAGGTTGACCAGCGCCACGTAGCTGGCGGCCCGCTCCTGCTCCACCTCGCCCTGGCGGGCGAAGTAGGGGAGGGCCAGGTAGGCCAACACCTCGCCCTGATCGTTGCGGAAGGGCATGTATGCCGTGCTGAAGGTGGCGGTGCCGATGTGTTCGCCATGAATGAACGAGGAGGCCCCCTCCAAGGCCAGGCGCTGGAAAGCGCGCGGGTCCATCCGCCGACCGAGCAGGCCGTTGTTGAACACCTGCTCACGCGAGGTGGCGAAGAGCAGGCCATCGGGGGCATACAGGGTGAGGTCGGTGTAGAAGACGTTGCTGAGGTTGCCCAGCAGATGGTCCAGGTAGGGGGCCATGGAGGGTGGGAGCGCATCCTCCGCGCGCAGGGTTTGGCGGAGCTCAGCGAGCACCCCGCGCGAGCGTTCGTTGAGGCTGCGGTAGCTGCGCTGCTCCTGGCGCACATCGAGCATGCGCCGCATGCCGAAGGTGAAGAGCAGCAGGCTGGCGATCGCGAAGCCGGCCACCCCCAGGCGCACTTTGCCACTGATGCCCAAGGGCATGGGTCGACCCCGACCCATGAGTAGGGCAATGGCCCCGATCACTGCGGCCAGCAAGCAAAAGAACAGGAAGAGATAGGAGAAGGTGGTCACATGATCCCACCAGGTGGGGATCCGCGTGCCCAGCACCACCAGTGACCCTTGGGGATCGCCTTGGGCCAACAGTTCATGGCGGGCTTCGGTCCAGTGCGCGCCTTCCGGTGGCACGGGCCTGCGCCAGGTAATGGGAAACACGAACGGGCCCGAGGAGGAAGTGAGCACGCCGCGTTCGTAGCGTGCCCGCACAAAGCGTCCAGGCTTGAAGGGGGAGGGCCGTTGCCCGGCCAGGAGCAGCTCGGGGAAGCCCAGCCCATCGGTGACCAGGCGTGGCCTGAGCTCCACGAAGAGGCGGGTGCTGTCCAGCCACAGTTGCCCCATGTAGAGCGCATCCTCGCCGGGCCTGTCGGTGTTGCGCAGGTCACGGTGGTTGCTGGCGGGCACCCCCTGCTCGAAGCGGTCCACAAGGGCTTGGGCCGAGGTGACGGCATCGGGAGAGGTGGAGCAGACCCCGCGGCCGCGCTCGTGGATCAGGTGGAGGCGCAGGTCGTAGCGGTCCCAGTAACCGGTGAAGAATGGTTGGCGCAATACGCGGTCCAGGTCGGAGGAGGTGCATGGGGCCCCGCCCCGGACCCAGGCGAGCACGGTAGCGTCCTTCTCCAGTTCGCGCTTGGCTTCCTCGAAGAGCAGTTCGATCACGGGATCCTCGCGGGTGGTGGCCGTCTCGGCCAAGGCGCTGCGCTCCAGTTCGATGCGCTTGAAGGTCTGCCGGTTCAGCACATGGGCGGTGAACAGGGCCAGCACCGCGATCAGTAGCAATACGGGGATGGTTTGATAGGTGCCGGACCCCGCACGCCGGTGCATGCTGTCCAAGAGCAGGAGCACCGGCACGGGCCAAAGGGCCAGCATCAGGTCGTAGTTGCCGGCCAGGTGGTGTACCGCGATCAGGGCCCCGCAGGCGAGCACCATCAGCCCCAGCTTCGAGGCTGCGCCCACCGCAGGGGAGATCAGCCGCACGAGCGCATCAGCCAGCACGCACCACGCGAAGAGCAGCACGCCGATGGCCGTCAACGCCGCCACGCTGTAGCCATTGAAGCCCTGCACGCGGAACAGGTCCAGGCTCACGCTGCTGTCATGCACCAGCGCGATCATCACCGAGCCGATGCCGCCCGCACAGAAAAAGAGCAGCACCATGGCCCCCGCGGCGGCGGCCTGCGCATGGCGCAAAACGCTTTGGCGCAGCAGGACCTGGCGGGTGAAGAGCGCAGCACAGAGCAGAATGCCCGTATTGATCAGCAGGTCGCCCAACGAAGGCATGAAAAAGGAGGAGGCGAAGAGCGAGGGGTCGAAGACCGCATAAGTGGCCAGCGCCTCAAAGCTGCCGTAGGCCAGCGTGGCCAAGCGCACGCCCAGGAGCACGGCCAGGAAGCCCGCCAACGCCAACGGAGCGGAAGGGATCCGCAGGGCAAGAGTCCATAAGGCGGCGATCGATAGCGCCGTGGCCAGCAGCAGCAGGATCAGCACCGCAAGGGAACGCACGCCTGGCGAGGGGTTTTCATTCGCCCACTCCAGGCGCAGCATCACCTGGCCATCCGCATCGCGGACCACCGGGCCGAGGCCGGATTCCTCGGTGGCCATGACCCCCTTGGCCAAGGTGAATCCGGGATCGAAGTGCTTGTTCAGGTACTGGTTCTCGAATGGCGGTCTGAACCAGACGCGCTGCAAGGCGTGCGCACTGCGATCGCGGTCGGTGGCATGGGCGTGGAGGTAGATGCCGTCCGGCAATGTGAGTTGCGTGGCGCGGGCAGTATCCAGCGTGGCATCGGAGATCGGCGCATGGTCGGTCCATGCCGTTACCACGTGGTCCTTGAACAGCCGCAGCCCCGTTTCGCCCTGGCCATGTTCCCCGTCCATGGGGATGGTGTCGGCGTCCAATGCGGCAGTGGCCATGGCGCTCAGTCCAGCATATGCTTGATCGACGCGCACCTGGAGCTCAGCAGCCGCGCTGACCAACCGCTCCTGTGGCGGTCGCTCATGGATAAGGGCAGCGCCGATCAAGAGTGCAAGGGCAAGCAGGAGCAGGAGAAGCGGGCGGCGCATGGGCAGTGGCTACGCAAGGCACGGGCCAAGGTAATCGTGGGACCGGGGCCTCGGCGTTGCACTACCACCAACGCGTGCCGCTGCTTGACGCCGCAGCATGGCTGTATGGTGCTCACAGACCGGCTACGGCTTCAAGGGGCAGATTG
>Ga0079224_100016595_pt1 | contig 10352 bp, 10 predicted proteins | sample Stecom2015_FD_80414 | JGI IMG/M metagenome (GOLD analysis project Ga0079224, IMG submission 80414) | Agricultural soil microbial communities from Utah to study Nitrogen management - Steer compost 2015 | ecosystem: Environmental > Terrestrial > Soil > Agricultural land | place: USA: Utah...
GTAAATCGTAAGGTAACCTAAATTCACCTAAATATATAGAATATATTTTAAATTTCAACTATAATCATGATTATATAGTAAAAATTCCGTTTGTTAATTGATTTTGAAAAAATAACTAACAAATGTCAAAAAAGGGGTCCGTAAAGGGGGATTTTAAAATGAACATCGATTATTTGAATTATCCATATGCATCACAACGTATGACAACTTTTGCGAAAAATGGGATGGTCGCAACATCACAACCATTAGCATCACAAGCTGGTTTAGACATTCTGAAAAAGGGTGGGAATGCCATTGATGCTGCGATTGCAACAGCCGCTACCCTAACTGTTGTCGAGCCGACCTCAAACGGAATCGGTGGAGATGCCTTTGCGCTTGTGTGGGTGAAAGGTGAATTACATGGGCTAAATGCAAGTGGACCAGCGCCAAAAAGCATTTCAATTGATGCGGTTAAAGCAAGAGGTCATGAAAAAATGCCAGCGTATGGCGTATTACCAGTAACGGTTCCTGGCGTTCCTGCTGCATGGGCAGAGCTATCACGCCGTTTCGGGAAACTCTCTCTAAAACAGGTGTTGGAGCCGGCAATTACGTATGCAGAAGAAGGGTACCCATTATCACCAGTTGTCGCAAATAACTGGAAGAGAAGCTATGAAAATTATAAAGAAAAAGTGAAAGGTCCTGAGCATAAGGGGTGGTTTGACACTTTTTCACCTAAAGGGCGTGCACCTGAAATCGGAGAGATCTGGCGTTCACAAGGACATGCAGATAGCCTACGTTCGATTGCGGAAACAAATGCAGAAAGCTTTTATAAAGGTGATTTAGCTGAGAAAATAGCTGCTTTTTTCAAGGAGCATGGAGGATTCCTTTCGAAAGAGGATCTTGCAGACTATAAACCTGAGTGGGTACAGCCTATTTCAGTGAACTACCGCGGGTATGATGTGTGGGAAATCCCACCGAACGGACAAGGAATTGTGGCGTTGATGGCATTGAATATATTGAACGGTTTTGATATTAAGGAGAAGGAATCGGTTGAAACGTATCATAAGCAAATTGAAGCTATGAAACTAGCATTTGCAGACGGAAAAAAATATGTGACGGATCCTGAAAAAATGTCAGTAAGTACCGCACAGCTTTTATCTGAAGTGTTTGCTGCCCAAAGAAGAAGCTTGATTGGGGAAGAGGCTTTGACTCCAGAACCAGGAACACCACCTAGTGGTGGCACTGTGTACCTTGCTGCAGCTGACTCGGAAGGAAACATGATTTCCTTTATTCAGAGTAACTATATGGGCTTTGGCTCGGGGATTGTGGTTCCTGGAACAGGGATTTCCATGCAGAACCGAGGACATGACTTTTCATTAGACCCAACCCATGAAAATGCATTAGAGCCTGGGAAAAAGACGTACCATACCATCATTCCAGGATTTTTAACAAAGGATGGCGAAGCGGTTGGACCATTTGGAGTGATGGGGGGATACATGCAGCCACAAGGCCATGCCCAGGTAATCATGAATACGATTGATTTTCATTTAAATCCACAGGCAGCACTAGATTCGCCAAGGTGGCAATGGATCGAGGAGAAAAAGGTATTGGTGGAGCCAACCTTCCCAACCCATATTGCGCAGGCGCTTGCGAGACGTGGCCACAAAATTCAGGTGGCTTTGGATGGTCGTACCTTTGGAAGAGGTCAAATCATTTGGAGAGACTCTAAGACGGGTGTTCTGGCTGGTGGTACGGAGGCGCGGACAGACGGTAGTATTGCATCTTGGTAAATAAAGAGGATGTTAAAAAGTTTGGTAAAAATGACATGTTGAAAGTGTAACCTCGACTAATGGCACGTCCTGTTGAAGCTGATTGGCTTGCTTTTTGAGCTCCTTGGAAAAGAAAAACACTTTTCCTACGTGCGACGTGGATTCAAGGAAGAACATTCTTTGATCACGTATTCACTAATAAGCTCAGCTACTCGAGAGCTCGCACAGCCTCGAGATTTCGATACACAGGATGTGCTAGTGTCGACAAGGCATGATGACGTAGTCCTTTTTATTCTTCTTTTGAACACTCACTTAATACAGAAATGAGAGGATTGTATGAAACAGCTTGATTTATTTTTAGCCTTTTTTCGCGTGGGCTTGTTGGGATATGGAGGCGGTCCTGCATCCATCCCACTTGTTCACAAAGAGGTAGTCGGAAAGTACAAGTGGATGAATGATGATGAATTCTCAGATGTGCTTGCACTTGGAAACACATTGCCTGGGCCGATTGCGACGAAAATGGCTGGTTATATTGGCTACCGTGTTGCAGGAGTGTTGGGGATGATTAATGCTGTATTAGCAACGATTGTTCCAACGATTATCATGATGATTATCCTGTTGACCTTTTTATCTTCTATGAAAGATCAACCATGGGTGCAAGGGATGACGAGAGCGGTTGTGCCTGTAGTATGTGTCATGCTCGCGACCTTAACATGGGATTTCTTTAAAAAGTCAAAGGACTCATTAGGTTTGGGATTTGCGTGTGGAATCATTGTGGTAAGTTTCATATTAATGGAGTTTGTTGGGATTCATCCAGGAATCATCATTGGCGTTCTGTTAGTGGCAGCACTCGTCAAAAAAGACAAAGCTCCAAAGGTTGAGCAAAAGACAGAAAAGGGTGTTGGCATGTGATTTATTGGCAAATATTTTTAGCCTTTTTTATACCTGGAATTGTAGGATATGGAGGAGGTCCAGCATCGATTCCACTCGTAGAAAATGAAGTCGTGGGGCGTTATGGCTGGTTAACGGTTTCTGAATTCAGTGAGGTACTTGCCCTCGGAAATTCACTCCCAGGTCCCATTGCTACCAAAATGGCTGGGTATATTGGATATGAAGTAGCGGGAATTCCAGGTGCGCTCGTTGGAATCTTTGCAACCGTGGCTCCTTCATTACTATTGATGGTCGTATTGCTAGGCTTTTTATATAAGCATAAGGATTCACCTAAAGTAAAACGTATGTCCAACTATGTTCGTCCAGCCATTGCAGTTTTACTTGGAATCATGACAATCAGTTTTTTTACGACTTCATATGAGGATGCAGGAATTCTACAAACCATTATAATAATCGTGATTAGCTTTGTATTGATGGAAAAAGTAAAGGTTCATCCAGCTTTTGTCATCATTGCAGCACTAGGCTATGGAGCTTTTTTTCTAGCGTAATGTTGAAGCGCTTGAGTAATTACTCAAGCGCTGTTTGACTTTTTATCCAGGTTAACTTCTGTACTCTTTTTCCCCTCTGTAGCTCCCAAACGATCCCAATTAATAACGTTTTCTAAGAGAATCGCAAGCATAATCCCCATTAGTAATCCACTGCTAAGCATCGGGCGAACAACAGCTGGAATCGACTCTAAATAGGAAGCAGGAAGCGTCATAATCACAACTCCTACAAACAACGGAATCGCTGCACGATAGGCATTCATCGTGTTAAATTCAACTTGCTTAAAAAAGGTGAACGAAGAATTAAATAGCAGCAAATAAGACGCAAACAATGCTGCACTACCAATACTTAGTGGTAGTTGTGAAAAAAAGTGTCCGATCGGTGGGATGAGTCCCATTACTAAAAACATGAACCCTCCAAGTATGAACGGCAATCTTTTTAAAATACCTGTTTGGCTCAAGAATCCGATAGACGAAACGTACGGTGAATATGGGACTAATCCAAATACTCCAGCGATGAAGGTGAAAATACCCGTGATTGCAAAGGTTCCTCTGTATTCCGATTTTGTCGTTTGTCTATTATACATCCCTTCCGTTCCTTTTAGTGCCCCGAATGTATTGGCTAAATTGAGCAATCCTGCAAAAACGGTTGTCATAATAATGCCAAGATCCAGAGTAGGTTCCCCTAATGGAAATAAATCGAAACGAAGGGATGAGCCTTCACTACCTGCATGCTGAGGGTTAAAAATAAGAGAATACGCAATCCAACCGATAATAATCCCAATGAGTAAACTATAGCGTCTAATAGAAGGTGGGGCCTTTACACTCATCACAATAACAAGAATAGCGATGATAATCGATAATAAGGATACCGATACATCAATTTGTGCACCTTCAGACTGGTTCCCAAATGGAATGCCGAGCATCCCCTTTAAGAAGATACCAATCAATTGACACCCCAATAAAAACATAAACACACCCATTACAGTGGGGGTAAACAGTTTTGCGAGATGTGGGCCAATGCCAGTAATACCAATGATAAAGGTAAGAATAGCAGAAATCATAATCCCAACAGTCAAGCTGCCTCCTAAAACATCTAAGGACATCCCTTGAGCGGGCGCGGTTGCACAAAGGGCTAAAATAATTCCCCACCAAAGACCTGATTGACCCTCCATGATGGCACGTTTATGGCCAAGAATGGCCTGCACCATACACGCAAGTCCTGTCACAACAAACGAAAGCTGAAGCAGGTTCACCACTTTTTCAGCTGGAAGCTCGAATGCAGCTCCCACCGTAATCGGGATTACTACAATATTTGTAAAAATAAAAAAGAGCCATTGCAAGCCCGAAATCCAATTGTTCGCTTTTAACACTTCTCTCATGCTAGTCACCCCACTTTGTTTATCTTTTTCTATTATAAGGGTTTTCTAATTAGAAAACGAAGAAATCGAGATTACAGCGAATTTTTCGTAGCGATTAAAAAGAGAAGGAATGCAGAAGCTAAATAAAATGAAAGAATGTAGCAGTATGAACGACCATCTGTTAAGAATGAACTCAGACTCAATTGATAAAGGGGTTTTCATATGAAGCAACTCCATATTTTTTATGCATTCCTCAAAGTCAGTTTACTTGGATACGGCGGTGGGCCATCCTCCATTCCACTTATTCATAAGGAAGCGGTTATTCGGTATAAATGGCTAAATGAGGACGACTTTGGTGATATCCTCGCACTAGGAAACACCCTACCAGGTCCAACTGCCACCAAAATGGCGGGGTATATTGGGTATCGTGTCGGTGGTTGGTTGGGAATGATTAATGCGGTACTGGCGACAACAGTACCTACGATTTTGTTAATGATTGTTTTACTGACCTCTTTAACTTCATTTAAAAATCTAGATTGGATACAAGGCATGACAAAAGCAGTGTTAGCAGTCGTTGGGGTAATGCTTGCACAATTAACATGGGATTTTTTTGTGAATGCGAAAAAAGGTCTCGGTTGGCTAAAGGCGATATTGCTCTTAGTGGTGAGTGTACTGGTGCTAAACATTTTCGGTATTCATCCTGGAATTTTAGTCGGATCACTACTCGTCCTTGCTTTGATAAAAAAGGATAAGAGGGAGGCGAAACAACCATGATCTATGTGCAGCTTTTTATTGCCTTCTTTATTCCTGGGATTTTAGGCTACGGTGGTGGCCCTGCTTCTATCCCCCTTGTTGAAAATGAGGTTGTCCATCGGTATCATTGGCTTTCTGTTCACGAATTTAGTGAAGTCATCGCGATCGGAAATGCGTTGCCTGGACCAATTGCTACTAAAATGGCGGGATATATTGGATATCAACAAGCAGGTGTATTAGGAGCGATAGTTGCTGTCTTCGCAACAGTAGCACCTTCATTACTATTAATGATTGGCATGCTAAGTATTCTTAAAAAATTTAAGCACTCCCCAAAAGTGAAGCGAATGACCAACTACATCCGACCGACAATCGCCGTCTTGCTTGGAGCAATGGCCTACCGCTTTTTTGAAGAATCGTATGTGGATGCTGGGGTTGTACATACGATTATTTTAGGGGTGCTAAGTTTTCTGTTACTTGAAAAATGGAAGGTCCATCCTGCATATGTGATCGTTGGTTCACTTGTATACGGTGCGGTATTGTTGTAGAAAAGACATGATTCATTCCATTGTGTGTTCAAAGATTATCCATGATGCCTTCATATCCTTGTTATATTTCATACTTTTCCCGCCATTCCCCAAGTGCCGTCAGTAGAATGAGATAAACCGACAAATTTCTCAGGAAATAATCGAATGGAAGGGAAATGGGTTGAGTAAGTCAAAATAAGCTTGATAAATGTATAATTTTGGCACAACCAATACCTTAATTAAAATCGATAATATTTCCTTGTCATATGCAAGGCGAGAATGGCATAAGCATACAAGGGGCATGGGACAAGATGGTATGAATTTGATAGCTATTCATAATTTTTTGCTTGTGACTGAAAATTATAAAAATGTTTAGTGAAATAAATATTTTTTAGCTTGTCCAAACGAGAAAAACAGGCCTTTTTTTAAAATATTTTGATAAAACCCTTGTCCCTCTTGACTTTTATAGCATAATCCCTCACCCAAGCTAATAAAATGGTTACAAACCTAACAAAGAGAGTGTTTGAGGTGAGTAGGCGTATAACGTCTTCATAGATCCAGCAATCCATATGATGAATATTGTTCAAATACTACTACTTCTTCGTTGAAGCTTGAACGCGTCTCATTTCACACTTCTCACATCCACATAGGGAGGGCGAGTAGTGTGCACGATTACATCAAAGAACGAACTATCAAGATTGGAAAGTATATCGTGGAGACAAGAAAAACAGTTCGCGTCATTGCGAAGGAATTTGGCGTTTCCAAAAGTACTGTCCATAAAGATTTGACTGAAAGGCTACCTGAAATCAATCCCGAACTAGCAAGTGAAGTAAAAGAAATCCTTGATTACCATAAATCGATCCGACATTTACGGGGTGGGGAAGCAACAAAACTGAAGTATAAAAAAGAAGAAGAATTGCAAGAAGAACCAGTGAAATAACATGGCTGTGACTTTCCTCCTATGAATTGTCTAGCTCAAGGCGCCATCAGCTCGAGGTTTTAAGCCAATCGCTTCGGAAGGTAAAGGGCCCTTCTAAAAAGCAGCTGTCTTAAGTTTTTTGCCGATAAGCAGGCACCTTACGCTTTTCGATTTTCCGACAATATCCTACAAAAAAATCACAAAAGAACTATACTATATGTCAATTTGTGGTACAATATATTATTAGGAAAATATGTGCATTTGCGATACAAATGCAAGGAGGAAAGTTACCCAAATGTTAGCAAGGGATATTGGTATTGACCTAGGAACTGCGAACGTACTTATACATGTAAAAGGTAAAGGAATTGTATTGAATGAGCCGTCTGTTGTGGCATTAGATAAAAACACTGGCAAGGTTCTAGCTGTCGGGGAAGAAGCACGACGAATGGTCGGACGAACTCCTGGTAATATTATAGCGATCCGACCATTAAAAGACGGAGTAATTGCAGATTTTGATGTGACAGAAGCGATGCTTAAGCATTTCATTAATAAATTAAATGTAAAAGGATTTCTTTCAAAGCCAAGAATTCTAATTTGTTGTCCAACAAATATTACATCTGTTGAACAAAAGGCAATCAAAGAAGCTGCTGAAAAAAGCGGTGGAAAGAAAATCTATTTAGAAGAAGAACCAAAAGTAGCTGCGATTGGTGCTGGGATGGACATCTTCCAACCAAGCGGGAATATGGTCGTAGATATTGGCGGTGGAACTACAGATGTTGCTGTCTTATCAATGGGCGATATCGTCACCGCCTCTTCAATTAAAATGGCTGGGGACACCTTTGATGCGGAGATCCTTAGCTATATTAAACGTGAGTATAAGCTGTTAATTGGGGAAAGAACGGCTGAAAACATTAAAATACAAGTAGCAACTGTATTCCCAGAATCACGTAGTGAAGAAATTGATATTCGCGGACGTGACATGGTAACAGGTTTACCACGTACACTAACAATTAAATCAAAAGAAATTGAAAAAGCACTAAGAGAGCCTGTTTCAGCCATTGTACAAGCTGCGAAAAGTGTACTTGAAAGAACTCCTCCTGAGCTTTCTGCGGACATCATTGACCGCGGTGTGATTTTAACCGGGGGTGGAGCATTACTACACGGAATCGATCAGTTATTAGCTGAAGAATTACGTGTGCCTGTTTTAATTGCTGAAAACCCAATGGAGTGTGTAGCGATTGGTACAGGTGTGATGCTTGAAAACTTGGACAAGCTTCCGCGAAGAAAACTCGTGTAATAATACTTGAAATGTAGGACCTTTCCAAATTGGCAGGTCCTTTCCGATTTTTTTCGAAAAGTGGATGGCTAAAATTTACTGGTGAAGAATCAGGAAATTCCTACTATAATAAAAAGTAATGTAGTGATCGGATATAGAAGGAGGTAAGTCCATGTTACGTGGATTTTATTCTGCTGCAGCTGGAATGCTTGCACAACAACGACGAACAGAAATGTTGACGAACAATATCGCAAATGCAAACACACCTGGCTACAAAGTAGACCAAGGATCGTTACGTGCTTTTCCTGAAATGCTCATGCAACGATTAGAAGGGGAGAAAAGTCCTGCTAAAAATGGTGGAACCCTTGTAACGACAAATACTATCGGTGGTCTAAATACAGGTGTGTACATGCAAGAAATGATTCCGCTGTTTAAGCAAGGAGATATCCGCGAAACAGGACTTGCAACCGATGTGGCTTTAGTGAATGGGAATCTGCCCATTAATGATCAAACCAATAAACCAGGCTCTGTGTTTTTTACCGTTCAAAATGCAAATGGTGATGTGAGATACACCCGTAACGGAAACTTTACAGTCGATCCAACTGGATACCTAACAACAAATGAAGGCTTTCATGTCCTTGATGACAATGGAAACCGTATCCTAGTAGAGAGTGATCAGTTTGAAGTTGCGGCAGATGGCCGTATTCTTGTGGCAGGGCAAGCTCAAACACGACTTGGAATTGCTTTTTCAGACAATCCTATGAACCTACTGAAAGAGGGAAACGGGTTGTACCGAACAAATAATGGTACTGAGCTACCAAACGCAGCAGCTAATCCTCAAGTTACTTATTCGCTAAAGCAAGGACACCTTGAAGGCTCAAATGTGGATGTTACGCAAGCTATGACCGAAATGATGACAGCATACCGTACATTCGAAGCAAACCAAAAGGTTCTTCAAGCTTATGATAAAAGTATGGACAAAGCAGTTAACGAGATTGGAAGATTATAAGGAAAAGTAAGTTGACCGTTCAGTTACGGCAAGTATATGCCTTGACTGATGGTGCTTGTTGCCTTCTCCAAACAAATGGCTTAGACCTGAGAGTTGGGCGACAGAAGCCTTTTTTAAGGAAAAATGATAAGGCGCATGCTAAAGTGATACTTATATGTCGATACCTGGCGAAGGTGCATTCTACCTTTCAAATCGATGGCATATGAATGGTGTCGCTGGCGCCTAGAACTAGACATTGAAGAAGTCTAGGTAACGGGACTCACATCTTGTCCCGTCATTTTATTGCTAAGACGAGGAGTGAGTCCCTCGGTTACAACAAGGGAGGCCAATCAAATGCGCTCGATGATTACAGCAACAAATACGATGAGTCAATTACAAAAGCAGCTGGATACAATTGGTCATAATCTAGCTAATATAGATACGACTGGTTATAAAAAACGCCAAGTCAACTTTAGTGAGCTTTTATCTCAGCAATTTACGAATCAACCCGATACTACACAGGAACCTGGTCGTTTAAGTCCGAATGGGATTCGTGTTGGTGTTGGTGCACGACTTGGGAATACAAATATGATGATGACTCAAGGTGCCATCAAAACAACAGGGCGTGAACTTGATATTGCCTTTACGAAGGAAAATCAGTTTTTACAAGTGTTGGTTGACGAAGATGGAGTACAGGTTCCACGTTTTACAAGGGATGGTGCGCTTTATTTAACACCTGTTAATGACGGAACCAATCGAGTTGCGCTTGTAATGAGTAATGGAGATGCAGTCCTTGACCAAGATGGTGATCCTATACTGTTTGTGGATGGATTTAAAGAAATCCAAATTACAGCAAATGGCGAACTATCGGTGATTCCTGTGGCAGGAGCACCACAATTATTTAATTTGTCAGTTGTTGAAATTACGAAACCACAGCTTCTTCAAGCAGCTGGACAAAATCAATTTGCCTTACCTGATTTAGCAGAGCTCGGGATTGGTGCAGATGAAGTGTTTGTAGCACTTCAGGGTGATCTCAGAGGGCAGGTTAGTATGCAACAAGGAGCCCTTGAACAGTCGAATGTTGATATGGCAACCGAAATGTCTGATCTCTTGCTAACCCAGCGTTCTTACCAATTCAATGCGAAATCTATCTCCATTTCAGACCAGATGATGGGTCTTGTAAATGGAATTCGTTAACAAAAGAGAGAATTAACGATTGATAAATTGGTAAACCTACGGGATACTATAAAGTAAGGCATTGGGTATAGATCGGAACAACTCTAAGGATAAGGAGTAATCTAGAGTGACTAGCGAACTTAACAATACACAAGTAAAATCGCGTGAAGA
>Ga0079224_100016597_pt1 | contig 10352 bp, 7 predicted proteins | sample Stecom2015_FD_80414 | JGI IMG/M metagenome (GOLD analysis project Ga0079224, IMG submission 80414) | Agricultural soil microbial communities from Utah to study Nitrogen management - Steer compost 2015 | ecosystem: Environmental > Terrestrial > Soil > Agricultural land | place: USA: Utah...
GTCCCGGGGCTCGGTGTCGCCGGCCAGCCGCAGCCCCTGCCAGACGCTGACCTGGTTGGCGGTGAGCACCGGCTTGCCGACCCGGCGCTCCAGCTCGTCCAGGATTGCCGCGCTGTGCAGCGCGGTGTCGGGAACCAGCACCGCGTCGGCGTCGGCGTGCTCGGCGGAGGCGACCCAGTCCAGCACGTCGGCGGCGGCCAGCGTGCCGACCTCGGCCGCGGTGACGATGCCGCGGCCGGTCCAGGACGCCACCCCGATCCCGGCGTGCGCCAGGAAGTCGGCGAACCGGGAGGCGACGTCGTCAGGGTAGGTGGCGGCGACCGCGACCCGCTCCGCGCCCAGCCGCCGGACGGCGTCGACGAACGCGAACGAGGTGCTGGAGGCGGGCACGCCGGCCGCCGCGGCGACCCCGGCCGCCTGCTCGGCCGCGCCCTCCCAGCCGAACACGAAGCTGCCGCTGGTGCAGGCCCACACGGCCGCGTCCACACCGAGCGCGCGCAGCTCGCGCGCGCCCTCGGCGAGCACGTCGGCGCCGCCGACGTCGAGCAGGGCGTCCACCCGGTGCGCGTCCTCGCGCATCAGGGTGTGCACCACGTGCAGTTCGACGCCGGGGCCGAGCCGCTCGGCGAAGGCCGGGTAGTCGTCTTCGGCGCTGTACCCGGGGTAGAGGAATCCCGCGCTGGTCATCGGGTGGGAACCGCCTTTCTGCGGGTGTGCGGGAGGGGAGGTCATACTGCGGGGGCGCGGTGCGCCGTGGCTTCGAGCAGGTGCTGTCCGGTGCCGACCGCGCGGCGCCCGACCGCGGACAGCGCCGCCCACATGGTGACCTGGTTGGCGGCCAGCACCGGCTTGCCCAGCATCCGCTCCAGCGGCGCGATGATGTCGTAGGTCAGCACGTTGGTGCAGCTGATGAAGACGGCCTCGGCGTCCGGCCGGTCGGCCTCGCGCACCGCCTGGACCACCTCGGAGTAGCCCACCCGCCAGATGTGGTCGAGCAGGCCCAGTCCGACACTGGAGGTGGCCTGCACGGAGTGCTCGGCCAGGTAGGCCAGCAGCCGGTCGGTGACGCTGTCCACGTAGGGGGTGACCACCGCGATCCGGCGCAGCCGCAGCGCCTCCAGGGCCTGGATGAGCGCGCCGGAGGTGGTGACCGCGGCGGGTGCGCCCGCGTCCAGGATGGCCTGGCGCAGCCGGCGCTGCCCCTCGGCGCCGTGCACGAAGCTGCCCGAGGCGCAGGCGTACCCGACGACCAGCGGTTCGGGCGCGAGCAGGTCGCGGGTGGCGCGCGCGGCGCCGTCCCCGTCACTCAGCGCCGACGCCTGGTCGACGGTCACCGGGACGGGCACGAACGGCAGCCGGGTGACGTAGAGCGAGATGTCGTCGGGGGCCCACCGCCACAGTTCGCGGTCGAGGGCGAAGTCGTAGGGCGCGATCACGCCCACCCCGGACTGCCAGGGCGCCTGCGTGAGGGCGGAGATCTCCACCAGCCCTTCGGCGACCCGCTGGTCGGGAAGGCGGCCGGGTTCGCCGATCAGCTCCATCGTCGCGGCGGCCTCCTGCTCGGGCCGGACCCGCTCGCCGCCCTCGCCGTCACCCGATGCCGGAGAACCCGGGGTGTGTTCGGTCCGCATTGGTCACTCACCTCCTTCTTTGCGTTCTTCGATTCGGTGTCCTCAACGGACCTGGGACCGCGCGGCGCGGTCAGTCTTCGATGCGGCGGTAGACCAGGCGCTCGCCGACCGAGCCGGAGCGCCACACGTCGTGGCAGGCCTCGGCCATCCGGTCGAGCCCTTCGACGATGCCGCCGTAGACGTTGCCGGGCACCCAGCCCACGTCGCCGTTGAGCAGCAGGTTGTTCCGGCCGTAGAAGATCGCCAGGTCGATCACGCCGGGCAGGTGGTCGACCCCCTTGTCCTCCTTGAACCGGCGGTCCAGCATGCCGCCGTCGAAGGCGAAGTAGACGACGTCGCCGGGGATCGGGGTGACCGTGGGGTTCTCCAGGCCCGGCTCCTCCGCGGCGAACCGGGGGACCATGGTGTACACCTCGTTGCGCGCGTACTTGGCGTGCTGGACGTCGCCGGCCTGCGGCAGCGCCCGCCAGACCGCCTCGCAGGTGCGCGGGGCGTCCTTGTCGTAGAGCTCGGCGACGCACTCGACGCCGCGCTTCTCCAGGGAGATGGACATGTACCTGGGCATCGTGAAGGGCCCTTTCGACGCTGGGCTGGGGGCACGGATGAGAACGGGACCGTGCGGGATAGCTCGCTATGCGGCCGCTGGGGCGATGGCACCGCGGAGACGCGTCATCCGCGGATTGTTGACAATCTTACGATCGCGGAACCGGGGGCGGCAACGGCGACACCGGCCCCGATCCCGGCGGCGCACCGGAGGGCCGCCGACACCCCAGTTCACGACCGGTTGCCGATTGTTGACAATCCACCGGGCGGGTCCCTAGCGTTTCAACCGCCCGGCGGAGCACCGCCGCGGCCCGCACCGCCGATCCGGAGCCGCCTTCGTGACCACCGGAACCCCGCCCCAGCCCAGCGGAGCCCCCTCGGCGCCGCGCCTCGTCGTGCTGCACGGCGGCGAACTGCCGCCCGGCCGCGAGCGGATCGACGGCCGCCCGGGGCTCGGCGCGGTCGCCTACGCCACCGCCGACACCCTCGGCGACGCCCTGCCCGGCGCCCGCGTGCTGCTGGTGTGGGACCTGTTCACCGAGGCGCTCACCGCCGCCTGGCCCAAGGCCGACGCGCTGGAGTGGGTGCACGCCGCCACCACCGGGGTGGACAACCTGATGTTCCCCGGCCTGGTGGAGAGCGGCACGGCGGTCACCAACTCGCGCGGCGTCTTCGACCGCCCGATCGCCGAGACCGTGCTGGGCTTCGTCATCTCCTTCGCCAAAGGCCTGCACATCACCCGCGACCTGCAGCGCGAGCGCACCTGGAAGTGGCGGGAGACCGAGCCGGTCGCCGGGCGGCACGCGCTGGTCATCGGCACCGGCGGGATCGGCCGGGCCATCGCCCGGATGCTGTCGGCCGCCGGGATGACCGTGGAGGGCGCGGGCCGCACCCCGCGCACCGGCGACCCGGACTTCGGCACCGTGGTGGAGGCCTCGCTGGCGGTGCCCGGCGCCGGCCTGCGCGAGGCGCTGCCCCGCGCCGACTACGTGGTCGCCGCCGCCCCGCTCACCCCGGCCACCCGCGAGCTGATCGGGGCCGAGGCGCTGGGTCTGATGCGCCCGACCGCCCGGCTGATCAACGTCGGCCGCGGCCCCACCGTGGTCGAGGAGGACCTGGTCCGCGCGCTGCGCTCGGGGGACATCGCCGGCGCCGCTCTGGACGTGTTCGCCGCCGAGCCGCTGCCACCGGACTCCCCGCTGTGGTCGATGCCGCAGGTCATCGTCTCGCCGCACATGTCCGGCGACGTCGAGGGGTGGAAGGACGAGCTGGTCCGGCTCTTCCTGGACGAGCTCGACCGCTACCTGGCGGGCGAGCCGCTGCGCAACGTCGTGGACAAGCGGCGGGGGTACCCCGCCGGGCACTGAGCCCCGCACCGCGGGCCGTCACGAGGAGAGAGGTCGCACCGATGACGATCGGATCGGAACGGGACAGCGCCGCGGCCGTCCCCGCCCAGGGCGGGCCCGTCTCGCCCGCCGAGATGCCCGCCACCGAGCTGCTCGCCCGCTACGCCTCGGGCGCGCTCTCCCCGGTGGAGGCGGTGGAGTCGGTACTGGCCCGGATCGAACGGGAGAACCCGGCGCTGAACGCGTTCTGCCAGGTGTGGGCGGACGAGGCGCGGGCCGCGGCGAAGGCCTCGGCCGAGCGGTGGCGGCGCGGGGAGCCGGTGGGCCCGCTGGACGGGGTGCCGGTCTCCATCAAGGACATCATGCTCACCAGGGGCCGCCCCACGCTGCGCGGGTCGGCCACCGCCGATCCGGACCAGGAGTGGCCGGAGGACTCCCCGGTGGTGGCCCGGCTGCGCGAGGCCGGCTCGGTGTTCACCGGCAAGACCACCACCCCGGAGATCGCCTGGAAGGGCGTGACGGACAGCCCGCTCACCGGCGTCACCCGCAACCCGTGGGACCTCTCGGCCACCCCGGGCGGGTCCAGCGGCGGGGCGTCGGCCGCGGTCGCCGCTGGGATGGGGCCGCTGGCCACCGGCACCGACGGCGGCGGTTCGGTGCGCATCCCGGCGTCGTTCACCGGGGTCTTCGCGCTCAAGCCGACCTGGGGGCTGGTCCCGCACTACCCGGCGAGCGCGTTCGGTTCGCTGGCGCACTCCGGACCGATCACCCGCACGGTGGCCGACGCCGCGCTGATGATGGACGTCATCACCGGCCCGGACCCGCGGGACTGGGGCGCGCTCGCCCCGCCCTCGGCGTCGTTCTCCGCGGCCCTGGGCGGCCGGGGGGTGCGCGGCATGCGCATCGCCTACAGCCCCGCGCTGTGGGGGCTGGAGGTCGACCCGGAGGTGGCCGCGGCGGTGGAGACCGCGGTGGCCGCGTTCACCGAGCTCGGCGCGGAGGTGGAGCGGGCCGACCCGCCGCTGACCGACTGCCGGCGCGACTTCCACGTGCTCTGGTTCAGCGGCGCCGCCAAGGCGATGGAGAAGGTCCCCGAGGAGCGCCGCGACCTGATCGACCCGGGCCTGCGCGAGATCATCGCGGAGGGCCTGACCTACTCGGCGCAGGACTACCTGACCGCCACCGCCACCCGGATGGCGCTGGGCGAGCGGATGGGCCGCTTCCACCAGGAGTACGACCTGCTGATCACCCCGACCATGCCGATCACCGCCTTCGAGGCGGGCCGCGAGGTCCCGCCGGACTGGCCGGACCCGCGCTGGACGTCCTGGGCGGGGTTCAGCTACCCGTTCAACATGACCTCCCAGCCGGCGGCCAGCGTCCCGTGCGGCTTCTCCTCCGCCGGCCTCCCGATCGGTCTGCAGATCGTCGGCCCGCGCCACTCCGACGCCCGCGTCCTCACCGCCGCCCACGCCTTCGAGCAGGCCCGCCCCTGGGCGCACATCCGACCCTAGAGACCGCCGGGTGCGCGGCCGGCTCCGCTCGGCGCGGTGCCGGCCTGCCGGCCGGCAGGGCGGAGAGGATCAGGCAGGCAACCGGGATCCCGACGTTCCCTGCAGCCTCCCCGTTTGAGCGTTCCGGCCGGGTGCGGCGTCTCGGGGGCGGCGACGGCGGAGCGAGCGGCGGGTCGGGCATTCCGGCCGGGCGCGGCACCCCACGGGGTCGGGGTCCAGACCGGCAGCGACGGCACAAGGAGGACGGCGGGCCGGGCGTCTCGGCCGGGCGCGGCACCCCACGGGGTCGGGGTTCAAGCAAGCAGCGACGGCGGGAGCGGGGCGGGGGGCGCTCACTGCTCCAGCCTGCGCTCCCAGCAGGAGAGAGCAGAACCGAGGGAAGATGCCTGGCCTGCCTCACCGACAGGAGAGGGCCATGTCCCCTATGTCGGATCATCGACAGCGAGCGGGCCGGGGCGGTCTGCGCACCTCGGCGGCGGCCCCGATGACGTGTACCGGCGAGTAGCACCCCCTGGGGGCCGATCCACCCCCCGGCGGTTACCCAGAGTGGCGAAGCGAGGTCCCCTCGGGGGGAAGAAAGCGACATTCCCCTCTCCGTGACCCCGCCCCGGTTTTTCGGCCCCGCCTCTTCCCTCTTCCGGTCGGCCACGAACCCCGATCACCGACCCGATCACGGACATCAGGGCCCCGGGGCGGCCCGATCCGCCCCAGGATGGGCACCCCCACGTCACCGGCCTGCCGTCGCGGTGCACAGGGCACCCTCCCACCCCCTCACTCTCCGTGTTCTACCAGGTCAGAGGGTTTCGGTGATCTCTGGCCGGCCGACCCACAGCACCAGCACAACGCGGAGGTGGCGCCCCCGCCCCCGGCCCCGCGAGACGCCGCACCCGGACGAGGCGCCCGGCCCACCGCCCTCCTCCGCCGTCGCCGCCCGCCTGAACCCTCGCCCCCGAGACGCCGCACGCGGCCCGCGAGAGGGCGGTTCCGGACGCCGGGACCGCCGCCGGTCGCGGGGAGTCCCCGCTCAGGCCTCCCCCTCCGCGTAGACCTCCAGGGCGATGGCCAGGGCCAGGCGCATCCGGGGGTCGTCCAGTTCCAGGCGGGTGTGCTCGGCCATCTTGCGGAGCCGGTAGCGGACGGTGTTGGGGTGCACGTCGAGCAGGCGGGCGGCGGCGGACGGGTCGCCCTGGGCCAGGAGCCAGGCGCGCAGGGTGGGCACGTAGCGGGTGCCGTGCTCGGCGTCGTGCCGGGCGAGGTCGGCGACCGGGCCGTCGGCGGGGCGGCGGCCGGAGGCCGAGGCCATCCGCAGCCGGTGCAGCAGGACGTCGTCCCAGGACTCGTCGTAGGCGACCGGCGGCTCGGACGGGCGGGCGGCGTGCAGGGTCAGGCTCTCGTCGGCCTCCCGGCGGCTGGCCGGCAGCCGGGACAGGTCGGCCGGGCCGCCGATGCCGGCGTTGACCACCACGTGCTCGGGCAGGCCGCGCCGGGTCTCGCGGACCCAGTCCCGGGCCGGGGCCGGGTCGGCGCCGCACGGCAGCACCGTGTAGACCGTGCTGCCGAAGACGGTGCTGCGGCCGGGGCGGGACCAGCCGAACCCGGTGGTGGCCCGCTCGAAGGCCATCAGCACCGCGGCGTGCCGCTCCCCCGGGGTGTGCGCCTGCAGCGCCACCACCCGGTAGCGCTCGGCGGCCAGCCCGAGCCGGCCGGCCGCCTCGGTCGGGTCGGTCCCGCCCTCCAACAACCGGTTGACCAGGTCGGACTCGACCTGGCGTTCCAGGTCGGCGCTGACCCGGGTGCGCAGCAGGTGCAGCGCGACGGTGCGCGCCCCCTCGGCGAGCAGTTCGCGGCGGACCGCGTCCAGCGGCCGGTCGCCGACGGCCCACAGCGAGCCCAGCACCTCCCGCCCGACCCGGACCGCGACCGCGGTGCGCCCGGCCAGGCCGTGCTCGGGGGCGGGCGGCACGAACACCGGCTCGGCGGAGGAGGCCAGGTGCGCGGTGACCCCGGTCTCGGTGAGGTGGCGCTGGAGCGCGTCGGGCACCCTGCGGCCCAGCACGGTGTCCAGCCGGGCCCGGTCGGCCGCCTCCTGCCGGTCGGAGTGGGCCAGCACCCGGAACCGGCGGTCCTCGATGGTGACCGGGGCGCCGACCCGGGCGGCGATGGTGTCGGCGAGCGCCGGAAGGTCGGCCGGACCGCGGCCGGACTCGGTCTCGCCGCCCTCCTGCACCAGCCCGTAGACGATCCCGGCGATCTGCCCCCAGGGGACGGCCGGGTCCACCGCGAGCACCGCGACGCCGTGCTCGGCGGCGAGCGCCTCGCCCTCCGCGGAGCAGGATCCGCGCAGCACCACCGCGACCGCGCGCGCCGCGGCCGCCAGCCGGACCGCCTGCTCGGCGGAGCCGGCGCCCACGGCGAGGAAGATGTCGCCCTCCTCCGGCCGCGGTTCGGTCGGGTCGTGCACCGCGACGCCGCGGATCACCGCGCCGGGGTCCGGGCGCGGCCCCGCGGGCCGGGCGCCGTAGGCGCCGAGCACGTTGATCAGCCTGTCCAGCAGGACCACCGGCCGCCCCTCCCCCGCGCTTGTCCGGCCTGAACAGGAGCCTAGTGGGAGATTGTCGGGCCGGGACAATGCCGAGGCGGGCCGCGCGGGCAAGACTCGGTCGGAGGAATGCGAACTCTTCACTACGGAGGCAGTTGGTCATGGGTGGTGCCGGAGGCGCCGGAGCGCCGCGCTCCGCGGTCGTCGTCGGTGCGGGGATCGTCGGCCTGTCGACCGCGTGGTTCCTGCAGGAGCAGGGCGTCGAGGTGACCGTGGTCGAGCGGGACCGGATCGCCGCGGGCGCCTCCTGGGGCAACGCCGGGAGGCTCTCCCCCGGGCTGGCCGTCCCGCTGAACGAGCCGGCGGTGCTCCGCTACGGGATGCGCGCGCTGCTCGACCCGCGCGCGCCGCTGTACGTCCCGGCGACCACCGACACCGAGCTGCTCCGCTTCCTGGCGCTGTTCGCCGCGCACTGCAGGCCCGCCGCCTGGGACCGGGCGCTCCGCGGCAACCTGCCGCTCAACCGTGCCTGCCTGGAGGCCTACGACGAGCTGGCCGACGGGGGCGTCGCCGCGCCGACCAACTCCGCGCCGATCACCGTGCTGTTCGCCTCGGAGCGGGCCGCGGCCCGGCTCCTCGTCGAGCTGCGGCACTCGGCCGACACCGGGCTGCCGATCGAGTTCTCCGCGCTGACCGGGGAGGCCGCCCGCGCGGCGATCCCGCAGGCCTCGGAGAAGGTGCGCGCCGCGGTCCGGCTGGACCGGCAGCGCTACGTCGACCCGGGCGCGTTCACCCACGCGCTGGCCGACGCGGTGCGCCGCCGCGGCGGGACCGTGGTGGAGGGCTTCGAGGTCACCGGCCTCAAGCAGACCCGGGGGTCGCTCTCGGTGCACTCCACGCACGGCGAGGTGGAGACCGCCGACACGGTGGTCGCCGCCACCGGCGCCTGGCTCGGCCGGCAGGGCCGGGCCTGGGGGATCCGGGTGCCGCTGAGCGCGGGCCGCGGCTACAGCTTCACGGTCCCGCTGGAGGAGCCGGTGTCCGGCCCGGTCTACCTGCCGGAGGCCCGGGTGGCGTGCACCCCCTACAGCGGGGGGCTACGGGTCGCCGGGACGATGGAGTTCCGCCGCCCGGACGCCCCGCTGGACCGGGCCCGGACCGACGCGATCGCCGCGTCCGCCCTGCCCTACCTGGACGGCGTCGACCTGTCCGCGCGCAGCGACGAGTGGGTCGGGCCGCGCCCGGTCACCGCGGACGGCCTGCCGCTGATCGGTGCGACCTCCGTGCCGGGGCTGTACGCCGCGGGCGGGCACGGCATGTGGGGGCTGACGCACGGTCCGATCACCGGCCGGCTGCTGGCCCGCGCGATCGCCACCGGGCGCACCCCGGCCGAGCTGCGGCCCTTCGACCCGACCCGGTGACCCCGGGGCCGCCGCCGGCCCGCCCCGCTCCGTTTTTCCGTACGCGCTCCGCCTTCGAGCAGGCGGAGCGCACCCGTATTCCAGGAGGACCCATGTCCCGTTCCGGCCGCACCTGGCTGACCCCGTCCACCCACGACCGGCTCACCCGGGAGCTGAACCTGCTCTCCGGCAGCCCCCCGGAGGAGGGCGCCGACACCGGCGAGTTCGACTACATCCAGGACAAGGACGCCCGCGACGCGCGGATCGCCCGGATCCAGGAGATCCTGAAGAACGCGGTGGTCGGCGAGGCCCCACCGAACGACGGCGTCGCCGAGCCGGGGATGGTGCTGACCGTGCGCTACGAGGGCGACGACGAGCCGGAGACCTTCCTGCTCGGCGTGCGCGACCGGGCGGACTCCGAAGGGCTCACCGTCTACTCCCCGGAGTCCCCGCTGGGCACCGCCCTGGTCGGCGCCCGCCAGGGCGAGACCCGCTCCTACCAGGCGCCCAACGGCCGCACCTTCCAGGTCACCCTGGTCAAGGCGGTCCCCTACGGCGAACACGCCGCCTGACCCGCGACGGGGGCACCGCCGCGGCGGTGCCCCCGTCGCCCCGGACCCGCCGACGGCACCGCACGGGTCCGGGGCGTCGGGGGCACCGCGGGGCGGCCCGCCCGCTCAGAAGGAGCGGCCCCCGCCGGCCCGACCCGGCCGTGGAACACCCACCAGACCGCCGCCTGGCCCACCACCACCGGCCCGAACAGCGGAAAGACCACGGGGCCGACCAGACGAGCGCCTCCGCCGGCCCGGCCCGCTCCGGCAGCGCCGCCCTGTGCGCCGCCCCTGTCCCCGGCGGGAGGCTCGCCGCGGCCGCCGCGGTGGCCGCGAACCCGAGCGGGCTCCGGCCCCGGTGCATCGGCGGCGCCGCGGCCGCCGCGGCGGTGCCGACCGCGCACAGCAGCAGCGCGCCCGCCGCGCCTTCGGGGCGCACCCCTTCGGCGGGCGCCGCCCACACCGCCGTCCCGGCGACGGCCGGACCCGCCAGGGGCGCCGGCACCCGGGCGGCGGCCCGGGAGCGCTCCGCGACCTCCCCGCCGTGCGGACCGCGGCGAACACCCCCCGTGCGGCGAGCACCGGCACGGCGTCGACCGCCCCGCGGCGGCCGGCGGATCGAAGAGCGCCATGGCCGCCGAGGCGCAGCGCGCGGCGGGCGCCGGCCCGGCGGCGCCCCGGCGGGGCCGCCGGGCGGGGCTTCCGGGACCGGTCAGGCGGTGGCGAGCCAGAGGTCGGGGCCGAAGACCTCGTAGTGGATCGAGGCGGCGGGGACGCCGCGGTGCAGCAGGTCGGTGCGGAGCCCGCGCATGAACGGCAGCGGGCCGCACA
>Ga0079224_100016598_pt1 | contig 10352 bp, 12 predicted proteins | sample Stecom2015_FD_80414 | JGI IMG/M metagenome (GOLD analysis project Ga0079224, IMG submission 80414) | Agricultural soil microbial communities from Utah to study Nitrogen management - Steer compost 2015 | ecosystem: Environmental > Terrestrial > Soil > Agricultural land | place: USA: Utah...
CCCCTCGCGCTACGCCTTCTACGACGTCCTGCTGGAGGACTACATCGCCCACCCACGCACCATCGTGCTCTCCACCCACCTCATCAGCGAGCTGGACAAGCTGCTCGAGCACGTCGTCGTCCTGCACCGCGGCACCGTCCTGCTGACCAGCGACGCCGACGACCTGCGCGCCCGCGGCGCCGCGGTCACCGGCCGCGCCGAGGAGGTCGACGCCGCCCTCTCCTCGGCCGGGGCCCTCACCGTCCTCGCCGAGCGTTCACTCGGCGGCACCAAGCAGGTCACCGTGATGGGCGAGGGCGGCGCCCTGCCGCGCAGCACCGTCGAAGGGCTGCGTGACGCCGGCCTCGAGATCGGACCGGTCGAACTCCAGGACCTGTTCGTGCACCTGACCGACACGCGCCGCCCCGCCGGCGCCGGCGCCGAGGACCACACCGGGAGGACCCGATGAGAGAGCACACCACCGGCGCAGACCTCACCGGATTGACCGCCGGCTCCATGCGGCTGGCCGGACGGCCTGACCCGAGCCTGCCCCAGTGGTGGCGCGCCGCCCGCTGGATGCTGGGCATGCAGCTCTACCTCGGTGTCTGGTTCTGGGGCGTCATCGTCTTTCTGTGGCTGGCCGCGGTGCTCATCCTGAGCCGCACACCGGTCGGCGTGCAGATCTCCTACCTGCAGTTCGCCGTGCACGGGGCCCTCTGGTTCCCGTTCGCCATGATGGTCACCGTCGTGGCGGCCATGCTCACCGTCCACGTCGCCACCGGCATGACGCGCCGCTCGTTCCTGCGTGCCGCCCTGCTGACGGCCGCCGCGGTCGGTCTCGCCTACGGGATCATCCTCGCGGCCGGGCTACTGGCCGAGTCGGCCGTGTACGCGGCGGTCGGCTGGGAGCACGCCCACGTCGTCGAGACCGGCGACGACGGGCCGATCACCGCACCGGCACCGTGGACCGGCGGGTTCGCCGTGGCCGCCCTCACATACGCGGTCCGCACCTTCAGCGGCGCCGTGGCCGGCCTCCTCGTCGGCATCACCTACTACCGCTTCGGCGGCTGGCGCGGCACCGCGCTGCTGCCGCTCACCGTGCTCCCGGCCCTGCTCAGCCAGGACGCGCTCGCCGGCCTGCTCGGGTCCTTCCTGGACCTACCCACGGCCGGTTACTCGCTGCTCGCCCTCGTCGTGCCGCTGGTCGGCACCCTCGCCTTCGCCCGGCTGACCCGATCCGTCCCCATCGCCACCTCCAGGAGCTGACCATGACCCGCCCCACCCGACCGGCCGACCCGGTCATCGAGATCTCCCACCTGCGCAAGACCTACGGGGAGAAGGTTGCCGTGGCCGACGTGAGCCTGACCGTCTCACGCGGCGAGATCTTCGGCATCCTCGGCCCCAACGGCGCCGGCAAGACCACCACCGTCGAGACGCTCGCCGGCCTGCGCCAGGCCGACGGCGGCACCGTCCGTGTCCTCGGAGCCGATCCGCAGTCCCACCCCGAGGCGATCCGCGACCGGCTGGGGATCCAGCTCCAGGAGTCCCGGCTGCCTGCCAAGATCCGGGCCCGCGAGGCGCTGGAGCTGTACGCCTCGTTCTACCGGGACCCCGCAGATCCGGCCGAGCTTCTGGCGATGCTCGGGCTGACGGACAAGGCCGAGACCGCGTTCAAGGACCTCTCGGGCGGTCAGCAGCAGCGCCTGTCCATCGCCCTGGCCCTCGTCGGCAACCCCGAGATCGCCGTCCTGGACGAGCTCACCACCGGGCTGGACCCGCAGGCGCGCCGGGACACCTGGGCGCTGATCGAGCGGGTCCGCGATTCCGGGGTGACGATCCTGCTCGTCACCCACTTCATGGACGAGGCGGAACGGCTCGCCGACCGCCTCGCCATCATCGACGACGGCCGCGTGGTGGCCGAGGGCACGCCCACCGAGCTCATCGCGGCCCGCGACGACCGGCGCACCTTCCGGATGCGGCTTCCCGAGCACACTCCCGCCGACGCCGTCGCCGCCGTCCGCGACCTGCCGCAGGTCGAGGCCATCACCCCGATCGGGGACGAGTACGAGGTGACCGGTGGTCACCGGGTGCTGCCCGACGTCGTCATCGCGCTCGCGCACCGCGACGTCGTCCCCGACGAGATCCGTACTCTCACGCGGTCCCTCGAAGACGTCTTCGTCGAGGTGACCGGCGCCCCAGCCGAGAGCCAGGAGGTCCCCGCATGACTACGACAACCGCCCCCACGACGTCGGTTCCGCCCAGGAGCAGGCGCAGCGTCCTCGGCCCCGGGTTCGGTGCCCTCCTGCGCTCCGAGGTCCGACTGTTCCTGCGCGAGCCCGGGAACGTGTTCTTCGCCCTCGCCTTCCCCACCGTGCTCATCCTCGGCATGGGCTACCTCATCCCCGGTCTCGACGAGACGATCACCGACCCCGGGCCGCTCGAGGGGCTGCGGACCATCGTGGTGATGATCCCGCCCGTCCTCGCGACGGCGATGGCAGCTCCCGCGCTGACCACATTGCCGGCCGCGATGGCCACCTATCGTGAGCAGGGCGTGCTCAAGCGCCTGTCCACGACGCCGATGCGGCCGCAGGGTGTGCTCGTCGTCCAGGTGATCATCGGCGTCGTCGCCTTCGTCGTGGCCGCCGCACTGGCACTGGCGGTCTTCGCCGCAGCGTTCGACTGGGTCGCTCCGGATGAGCCGCTCATGGTCGTACTCTCCGTGGTGCTGGGGGCCGCCGCTGTCTTCGGTGTCGGCCTGCTCATCGCGGCGGTGGCCGCCAAGGCCTCGACGGCCAACGCGATCGGCATGCTCACCTACTTCCCGATGCTCTTCTTCGCGGGCCTGTGGACGCCGGGCCCGATCATGCCCGACGCCGTGCAGACCATCGGCAGCTACACCCCGCTCGGCGCGGCCAGCCAGGGCATCGAGGCGGCGTGGTTCGCCGGCGAGGTACCCGCGCGCCAGCTGGTCGTCATGGTGGTCTACATCGCCGTCCTCTACCCGCTCGCGGCGAAGCTGTTCCGCTGGCGCTGACGGGAGCGGCTCGACGTGGCCACGCGGCCGGTCACCGGAGGCCGGGCGGGCGGGACGTGTCGAAGCGCACGTCCCGCCCGCCCGGCGCCGTGTTGGGCCCAGCCCGGTGTTCTGGCAGAATGACCGGCTGTACTCAGCGCGTCCGGTCCCTCTCACTGGGCGAGGCTGTGTCCCGTGACCTCCGCGGCCCCGATGTCCCCACCCGGGCGCCGGCGAGGTCCGCCCCGAACGAACTCAGGAGTACCACCTCGTGGCAGTCAAGATCCGCCTCAAGCGCATGGGCAAGGTCCACGCGCCCTACTACCGCGTCGTCGTCATGGACTCGCGCAAGAAGCGCGACGGCAAGGCGATCGAGGAGATCGGCAAGTACCACCCGACCGATGAGCCGTCGTTCATCGACATCGACTCCGACCGTGCCCAGTACTGGCTCTCCGTCGGCGCCCAGCCCACCGAGCAGGTCGCGGCACTGCTGAAGGTCACCGGCGACTGGCAGAAGTTCAAGGGCATCGACGGCGCCACCTCGCGCCTGCGCACCAAGGACACCGCGGCCGCAGAGGAGGTCCGGTCCGCGGCGGTCAAGGCGGCCGAGGAGGAGGCCGAGCTCCGCAAGGCGAAGGCCGCTGAGGCGTCCGCCCAGACCGAGGAGCCCGCCGCCGAGCAGGCCGACGAAGGCGCCGCCGGCTCCGACGAGGCGCCGGAGCCCGCGGAGGAGACGAAGCCCACCGAGGAATCCTGAGGTGCTGGCCGACGCGCTCGAGCACCTCGTCCGAGGCATTGTCGACAACCCCGACGAGGTCCGGGTGAACACCCGCTCGTTGCGGCGGGGCGAGCTGCTCGAGGTGCGCGTGCATCCCGACGACCTGGGCCGGGTGATCGGACGGTCCGGACGCACCGCCCGGGCGCTGCGCACCGTCATCGGCGCCCTGTCCACCTCGGGGCCGGTCCGGGTCGACGTCGTGGACACCGACCGCAACTGACGTGCTGCTGACCGTCGCCGTCGTCGGCGCCCCGCACGGGCTGCGTGGCGAGGTCCGTCTCGATGTCCGCACGGACGAACCGGCCCGCCGGCTCGCCGTCGGCAGGAGCCTGGAGACGGACCCCGCCGACGCCGGACCCCTCACCGTGGCCCGGACGCGCACCCACCAGGGCGTCACCTACGTGCTCTTCGCCGAGGCCCGCGACCGCACCGCTGCCGAGGCGTTGCGCGGGATCCGACTCGTGGTCGAGACGGACGAGGAGGAGGCCGCCGACGAACCGGGCGCCGACGACGCGTGGTACCCGCACGAACTCGTCGGTCTGCGCGCCGTCCACGCCGACGGCCGGGACCTAGGTGAGGTGATCGAGGTCGAGCACCTGCCGGCGCACGACGTCCTCGTTGTGGCGGCACCGGACGAGGGCGAGCCGACCGGGCCGGAGGCGACGGCCGAGGTACGTGTCCCGTTCGTCACCGCGCTCGTCCCCACGGTCGACCTCGAGGCCGGCACCGTCACCCTCGACCCGCCGCACGGCCTGTTCCCCGGGGACCCGGCCGACGTCGGTGACGGCGAGGACGGGCCCGACGACGGCGGTCGTACCGCCCGTGCCGGGGAAAGGAACGGCTGAGGTGCGCATCGACGTCGTCTCGATCTTTCCTGAGTACCTCGACGCCCTCGACCTGTCCCTGGTGGGCAAGGCCCGCCGCGACGGACTGCTCGACCTGCGAATGCACGACCTCCGCGCATGGACGAGCGACCGTCACCGCACCGTCGACGACACCCCGTTCGGTGGCGGAGCCGGCATGGTGATGCGTCCCGACGTGTGGGGCCGCGCCCTCGACGACGTCCTCGGACCGGACGTCCTGGCCGGTGAGTCCACGGGCCGCACCGTGCTTCTGGTGCCCACGCCGTCCGGGGAACGGCTGACCCAGCGCCTGGTCGAGGACCTCGCCCGGGCCGACCGGCTCGTCCTCGCGTGCGGGCGCTACGAGGGCATCGACGCCCGCGTCGCCGAGCACTACACCGAGGACGTCGAGACCGTCGAGGTCCGCGAGATCTCCCTCGGTGACTATGTCCTCAACGGGGGAGAGGTGGCCGCCCTCGTCGTCGTCGAGGCCGTCGCGCGCCTCCTGCCGGGGGTCCTCGGCAATCCCGAGTCGCTCACCGAGGAATCGCACGGCCGCGGGGAGGGCGGCGCCCTGCTCGAGTACCCCGTCTACACCAAACCGGCCGAATGGTCCGGTCGCCGCGCCCCCGAAGTGCTCCTGTCCGGGCATCACGGCAACGTCGCCCGCTGGCGGCGTGACCAGGCGCTCGAGCGAACGGTCCGGCGCCGGCCCGACATGATCTCCGCCCTCGACCCGCAGGAGCTGGACCGCGCCGACCGCGCGATCCTCGCCCGGCAGGGCTGGTTCGTGCCCGCGGGCGCGTCGGCTCCCGTCCCGGTGCGGATCCGGCCCGGCCGGCCGGACGAGGCCCAGGCGCTGTCGGATCTGGCCGCGGCGACCTTCCCGCTGGCGTGCCCGCCCGAGCTCGGTGCGGACGACATCACCGCCTTCATCGCCGAACACCTCAGCCCTGCGCGGACCACCGAGTACCTCACCGATACCGACCACTACCGCGTCCAGGTGGCGCAGGCACCCTCCGGCCTCGTCGGGTACACCCTCGTGGTGCTCCCCCGGACCCCGGACGAGCCTCCGTACGCCGACGACGTCGCCGCGCTCGTGCCTGACCGCCCGGCCGCCGAGCTCAGCAAGTGCTACGTCTACCCGGAGTACCAGGGCACCGGCGTGGCCGGCGCGCTCCTCGGCGCCGCTGCGGCGCAGGCCGCCGCCGTGCAGATCGACGGGCAGCCGCTCCGGACGCTGTGGTTGGGGACCAACGCGGACAACTGGCGCGCGCAGGCGAGCTATCGCAAGCAGGGATTCGCCACCGCCGGGCCGCGCACCTTTCGCGTCGGCGACCAGCTCATGGACGACGTCGTCATGGTCCTCGACCTCACCTCGCACCGCGACGACGTGCGGCAGACCACACCGCCGCCGCACGGCCGGAGCTAGCCCGCCACCTGCCGCTGTGGCAGACTGGGGCGGCGCGCGTCGCCTTCATGCCGTCGGACCTGCCACAGGGGGCCACGGACCGCAGACGCCGTCATCGAACCAGCCGGCAGCCGATCGGGCTGCCCTGAGGATCGCGCGTGACCTGTGGCACGGGCGGGAAGAGACCACCATGCAGACCCTGGACACCGTCGACGCCGCCTCGCTGCGGGACGACATCCCGGAGTTCCGCGCCGGCGACACCCTGAAGGTCAACGTCAAGGTCGTCGAAGGCAACCGCTCCCGCGTCCAGGCCTTCCAGGGTGTGGTGATCGCTCGCTCCGGCTCCGGTGTGCGCGAGAGCTTCAAGATCCGCAAGGTCAGCTTCGGCGTGGGCGTCGAGCGCACCTTCCCGCTGCACTCGCCGGTGATCGACTCCATCGAGGTCGTCAGCCGCGGCGACGTGCGCCGCGCAAAGCTCTACTACCTGCGTGACCTGCGCGGCAAGAAGGCCCGCATCCGCGAGAAGCGCGACCAGAGCGCCCGCTGAGTCGAGTGCCCGGCCTCGGGCGGGTTCACGATCCGGCAGGTCGGGCGGATGACCTGGCCCGCTTGTTAGGGTTCGGTCAGGTCTGTCGCACCCCGCACGTGCGGGCCCGCCTGGCAGAACGCGTGCCCGAGGGGAGCAGGATCTCGTGACCACCGACAGCGGCCGCCGCCGCGAGCAGCCGGCGGAGGGCGTGGAGGCCGGCCCTGGGCCCCAGGAGCCGATGCCTCCCAGCTACCCGCCTGAGCAGCAGTCCGCGAGGCCCGAGGCACCGAAGCAGCGGGGTGGCTGGTTCCGCGAGATGGTGACCGTGATGGTCTCCGCCCTGGTGCTCTCGGTGGTCATCAAGACCTTCCTCGCGCAGGCGTTCTACATCCCGTCCGGGTCGATGGAGAACACGCTCGAGCTCGGCGACCGTGTCATGGTGAGCAAGCTCGCCCCCGGACCGTTCGATCTCGAGCGGGGAGACATCGTCGTCTTCGTCGACCCCGGCGACTGGCTCGGCGAGGTCCCGGAGGACAACCGCTCGCCGTGGCAGCAGACCGCGGCCGACGTCCTCACCTGGATCGGGCTGCTGCCGCAGGACGCCGGCCACCACCTCATCAAGCGGGTCATCGGGCTACCGGGCGACCACGTCGAGTGCTGCGACGACCAGGGGCGCCTGCTCGTCAACGGCGAGCCTGTCGACGAGCCGTACCTCTACCCGGGCGCCGAGCCGAGCGAGACGTCCTTCGAGGTCACCGTCCCGGAGGACCGGGTCTGGGTCATGGGCGACAACCGCGGCAACTCGGCGGACTCCCGAGCACACATGGGCGAGCCCGGCGGCGGGACCATCCCGATGGAGAACATCGTCGGCCGCGCGTTCGTCTTGCTCTGGCCGGCCGACCGGATCACACTGCTGAACAACCCTGAGGAGACGTTCGCCGACGTGCCGGAGCCCGAGTGACGCCCCAGATGACCCGACGGCGCAAACGGCCCAAACCGTCCCGCACGGTGGAGACCGCCATGCTCGCCGAGCTGGCCGAGGGGTCGTGCGTCGCTGGCATGGACGAGGTCGGCCGCGGGGCCCTGGCCGGGCCGGTCAGTGTCGGCGTCGCCGTCGTCGACGCCACCACCTCACGGCGAATGCCCCGCGGTCTCGCGGATTCCAAGCTGCTGACCGCCCAGGCCCGGGAGGCACTCGTCGCCCCCGTCCGCGCCTGGTGCGTCGCCGGGGGAGTTGGTCACGCGAGTCCGGCGGAGATCGACGAGTTCGGCATCATGGCCGCACTGCGGCTCGCGGGCCGGCGGGCGCTCGCCGGCCTCGCCGCCCAGGGGCTACGTCCGGGACTGGTCCTGCTCGACGGCAACCACGACTGGCTGGCCCCGCCGGTGCAGACGGATCTGTTCACCCCCGAGCCGCCGGAGGTTCCGGTGCCCGGTACCGACGAGATCGTGCCGGTCCCGCCGGTGCGGACCCAGATCAAGGCCGATGCCCGGTGCGCCGTCGTGGCCGCGGCCAGTGTGCTCGCCAAGGTCGAGCGTGACGCGATGATGGTCGCGCACGCGCCGAACCACCCGCAGTACCGCTGGGAGGGGAACAAGGGGTACTCCGCACCCGAGCACCTCGCCGCATTGCGTGAGCACGGCCCCTGTGAACTGCATCGTCGTTCGTGGCGACTGCCCGGACAGGGCGATCCGGTCACCGACGACATGGCCTTCGCGGACGAGGCCTTCGCGGCGGAGGAAGACGCGGACGGCCAGTCCCCGGATGCCACCGAGGATGCTGAGCAGGATCGGGCGCGGGACGTCGCGCCGACCGCCGGGTGGGCACGTCACCCGCCCGTCGGGGCATGATGGACCCGTGAGCGCGGAGGATCTGGAGAACTACGAGACCGAGCTGGAGCTCGACCTGTACCGCGAGTACCGCGACGTGGTCGGGCTCTTCGCGTACGTGGTCGAGACGGAGCGCCGCTTCTACCTCGCCAACCACGTGGACGTGCAGGCCCGCCACGACGGCGGGGAGGTGTTCTTCGAACTCACCCTCACCGACGCCTGGGTGTGGGATGTCTACCGGTCCGCGCGCTTCGTCAAGTCCGTGCGCGTCGTCACCTTCAAGGACGTCAACATCGAGGAACTCGCCAAACGCGAGATCGAGGTGCCGTGAGTTCCACAGCCAGCGGCTGAACTGCCGGGGCGTCCACAGGTGACGCCGGCCCTGTGACCCGCCGGGGCTCGCCCGCGCCAAGGTGAGCGCGGAGGTGGTTGCCCGTGCAGGCGAAAGACGCCGTCGGCAAGTACGGCGAACGGGTGGTGGCGCGCGATCTCGCCGCCCGCGGCTGGGAGGTTCTCGACCGCAACTGGCGGTGCCCGCACGGCGAACTGGATGTCGTCGCCCGCGAGCCGGCGACGGACACGGTGGTCTTCGTCGAGGTCAAGACCCGCCGATCCACGGCCTACGGCCACCCGGCCGAGGCGATCACGCGGACCAAGCTCGGCCGGCTACGCCGCCTGGCCTTCGCCTGGCTCGCCGCTCACGACCGTCGTGCCGCTGCCGTGCGGATCGATGTCGCTGCCGTGCTCGTGCCACGGTCCGGCGCCGCCCGTGTCGAGTACGTCCGGGCGGTGGGCTGATGGGACTGGGACGGACGTGGACGGTGAGTCTGCTCGGCCTCGTCGGCCATCTCGTGGAGGTCGAGGCGCACAAGTCCTCGGGCCTGCCGGCGTTCGCACTCGTGGGTCTGCCGGACACCGCGGTCAACGAGGCACGCGAGCGCGTCCGGGCCGCCGTGACCAGCTCCTCGGTCGCGTGGCCGAACGACCGGATGACGGTCAACCTCTCGCCCGCGTCGCTGCCCAAGACCGGGACGGGCCTCGACCTCGCGCTCGCAGTCGCCGTGCTCGTCGCGGCCGGCCTGCCGGCGCAGGAGCGTGCCGCGCGGACGGTCCACCTCGGTGAACTCGGTCTCGACGGCCGGCTGCACCCGGTGCGCGGGATCCTCCCGGCCGTCTCGGCCGCGGTGGGTGCCGGGAGGACGGAGGTCGTCGTGCCCGCCGAGAACGCGGCCGAGGCGCGTCTTGTGCCCGGTGCGCAGGTCCGGCCGGTCGAGCACCTCGCCGACCTCATCGTGGACTACGGCGGCGAGGCACGGCGTCCGGACGGCGCCGCCCCGGAGCCGCCGCCCAGCCCGCCACCCCCGGAACCCGGTGTATGTCCGGACCTCAAGGACGTGCGGGGACAGGACGAGGCGCGCTTCGCCCTCGAGGTCGCCGCCGCCGGCGGGCACCACCTCTTCCTGCTCGGGGCGCCCGGCACCGGCAAGTCCATGCTCGCGGCCCGGCTGCCCGGTCTGCTGCCCGACCTGCCCGAGCCGGACGCCGTCGAGGTCTCGGCCGTCCACAGCGTTGCCGGCACGCTCGACGCCGCGGCCGGCCTGCTGCGCCGCCCGCCTTTCGAGGACCCGCACCACACCGCGACCGCTGCCGCCGTCGTCGGCGGAGGGACCGGATTTCCCCGGCCCGGCGCGGTCAGCCGTGCCCACCGCGGCGTGCTGCTGCTCGACGAGGCGCCGGAGTTCCAGCCCCGGGTGCTGCAGACCCTGCGCCAACCCCTCGAGCACGGGGAGCTGGTGCTGCAGCGGGCGAGCGGGAGTGCTCGTTATCCCGCGCGGTTCCAGCTTGTGCTCGCAGCCAACCCCTGCCCCTGCGGCAAGGCGATCGGCAAAGGGCGGGCGTGCCGCTGCACCCCGTTGGAACGACGTCGCTATCTCGGCCGGCTGAGCGGTCCGTTGCTGGACCGGATCGAC
>Ga0079224_100016599_pt1 | contig 10352 bp, 13 predicted proteins | sample Stecom2015_FD_80414 | JGI IMG/M metagenome (GOLD analysis project Ga0079224, IMG submission 80414) | Agricultural soil microbial communities from Utah to study Nitrogen management - Steer compost 2015 | ecosystem: Environmental > Terrestrial > Soil > Agricultural land | place: USA: Utah...
AGCGTACCCCTCGCGCGTCGCGGCCAGCAGCGTCAGGTGGTGCCCCGCGGCCAGCGTCACCTCTGCCCCGGTGATCGGCTGGATGCCCCAGGCCCGCGCCGCCTGCGCGAACTCCATCGCCCCGTACAGCCCGTTGTGGTCGGTCAGCGCCAGAGCCGGATACCCCAGCGCCTTCGCCTGCAGCACCAACTCCTCGACGTGCGACGCCCCATCGAGGAACGAGAAATTGCTATGGCAGTGCAGTTCAACATACATGGGAGAGGGAACGGGGAAGAGAGAACAGGGAAGAGGGAAAGAGAGGGATTAGGTGGGGAGGGAGTTCGTAGGAAGGGGGTCGGCCCTCACCCCCCGGCCCGCGGCCCAGAGGGCACCCCGCCCAATCCAGGGAGAGGGGGAATAGGAACAGAGCGCGGTAGCTCGGTAGCTCTGGTGTTACATGAGGGCCCCCCTCTCCCAGGATTGGGAGAGGGGCTGGGGGTGAGGGCTGTTCAGGCTTTCCCTCTTCCCTGTTACCTCCTGCCTGTTCCCTCCACTGTTCCCTGTTCCCTCTCCCCTGTTCCCTACTACGCTCTCTGCCGCCACCAGGTGCCGTCCAGCAGATCAGTGAAGATGGTGAGGAACTGGCCGTTGGCGAGGACGCATTGCCAGTAGATGCGGCTGATCGGGTTCTCACGCCACCACTCCTCGTCCACTCTCCAGCTCTTGACCAGATCGACGACCATCTCGGGCTCGCGGTCGGGGAGGGTGACGTAGAGCGGGCGGCCCTCGGCGTCCACCTCGACCTCAACCGGCCGGGGCAGGTTTAGGGGTCGAATGCGACGATCGCCGCCCGGCGCTCCGGGATGCGTGACCATGGCTCCACCTCGACAATCCGTCCCACCGGGCAGGTGCCGTAGCGCGCCTTGAGCTGGCGCATCGCCTCCTGGATACGCGCCTGCCGCTGGCGCCGCTCGCTCGTCCAGAGCGTGCCCTGCCAGCCGATGACCGAGGTCAGCTTCGACAATCGCAAGTGCATGCCGACCACCGGCGCCGGCAGCTCGGCCGCTTCGACGACCGGCCGCAGCGCCTGCCAGATCGCCGGCTGGGTGGCGCGCGGCTCCTTGAAGGTCACCTGCTTCTCCCAGACCCTGCCGCGCTCCAGGTCGATCCGCAGCGTCGCCAGCCGGGCCGCCTGACGGCGCTCGGTCAACGCCCGGACCGCCCGGCCCAGCAGCTGGTCGGTCGCCGCCATCACCAGCTCGCGGCTGGCCAGCGGGTCAATGAAGGCCTGCTGCACCTCGATCGCCTCTTCGGCCGGCGGCTGGCGCACGGCGGCCTGGTCGCGGCCAGAGGCCAGATCCCAGGCCAGCGCGCCCTCCGGCCCGAACTGGGCAGCGACGGCGTGGCGCGGCAGGGCAGCCAGCGCGCCGAGCGTGTGCAGGCCGAGCTGGTGCAGGCGGCGGATGATGCGCTGGTCGACCGGCAGCAGGTCGACCTCCATCTCGCTCAGTAGCGCGGAGACCCTGCCCGGCTCCAGCTCGCGCGCCTTGCCCGGCTTGAGCCGGCTAGCGAGCACGTAGGCCGGGAACTTCCCGGGCGCGACCCCGAGCCGCGGCCGCAGCGCCGCCTGCGCGCAGGCGAGCAGCCGCGCCCAGAGCCGGTCCGGGTCCGGGTAGTGCCGCTCCAGCCCGGCAAGGTCGACGTAGGCCACGCCCAGCGGGCCAGCCTCGACGGCCGGCGCGATGTCGGCGAGGCGCTCGAGGATGATCTGGAAGCGACGCTCGTAGTGACCGGGGCGCGCTTCTATCGTTATCAGATAGGGGCAGGCGGCGAAGGCTTCCTGGAGCCGCTGGCCGGGCCAGACGCCGTAGCGCCGCGCGGCAGGCGACACCTCGCGGATCACGCGCCCCTCGACGATGGCGACTGTCGCCGCGCCCCCGCCGAGCCCGGGCTGCTCCGCGCGCTCGCAGGCCAACGCGAAATGGGGGATGAGCAAGCATCCAACTCGCATCGAGGCTACCCCTCGTACGTTCGAGCGAATAACCAAACCTGTCCGCATCGTATCAGAACAAATGTTCTATTTCTAGATGTGACGTAATGTCAGACTGGACACCAATCGGGACACAGCCAGGCGAACGTCCTTCATCCTCGCTCCAAATCTCCAAATCGGGACCGCAATCGTCGCAATCACGCCGACAACTCTCTAGACTCCGACCCGGAAAATCCGGGTGGGGCCTGAAGGGGGTCTGGATGTCGCGCTCCGCGCTCGTGCTGCTCGCCGTCCTCGTATCGACTGCATTCGCCACGCGCCCGATCCCGGGCGCCGCCGCGCCGGGCGAGGCCGGGCGCTCGCTGGCGTCGGCCAACGACTGCTGGGCGGACCCGAGCGGCGCGGTCTACGTCCCCGAGACCGGCCACCACATCTACGAGCCGTTCCTCAGCACCTGGCGACAGTACGACCTGGCGCTGGTCGGCTACCCACTCAGCGAGCCGCTGGAGCGCGATGGCATGACCGTCCAGTACTTCGAGCGCGCCCGCTTCGAGCATCACCCCGAGCACGCCGGCACGCCCTACGAGGTGCTGCTCGCGCTGCTCGGTCACCGCGCCGCCGCCGGTCACCCGAATCAGGACGCCTTCGCGACGCGCCCGCCCGATGCGCCGCCGGAACCGGCGGCGCGCTATTACCCGGAGACCGGGCATTACCTGGCCGCGCCATTCCAGGAATACTGGGACGCGAACGGCGGCTTGCCGCTCTTCGGCTACCCGCTCAGCGAGGCGTTCGAGGAGGAGGGCCGGCTGGTGCAGTACTTCGAGCGGGCGCGCTTCGAGCACCACCCCGAGCACGCCGGCACGCGCTACGAAATCGAACTGGGCCACCTCGGCCGGGTGGCTGCGGAGGAGGACGGCATCGAACAGGGCGCCGTCGAGCGGGAAGAGGGCGTGCCCGATTACACCTGGCGTCCCGAGCCGCAGGCGCGCCGCATCCCGACGCTGATGTATCACCACTTCGGCGCTCCGGCCAGCCGCTACCAGGTCACCTACTGGGATTTCGAGCAGCAACTCATCTGGCTGCGCGACAACGGCTACACGCCGATCACGATGACCGCGGCCTACGCCGGCGTCTTCGGCGCCGCTGAGCTGCCGGAGAAGCCGGTCGTGATCACCTTCGACGACGGCCTGGCCAGCCAGTGGGAAGCGGCCGCGCTTCTCGACCAGTACGGCTATCCCGGCGTCTTCTTCGTCCACCCCGACAGCCCGCTGACCCACGACCAGCTGCGAGATCTTGCCGCCCGCGGCCACGAGATCGGCTCGCACTCTAGCTCCCACCCGTTCCTGACGCTGGTGTCGAACGAGCAGCTCTGGCAGGAGGTCAGCGCCAGCCGCGAAGCGCTGGCCCGGATCACCGGCGCCCCGATCGACTTCTTCGCTTATCCCTACGGCGATTGGAACGGGCAGGTCGTTGCGGCGGTCCAGGCAGCCGGTTACTGCGGCGCCGTGCATGCCTGGGGCGGCGCGATGTGGACCCCCGAGAACCGTTGGGCCGAGCCGCGCATCGAGATCTCCGGAGATCTGAGCCTGCACGAGTTCGCCATGTTCGTCTCCGGCGCCTGGCAGCGCGCTCAATTCCCGCCCGATGGGGCGACGAGCCGGCTAAGCGAGCGCTAGCCGCGCCGATCCCGGTCGCTTAGCGCAGCTGCCGGCACAGGTAGTGGCGCAGGCGTTCCCCAAAGTGGCGTGGGCGTGGCCGCCGCGCCGGCTGTTTGTCCGGCGGGCGCGCGTCCCGACCACGGCGTGTCAGCGAGAAGTCCGCCAGCGCCGAGAAGATCCAACCGGTGCGATGGCCGATGACGAGGAAGCACGCGGCGATCGTGGAGATCGCCATGAGGAGGATGCTCGAACGGTCCATGGACGTGTCCCATCCAGGTCGGCCGCGACAATCCAGGCTCGCGGCCGGCGGCCCCATCCTACCCAACCCGGCGCGCCCCGCAACCTCACCCCCGCTGGCGGATACGACATTCTCCCGATGGCTCGCGGCAGACGAGCCCCTACGCTCCGGACCAGCGACACTGAGCTCCGAACCGGATGGGAGTGCTGGATGAGCCGGCAATCTACGTATGCACCAACGACTGATCAGCTCGTCGTCGAAGTCTTCGCCCGCGACATCGAGGCTTCCAGGCGCTTCTACCAGCAGTTGGGCTTCGAGCTGCTCGAGGACCGCGGTGATTTCGTCACGCTCGCCTGGGAAGGCCACAAGCTGTTCCTCGATGCCCGGCCAGACCAGCCGCCGCCAGCGGCTCAGCCACAGGCCAACATGCGCATCATGGTGCCGGACGTCGATCGTTACTGGGATCTGGCGAAGGAGCTGGGCGCGGTCGTGCTCGCGCCGATCGAGGATCGCAGCTACGGGCTACGCGACTTCACGATTCTCGACCCCGACGGTTTCGGGCTGCGCTTTGGAACCTGGCTCAACAGGGGTGCGAGCCACTAGCGAATCCGAGATGATTCCCTGGATGAGGGCGATGAGGGAGCGAGGTCGCTCTGAGCCTCTTCCGAGCCAAGCAGCATGCGGGGTGATTCGTGCCCGGGCAGGCGTTCCTGCCGGCGAGGAGCTTCCATGACCCGGCTGGCCAGCCAGCCGGTGCGGTGGTTCACGACTAGGAGCAACCCGAGTGCGATGAGTACGGCGGTCATGAGCACGTCATAGATTGACATACGACCCCATATCACAGCATACGAAACTCGAACCATACGCCACCGGGATAATCCTACGTGAGCGCATACGCTGAACTCCGGGGCCAAAGGTCATAGGAGTGGCTAGCCATTCGGGTCCGGGAATACCAGGAGTACCAGTACCAGAATTCGGAGAACTCAAGAATATCAGTGCATGCAAATTTCGGAGCAAGGCCGCTCTCTGGTGACCGCGCCGCGCGGAGACGATCTCCATCTCCGCCGCCAGCGCCGCGAGGGTGATCTCTGCTAAATCTCGCTCAGGATCCCGACTCGGCTCCGCGCTCGGCGGCAAAGGCTGCCTCGACGGCCGACCAGGCGGCCAGCGTCAGCCGACCCTGCTCGACCCAGCGCGCGGCTTCCGGGATCTCCAGCTGCTCGTAGCGCGCGAGTTGGCCAGCCATCTCCTCCCGCAGCCCGGCAAGCGCCGCGTCCAAGCGCCCATCCAGCGCCGCGCCGCGCAGCAACTGCTCCAGCGCCATCGGCCGGCTGAAGGGGCTGATGCGCACCCCGATCTGCAGGCCGACGCGCGCCATGTCCTCGGCGCTCAGAAAGAAGCCGGATTGTGCCGGCGTCGTCAGCCAGCGCGTCATCTGACGGGCGCCCATCTCGTTGAGCCGCGCGATCAGCGCTGGCAATTCAGCCTCCACGCGCGTGCCTCGCTCTAGACGCCACAGGAGAGACTCAATGCGTGAGCCGCGTCGTAGAACAGGCCGCGCACGCTCCCGGCGTTGGCTTCGACGCGGATGCGGCCAATGTCGTCCGCGACGAGGCTCGGGCTAGGCGTGCCGGTGCGGTACTCGGCGCGCATGAACCCCGCATGGTCGACCAGGAATACGCCGGGCCCATGCGTGACCGAGCCGTCGTCGGCCCGCCCGAGATAGACCTCAAACCCGGAGCTAACGACGGCCCGGACTGCCGCCTCGTCTCCGGACAGGACGCTCCAGTCATCACTCGCGATCCCGTGCGCTTCCGCGAAGTCGGACAGCGCGCGGGGGTCTGCGCCCGCGTCGACGACCAGGGTCACGAAGCGCAGTGGCGGTTCGATGTCCTGCGCCGCTCGTTCGCGCGCATTCTTGAGCGCAGCGAGCGTGGCGGCGCAGGCATCGTTGCAATCGACCGTAGCCAGGCTGTAGACGATGATTTCACCGCGCAGGTGCTCGTTGGTGACGAACTGGCCGTGCTGATCCGTCAGCCCGAATCCAGGGCCGACGCTCAGCCGGGGCAGGATCGCCGCCGAACTGAGCGTCGGGAGCAGCACGATGGCCAGAGCGACGAGCGGCGGGAGGACGTAGATGAGCGCGAACCGCAGCCGCCGCTGGCGTGCTGACGTATTCGACGTATTCACTGCGTCGGTGGTCGCGGCCATGTCCTACCCATCAAGCGTCTGGATGAACTGAATCAGGCTATCGATCTCTTCATCGGTCAGCTGCGGGAAGGCCGGCATGATCGGCTGATAGCCCTCGTGGACCTTGGCGTTCGGCTCGCGGATGGATTCGATGATGTACTCTTCGTCGGCCACGACGGTTGAACCGTCATCAAGCGGCACTTCGCTGCCGAAGAGCCCCTGCCAGGTCGGACCGATCCCGGTTGTCCCATCGATAGTATGGCATGAAGCGCACTGTGCCTCCCAGATAGCTCTGCCGGCACCGTCATCGTCTCCCGGCCCCGGAGCAGCGGGTCCCGGCGTGTCGGTGGGCACCGGACGCGGATCGGAGGATGGCATGATCAGCGCGCTGTAACCGAAGACCAGCAGTAACGCGAATCCGGCGAGCAGCACGGCGAGCAGCTGTCTTGACATAGCCCCTCCTCACCAGACCTTCACCGCTGGCGAATCGAACGCGGCGGGCAAGTAGGATATGAGCGTCGGCAGGTACGCGAAGATGATGAGCACGACGGCCACCATCGTCCACAACCCGACACGGTCGAGGATTTCCCAGCTCTCCTGCGGCCCATGCAGCGGCTTATCAGTCAGCGGGAGATCAGTGACTTCGGTTCGCTCTTTCGAGAAGAACAGCGTGCCGATCATGACGATGAAGAAGAGCGCGCCGCTGATGCCCATCATCGAGCCGCCGATCGCCGTCAGCGCATTCGAGAGATCCCAGCCCGGCAGTTCGTAGGCCGCTTCGCCGATCGCGGTACGGCGCGGCATCGCCTCCAGACCACCGGAAATCTGCCCGCGCGCGAAGATCAACACCCCGATCGCCCAGAGCCAGCCCTGGATGAGCGCCAGGCGCGGCTGGAACAGCTTCTTGCCGCTCAGGAACGGCACCAGCCAGTAGCACACGCCGATGATCGTCAGCGCCACCGCCGTCCCGACCGTCAGGTGAAAGTGGCCGGGGACGAACGCAGTGTTGTGGACGACCAGATTCACCGTATAGCTGGCGTTGATCAACCCGGTCGCGCCGCCCAGCGTGAAGACGAGCATCGACAGGAGCTGGGCGTTGACCGAAGGGTTGCTCCACGGGAGCGCGAAGATCCAGCCGAACAAGCCTTTACCGCCCGCCTTGCGCCCCCCGTTCTCCAGCGCGGCCATCACCGAAAACGCCGTGATCAGGCTCGGGAAGAAGATCACGAAGGTCAGCACCAGGTGGATCGCCTTCATCGCCGCGGAGATGCCCGGGTCGGTGTACTGGTGGTGCAGGCCGGTCGGGATCGAGAAGAGCAGGAAGAGGATGAAGGTCAAGCGCGTCAGGCCGTCGCTGAAGAGACGCCCGCCGACCTGGCGCGGGATGAACATGTACCAGGAGATATACGCCGGCAGCAGCCAGAAGTAGACAATGGCATGCCCGGAAAACCAGAACAGGATGCGGTTTAGCTGAGGATCGGTATGATCGACTATCCCGAGCGACCAGGGCAGCACGAAGAACAGCACCTCGACGGCGAGGCCGAGCGAGGCCAGCCCCCACATGATGTAGGTCGTCAACGCCAGAAACGAGGGGAGCGGAATGCGCTCGGTGGGGTTATCGGCGCGCCATCGGCGATAGGTCATCACCAGATTGGCGAGCAGGAGCCAGGTCGACACCACCAGGAAGACCGCCGCCAGGTAGAACAGCGGATTGGCTTCCATCGGCGTGTAGAAGGTGAACAGGACGGTGGCCTCGTTCATCAGCAGGATGATCGCGCCCAGCCCCAGCCCGGCAGCCAGGAACCAGAACGAGCCCTGCAGGAGCATCGTGCTGGCCAGCGGGCGCTGGTAACCGCGAATCGAGATCAGCGCCGCGATCACGTTGCCGAAGGCGAAGGTGAACACCAGCGCCAGGGTGACGCCATGGATCGATAGCCCCTGGTAGTAGCTCTCCAACCCGGTCAGCGTCTCCAGCGAGATCCCGATGCGCTCCAGCGCCTGAGCAACGCCCATCCAGCCGCCGATGGCCAGTGCGACGAGCATCAGTATCAACTGGCCGCGAATCGGCCAGAGCTGCTCGGAAACGTAGGCGCTCGGCGTGTCGCGCTCGATCGCCGCTGCCTGCGTTGTCGCAATGCTGCTCATTCGACCACCACCCGTCCCCACATGTTATGGTGCCCGATGCCACAGTACTCGTGGCAGATCAGCAGGTATTCGCCGGGCTCGTCGAACGTCTGCTTCACCTCTGTGATCTGCCCCGGAATGATCATTGCGTTGACCTGGGTGTTCTCGATGAAGAAGCCGTGCACCACGTCGGCCGAGGCCACCTTGAAGGTGACTTCGGAGCCCGCCGGGACCCGGATCTCGTTCGGGACGAACGCCCAGATCTGCGCGACGATCACCGCCTCGTACTTGCCCGGCTCGATCTCACGCACGCCGGGATTGTCGAAGGGCGGAGTCTGCCGAACCTCTTCGGGCGGCACGCGCCCGGCCGGCGTCGGTAGCATCGTCCCGGCGCCGACGACAGAGACGAGGATCGCGCCCAGGCCCGACAAGAGCATCACAGCTCCCAGGACGAGGAATACTTTCTCGTAATAGTCAATCTTCACCGCTTCACCCCCGCGCCAGTAAGGTGAAGTAGATCGAGCCCCACAGGCCTACGATCACGACGAGATAGGCGAGCAGGATGATGAACGTCCCGCGAGTGTCATGCCGCTCGTCCTGCTCGTCCGGCCCGCTCGAAGGGGGATACCCTGCTTCGACTGGTTCGCCCGGGTCGCCATTCATCGCGCACTCCTTTCGTTCCAGAATGGCTAGGGCCGCTCCTCGAGGTTCTCGACGTATCGGTAGGTGACATAGAGAAGCACAAGCACGATGACGAGCACGACGACACCCGCGACGATGCGCGCCGCGCTGGCATCGCCACGGAACATCTCGTTCATCGTGCTCCACACGAAGATAGCGCCCAACCCTGCGGGGATCAGAGTGCCCAGAAGAATTGCAATAGTTCGCAACACGGCGCTATCTAGTTTCCAGTCGGCTAAACGGGGGCCTGAGTAGTTGCCTCCAACCGCCAGCGCTGTTGTAGGTGAAGCCACCCGGGCTCCCGTAGCTGTGAGGGGATGCTGTCTACCGGTCCGACATCCGGAAGTCGCCTCCGCGGGACTATCATGTGATCAACATTGCCGCCATCGTAGCGACACCACGGCGTCTTCGCAAGGCTTTGTTCGGCGTATTTGAGCGCGCGTTTACGACGGGGAGGGTGACCATGGAGCAGTATGACGCGATCGTCATCGGCGCGGGCCACAACGGCCTGATCGCCGCGGCCTATCTGGCGCGGGCGGGGAAGCGCGTAGCCGTGCTGGAACGCCGCGATGTCATCGGCGGGGCGACGATCACCGAAGAGCACTTCCCCGGCTACCACCTCTCGACCTGCTCCTATGTCTGCAGCCTGCTCCTCCCCGAGGTCGTCGAGGAACTGGAACTGGTCAAGCACGGCTACGATGTGCGCCCCTTCGATCCCCAGGTCTTCGCGCCCCAGCCCGACGGCAGCTATTTCATGAGCTTCCTCGACGGCGCGAAGACGCGCGAGCAGCTGCTGAAGATCTCGAAGCACGACGCCGACGCCTGGGACCCTTACTGGGATCGCTGGGAGCGCATCATCCAGCGCGCCTGGCCACTGATCATGGGCCCGCCCCCGACGCTGAGCGACCTGGAGCAAGCCTTCGACGGCCCCGGCGGCCAGGAAGACCTGCGCCTGCTGCTCTTCGGCAGCGTGGCCGACATCCTCGATGAGTACTTCGAGAGCGAGATGATCAAGGGGCCGCTCTCGTCCGGCGGCGTCATTGGCTCAAGTCTGGGGCCGCGCTCGCCGGGTTCTGCTTACGTCAAGTTTCACCACCTGCTCGGCAAGCTGGACGGCCACCGCGGCGCCTGGGGCTACGTCCGCGGCGGCATGGGCGCGGTCGCTCAGGCGCTGGCGCGCTCGGCGGAGGCTGCCGGGGCTGAGATCTTCACCGGCGCCGAGGTCGTCGAGATCGACATCGCCAACGGCGCGGCCGGCGGTGTGCGCGCCACCGACGGCCGGCGCTTCGCGGCCGAGCGCATCATCTCGACCGCCGACCCGCAGCGCACCTTCCTCCAGATGCTCGATCCACACCAGCTCCCCGACGGCTTCGCTGAGCGCATCAAGGCCCAGAAGGTGAAGGGGTCAGTCGTCAAGGTGCTGATCGGAATCGGTGAGCTGCCAGATTTCACCGCCATGCCGGGCAAGGAGATCGGCCCGCAGCACACCGGC
>Ga0079224_100016600_pt1 | contig 10351 bp, 3 predicted proteins | sample Stecom2015_FD_80414 | JGI IMG/M metagenome (GOLD analysis project Ga0079224, IMG submission 80414) | Agricultural soil microbial communities from Utah to study Nitrogen management - Steer compost 2015 | ecosystem: Environmental > Terrestrial > Soil > Agricultural land | place: USA: Utah...
ACGGCCCGTGGCATTATCGAAAAACTGTTCTTCTCCGACCAAAGGTATTCTTTGGGGGAAGTCGGCCGTTACCGTATGAACAAGAAATTGGGCCTCGATATCGGGATGGACAAGGAGGTCCTGACCAAGGAGGACATCATCACGATCATCAAGTATTTGATCGAGCTGATCAACTCCAAGGCGGAGATCGATGATATCGACCACCTTTCGAACCGTAGGGTACGGACCGTGGGCGAACAGTTGTCCCAGCAATTCGGGGTGGGTCTGGCCAGAATGGCCCGGACCATCCGCGAACGGATGAACGTACGGGACAACGAAGTGTTCACCCCGATCGACCTGATCAATGCCAAGACCCTGTCCTCGGTGATCAACTCCTTCTTTGGGACAAACCAATTGTCCCAGTTCATGGACCAGACCAATCCCCTGGCGGAGATCACCCACAAGAGAAGGCTATCCGCCCTGGGACCCGGAGGTCTTTCAAGGGAAAGGGCCGGGTTCGAGGTACGTGACGTACACTATACCCACTATGGAAGACTCTGTCCGATCGAGACCCCCGAGGGTCCGAACATTGGACTGATCTCCTCCCTGTCCGTTTTTGCGAAAGTGAACGGCATGGGCTTTTTGGAAACCCCCTACCGCAAGGTGGAGGACGGAAAGGTGGATGTGACGAACCACATCTATCTCAGTGCAGAGGAAGAAGAGGGGATGAAGATCGCACAGGCCAATATCCCCATGAAGGATGACGGCACCATTGAGAATGAGAAGGTCATTGCCCGGGACGAGGGGGATTTCCCCGTGGTAGATCCCGTGGAACTGAACTATACCGATGTTGCCCCCAACCAGATCGCGTCCATTTCCGCATCCCTGATCCCCTTTTTGGAACACGATGATGCGAACAGGGCCCTGATGGGTTCCAACATGATGCGGCAGGCCGTTCCGCTTTTGAGACCTGAGTCCCCCATTGTGGGCACCGGGCTGGAGCAACAGGTGGCCACGGACTCCAGGGTCCTGATCAATGCCGAGGGAGAAGGGGTCGTGGAATATGTGGATGCCCAAAGGGTCACCATTAAATACGACAGGTCCGAGGACGATCGTCTGGTCAGTTTTGAGGACGACTCCAAAACCTATGAATTGGTCAAGTTCAGAAAGACCAACCAAGGGACCAGCATCAACCTCAAGCCCATTGTCAAGAAAGGCGACAAGGTGAAGCGCGGACAGGTACTCTGTGAGGGCTATGCCACCGAAAAGGGAGAATTGGCCCTTGGAAGGAACATGAAAGTGGCCTTTATGCCCTGGAAGGGATACAATTTTGAGGATGCCATCGTGATTTCCGAAAAAGTGGTCCGTGAGGACATCTTTACCTCGGTGCACATCGATGAATATGCCCTGGAAGTACGGGACACCAAATTGGGAGCGGAGGAGTTGACCAACGACATCCCCAACGTTTCCGAGGAGGCCACCAAGGATTTGGACGAATACGGAATGATCCGTATCGGTGCCGAAGTGAAGCCCGGGGACATTTTGATCGGGAAGATCACCCCAAAAGGGGAATCCGATCCCACTCCCGAGGAAAAACTCCTTCGAGCCATCTTTGGGGACAAGGCCGGGGACGTCAAGGACGCCTCCCTCAAGGCCTCTCCATCGCTAAGGGGCGTGGTCATCGACAAGAAACTGTTCTCCCGGTCCATCAAGGACAAGAGGAAACGTTCCGAGGACAAGGAGGCCATTTCCCGTTTGGAAATGGACTACGAGGTCAAGTTCCAACAGTTGAAGGATGTGCTGATCGAGAAATTGTTCGGCCTGGTCAACGGGAAGACCTCCCAAGGGGTAATGAACGACCTCGGGGAGGAAGTACTTCCGAAAGGAAAGAAATACACCATAAAAATGTTGAACGCGGTGGACGACTTTGCCCATTTGGTGGGAGGAAGCTGGACCACGGACGACAAGACCAATGCCCTGGTGGCCGATCTGTTGCACAACTACAAGATCAAACTGAACGATATCCAAGGAAACCTGAGAAGGGACAAGTTCACCATCTCCGTAGGGGACGAACTTCCGGCCGGAATCATGAAGTTGGCCAAGGTATACATCGCCAAGAAGCGTAAGCTGAAGGTAGGGGACAAGATGGCGGGACGCCATGGGAACAAAGGTATCGTTGCCCGGATCGTCCGTCAGGAGGACATGCCCTTTTTGGACGATGGAACCCCCGTGGACATTGTGTTGAACCCACTGGGCGTACCTTCCAGGATGAACATCGGACAGATCTATGAGACCGTATTGGGCTGGGCCGGACAGAAATTGGGGCAGAAATATGCGACCCCGATCTTTGACGGGGCCACCCTGGACCAGATCAACGAACTGACCGATAAGGCAGGGGTTCCCAGATTCGGACATACCTACCTCTACGACGGGGGCACCGGACAGCGTTTCGACCAGCCGGCCACCGTGGGGATCATCTATATGCTGAAATTGGGCCATATGGTGGACGACAAGATGCACGCCAGATCCATAGGACCCTACTCTCTGATCACCCAACAGCCCTTGGGCGGTAAGGCACAGTTCGGAGGACAGCGTTTCGGGGAAATGGAAGTCTGGGCCCTTGAGGCCTATGGGGCCTCCGCGACCCTGAGGGAGATCTTGACGGTCAAATCCGACGACGTGATCGGTAGGGCCAAGACCTATGAATCCATAGTGAAGGGCGAGACCATGCCGGAACCCGGTCTACCGGAATCTTTCAACGTATTGATGCACGAGCTCAAGGGCTTGGGCCTTGACATCCGATTGGAAGAGTAATTTTTTACAAATAAATTCATCATCACCATAGTACAATGGCTAGAATAAAAGATAACAACGCACCAAAAAGGTTCAACAAAATATCCATAGGCCTGGCTTCTCCGGAATCCATCCTGGCCGAATCCCGTGGAGAGGTGCTAAAGCCTGAAACCATCAACTACAGAACGCACAAGCCCGAGCGTGATGGCCTGTTCTGCGAGCGCATATTCGGTCCGGTAAAGGATTACGAATGTGCCTGTGGCAAGTACAAGCGCATCCGCTATCGCGGAATCGTCTGTGACCGTTGTGGCGTGGAGGTTACCGAGAAGAAGGTCCGTAGGGACCGTGTGGGACACATCAACCTGGTGGTGCCCGTGGCCCATATCTGGTATTTCCGTTCCCTTCCCAACAAGATAGGCTATCTCTTGGGGCTTCCGTCCAAGAAACTGGACATGATCATCTACTACGAAAGGTATGTGGTCATACAGCCCGGTGTCGCCAAAGGTCCCGAAGGGGAGGAGATCCAAAAGTTGGACTTCCTTACCGAGGAGGAGTACCTGAACATATTGGAGTCCATCCCCACCGAGAACCAATACCTGGAGGACAGCGATCCCAATAAGTTCATCGCAAAGATGGGTGCGGAATGTCTGATCGACCTGCTTTCCAGGATCGACCTGGAACAATTGTCCTATGAACTGCGCCACAAGGCCAATACCGAAACTTCCAAGCAAAGGAAGACCGAGGCCCTGAAAAGGCTTCAGGTGGTCGAGGCCCTGAGGGAGTCCCAGGACAACAGGGAGAACAATCCGGAATGGATGATCATGAAGGTGATTCCCGTGATCCCGCCCGAGCTGCGTCCCTTGGTGCCCTTGGATGGTGGGCGTTTTGCAACTTCCGACCTGAACGACCTCTATCGAAGGGTGATCATCCGCAACAACCGCTTGAAGCGTTTGATGGAGATCAAGGCCCCCGAGGTGATCTTGCGGAACGAGAAGCGGATGTTGCAGGAAGCCGTGGATTCCCTTTTCGACAATACCAGGAAGGCCTCTGCGGTAAAAACAGAATCCAACAGGCCGTTGAAATCCCTATCGGATTCCCTAAAGGGGAAACAAGGTCGTTTCCGTCAAAACCTTTTGGGAAAACGTGTGGATTACTCCGCCCGTTCCGTAATCGTGGTCGGACCGGAAATGAAATTGTACGAATGCGGTCTTCCCAAGGATATGGCCGCAGAACTCTACAAGCCCTTCATCATCCGTAAACTGATCGAACGGGGCATTGTAAAGACCGTAAAATCGGCCAAGAAGATCATCGATAAAAAGGAGCCCGTGGTTTGGGACATCCTTGAAAACGTACTCAAGGGCCATCCGGTTTTGCTGAACCGGGCCCCTACCTTGCACCGATTGGGCATACAGGCCTTCCAGCCCAAGCTCATCGAAGGTAAGGCGATCCGTCTGCACCCATTGGCATGTACCGCCTTCAACGCGGACTTTGATGGGGACCAGATGGCGGTCCACCTTCCCTTGGGCCCCGAGGCCATTTTGGAGGCCCAGCTCTTGATGTTGGCCTCACAGAACATCCTCAACCCGGCCAATGGTTCCCCGATCACCGTTCCCTCACAGGACATGGTCCTGGGGCTGTACTATATGACCAAGGAAAAGAAATCCACTCCCGAGGAACCCGTTCTAGGGGAGGGGTTGACCTTTTATTCCGCTGAGGAAGTGGAAATCGCCTTCAACGAGAAAAAAGTATCGTTGAACGCGATGATCAAGGTAAGGACCCGAGATCTCAACGAGAAGGGGGAATCCGTCCAGAAAATCATCGAGACCACCGTGGGCCGGGTATTGTTCAATACCGTAGTGCCCGAGCAGGCCGGTTTTATCAATACCGTGCTGAACAAGAAATCCCTGAGGAACATCATCGGGGACATCCTGGCGGTGACCGATGTGCCCACCACAGCGGAATTCCTGGACAAGATCAAGACCATGGGCTATGATTTTGCCTTCAAGGGAGGGCTATCCTTCTCATTGGGGGACATCATCATCCCCAAGGAGAAGGAGGATATGATCGCCGAGGCCAACAATCAGGTTGACGGGATCATGATGAACTACAATATGGGCCTTATCACCAACAACGAGCGCTACAACCAGGTCATCGATGTATGGACCTCGACCAATGCGATGTTGACCGAATTGGCCATGAAACGGATCCGAGAGGACAAACAAGGGTTCAACTCCGTGTATATGATGTTGGATTCCGGGGCAAGGGGCTCCAAGGAGCAGATCCGGCAGTTGACCGGGATGCGTGGTCTTATGGCCAAGCCCAAAAAATCCACTGCCGGAGGTGGGGAGATCATTGAAAACCCGATCCTCTCCAACTTTAAGGAAGGCCTTTCGATCTTGGAATACTTCATTTCCACCCACGGGGCCCGTAAGGGTCTTGCGGATACGGCACTCAAAACCGCGGATGCGGGATACCTGACCCGACGTTTGGTGGACGTGTCCCAGGATGTGATCATCAATATTGAGGACTGCGGTACCCTTAGGGGAATCGAGGTGGAGCCCTTGAAAAAGAACGAAGAGGTCGTGGAGACCCTTGGAGAGCGGATTCTGGGACGGGTTTCCCTGCACGATGTGTACAATCCCCTGACCGAGGAACTGCTACTCGAGGCAGGACAGGAAATATCCGAAGCCGATGTCAAAAAAGTGGATTTGGCCCCGATCGAAAAGATCGAGGTAAGGTCCCCATTGACCTGTGAGGCGCCCCACGGCATCTGTGCCAAATGCTACGGTAGGAACCTGGCGACCAACAAAATGGTCCAAAGGGGTGAGGCCGTAGGGGTGGTCGCCGCACAATCCATCGGGGAACCCGGAACGCAGTTGACCCTGCGTACCTTCCACGTTGGGGGTATTGCGGGCAACATTTCCGAGGACAGCAAGCTCATTTCCAAGTTTGGCGGAATCGTGGAGATCGAAGATCTTAGGGCCGTTGAGGGCGTAGACAATGGCGGTGGCAAGACCGAAATTGTAATATCCAGGACCTCCGAGATCAAGATCATCGATACCAAGACCGGGATCACCTTGAGCACCAACAACATTCCCTATGGTTCCCAATTGTTCGTCAAGAACGGGGATAAGATAGAAAAGGGAACGGTCATTTGCCAGTGGGATCCCTATAACGGGGTGATCGTATCCGAGTTTACGGGACAGATCGCCTACGAGAACATGGAACAAGGGGTGACCTATCAAGTGGAAATCGACGAACAGACCGGTTTCCAGGAGAAGGTGATCTCCGAATCGAGGAACAAGAAACTCATCCCTACCCTGCTGATCAAGGACGGGAAGGGTGAGACCCTGCGTTCCTATAACCTGCCCGTTGGTTCCCACATCATGGTGGACGACGCGGAAAAGATCCATGAAGGAAAGATTTTGGTGAAGATCCCAAGGAAGTCCGCCAAGGCGGGCGATATCACCGGAGGTCTTCCCAGGGTCACCGAGCTCTTTGAGGCCCGTAACCCTTCCAACCCCGCTGTGGTCACCGAGATCGACGGCGTGGTATCCTTTGGGAAGATCAAGCGCGGAAACCGTGAGATCATCATTGAATCCAAGGCCGGGGAGCTGAAGAAGTACCTGGTCAAGCTTTCCAACCAGATCCTGGTCCAGGAAAACGACTACGTACGTGCGGGGATGGCCCTGTCCGATGGCTCCATTACCCCAGAGGACATCTTGGCCATCAAAGGCCCTTCAGCAGTACAGCAATACCTGGTGAACGAGGTTCAGGAAGTCTACCGCCTTCAGGGTGTGAAGATCAACGACAAACACTTTGAAGTGGTTGTCCGACAGATGATGCGCAAGGTACAGATCGAGGATTCCGGGGATACCACCTTCTTGGAGAACCAATTGGTCCACAAGGATGATTTCATCAATGAGAACGATGAGATCTTTGGGAAGAAAGTCGTGGAGGATGCGGGAGATTCCGAACGGTTGAAGCCGGGACAGATCGTTACGGCACGACAGCTGCGGGACGAAAACTCCATCCTTAAGCGAGAGGACAAGAACCTGGTCTCCGCACGGGATGCCGTGGCGGCCACGGCCACCCCGATCTTGCAGGGAATCACCAGGGCCTCTTTGCAGACCAAGTCGTTCATATCCGCAGCCTCCTTCCAGGAGACCACCAAGGTGTTGAACGAGGCCGCAGTGAGCGGTAAGGTCGATGCCCTGGAGGGATTGAAGGAGAATGTGATCGTGGGACATAAGATTCCTGCCGGTACCGGTATGAGGGATTATGACAGTATCATCGTGGGTTCCAAGGAGGAATACGATGAGATCATGGCCCGAAAGGAGGAATTCAAGTTCTGAGAAGACCCTTAATAGACCCTGGCCGAAAGGCCGGGGTTTTTTTTAGCACTCAAAATTGTACGATATATGTCCGATAAAAATCAGAAGCAGATCAATATAGAACTGGATGAAAAAACGGCAGAGGGAACCTATTCCAATCTGGCCATCATCAACCATTCCGTATCGGAATTTGTGGTGGATTTCATCAGTATGATGCCCGGGGCACCCAAGGCCAAGGTAAAGAGCCGGATCATCCTTACCCCCCAGCACGCCAAAAAGTTTCTAAAGGCCCTAGGGGACAATGTGGCCCGTTTTGAAAAGACCCACGGGACCATCAAGGATTACGACCAACCTGTAATTCCTTTGAATTTTGGGCCCACTGGGGAGGCATAGACCGCTTTTTGGCACAATCTACTTCAATCGAATTCCGAAGTGAAGTGAAGCCTGACCGAAGGGTATTTCTGTTGGGTCATCTGTAGGGAAAAGGGGGAATCCGCCAAAAAGACCAATTGTCCGCGTTTGTCCGTGGCCAGGAACTTCTGTTTTACCCGTTTGAATTCTTTGAACTCCTCATTGTTGGCATCTTCGGGATCGACCCAGCAGGCCTTGTGAACAGGGAAGTTCTCATAGGTACATTTGGCCCCGTATTCATGTTCCAAACGGTATTGGATCACTTCGTACTGAAGGGCTCCCACGGTTCCGATCACCTTCCTTCCGTTCATCTCCACGGTGAACAACTGGGCCACCCCTTCGTCCATCAATTGGTCAATGCCCTTGTAGAGCTGTTTGGCCTTCATGGGGTCGGCATTGTTGATGTACCTGAAATGTTCCGGGGAGAAGCTTGGAATTCCTTTGTAATGCAGTACTTCCCCGCTGGTAAGGGTATCCCCGATCTTGAAGTTTCCGGTATCGTGCAAACCGACTATGTCCCCCGGAAATGAAATGTCCACGATTTCCTTTTTCTCGGCAAAGAAGGCATTGGGGCTGGAAAACTTCAATTTTTTGTCCAAACGCACGTGCAGGTAGGGGACGTTGCGCTCAAAGGTCCCCGAAACCACTTTGACAAAGGCAAGGCGGTCCCGGTGCTTGGGATCCATATTGGCGTGGATCTTGAAAACGAAGCCTGAAAATTCCTTTTCTCGGGCATGGACCAATCGTTCCTCTGCCATTTTAGATCTGGGTGGCGGTGCGATCTGAATAAAACAGTCCAAGAGTTCCCGTACCCCAAAATTGTTCAGGGCCGATCCAAAGAAAACGGGCTGTTGCTCTGCCTTGAGATAGGATTCCTTGTCGAATTCCGGGTAGACCCCATGGACCAGATCCAAATTGTCACGCAGTTCGGCGGCATGTTTGGAGCCTATGAGTTTTTCCAGTTCAGGGCTTTGGATATCGTCAAAGGCGATGGTCTCCTCGATGTTCTTTTTGCTGTTGCCACTGAAGAGGTTTATGTTTTTTTCGAAGATGTTGTATATGCCCTTGAAATCGTATCCCATGCCGATGGGGAAACTCAAGGGGGTGACCTTAAGGCCCAATTTCTGTTCCACTTCATCCAATAGGTCGAAGGCGTCCTTCCCTTCACGGTCCAGCTTATTGATGAAAACGATCATGGGAATGTTGCGCATTCTGCAGACTTCGACCAATTTCTCGGTCTGTTCCTCCACCCCTTTGGCCACGTCAATGACCACTATGACACTGTCCACGGCGGTCAGGGTTCTAAAGGTGTCCTCGGCGAAGTCCTTGTGGCCGGGGGTATCCAAGATGTTTATTTTCTTGTCCTTATAGATAAAGGCCAAAACGGAAGTGGCCACGGAAATTCCCCTTTGGCGCTCGATTTCCATAAAATCACTGGTGGCCGACTTTTTTATCTTGTTGCTCTTGACCGCACCTGCTTCCTGGATGGCACCCCCAAAAAGCAATAACTTTTCGGTCAGGGTGGTTTTTCCGGCATCGGGGTGGGAGATGATACCGAAAGTCCTTCTCCTGCTTATTTCCTTTTCAAAATCCATCATCAAAATTTGGGCAAAAATAGGGGATTAATCTTTTTTTACCGCCATTGTGTGAGACAATTCCCATTGTTGATATTTTTCATAAAAAACAATGGATTTTGGGCCTACAATAAGGAAAAAGCACCGTATTTTTCGTGCGTTTTTTAACGCTTGTTCCTTTGGGATGGAGGCCATCCTTGGAAGTTTTTGTCAGGATAATTTGGTTTGTGGTCCCTTATGATGAAGAATCGGCTTTTTGTCGATAATAATGGGTGAAGAGATTCAAAATCTTTAATTATGCTGACTATTTGACTTTTGGGTTTCAAAGAAGCAAGTGAATAAAAAACAAAAGAAAATCCCCAATTTTCTTACAATTGAAATTACTGCTGATGCCATGGTGATACGACCAATACCGATCATCTATGGAGAACATTACTTTTGAAGGATTTGGGCAGTCCACAATCCGCAAAATATCTTTTCTGGTCCTGTTGAATGGGTTGTTGTTCCCTTTTCTTGGATCGGCTTCGGCCTCGGACCACACGGAAAAACATATCGATCACCATACGGATTTTGACCAGGGTTACATGGCTCCCATTTGGACTTTCTGGGATCTTGCACCGGTGGACTGCGACGGGGACGGGGTAACTTGTGAAAAGGAAAAGGAGGATGGGACCGATCCCAACGACCCCTGTAGTTTTATTCTGGAAAGCCAAAACTGCGAACCTTCCAAGGCTTGGAAGAAGATGGACTGTGACGGGGATGGGGTGACCAACCAAAAGGAAAAGGAGGACGGTACGGATCCCCTGGACCCTTGTAATCTTATCCTGAAACACCAAAATTGCAGTCCTTCGGTCGAATGGAAGAAATTGGACTGTGATGGGGACGGGGTGACCAATGAAAAAGAAAAGAAGGACAAGACCGATCCCTTTGACCCCTGTGACTATAAGCCTAAAAGCGTGACCTTGCCCCAAAGCGGGGATTATCTCGAAGCCGACTGTGACGGGGACGGGGTGAGCAATGGCCGGGAAAAGGAAGATGGTACGGATCCCTTGGATCCCTGTGATTTTGTATTGGAACACCAGGACCTTACCCCCTCAAAGGAATGGAAGAAATTGGATTGTGACGGAGACGGGGTGACCAACGGCCAGGAGAAGAAGGATGGTACAGATCCCTTGGATCCCTGTGACCTTGTATTGGAACACCAGGATTGCACCCCTTCAAAGGAATGGAAGAAATTGGATTGTGACGGGGACGGGGTGA
>Ga0079224_100016601_pt1 | contig 10351 bp, 9 predicted proteins | sample Stecom2015_FD_80414 | JGI IMG/M metagenome (GOLD analysis project Ga0079224, IMG submission 80414) | Agricultural soil microbial communities from Utah to study Nitrogen management - Steer compost 2015 | ecosystem: Environmental > Terrestrial > Soil > Agricultural land | place: USA: Utah...
GCCTCAAGCTCTTCGATTTCCTTGAGCAGCGCTTCGGGCGACAGCACCACGCCATTGCCGATATAGCAAATAGCATGAGGGTGCATAATGCCTGACGGAATGAGACGCAGGACGGTGCGCTTGCCATTGATCCAGAGAGTATGACCCGCATTGTGACCACCCTGAAAGCGCACAACACCCTGCGCCGACTCGGCCAGCCAGTCAACGATCTTTCCCTTGCCTTCGTCACCCCATTGGGTGCCAATTACCACTACGTTCTTGCTCATAAAAGTGACTTTGTACAAAAGTTCATCTTATTCCTGCCGACCAAATCGGCAGGACCCGATTAGTTGGTACTTTTCAGCACCCATTGACCGTTATCGCAAACCAGCTCACGGTCGAAAACAAATTCATCAATACTTTGCGTGGTACCCGGAAAAAACTGAACCACCACATTCCCGTCTTGCCGCAGCTGGCGGATCTGCGCATCCAGCGAAGGATCTGAACGCCACGGCGCGCGAACGGCCCGGGATGGTTCGGCCGGCGCCAGGCCGGCAGAGACTTTGCGCAGGTCCAGACTGAACCCGGTTGCCGCACGTGCGCGGCCGAAAGAGGTGCCGGCATTGTCATACCGACCGCCGCGAACAATGGCTTCGGGCCAGCCGCGGCCAAAAATCGCAAAACTGACGCCGGAGTGATAATCATAGCCCTTGACGTCGGCCAGATCTATCCCGACAGTGGTGCCATCAAGCGCGTCCACCAACGTACGCAGCGCCAGCAACGCGGCGCGGATACCCGGCAGATCGGGCAGCGCCGAGGCAGCCTCGGCGAGCACTGCAACATCGCCATATAGCGACGGCAGGCGGATCAGCGCCGCAGCAATATCCTCTGGCACGCCGCAGGTGGCATCAAACAGCTGCCGCAGCCCGGGGACGTCTTTTTCCTTGAGCAACGACAGCACTTCGCCAGCCTGATCCTGCAGCCCGGCCGCTTCGATCAGCGCGCGCGAAACCCCTGGATGATTCAGGTCCAGGCTGGCATTCTTTATACCCGCCAGGGCAAGGCTGTCCAGCGCGAGCTGGATAATCTGCAAATCTGCTTCATAACCGGCGTACCCATAAATTTCGGCGCCGATCTGCAGCAACTCACGGTCGGCGAGCAGGCCCGAAGGACGCGCGTGCAGCACGCTGCCACAGTAACAAAGCCTGGCCACCCCTTCACGATTGAGCAAATGCGCATCAATACGTGCAACCTGCGAGGTCATGTCCGCGCGCACACCCATAGTGCGCCCGGAGAGCTGATCCACCAATTTATTGGTTTGCAGTTTAAGGTCCTGGCTGTTGCCAACGAACAGCGAGTCGGTATATTCAACCAGCGGCGGCGCGACCAGCTCGAAACCGCAGTTTCGATACAGGTCCAGCATCGCGCGACGCAGCTCTTCGATTCGGCGCGCCTCTGCGGGCAGGATATCGGATAGATGTTCAGGGAGTAGCCAGTTGCTTGTTGTCATGTCCGAAAATGGAGAAACCAAACAAAAATGCGATCCGGTTGCGTAAGCAGCCGAATCGCATTGATAAAGTGACTTAAAACTTACAGTATATTGTACTCTTTAATTAGCTGTAAGTCGCGAAAATGGTCCTTTTGCGAATTATTGTACCGGTAGCGGCTGACGTGCGCCGCCCGCTGGCGCGGCGCCGCTGATGCCAGACTGGTTGAAATATCGGAAGAAATCGGAGGTCGGGTCAACAACCAGCAGATCATTGCGGCTGCTGAAAGCGCTGCGATATGCATCCATACTGTTATAGAAACTGAAAAAGGCCGGATCCTTGCCATAGGCAAGCGCATAAATTTCAGCCGCTTGAGCATCACCCTGCCCGCGCAATACTTCTGCCTTGGCATCGGCTTCCGCCAGTTCTATACGCACCTTACGGTCTGCTTCGGCCTGGATGCGCTCTTTGTCGGCTGCGCCATTGGCGCGCAGGCTGTTGGCCTCTTCCTTACGCTCGGCCTGCATCCTGGCATAGACGGATTCGGAAACCTCGGGTGAAAACTCGATGCGTTTGAGGCGTACGTCAACCACCTCAATACCCAGCGGCTTGGCGCGCTGTTCCACATTTTTCACGATTTCGTCCATGACTACGTGACGCTCCTGGGAAATAACATCACGTACCGTACGCGTGTTGACAGAAGCGTTCAGGGCATCGCGAATCTGCGCACCCAGACGGTTCTGCGCAGCATCAAGGCGATTGCCAAACGAAATGTAATAACGCAACGGATCAATAATGCGCCATTTGACATAGGAATCAATAATCAGATTCTTCTTTTCAGAAGTCTGGATGCGTTCGGCATCGCCCGACTCAATTGTCTGGATGCGATTATCGAGCTTGACGACGGTTTCCAGGGGCGCCGGCCACTTGAAGTGCAGCCCGGGCTCGGATACTGTGCGTTTCCATTGACCCAGTTTAAAGACCAGGGCTGTATTGCGTTCACTCACGGTGTACACCGATGAGGAAAAAAGAAATGCGGCGATAACAAAGACGACCGCCCCGAAGATTGTTTTATTCATGATGGGTCCTCTTACCTGCTGCGGTCAAAATTATCACGGCTCAAACGATTTTCGTTGCGTGTTGCCGTCGTATTGCCGGTCGACGAAGTATCGGTCGACGCACCTGACGAGGATGAGTCACTGGCAGGCTTGCGCGGCGGCTGCCGTGGCCCTGCCTGACCATCAAGAATCTTATCGATTGGCAAATACATCATATTGTTGCCGTCTTTGGTATCAAGCAGCACTTTCGACGTATTTTCGAATACCTCTCGCAGCGTGGATATATAAATTCGCTCACGGGTCACTTCCGGCGCCTTCGCGTACTCGGCCTGAACGCTTTCAAAACGCGATGCCAGACCTTTTGCCTGCGTCACGATTGCTTCGCGATAGGCTTCCGCATCCTGAACCAGCCGCGAAGCGCGGCCGCGCGCCTCAGGAATCACTTTACTTGCGTAAGCATTACCTTCGTTTTTCTGCCGCTCGTTATCCTGGCCAGCCTTGATGGCGTCTTCGAATGCCGCTTGCACTTGCTCTGGAGGCTGCACGTTCTGGATCGCGACAGAGGTCACTTCAATCCCGGAACGATAGCGATTCAGAATCTGTTGCATCAGCTTCATGACGTTATTGGCCGCAGCAGTACGAGATTCATAAAGGATATTGTTCATGGACTCTTTGCCCACGATTTCACGCATGGCGGTTTCACCCGACTGGCGAACTGCCTCGGTCGGGTTGACCATGGAGAACAGGAAGTCGGCAGCAGGCGAGCGCTGCGTCGCCGCGTCCGGAGTCAGTTCGGTCTTGAGGCGGTAATGCACCGCAAACTGCACCTCGACGATATTCTCATCTTCGGTGAGCATCAGCGACTCTGCCGGCACTTTGTTGTTCAGATCGTTCTTATAGCCGAACGTAAAGTTGCGCACACTGGAAACGTCGACCTTCTCAACGCTCTGGATAGGCGTTGGAATATGCCAGTGCATGCCCGGCAACACCGTCGTCTGATAACGGCCGAATTGCGTGACCACGCCCACATAGCCTTCGCGAACAATATAGAAACCACTGACCAGCCATAGCGCCAACACGGCAATGATGATGAACACGATTCCCAGCCGTGTCGCCTTTGGCGAAGGGGAAAACCCGTTATTCTGTGGAGGACGGTCGAACCCGTTATTGCCACCGCCCTGCTTTTTCCCAAAAAGGGATTTGATCCGTTTATTGAAATCGTTCCAGACCTGATCAAGATCTGGCGGACCGTCATTGGGCCTGCCAGGACGCTTCGATGGATCGTCGGAATTATTGTTATTCTGGTTTCCTCGACCCCAGCCCGGATCATTAAGATTAAAAAGATTAAAGAATCGCAACTTCGTTTCCTATTGAAGGCCTGAATTCAGCGATTGCCCCGCGCAACCCATCCAGACCAGTTCGTTGTAGTGCACTCACAAATATACGGGCTGGTTCGCCCCTTTCGTTTCTTTCTACTTGCGGTTCGTAGCCCGCTTGATCTATTTTATTGTAAATAAGTATACAAGGGATGTCGTTGGCCCCAATTTCTTCTAAAACTTTATCAACTTCGGCAATCTGCTCGTCTCTTTGCGGGCTGGCCGCGTCCACAACGTGCAGCAACAGGTCTGCATGCACCGTCTCTTCGAGGGTCGCCTTAAAGGCGGCGATAAGCGTCGTGGGCAGATCGCGGATAAAGCCCACCGTATCGGAGATGACAACATTGCCGGCGCCTTCGATCCATATTTTTCGGGTTGTGGTATCCAGCGTGGCAAACAACTGATCTGCCGCATAGGCATCTGCCCTGGTGAGGGCATTGAACAGTGTGCTTTTGCCCGCATTGGTATAGCCGACCAGCGATACCGACAATGTATTGCCACGGGCCCGCGAGCGTCTTTGCGTCTTGCGCTGGCGCTCTACCCTGGCCAGACGTTCACGCAACACCTTGACCTTGGCGCCGATCATGCGGCGGTCCATTTCAAGCTGCGACTCGCCGGGCCCGCGCATACCGATACCGCCGCGTTGGCGCTCAAGGTGGGTCCACATTCGTGTAAGGCGCGTAACCAAATGCTGCAACTGGGCAAGTTCAACCTGCAGCTTGCCTTCGTGGCTCTTGGCGCGTAAGGCAAAAATATCCAGGATAAGCGCGACCCGGTCAACCACACGCCGCTGGAAAGCGCGTTCCAGATTGCGCTGTTGTGCCGGACTCAGCGGCTGGTCGAACAGAATCAGATCAACATCTTCGGCCTCGGCCATGGCCACCGCATCTTCGAGTTTGCCTTTACCTATATAGTAGGCAGCATCGGGCTTGTCTCTTTTTACAGTAAGGGCGCCCGCAATCTCTGCGCCCGCCCCTTCGGCCAGCATTTGAAATTCTTCGGCGTGTGCCGGATGATCCAGATCGCCTGAATCTACACTGATAATTAATACGCGCATAGCGTCCTGAAAAACAAAAGGCCCGCACAAGACAGCTTGGCGGGCTTTTGCGAAAAACTGAGGTTGTTATTCCTGTTCAGCTGGTGCGTCAATTTGGAAACTGACGGCCCTGGCGGGAACAACTGTAGAAATAGCATGCTTGTAGACCATTTGCGTTACCGTATTGCGCAGCAATACGACGTACTGGTCAAAAGATTCGATTTGCCCTTGCAATTTGATTCCATTTACAAGATAAATGGAAACGGGAACATGTTCTTTACGTAACGCGTTCAGGAAAGGATCTTGTAGTGATTGCCCTTTAGTGCTCATTGGCTAGGCTCCATATGTTATTTGGGTTTACAACTGAAAACGACTTTACTGATTTACCTGATCTGATCAGCCACAAAAGACAATACAGGATCAATCAGAAAAAAAGCAGTAATTTGCTATATTAGATTAAGAAAGTATTTCAGACAATGACTTAATGAGTGTTTCGCACTGTTTTTTGGTGCCAATCGTAACACGTAGAAATGAAGCAATACGCGGAAGACGGAAGTGTCGCACCAAAATGGCGTGCGACCGCAATGCCGCCAGTAACTGTGCGGCATCATGCCGTGGGTGCGAGATGAAAACAAAATTCGCTTTCGACGGCAACACCACAAAACCCAGCTTGTGCAACGCCTCAGTCAGCGCGTCGCGCGTCGTGGCCACTTCCCGCGTTGTCTGCTCAAAGTATGCCTGATCTTCAAACGCGGCAATGGCGCCGGCTTCGGCAAGACGGTCGACCGGGTACGAATTGAAACTGTTCTTGACGCGAACCAGCCCCTCCAGCAACTCCGGCTGGCCAAGCGCAAAGCCAACCCGCAAGCCGGCCAGCGAGCGGGATTTGGATAACGTTTGCAGCACGACCAGGTTCTTGTATTTTTTAATCAGCGGCACGCATGACTCTGCGCCGAAATCAACATAGGCTTCGTCTACGGCAATCACCCACTGCGGGCGCTGGATCAGCAACTGCTCGATCTCGGCACGTTTTAGCGCAATCCCGGTGGGCGCATTCGGATTGGGGAAAATAACGGCACTGACAGACTCGGCCGGCAACGCCAGATAATCCTGAATACGAATACTGAAATCGTCAGCCAGCGGAACGTTCTGATAGTCGATGTCGTACAGTCGGCAGTAGACCGGATAGAAACTGTATGTAATATCGGGAAACAGAATCTGTTTGCCATGATGGCGGAACAGGCTCAGAAACAGATGCGCCAGCACTTCGTCGGAACCGTTGCCGGGAAATACATGATCTACCGGTAAATCGTAATACGCGCCCAGGGTCGTACGCAGCCGATCGCTCTCGGGACTCGGATAAAGGCGTAGCTGATCGGCCGTCGCCTGACGGATTGCTTCAAGAACCGCAGGGGACGGCGCAAAGGGCGACTCGTTGGTGTTGAGCTTGATCAGATCCGTTTGTTTCGGCTGTTCGCCGGGCACATAAGGATCCAGCGTTTTAACAAAATCACTCCAGTACGCACTCATTTTTTTTTACCCTGTTTTCTTGTATGGATTTTTGGAAGACTTGAACTCAATCCGTAACGGCGTTCCCTCCAGCTTGAATGCAGCACGCATTCTGGATTCCAGGTAGCGACGGTACGATTCCGGAATCGCATCCAGCGCATTGCCATGAATGACAATGAGTGGCGGATTCTGTCCGCCCTGGTGCGCATACCGCATCTTGGGTCGGAAGATTCCCTTGCGCGGCGGTTGCTGCTGCTCCACGGCCGCATGCAGTTCACGGGTAAGCCTGGGCGTTGACAGCTTGGCGAACGCAGCAGCGTGCGCTTCATGCACCGAGCGCATTAACTGCGTAATACCGGCGCCCTTGAGCGCAGAAATAGTGTGCATTTTTGCAAATGACAGGAAGCGCAGTTTGCGCTCAAATTCACGTTCAATCCAGTCGCGCTTATCGCGATCCAGGCCGTCCCATTTGTTAATGGCCACCACCAGCGCCCTGCCGGTCTCAAGCACAAACCCCGCAATATGCGCATCCTGTTCGGAAATTTCGCTTTGCGCATCTAGCATGAGCACAACAACATTGCTGGCTTCAATCGCCTGAAGCGTTTTGATTACCGAAAATTTCTCGATCGACTCGAATACCTTGCCGCGCTTGCGCAGGCCTGCTGTATCAATGAGGGTATACAGACGACCATTGCGTTCAAACTCTATTTCAATTGCATCGCGCGTGGTGCCGGGCATATCGAAGGCGATCACCCGCTCTTCGCCCAACAGCGTATTGATAAGCGTAGATTTACCTACGTTGGGCCGCCCCACGATAGCCAGCTTCAGGCGATGGTCGGTAAACGCTTCTGGCGCAACCTCGGCGCTGTCCCCTGCGGTATCGGCTGTTGCCAGCACCTGGGCAATCTGCTCATCAGACAGTTCGACCTCGTCAGCTTGCTCGTCCGCGTCGGTCGCGGCCTCGTTCGTAGGCTGATTCGTTGCCAGCACTTCGGCCAGCGCAGTCTCGATAAGATCGACCACGCCGTCGCCATGCGCCGACGAAATCGCGTAGGGTTGGCCCAGGCCAAGCTCATGAAAATCTGCTGTGGCTACGCCCTGGTTCATACCTTCGGCCTTGTTCACTGCCAGAAAAACATGCGCCCGAGTCTTGCGCAGCAGGCGGGCAATTTCATGATCGTGCGCATTGACCCCGGCGCGCGCATCAACCAGGAATATCACGACATCGGATTCAGAGATAGCCAGGCTGGTCTGCCTGGCCATTTCCATCAGGATGCCGCTCTTGGCAACGGGCTCGAAACCGCCGGTGTCCACGACCAGGAATGGAATATCGCCAACCCGGCCTTCGCCGTAGTGCCGGTCGCGTGTAAGACCGGCATAGTCGGCCACCAGCGCCGCCCGGGAACGCGTCAGGCGGTTGAACAGGGTTGACTTGCCCACATTGGGCCGGCCAACCAGCGATACCACAGGCTTAAAAGAAACAGTACTCAACGTGCACCAAGCATAACAAGATTACCCGCACCGGTTTGCACCAGGATTCCCTGGGCGGTGGCGGTCAGCGGCGATAGCATCGGATCGCCGCCAAATTCGGATCTGCCAAGCAGACGCCCATCGGCATCGGACAGATAATGTATATAGCCTTCGTAATCACCAACAGCGACAACATTACCGTTGGAGACCGCGTTGGTCAGGCCACGGTTTTTCAGAACCTGATTGATCCATTGCTGCTGGCCGTTACCCAATGCCATGCGTACGACTTCACCGTGAATGCCGGTGGCATACAGTGAATTATTGTTCAATGTAACGCCGGTCGCACTGGAAAACGGTTGCGACCACAGCGCCTGTCCGTCACCGCGGTCAGGCGTGTAGCAACCAGCGTTGCCCTGGTAAGTGGCCACACATAAGCCATTGCCTACCAGCACAGGCGCACCCACAACGTCGGTGACGCTATCGAGGTCGGTCACGCCGCGAATAGGCCCCGCCAGGATATCCCACTGCAATCTGCCGGTTTTCAAGTCCAGCGCAACCAGACGGCCGCTGGGAACAGCAACCAGGACATTGCCCTTGTCAATAATCATGCGCGAAACGGCGCGCAGCGCCAGCGCCGCATTGGTGCGCTGATAATTCCACAACAACTCGCCGCTGCCTGCATCAAAACCCTGGACCCGATAGTCGTCGGCCCGCACCACCACAACGCCCTGCCCGACGGCTGGCGGCGTTGACACTCGTGTGCTGGCTTTGGCAGTCCACAACGGTTTGCCGGCCATATCCAGCGCGGTAATCTTGCCGTCTGGAGCAGCAACAACGGCAATATTGCCATCTGTTCCCACGCCAGCAGATAAGGCCTCGCCTACCGAGGTTTTCCACTGAATGGCGCCGTTGGACAGCGCGACCCGGGCCACGGAGCCATCCGGCGTTGCCGCAAATACACTGTCACCCGCTACCGCAGGCGCGAACCCGACACCGCTGCCTGAACCGATTGAGGCGCTCCAGGCCGCAGCGGGCACCGTGGTCTGAGTATATTCGGTCAGATCAACCGGCTCGAATTGCGACGGAGTCTCAAACAGGCTGCAGCCGCCCAGCGCCAGCGCACCAACCAGCACCGTAAGTTTCATAAAACGACGAGGCGTATGTTGAAACATCATGATTATTCTCCACCTAAAGCACTGATTTTCAATTGAATCGTGTTCACATATGCGGGCGCTAACTGCTGGCCGGAAAGCGCTGCTTTCCATGCCGCAACGGCCTCCTGCTTCTTGCCCTGGGCAATCAGCACATCGCCTTTGCGATCATCGTAAAGGGCCTTGAACGCCTCGGGCGGGTTATTCAATTGCGCCAGCGCCTCGTCAAATTTCTTCTGATCAGCATAAACGCTGGCCAGACGCAACTTCGCCACAGGTAACAGCTCAGGGAAATCGCTGCCACGCCCGGCCAGCCAGGTCAACTCCTGCTGCGCCTGCTCATAGTGGCCGCCACGAACATAAAAATCGGCAGCAAGCAACGCGCCCCGGGCCGCGTAGGCTGTATCGCCATAGCTCTTCTTGAGCTCAGCCGCGGCCTGATCCAGCCTGGCCTGACTGTCTGCGTCGGCAGACACGGCGGAGGTTTGGACGATTTCATAATAGCCAAGCGCCTGCTTGACCTGCGAGGACTGATACCAATTCCAGCCGTACCACGCCAGTATGCCCAGCATGACGACAATAATAGCGGTCAGAATTGTGTTGCCGAAACGATCCCACCACCCCTTCAGCGTGTCGATCTTTTCCTGTTCTTCAAGGTCAAAAGCCATATTCTTCAACTATCCTTTACTGATTTTCAAGCCGATCGCGTAACGAGACTGCCTGCTGTTGATTGTTAATATATTTACCGGGCCTGGAGTTTATCCAGCAATGCGCTTGCCAGCTCGCTTTGCGCCACGCTAAATTGCGCTGCGGTGGCATCCTGCGCATCTGCACGCAAAAACTTCACGGAAGCCGTATGTTCAGCCATTTCGGTTTCCCCCAAGATTACCGCAAGACGGGCGCCGCTGGCATCGGCCCGTTTAAATTGCGATTTGAATGAGCCTGCGCCAGGATGCACAATACAGCGCACGCCAAGGTCTCTGACCGATTCAGCCAAGGCAGCCGCTGCGCGAGCCGATTGCGCATCGCTATGGACGAAATATACATCACATTCGGGCGTAGCCTGCACTTTCGCATCCTCCAGCCACAACGCAAGCAATCGTTCCAGTCCGATGGCAAAACCGATCGCTGGCGCCGTTTTACCACCCAGCAGATCAAACAGGCCATCATAACGCCCGCCCCCGCAGACGGTTCCCTGGGCGCCTAGCCTGTCGGTTACCCATTCAAAGACCGTCAAATTATAATAATCGAGCCCGCGCACCAATCGCGGATTCAGCGTATAAGC
>Ga0079224_100016602_pt1 | contig 10351 bp, 8 predicted proteins | sample Stecom2015_FD_80414 | JGI IMG/M metagenome (GOLD analysis project Ga0079224, IMG submission 80414) | Agricultural soil microbial communities from Utah to study Nitrogen management - Steer compost 2015 | ecosystem: Environmental > Terrestrial > Soil > Agricultural land | place: USA: Utah...
TCACGTTCGCGCGGGCGTTGCGCTTCAAGTGCCGTTTGATCGCCGCGGCGCGCTTGCGCTTGCGTTCCTGCGTGGGTTTCTCGTAGAACTCGCGTCTACGGAGCTCGGTCAACACGCCAGCCTTTTCGCAGGCGCGCTTGAAGCGGCGCAAGGCCGCGTCGAAATGCTCGCTTTCTCTGATTCGGACGCCCGGCATTCAGGTGCTCTTGATGAAACTCTCGGCAAGCGGAAAAACCCGGCCAATGGCCGGGGCGAAGCGCGTAATGGTAGCCGCGCGCGACCGAGGCTGTAAAGGCCCGCCGGCGGCGGTGGCCTCGTGAGGATACTCGGTATCGAGACGAGCTGCGACGAGACCGGCGCGGCGCTGTTCGAGGAAGGGCGCGGCGTCGTCGCGGAGCGGCTTGCGAGCCAAATCGAGCTGCACCGGCGGTTCGGGGGCGTCGTCCCGGAGCTCGCGTCGCGCGACCACGTCGCGAAGCTCGCGCCGATGATCCGCGAGGTGCTCGACGAGGCGGGCATCGCCCCGGCGGACTTGGACGGCGTCGCGTACACCGCGGGGCCCGGGCTGATCGGCGCGCTGATGGTCGGCGGCGCCGTCGGCTCGGCGCTCGCCTACGCCCTCGGCATCCCGGCGATTCCCGTGCACCACATGGAGGGGCACGTGCTCGCTCCGATGCTCGAGCCCGAGCCGCCCGCGTTCCCGTTCCTCGCGCTGCTCGTGTCCGGCGGGCACACGCAGCTCGTCGAGGCGCAGGCGGTCGGCCGCTACCGGATCCTCGGCGAGACGCTCGACGACGCGGCGGGCGAGGCGTTCGACAAGACCGCGCGGCTGCTCGACCTGCCGTATCCGGGCGGTCCCGCGATCGCCGCGCTCGCGGACAACGGTGACCCGGCGGCCTACCCGCTGCCGCGGCCGCTGCTCGGCGCCGGCCTCGACTTCAGCTTCAGCGGTCTGAAGACCGCCGTCCGGCTCGCGGCCGAGGCGGCGCGCGAACGGGCGGGCGGCGTGCTGCCGGAGCAGGCCCGCGCGGATCTCGCGGCGTCGTTCCAGGCAGCGGTCGTCGACACGCTCGCGGCGAAGTGCGCCCGCGCGCTCGAGGAGACCGGCCTCGAGCGGCTCGTCGTCGCCGGCGGCGTCGGTGCGAACCGCGCGCTCCGCGCCGCGCTCGCCGCGCTCGGCGAGCGGCGGGGCGTGCGCGTGCACTATCCGCGGCCGGCGCTCTGCACGGACAACGCCGCGATGATCGCGTACGCCGGCTGGTGCCGGCGGCGAACGGACGCACCGTGGCCGCCGCGGATCGTCGCGCGGCCGCGCTGGCCGCTCGACGAGCTCGAGCCCGCCGGCTGATCGAGACCAATGGAGCAGGCGATGGACAGGATTTTTCTCCGCGAGCTCAAGGTGCAGGCCGTGATCGGCATCTGGGAGTGGGAGCGGCGCATCACGCAGACGGTCAGCATCGACCTCGAGATGGAGACCGACGTGCGCAAGGCGGCGGCGTCGGACAGCGTCGCGGATGCGCTGAACTACAAGGATGTCGCGAAGCGCGTGATCGAGCTCGTCGGCGGCTCGAGCTATCAGCTCGTCGAGACGCTCGCCGAGGACATTGCGCGGACCATCGTCACCGAGTTCGCGGTGCCGTGGGTGAAGGTCTCGGTCGCGAAGCCCGGAGCGATCGAGGGCTCGCGCGAGGTCGGCGTCGCGATCGAGCGGACGCGAGCCGACTACGCCTGACGGGCTGGCTTTCGCTACCAGCCGACGCTGCGGCCCCCGTCGACCGCGAGGATGTGACCCGTCACGTACGGGGCGTCGCGCACGAGGAAGAGCACCGCGGCCGCGACGTCGCTCGGCGCGCCCGGGCGCTTCAGCGCCGTCTGCCGGAGGATGGCCTGCTCGACGCGCTGCTCGACGCCCGCTTCCGGCCACAGGATCGCGCCGGGTGCGACGCCGTTCACGCGGATGTCCGGGCCCAGATCCTTCGCGAGCGAGCGCGTGAGCATCGCGAGGCCGGCCTTCGCCGCGCCGTAAACCGGATGGTTCGACAGCGGCCGGGTCGCGTGGATGTCGACGATGTTCACGATCGTGCCGCGCGCCGCGCGCAGCATCGGCAGCGCGGCCTGGCAGAGAAACAGCGGCGCTTTCAGGTTGCTGTCGATCAGGTCGTGCCACTCCTCGTCCGTGATCGTGCCGAGCGGCGTCGGATAGAACGTCGAGGCGTTGTTCACTAGCACGTCGAGCCGGCCGGCACGCCGCTCGACCTCGGCCGCGAGCCGCTCGGGCTCGCCGGATCTGCGCAGGTCGGCGCCGACGCAGAACGCCGATCGCGGCCGGCGCGCCTCGAGCTCGGCGACGAGCGCCTCGGCCGGCGCCGCGGAGCTGAAGTAATGGATCGCGACGTTGTAGCCGGCGTCGTGCAGCGTCGTCGCGATCACGGCGCCGATGCGCTTCGCGGCGCCGGTCACGAGTGCCCAGCGCGGCTCGCCGTCGCCGCTCCGATTCGGTTCCGTCACGCTTGCGCTTCGCTCCTCGCGGGGTGGGCGAGTAAGGGTACACTAAGCCGCGCGGCCCGCGGCCTCGCCGCTTGCCAATCGCCGCTCGTCACCTTGCAGCACGAACCCGACTTCCCGGTACCCGATGCCGCCGCGCTCGCCGCGAGCGCCGCGCTCGCCGAGCGGATCCGCGCCGCGATCGAAGCGGCCGGCGGGTGGATCGATTTCGCGCGCTACATGGAGCTCGCGCTCTACGAGCCGGGGCTCGGCTACTACAGCGCCGGCGGCGCGAAGCTCGGCGCCGCCGGAGATTTCGTGACCGCACCCGAGCTCGGCGACTTCCTCGCCGCCGCGCTCGCCGCGTCGCTGCGCGCCGAGCTCGAGCAGGCGCGGCGCAGGATCGTGCTAGAGCTCGGAGCGGGCACCGGCGCGCTCGCGGAGCAGCTCTTCGAGCAGTGCGCGTCGCTCGGCGTGCCGCTCGACGAGTATCTGATTCTCGAGCGGAGCGCGGACCTGAGACACCGGCAGAGCGAGCGGCTCGCGCGGTTCGCGCCGCGCGTCCGCTGGCTGGACGCGCTGCCGGATGCGCCGCTCGATGCCGCGATCGTCGCGAACGAGGTCGTCGACGCGCTGCCGGCGTCCTGCTTCGTGAAGCGCGGGGGGCGCGCGCTGCCGCTCGGCGTCGCGGCGGACGAGGCGGGCGGCTTTCGCTGGGCGATCGGTCCCGAGGACGAGGCGCTCGCCGCCGAGGTGGCCGCGATCGAGGCCGAGCTCGGGACGCCGTTGCCCGACGGTTACCGATCCGAGGTGCGGCCGGTCGTCCGCGGCTTCGTCGCCGCGCTCGCGGATGCGCTCGCGGACGGCAGCATCACGCTGATCGACTATGGGCTCGTCCGGCGCGAGTACTACCACCCGGAGCGCGCGGGCGGCACGCTGCTCTGCCACTACCGGCACCGGGCGCACGCGGATCCGTTCCTGTATCCCGGGCTGCAGGACATCGGCGTCTGGGTCGACTTCAGCGCGTGCGCGGCGGCGGCGAGCGCGGCCGGTCTCGACGTCGCGGGCTTCACGACGCAAGCGCAGTTCCTGCTCGCGAACCTGCCGGCGGACGCGCTCGCCGGCGCCGGCGCCGACCTGCGGCGCGCCGCCGCGCTGAAGACGCTGCTCCTGCCGGGCGAGATGGGCGAGCGCTTCAAAGTCCTGAAGCTCGCGAAAGGCGAGTGCGCGCAGCACCCGCTCGGCGGCCGCGACCTCCGCTCCCGCCTCTAGCCGGTGCACCACCGGCCGTAGGAGCGGCTGTCCAGCCGCGATCTCCGGTCCGAGCGGCTGTGTAGGAGCGGCTGTCCAGCCGCGATCTCTCCGCGCACGCCGCGTGCATGCCGCAGGCGGTCGCCACGCGTCGACCTCGAGGACGCGGTCCTCAGCGCTCCGCGACGATCGGCTTTCCGAGGCGTGGATGCACGGCCGCGCCCACCGAGAGTCTCGATCGCGGCTGGACAGCCGCTCCTACACAGCTGCTCCCACCGAGGAGTTGCGGGCCGAGCGCGGCGTCAGGAGAGCGCGGCGGCGATCGCGGCGATGCGTTGCTCGCGGAGCGCACGGCCGAGCGCTTCGCCGGAGAGCCCGCGCTCGACGAGCGGCCGCGCCTCGACATCGCGGGCGGCCGCGAGCGCGGCCCGCAGTCGCGCGGCTTGCGGATACGGCCGATCCTCGAGCCCGCTCCGCCCGCGCGCGTCCGCCTCGCACGCGAGCAGCAGCGCCTCGAACCGCTCGGGCCTGCGAAACGCATCGACGCTCTCGAGGAGCTTCAGCACCGTGCTCGGCCGAAGCTCCGCCGCGCGGTGCACGTTGCCGTGCTCGCGTGCGACCGCGATCGCGAGGTCGCGGCACGCGCGCGGCACCGGCAGGCGCTCCGCCAGCTGCTCGATCAGCTCGACCGAGCGCTGCTCGTGACCGCGGTGGCTCGGCCACTCGTCCTTCGGCGTCGTCCCCTTCCCGAGGTCGTGGACGAGCGCCGCGAAGCGCACGTCGACGCTGTCCGACAACGCCGCGGCCTGCTCGAGCGCGAGCAGCGTGTGCACGCCGGTGTCGATCTCTGGATGCCAGCGAGCGGGCTGCGGCACGCCGAATAGCGCGTCGATCTCCGGGAACGCGCGCGCGAGCGCGCCGCATTCGCGCAGTACCTCGAAGTACACGTGCGGCGCCGCCGTCGCGAGCGCTTTCTCGGTCTCCTGCCAGACGCGCTCCGGGCGTAGCGCCTCGATCTCTCCCGCTTGTACTATCTCGCCCATCAGACGGAGCGTCTCCTCGGCGACGCGGAAACCGAGCGGCTCGAAGCGCGCCGCGAAGCGCGCGACCCGCAGCACGCGCAGCGGATCCTCGGCGAATGCGGGGGAGACGTGACGCAGCACGCGGTTTTCGAGATCCGCGCGGCCGTTCCAAGGGTCGATGATGTTACCGTCCGAGTCGCGCGCGATCGCGTTGATCGTCAGATCGCGCCGCGCGAGATCCTCCTCGAGCGTAACGCCGGCACTCGCGTCGAAAGCGAAGCCGGTGTAGCCGGGGCCGATCTTGCGCTCGCGGCGGGCGAGCGCGTACTGCTCGCCGGTGTGGGGGTGAAGGAAGACAGGGAAGTCTTTGCCGACTTGGATGTAACCGAGCGTCGCAAGCTCTTCGGGCGTCGCACCGACGACCACCCAATCGCGCTCCTCGACCGGGAGGCCGAGCAGGGAATCGCGCACGGCGCCGCCGACCTCGTAGATCTGCATCGGCTCATCATAGCGCAGTGGATGACATGCTAAGGTTCATACGAATGGCGACACCGTATCGGATCGCGGCGCTCGGAGTCGCGGTCGTCGCGTTCGCGACCGCGATCTCTGGCTGCTCGTTGCCGTTCTACTGGCAGGCCGTGAACGGACACCTCGAGCTGCTGCGCAAGAGCACGCCGATCGATCGGCTGCTCGCCGATCCGGATCTCGACGAAGGGCTGCGGGCCGAGCTCGAGAACGTCGCCGCGATTCGCGAGTTTGCGGTCGCGGAGCTCGATCTGCCCGACAACGCGAGCTATCGCAAATACGCGGACATCGGCCGGCCGTATGTCGTCTGGAACGTCGTCGCGGCGGAGGAGTTCTCGGTGCAGCCGGTGCGCTGGTGCTTCCCGTTCGCAGGCTGTGTCAGCTATCGCGGCTTCTTCGAGCGCGACCGCGCGGAGCGTTTCCGCGAGCAGCTCGAGCGGCAGGGGCTCGACACCTACAGCGGCGGGGCGAGCGCCTACTCGACGCTCGGTTATTTCGCCGACCCGGTGCTGAACACGATGATCGGCGGCGGCACGAGCAACATCGCGAGCCTGCTGTTCCACGAGCTCGCCCACCAGAAGCTCTACGTGAAGGACGACAGCGCGTTCAGCGAAGCCTTCGCTTCCGTGATCGAGGAGTACGGGACCGAGCGGTGGCTCGAGCAGAACGGCGGCCCGGACGCCGTCGCCGAGTACCGGCGGCGGCTCAAGTACCGCGCCGACTTCGCGGATCTCGTCACGCGCCAGCAGGTGCGGCTCCAGGAAATCTACGCGCGCCGCGTGCCGGACGACGAGAAGCGCGCGGCCAAGGCGCAAGCCTTCGAGACGATGCGGGCGGAGTACGCGCTGCTGAAAGCCGAGTGGGGCGGCGTGCCGGCGTACGACGCGTGGTTCGCGCAGCCGCTGAACAACGCGACGCTCGCGTCGGTCGCGACGTACCGGCGCTGGCTCCCGGCGCTGCGCTGGCGGCTCGAGGAAGTCGGCCTCGACCGGTTCTATACGAGCATGGCGCGGCTCGCCGAGATGCCGCCGGTCGAGCGCGCGGAGCAGCTCGAGGCGTGGCTCGCGGAAGCCTCAGCGACGCGACTGCTCTCGGATGCGAGCTAACCGCGCCGCGCGGCCCTCGCCGGTCAGGTAACGCGGCACCACCGCTTCCATCGACTGCGGCGTGATGCCGAGCAGCGCGAGGCCGTCCTCGGTGCAGACGCTCGCGACGCCGAGCGACCGGAAGTTGTCGAGCGAGAGCGGCTTGCCCGGCAAGAGATAGTCGCCGACCCAAGCCTGCAGCCGGCCGAGCGGGTCGGGCATCGGAACGACGACCCGCTTGAGCTTCAGCTCGCGCTTCAAGAATTCGACGACCTCGAGCAGCGAGAAGATCTCCGGGCCGCAGAGCTCGTACGTCTTGCCGTGCGTCTCGGTGTCCTCGAGCGCGCGGAGGAATGCCTGCGCGACGTCCTCGACGTAGACCGGCGCGAACCGCGCGTCGGGGCGCGGCAGCGGCAGTACCGGCGCGAGCTTCAGGAGCCTCGCGAAGCGGTTCGTGAACGAGTCGCCCTCGCCGAAGATCACCGACGGCCTGAAGATCGTGTAGGCGATCTCTTGCCCGGCCTGGTCCTTGACGATCTGCTCCGCCTGCCCCTTCGTCCGCAAGTAATGGCTCGCGCCGCGTTCGGCGTTCGCCTTGAGTGCGCTCATCTGCAGGAGCCGGGTGACGCCCGCTTCCTGGCAGCCCCGCATCAGCTTCTCCGCGAGCTCGACGTGCGCCCGGCGGAAGCCCGAGCCGTCGTGGCCGCGCTCGTTCAGGATGCCGACGAGGTTGATCGCAATGCTCGCGCCGCGCAGCAGCGCCGCGAGCGTGCGCTCGTCGTGCACGTCCGCCGTGATCAGATCGACGCCCGGCAGCACGAGCAGCTCCCGATGGCGCGCGCGATCGCGCGTCGGAATCCGCACGTCGTAACCGTGCTGCACGAGAAGGGCCGCGAGCGAGCGGCCGACGAAGCCCGAGCCGCCGAGCAGGCAGACGAGCCGAGAACGATTCCTGAGCGACATTCCCGCCTTCAAGCAAGCGCGGCAGAGGCGCCGCGTGCGCGGCCCGCCACCGCCTGACCCGGGCCGCGGCCCGGGAGTGGATATTCGTCGAAGCCCATTAGCGAGCGGTCAACGCATCAAGAGCAGCTGGTCGCGGCCGTTGCGGCGCACCTTCAGCATGATCGTGCGGGCGTTCGCCATGATGCGGCTCGCCTCATCCAAGGTCCGCACGCGTTGCCGGTTCACCTCGACGATCACGTCGCCCGGCCGGAGGCCCCTGTCGGCGGCCGGGCTCTCGGGCGCGACGCTCTCGACGAGCAGGCCGGCGACGCCGCGCAGCTCCGGCCGCGAGGGATCGTGATCGAGGATCGTCGCGCCGGCGAGCACGGGGTCGAGCGCGGGCGGCGCCTCGGGCGCGGGCGGCGGCGCGGCCACCGTGGTCGGGGTCAGCTCGCCGAGCACCGCGTTGACGGTCTGCTCGCGCCCGTCCCGGACGAGTCCGACGGCGACGCGCTCGCCGGGACGCAGCATGCCGATCGCATTGCGCAGCGTGGCCGCGTCGCGCACGCGCTTGCCGTTCACGCTGACGATCACGTCGTCGATCCGGATGCCCGCTTGCTCGGCCGCCGAGCCGGGCGTGACCGCCATCACGATCGCGCCGGACGAGTCGCGCAGCCCGTACGTCTCCGCGAGCTCGGGCGTGACGTTGTTGATGCTGACGCCGAGCAGGCCGCGCGACACCGTGCCGGACGTGATCAGCTGCTCCATCACGTCGCGCGCGGTGTTCACCGGGATCGCGAAGCCGATGCCGATGTTGCCGCCGAAGCGCGAGAAGATCGCCGTGTTGATACCGATCAGCTCGCCGTCGAGATTGACGAGCGCACCGCCGGAGTTGCCCGGATTGATCGACGCGTCGGTTTGGATGAAGTCTCCGTACCCGTCCGGACCGGTGATCCCCGTGCGACCGAGGCCGCTCACGATGCCCGCTGTCACCGTATGCGACAGCCCGAACGGGTTGCCGATCGCGACGACGTAGTCGCCGACCTTGAGCTCGGCCGAGTCGCCGAAGCTCATCTCGGCGAGGTCCGTCGCGTCGACCTGCAGCACCGCGAGATCGGAGCCCTCGTCGGAGCCGACGACGCGTGCTTCGAGGCTGCGGTTGTCGAGCAGCGTGACGGTGATCCGGTCCGCGTTCTCGAGCACGTGGTGGTTCGTCAGGATGTAGCCGCGGGATGCGTCGACGATGACGCCGGAGCCCGCGCTCTGGATCTCACGCCGGCTTTCGGGCGGCAGCTGGAAGAACCGCCGGAACAGCTCGTCCTCGGCGAGCGGGTTGCCGACCGGCACGCTGCCGCTCACCGAGATGTTGACGACGGCCGGCGACACGCGCTCGACGAGCGTCGCCAGCGTCGGCGGAGGCTGCGCGGCCGTCGGGGCGGCGGCCGCGACCCAAACCACGGCGAGGGCGAACGCGCGTGCGCGAGACCGGGTGCCGGTGGGGCGGCCGCGCCTCGCTGCTGCTGCATGGCTCATGCTGGATACCTTGAAGAAGGTGCCGGCGGCATCGTGCCGCTTGATCGCCCAGCATTGTAAGACTTTGAGCTGCGCCGCGGGCCGTCGGGATTTTGGCGCCGCGGCGCCGCGCGGCGCCGGCGGGCTCCGTCGACGCCGCGCAACCGGTCGTTGCTGTGCAGAACCCTGTGGACGACCTGTGTTCCGGCGGGGCATATTCGGTGGACGGCGAGACACAAGATGTAGGGGGCTGGGGGCGGCGCCGGAGCCCGGCGAAATAATGTCGCGGACCTTCGGGCTTTTCTATGTAACCCATTGTTTCATAAAGCCAATAGCTGCGCCGGAAAATTGCTGCAGAAGCTTGACATCACCTCCGGGCAGGCCTAATCTCTCAGCTCACGACACAAGATCTTGTGTCGCCGTCGCCGAAACTCTAGCGGATCGCTAACGGCGGGCTCTGCCCGTCGCGGGGAGGCTTTCGCGCGGAAAACGGCACGGGCAGGCGGGAAGCCTACCGGGGGACAGGCGCCATGTGGACTTGGGGGTCAGGCAAACGATGAGCATCGCTTTGGACGTGAGAGCCTCCGGGCTCGCCGACATTCCTCTTCAGGAAGCCTCGCTCGACATCTGGGACACCAAGTACCGGCTCAAGGCGAAGTCCGGAGAGCCGATCGACGCGGACATTCGCGACACCTACGTGCGCGTCGCGAAAGCGCTCGCGGCCGTCGAGCTGCCGGATCGCCGGCAGCAGTGGTTCGAGCGCTTCCTGTGGGCGCTCGAGCGCGGCGCGATTCCGGCGGGCCGCATCACGTCGAACGCCGGCGCGGAGGCGCACAAGCCCGCGACGTCGACGATCAACTGCACCGTGTCGGGCACGATCCACGACTCGATGCGCGACATCCTCGAGAAGGTCTACGAGGCCGGCCTGACGTTGAAGGCGGGCTGCGGGATCGGCTACGAGTTCTCGACGCTCCGGCCCCGCGGCGCGTACGTCTCGGGCGCGGGTGCCTACACGTCCGGCCCGCTGTCCTTCATGGACATCTACGACAAGATGTGCTTCACGGTCTCCTCGGCCGGCGGCCGCCGCGGCGCGCAGATGGGCACGTTCGACGTCGGCCATCCGGACGTGATGGACTTCATCCGCGCGAAGCGGGAGGACGGCCGGCTCCGGCAGTTCAATCTGTCGCTGCTGATCACCGACGAGTTCATGCAGGCGGTCAAGGAGAACCGCCAGTGGCGGCTCGCGTTCCCGGTCACCCGGCAGGAGGTCGAGCAGGACGGCCTCGATCTCGCGGATCCGGAGAAGGTCGTCTGGCGCGACTGGCCGACGACCGAGGATTACATCGTCGACGATCGGGGCCGCGTCGCATGCCGCGTCTACCGCACGCTGCCGGCGCGGCGGATGTGGGACGTGATCATGTCCTCGACGTACGACTTCGCCGAGCCCGGCTTCGTGCTGATCGACCGGGTCAACGAGATGAACAACAACTGGTGGTGCGAGGACATCCGCGCCACGAACCCGTGCGGCGA
>Ga0079224_100016603_pt1 | contig 10351 bp, 7 predicted proteins | sample Stecom2015_FD_80414 | JGI IMG/M metagenome (GOLD analysis project Ga0079224, IMG submission 80414) | Agricultural soil microbial communities from Utah to study Nitrogen management - Steer compost 2015 | ecosystem: Environmental > Terrestrial > Soil > Agricultural land | place: USA: Utah...
CGCCGGCGCCGACCTCTGCGTCGTCCCGTCCGTCTGGCAGGACGCGTTCCCTCGTGCGGCGCTCGAGCCGATGGCGCAGGGCATCCCCGTCGTCGCCACACGCACGGGCGGGATCCCAGAGGCGGTCATCGACGGCGAGACGGGGCTCCTCGTCCCGCCCGGCGACGAGGCGGCGCTCGAGGCCGCGCTCCGACGGCTCCTCGACGACCCCGCGGAGCGGATCCGGATGGGCGAGAACGCACGACGCCGGGCAAGGACCGTCTTCACGAAGGAAAGCGAGTTCCGGCAGCTCCTCCCGATCCTGGCCCGCGGGCTGGTCCAGGAGGGGGCGCCGCTCCATGCCGCCCCTGACGCGTCGGGGTCGACGACCGGCCCCGAGGAACCTTCCGCTCCCCTGACATGACGGCACACACAGACCTCTGGCGGGTCGATCCTCTTCAGATCTGGCGCTACCTCAGGACGCAGCCGGCATCGTTCTGGCTCGTCTGCTTCTACCTGTTCATCGAGTACGTCCGTCCGCAGCAGATCTACACGTTCCTGGACATCCTCCCCTGGGGCAAGGCGACGCTCGTCCTCGCCGGGCTCGCCCTCCTCCACGAGGGCAGGTGGTTCCGGAGCCACACGATCGCCGGGCCGCTCCTCGGCCTCTTCACGCTCATCGTCGTGGCCTCATCGTTCACGGCATACGTGCCGGCGGTCGCGTTCGAGAAGCTGCCGCTCTACCTGTCCTGGGTCTACATCTTCTTCCTGATCACGAACACGATCACGACGGAGAAGCGCTTCTTCATCTTCATGCTCTCGTTCCTGCTCTACTCCTTCAAGATGTCGCAGCACGGAACGCGCACGTGGATCGGGATCGGGTTCGGATTCCAGGACTGGGGCGCGACGGGCGCGCCGGGGTGGTTCCACAACTCCGGCGAGTTCGGGATCCAGATGTGCGTGTTCTTCCCGCTCGCCGTGCACTTCTACTTCGCGCTCCGGAAACACTGGGGGAAGCTGAAGAGGCTCTTCTTCCTCGCGATGCCCGTGACCGCGGTCATGAGCATGATCGCTTCGTCGTCGCGCGGCGCGCTCGTCGGCGGCGCCGTCGTCCTCATGTGGATGGTCTCGAAGACGCGCTACCGTGTGCGCGCGACGCTCGCGGCCGCGGTCGTGACCGCCATCGTCGTCGCCGTGATCCCGCCGGAGCAGATGGATCGGCTCCGCGCCTCGGGCGAGGACCAGACCTCGGTGCACCGGCTGACGATGTGGAAGGACGGGATCGAGATCGCGAACGACTATCCGATCCTCGGGATCGGATACGGGAACTGGCGGACCTACTACATGGAGCACTACTCGTACGGCCTGCCGCACAACATCTTCATCGAGGCCGTCGCGGAGCTCGGCTACTCCGGGCTCATCGCCTTCCTCCTCCTGATCGGCGCGACGTTCCACATCAACCGCCAGTCGCGACGGATCGCCGCCTCACTCCCGGGCGACAACGGGTTCCTCGTCCACATGGGGTACGGGCTGGACGGCGCCCTGGTCGGCTACCTGGCGAGCGGGTTCTTCGTGACCGTCCTCTACTACCCGTACTTCTGGATCAACCTGGCGCAGACGGTCGCGCTGAACGTGGCGGTCCGGAACAAGGCGAGCGCGCTCCTCGCGGCCGAGCGGTCGCCTGCACACCCCGGCCATCACGTGGACCCGGGGCCGGAGCCGGCGACCGTGCCCGGCCCGGATCCGGCGCCGGGCACGTTGCCGGGGCTGGGTCCGATCCACGCGCCCTTGCCGCGGTAGCCGCGGGTCCGGGGCCCTCCGGTCCCGAGGCCCGGCGCCGGGCTCCGCGGCCCGGTCCGGCCCGCTCCACCTGCTTCCAGGGGATGCTGATGCAACGAACGAAGCGGTTCCGCACCCTCTTCATCGTGGGATGCCCACGGAGCGGCACGACCTGGGTCCAGCTCCTCCTCGCGCGGCACCCCGAGGTCGCGACCGCGCCGGAGACGCAGATCGTCGCGTATTATCTCAGCCACTTCCGCCGCCAGTGGGAGCACGAGCGCAGAGGCGCGGAACGGCAGCAGGGCGCCGCCGGGCTGAGCCGGCTCCTGGACGAGGACGGGTTCCGGGAGCTCTGCCGGCTGAACGTGCAGCACGTCCTGGAGCGGATCGCGGCGACGAGCCCCGGAGCGTCCCTCGTCGTCGAGAAGAGCCCGCTGCACGCGGTCCACGCGGAGTTCATCCACGGGCTCCTGCCGGACGCCTACTTCCTGCACGTGATCCGGGACCCCAGGGACACCGTCGCCTCGCTCCTCGCCGCCGGCCGCAGCTGGGGCCGGGACTGGGCCCCCCGGAACCCGACCGACGCCGCCCGCCTCTGGGTCCGGCAGGTCACCGGCGGCCGGCGCGTCGCGCGCCTCACGGACCGCTACCGGGAGGTCCGCTACGAAGCGCTCCTCGCCGATCCCGTGGCCGAACTCGAGGAGATCCTCGCCTGGCTCGACCTCTCCGGAGACCGCGCGTTCTGCGAGGCGGCCGTCGCCGCCTGCGACTTCGACAGGCTCAGACGCGGCGCGGATGGAGCGAAGATCCCGATCCCGGGCGAACGATCGCCGGCCGGGTTCTTCCGCCGGGGGACGGCGGGCGCGTGGCGGACCGAACTCTCCAGGAGCGAGCTCAGGGTCGTCGAACGGATCTGCGGCGCGACGCTGCGGGAGATCGGTTACGAACCCACGTTACCGGCTCGGCGCACGACGCCGCTCCGGATCACGCTCCACGACGCGCTCCACCGCGTCCGGGAGGCCGTGGACTGGCAGCTCCAGCGCCTGGTCGAGCGCATCTGATCGTCCGCGCGTAGACCGCCTCGACCTCGGCGGCGTAGCGATCCATGCCGAAGAGCGACTCCGCGCGGCGCGCGCCCTCCCGCCCCATCCTCCGGGCGCGGGCGGGGTCGCGCAGCAGGCCGAGGACCGCGTCGGCCATCCCGTCGACATCGCCGGGCTCGACCAGCTCGCCGGTCTGCCCGGCGACGATGATGTCGAGCGGCCCGCCCGCGCGGGTCGCGACGACCGGCCGCCCGGCCGCCATCGCCTCGATGAGGACCATCCCGAACGGCTCGGGCTCGATCGACGCGTGGACGACCACGTCCATCGCCTTCATGAGGCTGCCGATGTCGGTGCGATAGCCGGTCATGATCACCCGCCCGGCCAGCCCGCGCGTCTCGATCAGACGGACCACCTCCTCGTGGTACGCCTGGCTGCCGTCCGAGACGCCGCCGACGATGACCGCGTAGGCCGTGGGCTCGGCCTCGAGCACCTTCTCCGCGGCCAGCACGAACTCCCGGATCCCCTTCCACCGGATGATCCGTCCGAAGATCCCGAAGACCCTGGCCTCCGCGGGGATCCCGAGCTCGACCTTCAACACTTCGCTGGTCTCGGCGTCCCGGAACTCGCTCAACTCGACGCCGTCCAAGACGACCGAGATCCGGTCCGGCTCGATCCCGACCTCCAGCAGGTTGTCGCGGATCGCCGTCGAGATCGCGATGTGGTGGTCGACGAGCCGGGCGTAGTAACGGGCCAGCGGGCTCACCTGGACGAAGCCGCGGGTGTGCGCGATGCACGGCACACCGAGCAGCTTCGCCGCCAGGATCCCGGCGGGCTGACTCGTGAAGCCGTTGTTCAGGTGGACCGCGCGGACGCCGTGGCGCCGGCCGATCCGCCAGTACCGCAACGCTTCCGGCAGGGTATGGACGAGCGACCAGTACCCGAAGCGCACGGCGATCGACGCCTTCGCCACGAACCGGTTGCGGAAGATAGGGAGCGCGTGGACCCGACGGTGCAGGGGTCCACGGACCCAGTACGGCTTCAGCGGGATGCGGTAGATGGGGACCGCGCCGAGCCGCGCCCGCAATGGCGCGTCCGGCTGGCCCGTCGCCAGGATCGGACGATATCGGCCGGAGTCCAGGCCGCGGAGGAGATGGACCAGGCTGTTGATCGCACCGCCGAAGGTCGTGGTGGACTCGAGATACAGGATCGGGACGGGCTCGGGCTCGGCGATGGTCATCGTCCGAACCGCCAGCTCCTCCGTCACAGCCAGCCCCATCCCTAGACCGCGACACCCGCCGGGTCGGCGGCCGCGGCCGTCGCGCGGACGGTCGTCCATTCCGGGAACTCGCGACCGAGGTAGGCGCTCAGCTCCCGGACCTTCTCCTGCATCATCGGGCGGAGGTACGCGACGACGGCGTCCACCGGCTCGTCGGACGGCTTGACCGGCTCCACGGCGAGCCGCTTCGCGCGGTCCTTGAGGCCCTGCGGGACGTACGGCGAGACCCGGTCCCAGAACGGCGTGAAGCGGAACCGATGGATGAGGCCGCGGCCGCGGGGCCGCTCGATCTCGGGCGGCCTGGCGTTCTTCCGTTCGAAGGCCGGCGGCCCGTCGTGCGGCGCAACGCCGAGCCAGCGGAAGACCTCCTGGACCGCTCGGCGAGGATCGGCGGTCAGCTCCTCGAACGTCATCAGGAAGATCCGGTCCCGGCCGAAGAGGTCGACGTACGGCTCGAGCTGCATCCGGTAATCGCTGAACGCCGTGTACTGCACGTCCTTCTGGATCGCTCGGAGCATGGGCCGATGCTCCGCGTCCTGCCGGACCGCGTGCCAGTAGTGGCTGATCGCGCGCTCGATCGGGTCGCGCATCAGGTAGATGAACCGGGCATCCGGGCTGAACGCCGCGATCCGTTCCGGCACGCCCGGATAGATCGGCAGCTTCGTGTAGTGCGTGCTCGACTCGCCGATGACCTTCGCATTGCCCGCGGCGGCGAAGAGTCCGAGGTACCACGCCTCGTCCTTCGGATAGTAGTCCATCTCCTCGACGAAGAAGCCCGGCTCCTTCGGCTCGGACATGAAGACCTCGGGGTGCGCGTTCAGATAGTGGTGCAACGACGTCGTGCCCGATTTCGCCGCGCCGATGATGAAAAGGTTCGGGCGAGGCCCAGTCCTGGATGTCACGCGTATCTCCTCACGTTGATGATTCCTGGTTCATGGCGCTCGACGCCTCCGGCCCGGACCCGCCGTCCGACACCGGCCGGCCGGACAGGTCCTGCCGGGCACGGGTGGCGTCGCAATCCTGCCGCAACTCCTCGTCCGGCGTCTCCCACCGGTACGCGACCAGCCCCCACTCCCGGGGGACCGGGATCGAGTCCCCGACCTCGGCGATCGCCCGGACGCCCGGGCCGCGACCCGTCAGCGGGTTGCCCAGCGACATCGTCTGCGCGACCAGCAGCCCCGTCCGGTGGCACCCGGCGACCTGCCGCACCGCGTCCCCGGACGCGATGACCCGGACGTTCGTCCGCCGGTCCAGCGAGAACTCCGGCCTCACCCCGCCCGGCGTGTGCAGGTGGTTCGGGCTCAACGCGAAGTCCGCGCGCCCGAGGTAGTGGATCGCCTTCAGGTCGTCGGAGGTGATGACGACCTCCACACTGTCCAGCACCGGTCGCACGAGCTCGGCGAACCGGCTCCAGCTCAGCGTCCCGTCCCGCGGGCCCATCCCGGGGAACGCCAGCGAATGGTCGCGCGTGACCAGCCGGGCCGTCACGAGGAGCGACCGGTTCGCGGCGGCCACGTACGCCGCGATGGCGACGACGCCGAGCACGGCCAGACTCGCCTGCGCCCGCGCGCGGAGATGGCCGCCGCCCGCGCGCGCCACGACCTCCGCGCAGAGCCGCCGCAGCGGCGCGACCGCCTGCACCGCCCCGAGCCCGACGATCACGAAGAAGAACGGGACCAGGTACGAGAAGTACCGCTCCGCCTTCCACGCCATGAGGGAGTGGGCGACGAACCCCACACCGAAGACCGTCGCGCACAGCGCCGCGAGGCGGGGCCGCCTGATGAAGGCGAGCAGCGCCAGGAGCGGGAGAGCCGCCCAGAACGGCGAGTAGTGGTCGAGCAGGATCGCGTAGTAGTACCGGAAGTTCCCCACGTTCTGCTCGGCCCACAGGTCCGCGTACGTCGCCCGCTCGATCAGCGACCCGACGAGCCCGGACCCGGCGGCCACGACGGCCGCCGCCACGACGGCGACCCCCCCGGCCAGCGCGATCCCGACCCGCCACCTCGCGGCCCTGACCCAGCGCGCGGTCTCCGGGGCGAGCGCCGCGACGACGAAGAGCGCGAGGCCGCCGATCCCGATCAGCGACACGATCTGGAGCTCGAACGCCAGCGCGAGCGCGGCCGCGGACGCGCCGAGCAGGGCGACGGAGGCCGGGACCGGCGGCCGCCGCTCCACCCAGACGAACACGCCGATCGTCCCGAGCAGGAACGCCAGGTGCTGGAGGCTATAGAACCGGACGATCTGCGAGAGCTGAACGAGAATCGGGTCCACACAGACGAGCGTCGCAGCGATCCACGCGGCCCACCGCTCGCCCGAGAGGCGGAGCCAGAGGAAGACGACGAGCGCGACGCCGCACCCGGCCAGGAGCGCCGGGATCCGGGCCACGGGGAGCGAAGGCCCGAAGACCGACAGGAGCGCCGCGACGGCTCGGGTGAAGATCGCGCCCCGCACGTACGGAGCCGCGCCCTCCACGATCCGGTACGATCCGTCCTCCGTGTAGCCGACGGCGGCCAGATAGTTGTAGAGCTCGTCGTGGAGCGCCTCCTCGCCGAGACCCGGGACGCGGAACGCAGCCGCGAGCGCGAGGACCGCGAGCGACTCCAGCGCGATGAGCAGGCCGCCCGCAGCGGAGCCGAGCCCGGGGCGGGCACCGTGCAGCGAAGCGCCGTCGTCCGGCACGGCCGCGCCGGCGCCCGGAGCCGCAGGGCCGGGCGCCGCAACCGTCGTCACGCCCGCGCCGGCGGGCTTGCTCCCGTCTCCCGACATGGATTCACGTGATGGGGCCCGGGGACCGTTCCAATCGTCACCGGGCGGATGCATGCCCGCGACCACGGCGATCGCGCCGTTGAGCGACTCCCGGCGACGGGCAAGCTCCATGCCGCCCCCCACGAGGATCTCCCGGCCGACGGTACGCCTGTGCGAGCGCCACCGCCGTACCGTGGCCGGTGCCGGGACCACGACCGTTGCGACCCTGCAACAGTTGACGACCGCCGCCTCGATCGAGCACGCTGTCGGACCGGCGCCGGCGACGGGCCGGGCAGATCCGGGCCCTGGCCGGTCGCGATCGCAACGGAGCGCCCTCGCGCCCGGGGGCGTACGCGCTCGTGCGGCGACGAGCAGGGCCGGGCCCCGGCGCGCGATCCCGCGCCCGAGGCGCATCGCGCTGGTCCCCTACGGCTCTGGCCGCCGTCTTGCACGTACGCACGGGCCGCGCCCGATCCCTCCCGAGGGTTCGGCGCGCCGAATTCCAGGAATGGCAATGCCCCGGATGTCCAACTGGATCCACGCGAAGCTCGTCTACCCGGCCATCGTCCGGGCGAGGGGCGAAGGTGAGGTCTTCGCTGCCCTGGAGGAGCTGCGGGCCGTCGAACGGCTGACGCCCGAGGAGCTGCGTGCCCGGCAGGAGCGCAAGCTCGCGGCAATCCTCGACCACGCCGCCGAACGGTGCGCGTTCTACCGCGAGCGCTGGCCGCGCGACGCACCCTTCGCCCCCGGCGAGGCCCTCGACCGCCTCGCCGACCTCCCCGTGATCCGCAAGCGCGACCTCCAGAACGCGGCCGATCGGCTGCGAGCCAATCCGGCGCCACGGCGGATCACGCGCAAGGTGACCGGAGGCTCCACCGGCCAGACGGTGACCGTGTACAAGGACCGGCGGGCGCTGGCCCATGAGATGGCCGCGTCGTGGCTCGGCTACGGCTGGTTCGGCGTCCGGATCGGGGACCGGGCCGCGCGCTTCTGGGGCTCGCCGCACACCCTCAAGCGCCGGCTGCGATTCGCGGCGGCGGATTTCGCGATGCACCGGATCCGGTTCTCCGCCTTCGCCTTCGGCGAGGACGAGCTCGAACGCTACTGGAAGCGGTGCCTCCGGTTCCGTCCGCAGTACTTCTACGGCTACGTCTCGATGCTCGAGGAGTTCGCGCGCTACCTGCGCCGGCGCGGGCACGATGGCGCGGCGCTCGGGCTCAAGGCCGTGATCACGACCTCGGAGGTGCTCTCGGCGACCCAGCGCGAAGTGCTGCAGGAGGTCTTCAACGCGCCCGTCCAGAACGAGTACGGGTGCGGCGAGGTCGGCGCCATCGCCTACGAGTGCGAGCGGGGCAGCCTGCACATCATGGGCGACAACCTGATCGTGGAGCTGATCACGCCTGAGGGGAAGCCGGCGCAGGTCGGCGAGACGGGCGAGGTCGTCGTGACCGACCTGAACAATCGGGCGATGCCGTTGATCCGCTACGCACTCGCGGACTTCGGCGTACCCGGGGAGCCGTGCGACTGTGGTCGGCCCTTCCCCGTGCTCGAACGGATCTGGGGCAGGGAGTACGACTTCGTCGAGTCACCCTCCGGCCGCCGCTACCACGGCGAGTTCCTCATGTACTTCTTCGAGGACCTCCGGGCCCGGGGCGTCCCCGTCCAGCAGTTCCAGGTGATCCAGCACGACGCCGATCGCCTCGAAGTCGCGGTCATCCTCCCGGGCGGCGCGGGCGAGGAGGAGCGCGTCGGCCGAGAACTGGAGGACCGACTCCCGGGGATGAAGATCTCCGTCCGGCGCGTCGATGCCATTGAACGCGCACCGTCCGGGAAGATGCACATCATTCAGAACCCCTGGCTGCGGCGGCGGGACGCCGCGAGACAAGGCGCATGAGCCTGCCCCTCACGCCGGGCCAGGGGCAGATCGACCGACCCGGGGAGGGGCCCCGCGAGGCCCGGCGCCCGACGCCGAGGGGGCCGGCCACGGTGCTGCACCTGATCGACACCGGCGGACCGGGCGGGGCCGAGACGATCTACGCGGAGCTGGTCGGAGGGCTGGACCGCAACCGCTGGCGCTCCATCACCGCGGTGCCGGAGCGCGACTGGCTCCACGCGGAGCTCGAGGCCCGCGGGATCGAGCCGGTGCTCCTCACGAGCCGAGGCTCCTTCGACGTCGGCTACCTGGCCGCCCTCTTCAACCTGGTCCGGCGCCACCGAGTCGACCTGATCCACGCCCACCTCCTGACGACGAGCGTCTACGGCAGCCTCGTGGGCCGGCTCACGGGCGTCCCCGTCATCTGCACCTTCCACGGTCAGCCGGACCTGCCGCCGGACGAGCGTTTCCGAGCCGCGAAGCTCCGAATCATCGACCGTCGTTCGAACCGGATCACCTTCGTCTCCGAGGCGCTCCGGCGCTGGTTCCTGGAGCGCACCTCCCTGACCCCGGCACGGACCGCGGTCGTCCACAACGGGATCGACCCGGCGCGCTTCGCCCCGACCCGCGACCGATCCTTCCGCGACGAGATCGGCGCCCGGCCGGATCAGATCCTGGTCGGCGCGATCGGCAACCTCCGCCGGTCCAAGGACTACCCGACCCTGCTCCGCGCCGCGGCGGTCCTGCACGGAGCCACGGCGGCGTACCGATTCGTCATCGTCGGCCACACAGAAGAGCGACTGTACGCGGAGCTGCTCGCCCTCCGGGCGTCGCTCGGCCTCGATGATGTCGTCGCCTTCACCGGGTTCCGCGAGGACGTGGAGCGGATCCTGAACGCGCTGGACCTCTTCATCATCACATCGAACGCCGAGGGCTTTTCCCTGGCCACCGTCCAGGCCATGGCCTGCGGCGTCCCGGTTGTCGCGACCCGATGCGGCGGGCCGGAGGAGATCATCGACGACGACGTGACCGGCATCCTGACCGAGCCGGGCGAGCCCGAACTGCTCGCCTCGGCGATCCAGCGCCTCGGCCACGACGCCGACCTCCGCCTGCGCCTGACCGCCGCGGCCCGTGGAATCGCCGCGAATCGGTTCTCCATCGACGCCATGATACGGGGCTACGAAGCGCTCTACGAAGAACGGATGAGGAAGCACCCTCCCCACGCCGGGGCTCGCGCGCTCCCGGCGGAGTCCGGGCGGGCATGAGCAAGGCACGTGTCCTCGTGACCGACGGCGAGCAGCGCGCCGCGCTCGCGATCGTCCGGTCGCTCGGCGCCGCGGGGTACGAGGTGTATGTCTGCGGGCCGCGGAGCCGATCGCTGGCAGGCGCGTCCCGATTCGCACAGCGACAGGCGGCGGTGCCCGATCCGCTCCGTTGCGCGGCGGCCTTCACCGCCGATGTGCGGCGACTCGTCGAGCGGTGGGGGATCGATGTCGTCGTCCCGGTCTCCGAGGGCTCCCTCCTCGCCCTCCTTCCGGAACGAGACTCGCTCCACGGCGCCCGGATCCCCTTCGCCTCGCTGGAGGCGTTCGAACGGCTCCGGGACAAGGCCACTGTCCTCGAAGCGGCCCGCGGCGTCGGGATCCGGATCCCCGA
>Ga0079224_100016604_pt1 | contig 10350 bp, 11 predicted proteins | sample Stecom2015_FD_80414 | JGI IMG/M metagenome (GOLD analysis project Ga0079224, IMG submission 80414) | Agricultural soil microbial communities from Utah to study Nitrogen management - Steer compost 2015 | ecosystem: Environmental > Terrestrial > Soil > Agricultural land | place: USA: Utah...
ATTACCCTCACCGTGACCTACCAGAACAACACCGACCCCTGCACCGGCACTGATCCCGTCACACCCGCACCTGCTGCTCCTACTGCACCTGCTGCACCTGCTGCCCCTGCTGCACCTGCTGCACCTGCTGCTCCTGCTGCACCTGCTGCACCTGCTGCTCCTCCTGCTGCCCCCGCTGCCCCCGCTGCCCCCGCTGCCCCCGCTGCTCCTGCTCCTGCTGCCCCTGCTGCGCCCGCTGCCCCTGCACCAGTCACTGCTCAGTTCACCCTGGAAGAGGTCAACGCCGAATGCATCAGTGCAGCCAAGCTGCTGGGCGGCGGCGAGAAGATCTATGACCTGCTGCGTACTGAGTTCAATGCCAGTGGTCTGACCCACGTCGAGCCCTCCCGGTTCGCTGAGCTGGTGACCAAGGTCCGCGCCCTGGTAGCCAACAATGGGTAAGCACGCCCGACTGAGTCCCAGCAACCACCGCTGGCCACACTGCCCCGGTAGCGTCCGCATGGAGGCGGACTATCCCGACATCGCGGGTGACGCCGCGGTCGACGGCACCGGGACGCACTTGCTGCTGGAGCTGTGCTTGACCGAGGGAAGACCAGCGGAGCACTACCTCGGCACCATCATCGGCGCCAACCACGAGGACAAGCCGTCAGGGTGGCTGGTCGACGCTGCCAGGATTGACCGAGTCAACATGGCGCTGTCGTACATCAAGCGGCGCAATGATGAGTTGAAGGCCTTGTACCCGGACTGCGTTGTCATCGTTGAGGCGGAGAGTAGATCTGACCCGGGTGGCGCGTTCGGTCGTGACGACTGGTACGGTACCTGCGACGTCACCATCACTGCGGCGGTCGACGAGCGTGTCATATTTGTCGAGGTTATCGATTACAAGGATGGTCGCGGATGGGTCGACGTCAAGGACAACCCGCAGCTCCTCGGATATCTGGGCGGCAAGCTTCGCCCTCATATCGCCAGTGGTCCTGAGTTGGTGCGACCCTTTGCGTGCGACAAGGTCTACAACTGCAGGATGACCATAGTGCAGCCGAGGACCTCACCCCCAGTTCGGTACGAGGACATGTTCCCCTCGGAGGCGATGAAGAAAGTGGAGGCACTTGCGTGGGCGGCACACCAGACAGATCGGGTTGACGCCCCTTTGGTGCCTGGTAGTCACTGCCAGTGGTGCAAACATAAACCAAACTGCTCGGAACAATCGAAGCAGGATCTTGAGAAGGTGAAGACCATGACAACCGATGTCGCGATCCAGGATCGCAAGCTGTTCGAAGTAATCGAGTCCACGTTCGGCGATGTCACGCTGCTGGACAACCAGTCACTGGCACAGCTGGCAGACGCTGAGGCGGGAATCCAGGCAGTGTTCGATAAGGTCAAGGAAGAAATCCGGCGTCGCCTTGAGACTGGGGACCAGGTCCCCGGGTACGCACTGAAACCTGGCCGCGGTTCCAACGTGTGGGCTGTTGACGAGGAGCAGATCGTCAAGGTGCTGAAGGCTCGGAAGTGGACCAAGGACATGATCTATCCGCCCAAGCTTGTCAGCCCGGCTCAGGTGCTGAAGTCTGACGCACTGACGGCAGATCAGAAAGCGAAGATCGAGAAAGACTACATCGTGTTCAAGGCCGGCGATCTGAAGCTGACCAAGGTCGCAGTGCAGAAAAAAACATCCAACGACGTCGCCGAGTTGTTCCAGGATGTTGTACAATTGTCGAAGCCGGTCGAAGAACTGAGCTTTCTGTAAAACACCAACCGAGGAAACGAAAATGCAAGTCAAAGTCAAAGGCATCCTTTCATACCCGCACCTGTTCAAGGCCCGTCGCGCGGACGAGAGCAGCGACCCGAAGTTCAGCGTCAGCGTATTGCTGCACGAGTCCGACCCGCAGCTCATCAACGTCCATCAGGCAGTCGAGACCGAGAAGGCAAACGGTTTCCCCAACGGCTTCCCCAGCGGTGGGAAAACGTGTCTTCGCCCGTCTGAGCAGTATGCGGGGTACTGGGAGATCCGTACATCCACCGGCGAAGACTCTCGCCCTGCCGTGGTGGACAGCAACCTGCAGCCCGTGATCGACCCCGGTCAGGTTGCGGCTGGTGACCTCGCTTGGGTGGCGTTCAACACCTTCTCGTACAACAAGCCGATGTCCAAAGGTGTGTCCGCCGGACTCAACGCGGTGATGGTCACTGGTGAGGTCGGTCCGCTGGGTCGCCTGGACGGTAAGCCGAGCGTCGACCAGCTGTTCGGTGATATTGTCGCCGGTGCTGCACCTGCTGCACCTGCTGCACCTGCTGCACCTGCTGCAGGTTTTATGGGCAACGCCCCCACTCCCCCGACTCCCCCGGCTCCCCCGGCCCCCCCGGCACCTCCGGCTCCCCCGGCACCTCCGGCTCCCCCGGCTCCTCCTGCCGGACCCGTGTTCACCATGACCGCTGCTGCCAACGGTCTCACCCGCGAGCAGTATCACGCCAGCGGATGGACCGACGAGATGCTGATCACCAACGGTCTGATGACCAAGCAGTAATCCTCAGTGACCCTTGCCCCGGTTCGCCGGGGCTTTTTAACCGAACATTTTTCAAAGAATTATCCGATTCACTGTGAGGAACAACCAATGACCTTCGAAGAGTACATACCCCTTGCAATGGAGACCGCGGTCTTCAAGGACCCCCTGTACCCCTACGCATCCCTCCTCGTGGAGTCTGCCGAGCTGCTGGATGTGTTCGTCAAGCCTCTGCTCCGCGGCGACAACGGTGGTGTCGTCGATCGTGACAAGGTGATCAAGGAGGCGGGCGACTGTCTGTGGAACCTGGCTGCGATTTGTAAGTCGCATGGTTTCATCCCCCCTGCCGACAGTTCCGATGTTGTCCTTCGTCCGAGCGTCGAGGAGGCACTTCAGATATGCCTGGGCATTGTGGGGCATGCTCGGAACATCGTCAGAGTTCAATCGGCCGCGAGTTGGCCGGTGGAGGAGACGATGGTCAGCTCCGTGTTGTACCGCGTCACAGCGGTTCTGATCGCTGTAAACAGTACACTGGATGAAGCGCTGGATGCCAACCTGGCGAAGCTTCGCAGCCGTGCGGAGCGCGGTGTACTCTTGGGGTCAGGGGGAGAACGATGAACGATGAAGACGATGTCGTACCTGAAATATGCGTCAAACCCGGTGACCTGGCTGAATGGTACAGTCGGAAAGACTTCATGCCAGTCCATCAATACACCAGCCCCCCGTTTGAAGGTGAGGTGGGTGCCATCGTAGATCATCAAGGTGCTGCTGGTGAATTCAAAATGATAGCGCGAGTGATAATCAATGACTGACTTCCTTTTCGGCATACCCCACCGTCAGGACATCGGGTACGACATCGAGACCTACCCCAACGTCTTCACATTTACAGCGAAGACCGTGGACAAGTCGCAACGGTGGCGGTTTGAGCTGAGTGACAGGCGCCAGGATCTCCATCTCCTGCGCCTGTTCCTGCAGCGTCTCGCGGACGCCGAGTGCCGGATGGTAGGGTTCAAGAACATCGATTTCGATTACCCGGTGGTTCACTCGATCTGGCAGAACCATTGCATCACCGTGGACGTGATCTACAACAAAGCGATGTCGATCATCCGTGCGCCAGATCATGCGAAATTCTCACACCTGGTGCCTGAGTGGCAGCATGTCGTTCCTCAGATTGATCTGTACAAGATTCACCACTTCGACAACAAGGCCCGGGCCACCAGCCTCAAAGTGTTGGAGTTCAACATGCGACTCTCCCGAGTGGAGGACCTCCCGTTTGATGTTGGGATCAATCTCACCCCGGAGCAGATCGACGTGTTGCTGGATTACAACGAACACGATGTCGATTCGACCATCGATTTCTATCATGAGAGCCTGGGGCAGATTCGGTTTCGAGAAGAGTTGACCGCGAAGTACGGCACCAATTTCATGAACTTCAACGACACCAAGATTGGCAAACAATACTTCATCATGAAACTGGAGGAGGTCACACCAGGGATCTGTTACACCAGGGACAATGGGCGGCGTGAACCACGTCAGACCACCCGTAACAGTATCAACCTGGATGACGTGATTCTTCCTTACGTTCGGTTCGAGCGCCCCGAGTTTCAGCGGATCCTGGAGTGGTTCAAGTCTCAAGTGATCACGGAAACCAAGGGCGTGTTCACCGACGTGAGCTGTGTCGTCGACGGGTTCCAGTTCGACTTCGGTACCGGGGGGATCCACGGCTCTGTCGACTCTGTGATCAAAGTGTCGGATGAAGACTGGATCATTGAGGACTGGGACGTTGCGTCATATTACCCGAACCTGGCGATCGTCAACCGGTTCCACCCTGCACACTTGGGCGAGCAGTTCTGTGACATCTACCAAGAAATGTACGAGCAGCGGAAGCAGTATAAAAAGGGGACTGCGGAGAACGCCATGCTGAAGCTGGCACTCAACGGTGTCTACGGTGACAGCAACAACCAGTACAGCCCGTTTTATGATCCTCAGTACACCATGTCGATCACGGTGAATGGGCAACTGTTGTTGTGCATGCTGGCCGAACAGTTGATGAAACTCTCCCAGCTGGAAATGGTGCAGATCAACACTGATGGTCTCACCATCCGGTACCCTCGGGCGCACCGGGAGTGGGTCCACCAGGTTGCAGCATGGTGGCAAGCGCTTACCAAGTTGGAACTGGAGCACGTCGAGTACAAGAAAATGGCGATCCGGGACGTGAACAACTACCTCGCGGTAACCGTCGATGGAAAGGTGAAGCGTAAGGGTGCATACGAATACCAACTCGGGTGGCATCAGAACCACAGTGCCCTGGTGGTGCCGAAGGCCGCTGAGGCAGCGTTGCTGAATGGTGAGGACATCGCCACATTCATCACCGGTCACGACGACGTGATGGACTTCATGCTTCGTACCAAGGCGCCTCGCGGTTCTATGATGGAGTGGGGTGGCACCCGGGTGCCCAACGTGGTGCGTTACTACATCAGCACTGACGGAGATTACCTGGAGAAGGTGATGCCAGCGGCCGGTCCCGCCGGCCAGTTCAAAAAGGCCAACGGTGTGTCGCAGCACCAGTACGACGAGTGGCATCGAGCCTGGGGGAATACCTGGAGTCCCGACGTTCACACGAAGAACAAGTCCACCTATGACGAGCGGCGCACCAGGCTTCACGATCCGTTCAACGTAAGGATCTGCAACCGGCTGGAGGGTCACACCTTCGCCGACATCAACTATGACTGGTATATCCGTGAAGCGGAGAAACTGGTCAAACCTGTGAGAGGGTGGTGATGGACATCCTGAATACTGTGATTATTTCGGCCGTCGCAATCATCGTCGCACCCGCCGTGATCATCGGCCTGGGTTTTGCGACCATTGCCTTGGTAGGCTTCATTGCACACCTGCAGGAGAAGTGGGATGGGCGCAAGAGAAAATAAAGTTGAGCTGTACCTGGACGAGCGTGTCAGGAAGCTCGGCGGCATCACCCGGAAGTGGGTCAGCCCCAATCATGTAGGTGTGCCTGACAGGATTGTGATCCTTCACGGCGTGGTGTGGTTCGTGGAAGTGAAGACGGAGGACGGCAAGTTGTCCACTCTGCAGTCACGAGAGATTCGACGGCTGCAGGACCACGGCGCCACGGTGAAGGTGGTGTACGGCAAGACTGACGTTGACGAGCTGGTGGCAACACTCGCTAAGGCGGTGGATGCGTGACCCAACTACTCACCCCGGACATGCTCCGGGAATACCAGATGACCGCCTACGGCCACATGGTTCACAACGAAGCGGCGATGCTGTGCCTCGGGGTCGGACTCGGGAAGACCGCTGTCACTCTCACCACGTTCGAATACCGGCGTCAGCGGGGGGAAGTTGGCAAGATGCTTGTGTTCGGCCCCCTGCGGGTCATCCAGGCCGTCTGGGCGCGCGAGGCGAGGAAGTGGACCCACACACAGCACCTCCGCTTCAGCGTCGTCCACGGCACCAAGGAGAAGCGTCTGCGGGCACTCTTCGCCCCCGCCGACGTGTACCTCTGCAACTATGAGAACATGAACTGGCTGGCGGAGACGTTGGACCACTACTACCTGAGTCAGGGTAAACCTCTCCCGTTCCAGATGGTCGTGTACGACGAGATCTCGAAGCTGAAGAACAGTACCAGTCTACGGGTCGCCGGTGGTAAGCGTGACCGGAAGGACAAGCGCGGTGTAACGCATGAGATCAAGGTCACCGGGTGGCGCAAGATCATGGGGCATTTCCAGTACCGCGTCGGTCTGACGGGCACCCCTGCCAGCAACGGGTACATTGACCTGCATGGTCAGTATTTGGTTCTCGACGGTGGTGAGCGTTTGGGCGAGTACATCACCCACTATCGCAACAGCTACTTCGAGTCCGACTACATGGGTTGGAGTTATCGACCGACGGAGGACGGGAAACGCTTCATCGAGGAGAGGATCTCTGATATCACGTTGAAGATGGACTCCCGCGACTATTTGGACCTGCCCCCGGTGACCTATAACAACATCATGGTGGACATGCCGGCATCTGCGAGGAAGGTGTACCAGGAGGTGGAGAACCAGTTGTTTTCCAGACTGGACCAGGGTAAGGAAATCGAGTTGTTCTCGAAGACCACCATCTCGAACAAGTGTCTGCAGATCGCCAACGGGTCGCCCTTCGTCAACGAGGTGGGTAGCGGGGAATGGCACGGACTCCACGACGCGAAACTGGACGCGCTCGATGACATCATCGAAGAGGCGGCGGGGTCACCGGTGCTGTGCAGCTATTCTTTCACCCCCGATGCTGAGAGGATCATGACGAAGTTCAAAGGCCTGAAGCCGGTCAACCTGACAAATGTGCCGTCGCGTCAGACCGAATCGGTGATCGACAGGTGGAACGCTGGTGAGATCCGACTGTTGGTGGGTCACCCCGCCAGCATGGGGCATGGTATCGACGGTCTTCAGAACGGTGGCAACGTGTTGGTGTGGTTCGGCTGCCCTTGGAGTCTGGAGCTGTATGAACAGATGAACGGGAGGTTGGACCGCAGTGGTCAGGCACACCCCGTGTCAATCAACAGAATCCTTTGCAACGACACAGTGGATCTCGCTGTTGCTGATGCACTGGCCAGGAAGCACGACGACCAGGAAGGTCTCAAGCAAGCACTCGACAGATACCGTCGAGGCATCACAACCAACGACCTTGAAACAACATTTCTGTGAGGACATTATGAATCTGCAACTGACACTGCACATTGACGACGTGAACTACATTCTCAAAACCCTGGCGGAGAAGCCGTTCAAGGAGGTGGGCGCACTGATCCAGGAAATCCGGGTACAGGCGGAGGAACAGATCTCGAACCTCAACTCCAACTCCAACTCAAACCTTGATCCAGTGCCTGACACATCAACGGAAGTCGAGGAGGCAGAATGAATATCACCCGATTCACTGCTTCCGTGCTTGCGATTCTGCAGGAGTGGAAGGAAGAGCTGAAGCCGGAGGAGGTGGCAACCACACCTCTCCCCATCATCATCGTACCACCGCGGTGGATGACCGCCGCTCGCAGCGTCCTGAACCTGACAGAGGACATCCAGTCGGTCTGGGACTGTGAGGTGCTGATCAAAGAGGACACCGCCCATCCGATCATCGTCAGACATGATGGTAAGGTGATGGTCCTCGACAAGACGTGGGAGGGTGACGCACATCGCATAATCGCAGCTGAAGAAAAGCGTGCGAGAAAAGCCCGTCGACGTATTGTTGGCGCCGACGGGCAGCCGCTTCTCCACTGACCAACGCCCCGGTGACCCCGGGGCGCTTTTCGTCAGTCCACCATGTTCAGACTTCTCCGACGTTCCAGATAGTCCTTGGTCTTGTCGACCTTCTCGTTGAACCGAAGCATCTCGTTTTCGATGCGCGACTCCAAGAGCTTCACACGGTCTTTCTTCGCACCCGCGGCGATCGCCTCGCGTAACTGTTTGCGAGCTTTCCGCACTCTGTTCTCAGAATCCCGCGCCTCGATCGCGAACCTGGCTTCAGGGTTTTCCTTGAAGTATTCATCCAGAGGTTGCCGATTTTCACGACGACCTTCGATCTCTGCACGGTGCTCCGCCATCCTCCGCAGGTTTTCATAGTACGGTGCAGCGACAGAATTCTTCCCTGTTGCCTTGCCGTAGAACCGACCACCCAGGGGGATCTTGTATGGTGGCAGCTCCTCCCCAGTGATGAGACTCTCGACAGTCTGGAGAGTCTTCAGAGACTCGCGACCCACACCACCAGTGGCCTGGCCAATCAGGTAATCGATCTGATCCGGGGTGGGTGAAAAGGCACCTGCCACATAATCAGTCCCACCCGTGGCGTAGTTGAGGTACTTGGCCAACCCTTTGCTGAGGATGCTCGCGGTATCCCTCGCACGATCGACCCCTGGAGACACATCGTTCCTGTTGAAAGAATCCTGATAGATCGGTTTACCCGACCAATCACGGTTCTCAGATAGCGCCGCAAGGGGGTCAACAGCTGAGGGTGCAATTGTCTGCAGTGACCATCCAGCATTACCGATGGGGTTGAAGGTTTCAGCAAACACATTGAAAAGCTGGATGGTCCGATCCTCCGGGTTCACCCAGTCTGTCAGCCACGCTTCTGTCAGAATTCTGCTGACGTTCGGGATGACGTGGAATCCCAAAGGCATGGGGATGGTGATGTAACCCTTCTCGTCATCAAACAGTGGGATGATCAGGTTGCGCTCGCGAACGAATTCCGGCGGCTCGTCCTCACCGAAACCGGCGAACGCCAGAACAAGCGCTTGTGCTGCTCCCAATGCCAAACCGCCGGCGATGATCTGCTTACCTTTCGGTCCACGCAGAGTGCGGATTGTAGTCTCGGTGCCTTGTACAGCGGCATTGAAAAATGCGTACAGTGCCCCCGCCTTCTGACCCCACGCACCTTTGCGATTGAAGTTCACCGTCAGGTTCTTGGCCAACATTGCGGCACGCTGCTTGCTCATCCCCTGGTCCAGCGCCACCTTGTACGCCGACAATCTGACAGCGTTCTCCATTGACTCGTTGTAATCGGACAACCAGTCGAACACTGCATGACCCAGTTTAGTACCCGGGTTGGCATTGAAGCGCTTGACCTCGTTCACGATGGCATTCATTCGATCGTCACTGGTGCGGAACTGCTCCCGGTACCCGGTCTGTCCGCCCTGCTCTTTGAAGTCCTCCCACAGCTTTGCCCACTGCGTCTGAGTGCCCCCCTTACCCTTGCGACGAGATCGAACGTCCTGATAAATGCCCTTCAGCGCCGGCGCCACTCCTGCAACCACCTCCGACTCTTTTCCAGCGATCTCAGTTTCCGTTATGCTGAGTGCCGCGAATTGCACATCACGGACAAAGTTGGTGACACCAAACACCGGGTTATACTGAGTGTTCACACTGGCAAGGTACCGAGTTATCGGTGCAACCCGTTCCAATACCCAACCAAGGTCGTTGCTGTCGAGGTTTTTCAACGACGTCACCATCCGCGCGGCGCGCGGGTTGTTGCCATTGAAAATGACGTACCGATCCTTACCGTTGATCCGAGCACTCAACACGTTGTCGCGGTTCGCCAGGAACGGATTCACTCGTTGCTGTACCAGACCAGTCTTAGTGTCGACATACGTCTCCACGGGCGTCTCCACGACCCCCTGAGCGTCGATCGGGTTCAGGCCTATGTCGACCAGGTCGCTGATGAGTTTGGCCCGTCCTGCCGATGTCAGCGCGAGTCCGGGGGTAATGGGGAGCCAGAAGTCAGGGTTGGGGTTCTGAACGGCCAGACCGAACAACGCAACGGCGACTCGGTTCTTCTCGGCGCGCACGATTGCCTTTTCGCGCTGCAGGGTGATATTGGCGATGATGTTCTTCACTGGGCGAGCGGAACCGGTGGACCGGCGTGACGCGCCACCGCGTACCGAGTAACCCTGTCCGATGCCACCAGACACGCTGGAGTCCGTCAGACTCATGCCGAAACCAATGTCCTCTCGTTCCAGGGGTACATAGTTCGGGTAAGCCGCGCGCCAGGTATCGACCGTCTCCTGTGTCTCAACGCCTGACGCCACCAACAGATCCTGGGTAGCGTGGATGATCCCACGCATGCGAGCGGCCAGTGCATCGAGGCGACGGCGCTTATCTGCTGAAAGACCGTTCAGATATGCGTCAACGTCTGCGTCCTCGATCCCCGACCCGGGGCCCTGGAACGTGGGGTTGATCTTGGCAATGTGCGCGTTTCGTTCTTTGGCGTGCATCATATGGAGAAACATCTCCAATGACTCCAACGTCTCACCCCTGGCCTGCACTTCCATGAGTAGCGGACGCAGCTCGTTGTCGAGGAACTTGGACACACCCTCCGC
>Ga0079224_100016605_pt1 | contig 10350 bp, 9 predicted proteins | sample Stecom2015_FD_80414 | JGI IMG/M metagenome (GOLD analysis project Ga0079224, IMG submission 80414) | Agricultural soil microbial communities from Utah to study Nitrogen management - Steer compost 2015 | ecosystem: Environmental > Terrestrial > Soil > Agricultural land | place: USA: Utah...
CGACCTCGTGGGCGAGTCCCGGCCGGCACTGCTCATGCCCAACCACGGCGACGGCGACTACGCGAAGATCCGGCTGGACCCCGCCTCCGAGGCGACCGCGGTCGCCCGCGTGGGCGATCTGGAGCCGCTGGACCGGGCGCTCGTCATCTCGTCGTTCGCCAACGCCGTCCGGGACGGAGTCATGCCGGTGTCCGCGTACCTGCGGGCGGCCTCGGGTGTGCTCCTGACGGAGGACCACCCGGGGATCCTCGCCTCGGTGACAGGGACGCTTGCGACGGCTCTGGACCGGTGGGTGCGCGGGGACGAGCGGATGGACGCGCTGGCCGCGATGCTCGAGACCGTGCTGGAGACGCTCGAGGGCGCCCCGGCGGGCACGGACCGGCAGCTGGGACTGGCGCGGTTCGCGCTCTCACTCGCGGCGCGCACCGCGGGGGCTCGGGGCACCGACCGGTCGCTGACTCGCGGACGGGTGTTCGCGCAACACGTGCTCGCGACCCTGCCCGGCGAGGCGCTCACGCACGGCGCGACCGGGCTGGTCGTCGACCACGCACTGCGGTGGACGGCGCTGCGGGCGCTCGTGGTGCTGGGGTGGGCGGACCTCGAGCACATCGAGGCCGAGGCGGCCCTGGATCGCACGGGCTCCGGCGCGATCAACGCGGCGATGGTGCGGGCGTCACGGCCGCTGGCGATCGTCCGCGACACCGCGTGGGAGGAGGCGACCCGCGACGAGTCGCTCAGCAACGACCACCTGTCCGCGCGCATCAGCGGCATCACTGCACCGGTCCCCCACCCGCTGCTGGAGGGGCGCGTCGACGACTACTTCGCGCTACTGGAGACGTTCTGGGCGACGCGGCCGATCGAGATCTCGCGCCGGCTGGTCGTGGGCCTCTACCCGTCGTGGTCGCAGCGGCCCCGCCTGGTGGCGGCGCGGACGGAGGCGTGGCTCCTGGAGCACCCGGACGCGCCCGCCGCGCAGCGCCGACTGCTCATCGAGGCACTCGACGACCTGCAGCGGGCGATGCGCCTGCGCGGTGCGCGCCCCCTCCCCTGAGTCCGCTGAATCCACGACACGCCGTGTGCGTGTTCGCGGCACCTAGGTTTTCCTGGGTGTCTCGAACACGCACACGGCGTGTCGTGGTGATGGGTCTCGATCAGACGCGGTGACCGGTCCCGATCAGTAGGGGTGCTGAGTCCCGATCAGAAGTGGGGATCGGTCCCGATCAGAGGTAGCGGCGGGCCTCGACGAACTGGTTCCCGGAGTCCCAGGCCTTCCAGTCGACGACCTCGACGGACTTCGACGCGTTGGGAGCGTGGATCATCTTCCCGTCGCCCGCGTAGATGCCCACGTGGTGCGCCCGACCCGATCCGCCCGTGGCGAAGAAGATGAGATCGCCCTTCTTGAGGCTGGACCGGGAGACGGCCTTGCCCTGCTTCTGCTGGTCGCCGGCGTCGCGCGCCAGGTTGATGCCGTGCGCGCGGAAGACGGTGTACGTGAAGCCGGAGCAGTCGAAGCCGTAGGGGCTCACGCCGCCCCACAGGTAGCGCAGCCCGTCGAACTGGCGCGCCGTGGCGACGATGTCGGAGCGGCTGGGCTTCTCGACGAGGAAGCCGTGCTCGGTGTCCTCGACGCGCACATCGTCGTAGTCGATCCAGGCGGCACCGCCGCCGGGCAGCGCGACGCGGACATCCTCGACGTCCTGCGCGATGAGGGGCAGCTCGACGTTGATCGTCGCCTGCGGGGTCTTGTTCCCGGGCAGCTCCGCGAACTGCAGGTGCTCCAGCTTCGCGGTGCGCGAGGTGACGACCGCGGTGGGGTTCTCGTCCCGAAGATCCTCGAAGGTGTCGTTCTCCACGATCTGGGAGACGGGCACCCAGCCCGGGTAGCCGCGCTTGTCCTTCGGGGTGGACTGGTCAGCAACCGCGACCTTGGCCCACTTCCCCTGGACGGCGAGGACGGTGACCTCGGCTCCGTAGGGGGCCTGTGTCTGCACGAGTCCGGTGAGGCCTCGGCGGTCTTCCGTCGAGGACAGGGCGCGGTTCCACGCCTTCAGGTCGACGGGCGCCTTCGTAGCGGGCGCGTCGATCTTCCGCGGGGAGTCGGGGGACGTCCAGACCGTCGCGGCGGTCACGTTGACGAAGGCCGTGTCGCCCTTGGACAGCTTGCCGTTGGACTGGGCGCGCAGGGCGACGCCGTCGTCGGCTTCCGCGGACAGATCCGGGGCGGCCAGGGCGGGCTGGGCGATGAGCGCGCTCATGCACAGCCCGATGATGGGCAGGAGTGCTTTCGCATTCACAGGATTCTCTTTTCGGTCAGCACCGGCCGCAGTGCGGCAGGTCCCGGTGCATGGGGGAAGACACCGTTTCACCCTCGAGGGTAGCGGCTGACCGTGCGCTGAGTAAACCGTTGGGGCCAGGTGGGGTGCTGGTGGCCCGGCATCCGGCGCTCCGGTTCGCTGGGGTGCGGGTGGGGCGGTGACCGGGGCGGGCACAGCTCGTTGAGGTGCATGCCCACGCCCCAGAACGGCCCCTTTTCAGCCGTGCACTTACACCTCAACGACGCGACGGGCGGGAGGCCGTGTCAGGTGCGGATGAGTCCGAACTCCGCCGCGAGCGCCTCGATCGTGTGGACGCGGGCCGGCTGGGTGTCCAGCGGATCATCCGGGCGCGCGCCGGCGATCGGCTGGATCATGATCTCGTCGACGTCGAACTCGGCGGCGATCTCGCGGAGGCGATCGGCGACCTCGGCGGCGGTGCCCACGGCCCACGAGTCCCACATCGACTCGCCCACCCGGCGGTGCCCGTCGGTCATGACCGACTCGACGTCCTCGCCCACGAGGCGCTGAGCCTCGAGCGGAGTGCCCAGCCGCAGCTGGCCCATCTGGTAGACGTGCGGCTGCACGAGCTCCCACGCCTCCTGGGTCGTGGCACCCACCGCGGCGTTGACGGTCACGAAGGCGCGCGGCTCCTCCCCGTGCTCCGTGGGCTCGAAGGAATCGCGGTACAGCTGGATCGCGGCCGCGGTGCCGCGGCCGGCGAAGTGGTTGGCGAAGACGTACGGCAGTCCCAGTGCCGCCGCGAGCTGGGCGGAGTAGCCGCTGGATCCCAGCAGCCACACCTGCGCAGCATCATCGACGCGCGGGGAGGCGTGCAGCGTGTGCTGGCCGGTCCGCACCGGGAACGTGGCACCGGCAGGAGTCAGGAGCGCCAGGATGTCGACGATGTGCTGCGGGAACTGCTCGACCGGATCGAGCGGATTCCCCTGCCGATCGACGAGGCGCCCCTCGCCCAGGTGTCCCCGCATCGCCATGGAGGTGAAGGGATCCGTGCCCGGCGCGCGGCCGATGCCCAGATCGATCCGGTCGCCGTACACCGCGGACAGCAGGGCGAACTGCTCTGCGACCGCCAGTGGTGCGTGGTTGGGCAGCATGACGCCGCCGGAGCCCAGGCGGATGCGGGTCGTGCGCTGACCCAGGTGCATGAGCTCGATCGCGGGCGACGTGGAGGCGACCGCGGGCATGTTGTGGTGCTCGGCGACCCAGTAGCGATGGAAGCCGAACCGGTCGGCGGTCTCCACCAGCTCCTTCGACGCCGCCAGCGCCTGTCCGGTGGTCTGGCCCCGTCTGACGGGGATGAGGTCGAGGACGGAGAGCGCCGGGGACGGCGAGCCGGATGAAGTCGTCATACCAGCGTGAACATGCCGGTGACGCAGGATCATCCCGGCGGAGGACCGCTCCTGTGCACCTCCGATCCTTGCGCACTCGTCCAGACGGTCCGGTCCCTTGGACGTATCGTGTTTCGGACTGCGTCGCGAGACACGGGCTGCGAGCTATAGCCTGTGCCTGCCGCACGACACACGCGTGCTCGGAACCACGACAGAGGAGTGGGCAGTGGAGGACAAGAGCCTGGATACGCGCACCGGCACTGGGCCGGAAGCCGGACAGACGGGACCGCACGACCCCGACGCACAGCGGCGCACGGAGCGCAATGCGCGGATCGCCGTCACGATCTTCCCGCTCCTCGTCATCGCCGGCGGAGTCATCGGGTTCGTGGGAAGCGACTCGATCAGCACCCTGGCGTCCACCATCCCCTGGGGCCTGGGCGTCATCATGTTCTTCATGGGCGTCACGCTCACCCTGCCCGACTTCACACGCATCGCGAAGCGTCCGTGGGTCGTCGCACTGGGCACCGGCAGCCAGTTCATCGTCATGCCGCTGGCGGGCTGGGCCATCGCACAGCTGCTGGGACTGCCGCCCGCCCTGGCGATCGGCGTGATCCTCGTGGGCTGCGCCCCGGGCGGAACCGCGTCGAACGTCGTCACGTACCTGGCGAAAGGAGATGTCGCCCTGTCCGTCTCCGTCACGACCGTCTCGACCCTGCTGGCACCGCTCCTCACCCCCGTCCTCACGCTCTGGCTGGCCGGTTCCTACATGGACGTCTCAGCCGGCGCCATGATGGTGTCGATCGTGCAGACCGTCCTGATCCCCGTCATCGCCGGAGTCATCGTGCGCGCGCTCTTCTCGCGCCTCATCGACCTGCTGGGGCCCGTCCTGCCCTGGCTGTCGACCGTCGCCATCGCCTACGTGGTGGCGGTCGTGGTCGCCGGTTCCGCCGGGTCCCTCCTGACCGCAGGTGTCCTGGTGTTCGTCGCTGTCATCCTGCACAACGGTGTGGGGCTCGCTCTGGGATACGGCGCCGCCCGCCTCGCAGGCCTCAGCGCGGCGGAGCGTCGCGCTCTGTCCTTCGAAGTGGGACTGCAGAACTCCGGACTGGCGTCCTCGCCGGCCGCGACGCACTTCCCCACCGGGCCGGCCGCCGCGCTGCCCGGTGCCGTCTTCTCCGTGTGGCACAACGTGTCCGGTGCAATCCTCGCAGCCCTCTACGCACGGCGGCCGATCAAGGACTGAGGCGCTCCGGCGCCCTCAGTCGCCATTGGCCGCTCCACCGCACAGCGGTGCCGGTGACATGCCCGACCGGGGTGTCCGTGCGCGTCGGATCGTCCCCGTTCAGTCGCGCGTGGTTCAGTCCGTGGAGTTCAGACCCCCAGGTTCACACGGCCGTGAGGGACAGGCCCGGCAGAGGCAGTCCGTCGACCTCGGTCGTCCAGTGCTGGCCCGCGCGCAGCGGATAGGCCGGCGGGACGGTGCCGGTCGTCACGATGTCTCCCGGCCGGATGAGCACCCCGCCGCGCAGCCGCGCACTCTCGTCGATGAAGTGCTTGAGCGCGGATAGCGGTCCTCCCAGCACGTTCTGAGCCTGCCCCGTGCCCTCGACTCCGTCGTCGCCGCGGATCGTGAGGCCGAACGTCGTCAGGGCGCGAGCCCAGTCGTCCCGATCCTGCGGTTCGATCGAGCGCCACGGTCCTACCGCAAGTCCGCCGTGCAGGCCGGCGGCGGCCATCGTGTCGGCCGGGCGGAACACCCAGTCGGGGTACGGGCAGCGCACCACCTCGAGGGTGTGGCTGACCCCGTCGATCGACTCGAGGAGCTCGCGCTCATCCGCACCAGCGCGCGGCGCGGATGAGAAGCGGAAGACGATCTCGGCTTCGACCTGCGGCTCGGTCAGCCCTGCGACCGGCCATTCCCCGGCCGCGCGCTCTCCTGCCGCGCGAGCTCCCGGCGCGTTCGCGCTGCCAGCAGGCTCGCGCTCAGCACCCTCGCGTCCAGGCTGCTCGAACGCGCGGGTCGTCGAGGCGTACATCGGTCCCCAGATCGGGGCGTGCACCCCGTACTGGTCCCAGATCGTCCTGTTCGTGAAGCCGATCTTCCACCCGATGACGCGGTCGCCTGCGCGCTCGCGCTCGTGGCGCACGGCCTCGGCGATGTCGTACGCCTGCGCCTCCGTCAGATCCGGGAACTCGTCCGTGAGCGGGGCGATCGACGTCCCCCGGGCGTACGCCTCCGTGATCCGTGCGGCGCACGCCGTGATCGTTTCCTCGTCCATGCGATGTCTTCTCGTCTGCTGTGCCTGTTCCACGTCACCCGTACTTCCGCACAGGAAAGACACCATGAGTCGCAAACTCCAACGCCATAGCGGCGTAGTTTGCGACTGAAGGTGCCTTTCTGCGCTGGCGGCGCCGCCGCGCTCACCCCAGCGCCTGCGCGAAGCCCTCCTCCAGCACGTCGAGCGCCTCCTCGAGGAGCGCGTCGCTGATCGTGAGCGGAGGCAGGAAACGCAGGACATTGCCGTACGTGCCGGTCACCAGCACCAGGACGGCGTTCGCAGCGGCGTGGCCCGCCACCGCCTTGGCGAGCTCCGGATGCGGGTCGATCGTGTCCCGCTGCACCAGTTCGATCGCCTGCATCGCACCGCGCCCGCGGACATGGCCGATCTCCGGGTGCTTCGCCTGCAGCGCCTCGACGCGCCGGACGATGATCTCGCCGATCTCCCCGGCCCGCTCCAGCAGCCGGTCCTGCTCGTACGCCTCGATCGCGCCCAGCGCTGCGGCCACCGCCGCGGGGTTCCCGCCGTACGTGCCGCCCAGGCCACCGGCGCCCACCGAGTCCATGATCTCCGCACGTCCCGTCACCGCCGCCAGCGGCAGACCGCCCGCCAGCCCCTTCGCGGTCGTCACGAGGTCGGGGACGATCCCCTCATGCTCGGAGGCGAACATCGCGCCCGTGCGTGCGAAGCCCGTCTGCACCTCGTCCGCGACGAAGACGATGCCGTTAGCCCGCGCATAGTCGACGAGCGCCGGCAGGAAGCCCTCGGCCGGCACGATGAAGCCGCCCTCGCCCTGGATCGGCTCGATGACGATCGCCGCGACGTCATCCGCGCCGATCTGCTTGTCGATGAGCGTGATCGCCCGAGCCGCCGCCTCCTCGCCGGACACCTTCGTGCCCGCGGCCGCATCGTCGCGGAACGGGTAGGACAGCGGCGCGCGATAGATCTCACCGGCGAACGGGCCGAAGCCCTTCTTGTACGGCGCTGCCTTCGCGGTCATCGCCATCGTGAGGTTCGTGCGCCCGTGATACGCGTGGTCGAAGACGACGACCGCGTTGCGCCGCGTGTGAACGCGGGCGATCTTCACCGCGTTCTCCACGGCCTCCGCCCCCGAGTTCAACAGCACCGTCCGCTTCTCGTGGTCACCCGGCGTGAGACGGTTGAGCGCCTCCGCGACCTCGACGTACGACTCGTACGGGTTCACCATGAAGCACGTGTGCGTGAACGCCGCGAGCTGCTCCTGCGCCCGCGCGACCACTCGCGGATTCGCATTGCCCGCCGTCGTGACCGCGATGCCCGAGCCCAGATCGATGATCTGATTCCCGTCCGCATCGCGCAGGATCCCACCGCCCGCCCCAACGACGTACGCCGGCATGCTCGACGCCACGCCCGGCGCGACCGCCCGCTTCCGCCGGGCCTCCAGCTCCTGCGATCGGGGTCCCGGGATCGCCGTGACGATCCTGCGCTCCTGCGGCAGTCCGGCGCCGCCCACCTCGTCGTGTGCCATGCCTCGAACCTAGCCGCCGCCGAGGCCGCTGTCACCACCGTGCCCGCGTGACCGTCCGCGGGTCCAGGACCGGGACCCGCGGCAGGACCCTCGTGCCCGTCTCACCGACGGCGCTGGTCGACGTCCCGGTTGCGCTGCACCTGCGGGCCGGACGGCGTCCGCGAGGATACGACGATCGGCTCCTGCGCGGCGACGACGAGCTCCTCGGGCTCACCCTCGGCAGACTCACCCTGGGCGGCGCCGCCCTCTGCCCCGCGGACCACGACGTGCAGCTGCGCCTCCGGATCGACCGAGCGCTTGATGACGGCCAGGGCGACGGGTCCCAGCTCCCAGTGGAGCGCGGACGTGGTCACGTGTCCCACGGCCCGCAGCGATCCGCGGATCTCAGCCCGGACCTCGGCGCCGGCGGGCGGGACGAGGTGACCGGACCCGTCCAGGTGGAGGAACACGATCCGGCGGGGCGGCTGGCCCAGGTTGTGGACGCGGGCGACGGCCTCCTGCCCGCGGTAGCAGCCCTTCGCCAGGTGCACGGCGGTCCGCAGCAGATCCAGCTCGCCCACGAGCGCCCGATGGTCAATGTCCTGCGCGTCCGGTCGCCACGCCTCGATGCGCAGGGCGTCCCACGCATCGCGGCCAGCGACCTCGAGCCCCTCGTGGCGCCACTCACGCAGCACGGACCGCTCGACGACCGCGATGCGGAAGTCGATGGAGGCACCCGGGTGGCTGGAGGAAGCGGCCGGGGCACCCTCGTCGACGACCGCGTACGAGGCGGATCCCTCACCGATCGCGGGCCACGGGTCGTTCCACACGATCGTCGCCTGCAGATCCGCGGGCGGCTCCCCCACGAAGCCCACGGCCTGGTGAGTGGCGGTCATATCCTCGATCTCGACGCGCAGCATGAACCGCATGCGGTCGAGGAAGCCGATCGCCTCATCGGTGCGCAGATCGGACAGGGCCCACAGCACCTCACCGTCGTCCACCAGCCGCAGCCAGCCCTCGATGTGCCCGGTGGGCGAGAGCACGAGCGTCTCCGTCGACACGTGCGGTGCCAGCCGGTCGACCTTCTGCGACGTGAGGGTGTTGAGCCACGTGAGGCGGTCCGGTCCGGTGAAGCGGAAGACACGGGTGGCGGACAGGTCCGCGACGGCCGCGCCGTCTGCCAGACGACGCTGCTCCTGGAGCGGGATGCCGAAGTGGGCGACCTCGCCCGCGCGCTCGTCCTGGCCGAAGACGGCGGACGACCGGGGGAAGATCAGCGCGTTCGGGGGTGTGCTCATACGGGCTCCTCCATCAGGGGGTGTCAGCCGGGTCGCCGGCTCAGTGACTCGTCGAGGGCGTCCCGGATCTTCTCGACGAATCCGTCGAGCAGGTCTCCTCCCGAGTCCAACGCCCCTAGCACCGGGCCGTATTCCGAAGCCGAGTCGCACGCCTCGCGCACCGAGTCGCGCAGGTCCCCGATGGGACGGGCGACCGCGTCCATGACGGTCGAGAGGTCGATGTCCTCGAGCTCATCCGCGGCACTGCAGAGGGTGTCGAGAGCGTCCGCTCCCTGCGTCGCGATATCGCCGACGGACGAGAAGGTGTTGCCCCACCCCGTATCGCTGGGGTTCCGCAGGCTGCCGGATTCCAGGTCCACGACGGTCGCGACATCGATGAGGGTGGGGGCGACGTCGTCGACCAGCGAGTCGGCGACCTCCAGCGTCCGGTCCGCGGCCTCGAGGTCATCGCGCAGGCCGGGAACCCACTCGAGCTCGGGCATGGGGAACGCGGCGAACTCAGCCTGTGCGTCGTCCAGTGAGGACCGCACATCTGCCAGGTCCGCGTCCGCCGCAGCGGGGTCGGTCAGGAGCGTGTCGAAGAGGGAGTTCGCGCTACGCGTCGTCTGATCCAGCGCGGTGGAGAGTCGATCGACGCGGTTATACACGGTGACGGCGCACGCACCGGCGACCAGCACGAGGACCAGGACGACCACACCGGCGGAGATGAGCACGCGGGGCCAGCGACGGCCTCGGCGGTCGTGCGCACCGGTGATCTCCAGGGTCCTCGCGGCCTCCACGGGCCGGTCAGCCCAGGACGGACGGGGTGGTGCGCGTGAGCTCCGCGGAGACGTGCACAGCCGCGTCGTGGCCGTTCGCGGCCATCTCCCACACCCACATGAGGTGCCCGTTGACCAGGCCGTACATACGGCTCGAGGCGCTGTAGTCCAGCGCGGTGGGCGTCTTCACGCCGCCGTCGGAGACGAGGTCGATGCGCGGGCCTGCGACGCGGCCGGCGTAGTGCTCCATGAGGCCGTGCGGGTACGCGAGCGACACCTCGATGTCGAAGTCGTCGCGCTCCGTGCGCAGCTCCTCGATCGCGGCGGCGGTGGTGTACGGCGACGGCGCCGTGGGCGGCAGCAGGCCCGGACCGGTGTCGAAGTCCCCGCGGGGACGCGCCAGCTGCCAGATGCCGGTCTCGACGCCCAGCAACTCGCCGGGTGCGCCGGCAGCCCCATCAGCACCATCCGTACCGGCATCACCATCCGCGCCGGCGGTCAGCCACGTGCGCGCAGTGTAGAGCAGATAGGGCGCGTCGTCCTCGCGGCGGAAGGAGACGGTCTGCCGGATGGGCCGCTCCTCCACGTCCGTGTACACGACGGCGCCGTGTCCCTCCCAGTCGCCGATCAGCCAGGCGAGCGGAACGAGCTCAGGCGGCAGGTCGACGGGGATCTCGACGGGCATGGGTCAGCGCTTCACCTTGAAGAGGTTGTAGACGACCTTGGCGCCGACGCCCATGGCGCCCAGTGACGCGAGGGCGACGAGGCCCTCGAAGAAGATGACGAGTCCGGTGTAAGTCTCCATGGGCGGAAGTCTAACTCAGTCATCTCTCAGACACGCAGTCGGTCGGAGGCCGGGACGCACCCG
>Ga0079224_100016606_pt1 | contig 10350 bp, 10 predicted proteins | sample Stecom2015_FD_80414 | JGI IMG/M metagenome (GOLD analysis project Ga0079224, IMG submission 80414) | Agricultural soil microbial communities from Utah to study Nitrogen management - Steer compost 2015 | ecosystem: Environmental > Terrestrial > Soil > Agricultural land | place: USA: Utah...
ATGCGTGGGTTCAACTTCATAACGCACGGGCGCCGCATATGCCGTCGAGGCTAGCGCAAGAGTGGTGGCGGCAATCAAAGCAGACACGCATTTCATGGTTTTCTCCTTGGAATTAAGGATAAGGACGTTGGGGTACGCTACTGCCAAAGACAGATCGTCGTCAACCAGGATTCCGGTCAAGAGACGTCGGCCGTCTAATGGATTCAGACTTTTCCTTTTCCTGGACAGTAAATGCGTCGTCGCCATTGAGACGTAGCGTCGCCCGGAACAATCGTTGTTCCTCATTCTCGATTTCCTTCAAGGCGGCCCGAATCCCACGGATATGGTCCCGCGCCGCCCGGCGAGCTGCTTCTGGCTGTTTACCAATGACCGCCTTATACAGGCGCTCGTGCTGTCGATCAATTTGCAGACGCTGAGGCGCTCTGTGATAGAGATTGCTCAGGGAGGCAAACACCGAACTCAACAACAAATCGTTCAGTGAGCTGAGCGTGTGCACCAAGACGGAATTATGCGACGCCTCGCACACAGCAATGTGAAACGCGTGGTCCAACCTGGCATGCTCGACGGAATCGATGTCCATTTCGCGTGCGCTGACAAGCTCCATGTAGCGCCGGGAGATCAGCACGTGGTCCGCCTTAGTACCACGCTGGGCTGCAAGACCGGCCGACTCGGCTTCCAGGACTTCGCGAACCTCAAGTAGGTCATAGAGCGTGCGAGCTTGGGTGGACAGCAGGTGAAGAAGGGGCGATTGATCAGCCCGTGTCAGCAGATTGGCAACGACGGACCGTTTTCCTTGGGACGAGATTATCAGCCCTCGGCCGCGTAAGAGCTTCAGTCCCTCTCGAAGCGCCGAGCGCGACACCGAAAGTCGCTCGGTCAGCACACGTTCGGAAGGCAGGGAGTGGCCGGGTTTGAGCACATTATCGCTGATGAGCTGTTCGATGCGTTCGGCAACTATGTCGGCGACGCGCTTGCTGCCACCACTGGATAAAGTATTGGACAACTGGTCTGACATGTATGCACGAAGTATGTGGAGAAGACTAAAAATATACGCTAAAAGGCGCCTTCCAGGTATTTTTCCGGCCTAAATAAACCACATCTGCTCCGGATCAAAATTAAAAAACTGGTATGACAAGCTGTCCTGATACTGGACTTTGCCCGATTGATGCCTGATGATGGGACGCTAATCGACGTTCATACGGGCCAGACATGAGTTATCGATACATAGAAAGCGTAGATGGAGCACTACCTGATGTTGATAAGGAAAGCGTGCTGCTCAAGCTGAGACAGCATGTGCCGCAACTTCGAGTGCTGCATACCGAAGAAGAAATGCGTCCTTACGAGTGCGACGGCCTATCTGCATATCGCGTCACACCGATGCTGGTTGTGTTACCCGAAACCGTCGAACAAGTGCGCCAGATACTGCAGTTTGCTTCGCAATTCCAGGTACCGGTGGTCACACGCGGCGCCGGCACCGGGCTCTCGGGCGGCGCCATGCCGCTGGAGAAGGGAATTCTTCTGGTCATGACCCGCTTCAATCAGATCCTGTCGGTAGATCCGGTCGCATGCCTGGCGCGAGTCCAGCCGGGTGTACGGAACCTCGCCATTTCAGAAGCTGCCGCACCTTATGGCCTGTATTACGCACCCGACCCGTCTTCTCAGATTGCCTGCTCGATCGGCGGAAACGTCGCGGAGAACGCCGGTGGCGTGCATTGCTTGAAGTACGGGCTGACCCTGCACAATATTCTTCAGATCAAGGTATTGACCATCGATGGAGACGAACTGGAGCTCGGGTCCGAGGCTTTCGATTTCCCCGGATTTGATCTGCTCGCCCTGTTCACAGGCTCGGAAGGTTTGTTGGGTGTCATTACAGAAGTCACGGTGCGTTTGTTACCGAAGCCCGGCTATACCAAAGTGCTCCTTGCCAGCTTCGATAGTGTCGAAAAAGCGGGTGCGACCGTCGCAAACATAATCGGCGCAGGCATCATCCCGGCAGGGCTCGAGATGATGGACAATCTCGCCATACGTGCCGCCGAGGATTTCATACAGGCCGGCTATCCCGTTGATGCGCAAGCCATTCTTTTATGTGAACTGGACGGCGACGAGCCGGATGTAGAAGAAGATATGGCGTGCGTTGAAAAGATTCTTAATGAATCGGGCGCCGTCGAGATCCGCATTGCCCGCAACGAGGCAGAACGTCAGCAGTTCTGGGCCGGCCGGAAAAATGCCTTTCCTGCAGTGGGACGTATCTCCCCGGACTACTACTGCATGGATGGCACCATACCCCGACATGCCTTGCCTCATGTGCTCACCCGTATCCAGGAGCTTTCCGAAGAGTACCAACTGCGTGTCGCAAACGTATTTCATGCTGGCGATGGCAACTTGCACCCCTTGATTCTGTTCGATGCCAACACGCCGGGCGAGCTCGAAAGGGCTGAAGCCATTGGCGCTCGCATACTGGAACTATGCGTGGAAGTTGGGGGCACGATTTCCGGCGAACATGGTGTGGGTCGCGAGAAGATCAACCAGATGTGCACACAGTTCAATAGCGATGAGTTGCAGCTCTTTCACGCCCTCAAAGCCGCCTGGGATCCCGACAACCTTTTGAATCCCGGCAAGAACATTCCGACCTTGAACCGTTGTGCCGAGTTCGGCGCCATGCATGTCCACGCGGGTCAACTTCCTCATCCGGAACTGGAGCGTTTCTGATGACCACAAACATTGCCGATCAGGATCAGACTGAACGTCTGCTCAAGCAGATTCACGAGGCGATGGCCCGGCGTACCCCATTACGAATACGCGGCGGTGACAGCAAACGCCACCTTGGACGTCCCGTCGATGCCGACGAGCTCGACACCCGCGACCATACCGGCGTGGTTCGGTACGATCCCACCGAGCTTGTCATTACGGTACGAGCCGGTACACGCCTGCAAGATCTTAATAACTTGCTGCGTGCCAATGATCAGCACCTGCCACCCGAAGCGCCCGATTATTCTGGCGTGGCGACAGTAGGGGGGATGGTTGCCGCCGCAGTGGCAGGTCCAAGGCGTCCGTGGGCGGGTTCAGTCCGCGACTTTGTATTGGGCTGTCGTGTTATCAGCGCCCAGGGCAAGCACTTGCGCTTTGGTGGCGAGGTCATGAAGAACGTTGCAGGCTACGATTTTTCGCGCCTGCTTGCAGGAAGCCACGGGTGCCTGGGCGTAATCACTGAAGTTTCACTCAAGGTGTTGCCGCTGCCACGCGCTTCGCAAAGCCTGTGTCTGGACGTCGATGCCGATTCAGCGCTCCGGTTGCTTGCTCAATGGAAGCGGGAGAACCTGCCGATTAGCGGTGCCTGCCATTGGGACAACCGTTTGCATATACGCCTGGAAGGCGGGCGGGCAAGCGTCGAAGCAGCGTGCGCACGCCTGAATGCAACCCCGATTTCCGACCAGGTCTGGGAAGATCTGCGTGAGCATCGCTTGCCTTTCTTTCAAACTCCCCGGACTCTGTGGCGATTGTCTGTGCCGGCCACCACTGCTTTGGCGGACTTTCCGGGCGATGTACTCCTGGATTGGGGCGGCGCTCAGCGATGGGTGAAAAGCGATGCACCAGCCCGGGAAATCCGGCGCATCGCGGCAGCTTTGCGTGGTCACGCCACCTGCTACACACCGGGAGTCGATGACAACCCGTTTGAGCCACTTCCCCCCGAAATTCTGCGCCTTCATCAGCGTTTGAAAGCGCAGCTGGATCCTGCCCGCCTCTTCAACCCAGGCCGTATGTATGCAGAAATATAGTTATCGATATGCAAACTAACCTGAGCGACTACGCCCGAACCCTACCCCGCGCAGAGCAGGCTGAACGCATACTTCGCAGCTGCGTGCATTGTGGCTTCTGCAATGCTACCTGTCCGACATACCAGGTGCTTGGGGACGAGCTGGATGGACCCCGGGGCCGCATCTACCTGATCAAATCGCTGCTGGAGGGTGGTGACGCGAGCGAAAAAACGCAACAACACCTTGATCGGTGCCTGACGTGTCGAAATTGCGAAACAACCTGTCCGTCTGGTGTCGAGTATCACACCCTGCTAGACATCGGACGGCAGGAGATCGAAAAAAGAGCAAAGCGCCCCTTGTCGCAACGGCTGCTGCGGCAGACCCTGCGCTTACTGCTTCCACGGCGCAAGCTATTCGCCCATTTGCTGCGAATTGGTCAGACGGTCCGACCTCTCCTGCCACTTAATCTCAGGTCCACGCTACCTGACGCCATTCCGGACCCCGGCAAGCGACCCAAGCCACGACATGAACGCCGGATGTTGATGCTTGAAGGTTGCGTTCAGCCATCGCTATCACCAAACACCAATGCTGCAACCGCCCGGGTGCTGGATCGGCTGGGCATCAGCGTAATCGATACACCAACGAGTGCGCCGGCCGCAGGGTGTTGCGGAGCAATCGAATACCACCTCAACGACCAGGAGGCGGGGCTCGCGCGAGCGCGGCAAAGTATCGATTCGTGGTGGCCGGCCATCGAAGCGGGGGCCGAGGCCATTGTTCAGACGGCCAGCGGCTGTGGCGCTTTCGTCAAAGAGTACGGCCAGATGCTAAGTGACGACTCCGACTATGCCGAGAAAGCCAAAGTGGTCAGCAACATGGCACGGGATATATCTGAAGTGCTTCAGTCGGAGCCGCTGGATGCACTGCAGCTACACAGTCTTCCCAGGGCGGCATTCCACTGCCCCTGCACACTACAACACGCGCAGCGGCTCGGCGGCCGCGTAGAGAACTTGCTGACCCGACTGGGGATGACCCTGACCCCGGTACCCGATGCACACTTGTGTTGCGGCTCAGCAGGCACATACTCCATTACCGAGCCCGTGCTGGCGAAAACGCTGCGTGACAATAAGCTGCGCGCACTTGAAACGGGCAAGCCCGATATCATCCTGACTGCAAACATAGGTTGTCAGACACATCTGGCCGGGGGCACGCAAACGCCCGTACGGCACTGGATAGAACTAATTGATGAACACGTTCAATACCAAGGAGAGCACATTGAACACTAAGCCCATACTAAGCGCCACCGACGTACAGCAGATCCTGGACGCCGCGAAAGATGAGGCCTTGAAAAACAACTGGGCGGTAGCGATAGCTGCCGTCGACGACGGAGGCCACCTCTTGGGTCTGATTCGCCTGGACGGCGCTGCGCCCCTGACTTCTTACATCGCCACCGAGAAAGCACGCACCAGCGCTTTAGGTCGTCGCGAGACCAAATTTTACGAAGAAATGATCAACGGCGGGCGGACATCATTTCTGAGCGTACCCATACAGGGGGCTCTGGAAGGTGGTGTACCCGTTATTGTTGATGGTCAGGTCGTCGGGGCTGTCGGCGTTTCGGGCGTCAAGTCCGACCAGGACGCTCAGGTTGCCAAAGCGGGCATCGCTGCACTTGATCAAAATTAAACCAGCGCACTTACTTCACCTTTGACAGCCGGGCCAGACGATCGAATGGCCGGCTGATCCGGGTGGCACATACATCGGCAATGGTGTCGCGCAGCCAGCGATGTAGCGGGCTATTGTGTGTCCGATCGTGCCACATCAATACTACGTTTATGGGCGCCAACGTAAGCGGTGGCTCGAAGATACGGATTGGCGCCACATCAAGAAATCGTTGCGCGATGCGCTCGGGAAGGGTTGCCACCAGGTCCGACTGCGCGATCAGAAACGGCACACCCAGGAAGGTAGGCTTGGAAAGGACTATCCGCCGCTGTTGGCCGACATTTCGCATCGCGCTTTCAATCAGCGCGTTATACATGTCGGCACCATCAGCCGGCTTGACGGCCACATGAGCATACTGGCAGTACGCCTCCAGTGAAAGAGGTCGCTCGAACAAGGCATGGTCAGCTCGTGCAATGCCGACCAGACGATCAGAAAAGAGCGGACGCGTACGTACATTGTCGGGTGGCGTAGGGAAGTACGTCAGCGCCATGTCAATTTCCCCGCTGCTCATGACCTCTGCCAACCGGCGGGGATTTGGTCCGACGATACTCAGGGAAACATTGGGAGCCTGACGCTGCAGTACTTCGACAAGATGCTGCATCACTACAAAATCAATGTAGTCGATGACGATCATCGTCACGGACGCTTGCGCTGACGCAGGATCGAAAGGCTGTTGCTCGTGGAGCAGGATATCCAGGCTTCGAAGGATGTCTTCCACCTGCGGCATCAACTGGCGGGCGCGCTCTGTTGGCACCATGCCCTTTGGAGTCTTGATCAGCAAAGGGTCGTGAAACATCACTCGCAACTTTGACAGAGCCAGACTCATTGACGACTGACTGACCTCAAGACGGTAGGCGGCCCGGGTCACGTGACTTTCACGCATGAGAGCGTCGAATGCCACTAAAAGATTCAGATCAATGCCCTTAAGGTTCGTCGACATCCCTATGCGTTCAGTGATGGTTTGGACGCCATGCGGTTGTGCACCGCGCCAACGAGAAATAAATAGCGATTATCGGTCCAGCGAATTGTAGCAACGTCACCCCTAAGGTTTAATTTTCATACGTAAAAAAATTGAAAATTGGCATAAGCCAGAGCTACGGAGACAACACCAGCGTTACTGCATCGCTGCATCCCCTATTCCTCACCACGTCCGGGCCCGTGTTTTCAAGCCCGGGCGGGCTGTCGCTGCGCAGTACAACAGTCAGCAAATAATTACATTCATATTAAGGAGCCAACGTCCATGAGCATACCAACCATACGGGTCACCCGTGAAGAGATGCGTAAGCGCGTCGCATTGTTTAGCGAACTTAAGGGTTTCGACGGCGGCCTGCCAGACAGCGACTACCCAAAGGCAAAGCGCACGCTTTACAACATCATTGGGTTTCAGCCTCCGAAAACAAAAGCAGACAGCGTGACCTCCCCCTTAGGCGATCTTGCTGCGAAAAATGCGGCCATCAAAGTCAACGAGGGATTCAACATGGGCTTTGTAGAAGCGGCGCCGGGGAAAGGGCCCATGATGCACAACCACGACACGAATGAGACATTCATGCCGTTTACGGGGCGCTGGCGCTGCTCCTGGGAAGTCGACGGTCGCGTTGAGTCTTTCGAGCTGGGTCCACGGGACACCATCTCTTTCCCACCGGGTGTCAATCGGCGTTTCGAAAACATTACGTTCGACGAGCCCGACCAGACACATTGGATCCTGGTTGTAGTCAGCGGAGACGCCCCAATGGCTGAGTTCTCGGAAAGCTCCATGCAAGAACTACGCGACAATGGCTATTTGCCGGAGGGATCGGCCACATGACCAACCCGTTGCTCGCTCAGTTGAAAGAACTCGAGGCGCAGTACACCTGGAGCAGTCTTAAAACGAACGGACACGAGTGGCGTTGGCTGGATACTCAGTCGCAGGGCTCGCCCATCGTTCTGCTCCCGGGCTCCGTCGGCGACGGGGCGATGTTCGTGAAAACGATGCTCTCGCTCGGGAATCAAAGGCGGCTGATAGCGCTAACCTACCCGGCCGACCCGAACCCCGATACGCTTGCTGATGGATTAGCACAGGTGATGGAGCATCTGAATCTTACGCAGGCTGCGATTGTTGGCTCGTCGTTCGCTGCTTACTGGGCGCAACATTTTGCCCTTCGTCACCCGGATAAAGTACGTGCCCTGGTTATCGGTAACGGCTTTACCGATGGCAGCGACCTTGCGGACAATCCACTTTTTGATCGTGCTCATGTAGAAGGCATCAGCTCAGAAGCCTTGCACGCTCAATGGCTGGAGCGCATTCAATCCGCTTCTGCTTCCGACCTGGCTGCGTTTCAGGAACACATGCTGCGCCATCGCCAAAGCCCCGAAAATCTGCACGCGCGTTTTCTGGGTGTAGTACGCTCCAGTGCTTGCCCCGAGTTGCCTGTTCCTTCCGAACACATCACGGTACTCGACTGCGAGGACGACCCTCTGATACCCAAAGCGGCACGCACGCGCCTGCATGAACGCTACAAGAACGCCACACATATCACCCTTCAATCCGGCGGGCACTACCCGCACATCCTGAATCCCCAGGAGTACGAAGCAGCACTACTACGATGCACTAATTGATTTTCCTCAGAAGCACAATAACTACCGGAGACAAAAAATGAAAGCACTCAAATACCTTGCGGTCGCCGCATTGAGTCTGGCTGTGTCTGCTGCACACGCCGATACGTTCCGACTCAGGATGGGAAGCGGACACACGACGGGGTTAACCTACGTCAAGGTGTACGACACCTTCTTTGCTGACGAGGTCAGCAAACGCGTCAAAGAACGCACTGGTCACGACGTACGCTTTATCAAAGCGTGGGGAGGTAGCGTTGCCAAGGTCGACGGCACGATCGAAGCCGTTCAGAACGGCACGCTTGATATCGGCCTGGTGCCCATCGGTTTCGAGCAATCGCGCGCCGGCCTGCTCAATTACAGTGCCTTCATGCCCTTCACAACCCCCGACCCTGTGATCCAGGCACAAGTATCCAATCGGATGCTCAAAGAGGTGCCCGCTCTGCAAGAAAGCATGAAACGCTACAACAGCCATGTCCTCGGAGCCATGGTCTCTGAAGCGTACGGCGTCATGAGCAGCTTCGACTGGAACAGCGTCGACGAGATCAAAGGCAAGCGCATCGCCATGGCCGGCACCAACGCGCCCCTGTTCATGGCAGTAGACGCCGTGCCGGTTACTCTGGGCATCGGAGAACACTATCAAGCCATGCAGACAAACCTGGCGGATGGCAGCTTGTTCTATATCTCTGGCATGGAAGCTTTCAAGCTCAAAGAAGTCGCCAAGTACTTCAACAAGTCGGGATTCGGTTCCTTAAGTACTCTCGTCGCGTTCATGAGCCTGACCACGCGTGAGAAGCTTCCTGATGAAGTGGTGGCCATTATTGACGAAGTCGCGTTGGAAGCCGCTGTCATGGTGGGCGAACTCAGCAAGAAACGCGACCAGGATCTCGAAACCAAATTGGCGGCAGAGGGTATAACCATCAACACCCTCCCTCTGGAAGAACGCCGTCGCTGGGCTGAAGCCGTCAAAGATCTGCCCGCTAAAGCGGTCGCCGAACTCAACGGCAAGGGCTTTCCAGCCACCGACGTCTTTACCACCTACGTGAAGTTCCTGAAAGAAGCTGGTTACAGCTTTCCGGTCGACTACCAATTCTAAGTATTCATGCGCCTTCCGGCGCATGGCTTCGATTAGGGACATCCTATGAAACAGTGGATAGACCGAGGTTTACTCGGCTTGCACGTTGTGGGGGCGGCCGTGCTGATCGCGCTTGCCCTGCTCATTATTTACGATGTGGCAGGGCGTCTTTTTTTCAACCGGCCCTTTGCGGGCACCGCAGAAGTGGCTGGGGTCGGATTGGTATTGCTTACTTATCTGCAAACCCCTTACGTGATTCGCCGACGAAAGTTGCTGCGCGTCACGTTCTTCATTGATCGCATTCCCGCCGGTTTACGCAGCCAATTGAACGGGCTTGCTTATCTGTTCGGAGGCGCATTCTTCATTGGCATGACACTCGTATCCTGGCAGCCTGCGGTCACCAGTTGGATTGGCAACGAATTCTATGGCACTGACGCATTCAGGGTTCCGACCTGGCCCTTACGCTTTGGCTCACTGATCTTGTGGATAATCAGCGGGCTGGTTTGCCTCGGCTTTGTTGTTGAGGGCATCCGCGGCAGAATGACCCGAAAAGAAGATGACGTTATTCCGGAATAAGGGGTCAGCATGGACATAGGAATGTGGAGTGGATTGATTGCCCTGCTGATATTCATCATCTTGGGCATCCCGGTGGTATTCGCGTTTGCAGGCGCAGCCAGCATCGGGCTTTATTTTGTGTTGGGCGGAGTCGGTCCCACCGTCAGCCTGTTGGAGCAAACTGCTATTTCGGGCATACGCGAATACAACTTCGTGGTGATCCCGCTGTTTACCGTCATGGGTATGCTTATCGCCCACTGCGGTGCGGCGACCGATCTTTTTCGCGTCGTCAATAAACTCCTCAGGGGAATACCCGGACGCCTGGCCGTAGCCACCGTGGGCGGCAACGCGATATTTGCGGCCGTAACAGGTGTGGGGGTTGCCGCCGCAGCGGCGTTCAGTCATGTCGCCTACCCCATCATGCGCGACCACAATTACAAGGCAAGCTATGCAGTCGGCTGTATAGCAGGCAGCTCGGTGCTGGGGCTCCTGATTCCTCCGTCGGTCTTCATGATTGTGTGGGCAATCCTGACCGAACAATCGGTCGGAATTCTGTTTGCTGCAGGCGTCTTGCCCGGCTGTGTACTGGCTGCCCTTTATGCCATTTACTGCATGGTCTATGCAAAGGTCTTTCCAAAGGCAGCAGGCGGGCGCGCAAGC
>Ga0079224_100016607_pt1 | contig 10350 bp, 6 predicted proteins | sample Stecom2015_FD_80414 | JGI IMG/M metagenome (GOLD analysis project Ga0079224, IMG submission 80414) | Agricultural soil microbial communities from Utah to study Nitrogen management - Steer compost 2015 | ecosystem: Environmental > Terrestrial > Soil > Agricultural land | place: USA: Utah...
CGTACGCGGCGGCGTCGAGCAGGTCGGGGCCGGTCTCGGTGAACCTCACCTTCACCATCCAGCCTTCGTTCCAGGGGTCGTCCTTCAGCGATTCCAGGCGGTCGGGCAGGGACTCATTGACCGCGATCACCTCCCCGGTCACCGGCGAGTAGATGTCGCTGACCGCCTTCACCGACTCGATCTCGGCGAACGACTTGCCGGCGGTGACCTTCGTTCCGGTCTCCGGCAGATCGAGGAACACGAGATCGGAGAGGTGGGAGACGGCGTAGTCGGTGATGCCGATCGTGGCGACGTCGCCCTCGATCTTGCACCACTCGTGGCTCTTGAGGTACTTGCGGTCGGTGGGACGCATCGGAGGTGGAAGGCAGGATGTGCGCGCGTTCAACGCGCGCGCTTGTAGAAGGGCAGCGGCACGACGGTCGCGGGCTCACGCTTGTCCTTGACGGCGAAGGTCAGCGCGGTCCCCGGCTCGCTGAAAGAGCGCGGAACGTAGACGGTCGCGATGTTGGCATCCAGGGTCGGCGACAGGGCGCCCGAGCGGATCGTGCCCAGTTCGCGGTCGCCGGCGAACACCGGATAGCCCTGGCGCGGTACCCGCTTGCTCTTGGTCGTCAGCCCGACGAGGGTGCGCGGGTCCGATCCCGGCGACGCCTGCCAGCGCTCCAGCGCGCCCCGGCCGACGAAGTCGTGGGTGAACTTGACCGCGAACGACAGCCCGGCTTCCAGCGGGTTCGTGCCGGCGTCGATCTCGTGGCCGTACAGCGGCATCCCCGCCTCCAGGCGCAGAGTGTCGCGGGCGCCGAGGCCGCACGGCACGACACCGTCGGCCTTGCCCGCGGCGAGCAACGCGCGCCAGAGTTCGACCGTCCGATCGGCCGGCAGGTAGAACTCGAAGCCGTCCTCGCCGGTGTAGCCGGTGCGCGACAGGTGCAGGTCGATGCCGGCGACCCGGGCGCGCATCCAGCGGTAGTACTTGAGCCCCCCGAGGTCGGCGTCGGCGAGGCCCTGGGTCACCCGGGCCGCCGCCGGGCCCTGGATCGCGATCATCCCGAGCCGACCGGTGGCGTCGTCGATGGTCACGTCGCCGAAGCCGCGCGCCGCGTCGCGTAGCAGGCCGAGGTCCTGGTCGGTGTTGCTCGCGTTGACCACGAGGAAGAACCCGTCGCCGTCCGGGTCGCGGTAGACCAGGATGTCGTCGAGGATCCCGCCGTCGTCGGCGAGGAACATGCTGTAGCGGATCGCGCCGGGCGCGATCTGCGCGGCGTCGTTGGTCTGTACACGCTGCAGCAGCGCCTCGGCGTCGCGCCCGCGCACGAACACGCGGCCCATGTGGCCGAGGTCGAACAAGCCGGCGCGCTGCCGCACGGCGGCGACCTCGTCGAGGATCCCGGCGTACTGCACCGGCATGTCCCATCCGGCGAAGGGCACCATGCGCGCGCCGAGTTCGAGGTGGGCGGAGTGCAGGACGGTCGACTTCATGACGGGCTGAGGGCGGCGGAAGTTGTGCTGTGCAGCGGGCGAGGCCGCAACGTAGGGACGCCCCGTGCGCCGGGCAAGCATCTCAACCGGCGCAGTCCGGGATGCCGATAGGCGCCATGGTCGTCGGCGGGCGTCACGCTCGCGCGGCGGCGTCTGTACCCGCCCACAGCAGCGAAGGGAACTCATGGCGCTGAAAGGAGATCTTGCGAGCGTTGACCTGGCGCAGGTCTTCCAGATGCTCGCAATGAACCAGAAGGTGGGCCTGCTCATGATCCAGGCCCCCCGCGCCTGGCGAGCGCTCTACTTCGATCACCGCGGCGTCACGCTGTACTACAACGAGCACACCCTCCTCGACCGGGTGCTGTCGTCGATGGTGATCACCGGCGCGCTGGCGGAGGAGGCGGTGCGCGACGCGCGCGACCACGCCGCGCGCACGCACGGTACGGTCGTCGACGCGCTGCTCGCCGGCGGCTACCTCGCCGAGGACCAGCTCGTGCAGGCGTTCCGCACGAGCATGGAGGAAGAGATCTACGACCTCTTCTTCTGGCGCGACGCGCGCTTCGAGTTCTTCGAGGGCGCGACCTCGTTCGAGGGCTACGAGGGCGTCGTCAACGACCAGTTCTTCTTCTCCACCGACGCGCTGATCATGGAGGCGGCGCGGCGGATCGACGAGTGGGGCTACATCCGCGAACGCGTCGCCGGCCCGCTCGAAGTGTTCCGTCCGACCGGCTCGGTCGGGCTGGAGCTGGACGACGACGTCATTGCGGTGCTGCAGCTGGTCGACGGCAAGCGCAACGTCGCCCGGCTGATCGAGATCACCGGCCTGCCCGGGTTCCACGTCTACAAGACGCTCGCCGTCCTGCTCGACGCGGGGCACGTCGAGCCGATGCCGGCGCGCGAACTGCTCGCCAGCGCGCAGGAGTGCGTCAACGAGGGCCGCCTGCAGGACGCGGTCAACCTGTTCGAGAAGGCGATCGCCTGCGGCGAGGGCCTGCCCGGGGCGCACTCGATGGTCGCCCAGGCCTACCAGGCGATGCAGGAGTACGAGCTCGCCGCCTACCACCTGACCTGCGAGGCGGAGCACCATGCCGCCGCGGGCAACATCAAGCAGGCGGTGTCGCTGCTCGTGCACGCGACCAAGACCCTGCCCACCCACCTCGCCGCGCGCGCCCGCCTGGTCAGCCTGACCGTCGGGCGCAACGACCTGCGCACCGCCGACTTCGACCCGGTCACCGAGGGCAAGAACCTGGTCGAGATCTTCCTCGAGATGGGGGAGGTCGAGCGCGTGCGCACTTTGCTCGAGGACCTGCTGCGCACCAACGGCAACGACCTCGAGCTGAAGAAGAGCCTGGTCAACGTCTACAGCAAGGCCGGCGACACCCGCAAGGTGATCGAGCTGTACGAGTCGATCGCCGCCGACCTCGTCCGCCAGCACGACCCGATCGAGGCGGTCAAGTACTTGCAGAAGATCTTGATGCTCGATCGGTCACGCAAGGACGTGTCCGAGCGCATCAAGTCGCTCTACGAGATCGACGAGCGGGTGCGCTCGCGGCGGCGGAGCCTGGTCGCGCTCGACGTCACCCTGGTGATCTTCAGCGCGCTGGGCGGGCTGTGGTACCTGTACGAGCAGCACGCGCGCCAGCACTACGAGCGGATCGACGTCACCGAGCACCTGAGCGCGAAGAACTACGTCGCCGCCGCGACGGTCTACCGAGGGTTCATCGACTCGTACCCGCTGACCATCGTCGGCAAGGAGGCCGAGGCCGAGCTCGTCCGCATCCAGGGCCTGCAGGCCGCCTACGAGGCGGAGATCGCCGCGCGCAACCAGGAGAAGCAGCGCGAGCTCGACCGCCGACGCACGCAGTACCGGCTGGAGTTCGAGCGCTACCGCTCCGAGTCCACCGCGCAGAACCTCGACGGCGCGCTCGAGGCGATCGAGGCGGTGCGCAAGGCGGTGGCCGAGTGCGGCGACGCGGTCGACGTCGCCTGGGCCGAGCAGGTCAAGCTGGAGAAGAGCTACGTCGAGCTGCGCGACTACCTGGCGCGGGCCGCCGCGCTGGAACGCAGCGCGCGCGAGAAGTCCCGCGCCGGGCAGTGGCAGCTCGCGCGCAAGGACCTGATCGCGCTCGTGCGGGACTACCCGCTCGCGCGCGCCGCGCGCGGCGTCAGGCTGCCGGTGCGCGTCGAGTCGCGGCCGAGTGGCGCCGAGCTGTTCCAGGCGGGGGCGCCGGTCATGGTCGAGGTCGACGGCGCGCGCGTCCCGGCGCGTACGCCGGTGCTGATCCAGTGCGCGCCGACCGAGCGCGAGGAGCTCGAGCTGCGCCTGCCGGGGTTCGAGACGCGCACCGTGCTGGTCGAGCCGCTGAAGCACGAGAGCGTCGTCGCCAACCTCACGCCGTCGCCCGACCGGCGGTTCCGCTTCGACGTGCAGGCGATCGGCAGCCCGGCGCTCGGCGCCGGCTACCTGGGCGTCGGCCTGCGCGGCGGCAAGATCGCGCTGACCGACGTGCAGGGCACGCACCGCCGTGCGATGGTGCTCAACCTGCCGGGGCTCGCCGAGCTGATCGGCTGCGTCGCGTTCTCGACCAGCCGGGTCGTGTTCCGCACCAACGAGGGGCACCTCGCCTGCCACAGCCTGACCGACGGCGAGCGGATGTGGCTCGCCGAGAACCGGCGCGACGGCGCCCCCGAGCACGACCCGCTGGTGCAGGACGGCCGGGTGTTCTTCGGCGACGCGATCGGCAACGTCGTGTGTCTCAGTCTGGAGACCGGCCGGCGGCTGTGGGCGACGACCCTGGAGGGTCCGGTCGCCGGCACGCCCCGGTTGGTGAACCGCACGCTGCGCGTGGCGACCAAGAACGGATTCCTCTACCGGCTCGACGCGAGCGACGGTGGCTTCGCCGGCCCCACGCAGCGCGTCGAGAACGGCATCAGCACGGGGGTCGAGGTGCAGAACGGCGCGCTGGTGTTCGGCACCGGCGACGGCCGCCTGCTGGTGCTGCACGAGGACACCGGCAAGACGAAGTGGGCGGTCGGCCTCGGCCGCGCGGTGCGGGTGGACGAGCTGGCGCTCGGCACCGACGACGCGGTGTTCGCCATGGCCGGCGACGACGTGCTGGTCCGTGCCAAGGACGGCGGCCTGCAGGCGCGCTGGGAACTGCGCGGCGAGCGCGTCGCCGGCCCGGTGACCGCCGGGAATCGCGTGTTCATGGTCGTGCGCCGTCGGACGGGCACCGCGGCGGAGGAAACGCTCGTCGCCCTCGACGGCGAGACCCTCACGCCGCTCTGGGAGTACCACGACGGGAGCACCTTCGTCGGCGCGCCGGCATCGGACGGCTCGGCCGTGTTCGTGACCACCTCGACCGGGGAAGTGCTGCGCTTCAAGTGAGGAGTGAACTCCGCCGTGCGACTTTCCGATAGAGCACAGACCGTGGCCCACAGGTCTCGCCGTCCGTGAAGCTCCTGAACCGACTCCGCATCTGGAAGGAGCTGCGCCACCTCGAAGCCAAGGTGCGCGAAGAGCCCTCGCCATCGACGTTCGTCGACCTGGGCCAGGTCTACATCAACCTCGGCATGTTGAACGAGACGCTGGCCGCCGCGGACGAGGGCCTGCGTCTGTTCCCCAACTCCGCCGAGCTCCGCAAGCTGCTGAAGTTCGCCAAGCGCAAGCAGCTCGACGGCCGCATCAAGGAGCTGCGCCAGCGCTTGAACAAGAACGCCACGGCCAAGCTGTACCGCGACCTGGCCCAGCTCTACGTCGAGCTGGGGGACTTCGGGTCGGTGCAGGGCACCTGCGAGGAGTGCATCCGCCGCTTCCCGCAGGACCCCGGTGCCCACCTGATCCTGGCGCGCACCCGACTGACCAACTTCTACCGCGACATGACCCCGCGCGACGGGCTGGAGGCGGTGCGCGGCCTGCAGCGGGTGATCGAACTCGATCCCGCGAACGCCACGGCCCACCGCCTGCTCGCCGAGGTGCTGTACCGCACGGGCGCGGTGCGCTCGGCGCTCGTGCACCTCGAGCGCCTGCACCAGCTCGAGCCGCAGGACAACAGCGTCGCGCTCGCGCTCGACAACTTGCGCCGCCAGCCGATCCCGGCGCACGACGACCTCGAGGTGCTGTTCCACGCGGTCGAGGCCGCCGGCCGCCTGCCCTACGGGCCGCTCGTGCACGAGAGCGGCCGCGGCGGGGCGGACGAGGGCTCGGTCGGTCACATCCGCGAGGCGCTCGCGCACATCGCCGAGGTCAGGGGCGTGCACAAGGCGGCCTACATCCGCGGCGCCAAGGCTCTGGTGAAGGGCGACATCAAGGACGGGCGCGACGCGTTCTTGCGCGTCGTGCGCGTGGTCGCCAAGGCCGCGCAGCGCGCGGCGCGCCGGATGGACATCGGCAACTTCAGCAAGGGCGTCATGGACGGTGAGTTCGGTCACATCTGCGTGTGCTGCTTCGGCGACGTGATCGCCGCGGTGCTGTGCGCCGCCGGCACGCCGACGGACCAGATCCTCACCGACCTGCAGGAACTGGTCGCCAGCTCGCTGTGCGAGCGGGACTGAAGGGAGCGAGCATGACCGCGATCCAAGACATCCTCGACGCGCTGCGCGAGGTTCCGGGCATCAAGGGGGCGGCGCTCGTCACGCCGGACGGCATCGTCATCGGCAGCTCGCTCAGCGCGACGCTGAACACCGACGTGGTCGCCGGTCTCGCGTCGTTCCTGATCACGACCACGCGGCGGTCGCTGCGCGAGGGCGGGCTCGGCAAGTTCACCCGCTTCGTGCTGCAGGCGACCAACGGCAAGGTCATGCTCATCGACCTCGGCGACTCGTTCCTGGTCGTGCACACCGACCAGTTCGCGCGCCTCGAGTCGAGCCGGGTGGAGGTCGAAGAGGCGGCGCGCGAGATCCAGCGCGCCTCGCGCGTGAACGTGAGCTGACCGGGGCCCGCGCGCGTCCGCGACCCGGTGGCAACGGCCGCGCGGCACGCGGGCGGACGGCCCTTTCATGGCGGCGCGAGGCCGGTCCGACCGGGGTGTCCCGGGAAGTCCTGAGCGGAATGTCGCCTCTGACTCAAGGCCGGAACGCCGCGCGCCCGATGAGCGGGCATGGCCGCGGTCGATCCTGCCGCGCCAAGGACGCACACGACCGATGGTTCAGATCAACTTCGCCCTCAAGGAAGTCAACTGCAAGATCGTCTACTACGGTCCCGGGATGAGTGGCAAGACCACCAACCTGGAGGTCGTGCACCAGAAGGCGCCGGAGGAGAACAAGGGCGAGCTGACCTCGATCTCGACCGACGGCGATCGCACGCTGTTCTTCGACTTCATGCCGCTCGACCTCGGCAACGTCGCCGGCATGCGGACGAAGTTCCAGCTCTACACCGTGCCGGGCCAGGTCTACTACAACTCGACGCGCAAGCTCGTGCTGCAGGGCGTCGACGGCGTGATCTTCATCGCCGACTCGGACCCCGAGAAGCTGCAGGAGAACATCGAGAGCTACGAGAACCTCATCGAGAACCTGCGCGAGTACGGCAAGGACATCCGCGAAGTCCCGCACGTCATCCAGTACAACAAGCGCGACCTGCCGAACGCGCTGCCGGTCGAGACGCTCGACAAGGCGCTGAACAAGTTCGGCGTGCCGACCTTCGAGGCGGTCGCGGCCACGGGTGAGGGCGTGTTCCCGACCCTCAAGGTGCTCGCCGGGATGGTGCTCGAGAGCATCGATCGCGGCAGCCCGGCGGACAAGCGGCAGGAGGCGAGCAAGCGACCGGCGGCGGCCCCGGCGCGCGCGGCTGCCGCCCCCGCGCGCCCGGCTCCGGCTCCGGCCGCCGCCGCGCCCGCGCGCGGTGCGCCGCAGAAGCGGCCCGCCCCGGCGCCGACCGGTCGGGTCGCACCGCCGCCGCCGTCGACGGGCGGGCGCGCGCCGGCTCGCCCGGCGGCAGCGGTGGCCGCGACGCGTCGCGCAGCGCCGGCACAGGCTGTCGCCGCGTCCAAGGCGGCCCGGTCCGCCGAGGAGGCTGCGCCGCGACGCGGGGGCTCCGGCCTGGTCGTCGCGCTGGTCGTGACCCTGCTCGCGGCGATCGCGGGCGCGGTCTACTTCGTCATGCACCAACCCCTGTGAGAGGAGCGAGGGCGCCATGGCCAAGATGTCTGCCAACGAGAAGCTGCGCCACGACCGCCTGACCTTCTACAAGGAGGACATCGAGCGGATCGAGAAGATCCTCACCGAGTTCCTCCGCCTGTCGGGGGCGAAGTGCGCGCTTCTGATCGACAAGGAAGGCCACCTGGTCACGAAGAGCGGCGAGGTGCGGACGATCGACATGGACACGATTTCCGCGCTGGTCGCCGGCTCGTTCGCCGCCACCAAGGAGATGGCCCGCCTGCTCGGCGAGGAGGAGTTCACCGCCCTGTTCCACCAGGGCCAGCGGGACAACATCCAGCTGTCGCTGGTCGGCGACCGCACGCTGCTGACCATCCTGTTCGACGACCGCACGACGGTCGGCATGGTGCGCCTCTACGCGAACGAGACCGCGAAGAAGCTCGCCGACGTGTACGGCGAGGTGAACGCCCGGCCGCAGCCGGACAAGCCGCTCGGCGGGGCCTACGGTGACTCCGCCAAGAAGCGCCTCGAGAACCTGTTCAGCTAGGCGCGGCCGGTCCGTCCTGCGGCCGTCGCCGACGCGCCGACCGATCCCGGATGCGGGGACGACGGCGCGACCGAACGACCGCCTGCCGTCGTTCTCCGCAAGAGCGCGTCGCGCGCCCGACCGCCTGGCGCGGCGCGACGCCGAGGCGGGCGCCGCCACGACGAGACCGCGTCCCACCGGCCACGCTGCACCTCGGGCTTGCACCCGCGCGAGGTGTCGGCGGAGCTGCACCGCGGGGACGTCGGGGATGCGGCGCCCTCGCGCGCCGCATGACCTCGCGGCGCGGCCTACCGGCGACCCTCGCACCCTCCCGGGTGCAGGTGCAGCGCGCGTTCCGGCCGTCGTGCGGCGCCGCATGCTCGCTGCTCCGCGCATCGTCTGCACCGCTCGTCACGCGCGCCGTGCGACGCCTGCATGACGCGCATGCCGGTGCGCGCAACACGCGCGGGGATGCGAGCGAAGCGAAAAAGCGCGCGCTCCGGCGGCTTGGGCGCGGCAGCGCAGGTCGGCGACGATGCATCCTGCGAAGTCCGGTACTACGCGCATCGCGTGGGGTTTCGCAAATCAGGAGCCCGCGACGTTCGTCGTTATCTCCGTTGCCGCGCGAGATTTCGGTGAATCGCGTCGCACCTCGTGTCGATCTTATGTGCGGCGCGAACGCGAGCGTGTTCTCGCGCGCGTCAGGCGCGATCCCGCGCCTCCCTGGCAACCCAACAAGGACACAGTAATGGCTGCGAAGAAGAAGGTTAAGAAGAAGGCCAAGAAGGCTGGCAAGAAGAAGGCTCGCAAGGCCTGATCAGCCGCTGAGGCTCTCACCCGTGCGGCCGTGGCAGGCCGCACAACACTGCGGTGCTCACACTGCAGTGGGGTGATTCCCCGGGGAATCATCCAGCCAAGGGGGGCGGTTCTTCCGCCCCCCTGGCATGTACCGAGCGCGGCGTGTGCGCCCGGACTCCGCGCGTCACTTCACCTTGGTGCCGTTCGGAGTCTCCGGATCCGGCGCGATGAAGCGCGGCTTGCCGTCGGGACCGTCGGCGGCGAGCAGCATCCCCTGGCTCTCGATCCCGCGCAGGGCGCGCGGCGCCAGGTTGGCGACGACGACCACCTTGCGGCCGACCAGTTCCTCCGGCCGGTAGCTCTCGGCGACGCCCGCCACGATGGTTCGCGTCTCGCTGCCGAGATCGACGCGCAGAACGAGCAGCTTGTCGGCCTTGGGGTGCTTGCTCGCCTCGACCACCTGCCCGACGCGCAGGTCGGTGGCGGCGAAGGTCTCGAACGGGATCGTCGCCGCGCCGGGAGCCGGGGGCGCCGCGGCGGGGGCCGCCGTGCCGGACCCCGCGGCGGCGTCGAGCTTCTGCGCCAGCTCCCTCAGCCGCGCCTCCTGGCTCGCGATCAACTCGTCCGGCACCTTGGGGAACAGCACGGGCAGGGCCGGCAGGGTGAACTCCCCCGCCGGCAGGCGCTCGCCGCCCGCGTCCGCCCAGGTCGAGCCTTCGCTGCGCAGGGCGGCGAGCAGCTTCGCCGAGGTCGCCGGCCAGATCGGCTGGCCCAGAATGGCGAGCGAGCGGATCAGCTCCAGGCAGGTGCGCAGCGTGCGCGCGCAGCGCGCCGGATCCTTCGTGCGGGTGACCCAGGGCTGCTGCTCGTCGTAGAACTTGTTGCCCTCGGCGGACAGCTGCATCAGCCGCGCGGCCGCCCGGCGGAACTGGTAGCCGGCGAACAGCTCCGCCAGCTCGTCCGCGGCGGTCCTGGCGGACGAGAGCAGGCGCGCGTCGGGGTCCGGCGGCGGCACGTGCGCCGGCACCTTGTTGGCGAAGAACCGCTCCAGGAAGCGCAGCGTGCGCGCGACGAGGTTGCCGAGGTTGTCGGCCAGCTCGTCGTTGACCCGGGCCTGGAAGTCGCGCCACGAGAAGTCGGAGTCCGCGGTCTCCGGCATCATCGTGGTCAGCGCGTAGCGCACCGCGTCGATCGGGACGCCCGCCAGTGCATCGGGGTCGACGTACCAGCCGGCGGTGGTGTTGAACTTGCGCCCTTCGAGGTTGAAGAACTCGTTGGCCGGCACGTTGGTCGGGAGGATGTAGCCGCGCCGGCAACCGAAGAAGCCGCGGTCCCGACACCCAGCAATCGACGCTTCTTCGGCGTCGTGCGCCTCGAGGCTGAGCGGTACGGCCGCGACTTCAACCGGGTGGCCCAAGAGATCGTCCAGCATCTCACCGCCGTGGACGGCACCC